>Ga0055474_10000275_pt1 | contig 11594 bp, 8 predicted proteins | sample Muzzi_PWA_D1_FD_57680 | JGI IMG/M metagenome (GOLD analysis project Ga0055474, IMG submission 57680) | Wetland microbial communities from San Francisco Bay, California, USA, that impact long-term carbon sequestration - Muzzi_PWA_D1 | ecosystem: Environmental > Aquatic > Marine > Wetlands ... | reverse complement strand
GGCCACCACCACCCACTCCCTCTCGGCCCCCACGAAGGCGCAATCCACCGGGCCGTCGGCCACCGGCACCCGGTGACGCAATCCCTCGCGGTCCAGGAGGAACAGCTCATCGGTCTCCTCACTGACCGCGCACGCTCGCCCCCGGGCGGGATCCGCCGCCAGCCCACGGGGGTGGGCGAGGGGGCGCACCCGGGCCAACGGTCGCCGCGCTGCGGTGCCATCCACCGTCACCACGGCCTCGATCGTGCTCTGCTCCCCGGTCAATACGCCGTGCTGGCGCGGGTTGTAGCCGACCCGGAACAGGCCGTGCCCCAACCCTTCGGCGGCCAGCGGCGAGACCCCCTCCCCCAACGCCAGCGTCACCTGCCCCGCGCCGGGAGCCTGGAGGTAAAAGATCTGGGGATGGTCGTCGAACACCACGGCGGGCGCGATGGCGGGCAACGTCTCCAATCGGGCGCGATCCCTGGTGTGCTGCACGACCCCCCGGGTGCCCTCTGCCCAGGGGACCTCCGGCAGATGCCGCCACAGCACCGCGGCAGGGGCCGCCAACAACAGGGCGCCGATGCCCAACACCGCCGGGGGGGTCAAAGGGATCGGCAAGCCGCGCCCTCTGGGCAGAAGAAAACCCAGGATCAGCCACGCCGCCAGGTAGGCGGCGACCAGGGTCCACAAAGCAGCCTGGGGCCACACCGCCCACAACAACAGGGCGAGCCCGAGAATCAAGGCCTGGGGGGACAGACGGGTTGGTTTCATGAAGGGATGGGTGCGCCGACGGAGGGTCGGCACACCCCGGACACTGGATCAGGCGTCGCCGCCGTGACCACCATGACCGTGGCCGCCATGACCGTGGCCGCCGTGACCGCCGTGACCGTGGCCGTGATGACCGTGGTGCCCATGACCGTGACCGTGACCGTGGTGCCCATGACCGTGACCGTGACCCTGCGCATGACCATGACCGTGACCCTGCGCATGACCATGCCCGTGGCCATGACCGTGGCCATGACCGTGACCGTGGCCATGACCGTGCCCGTGACCATGCCCGTGGCCATGACCGTGACCGTGGCCCCCCTGGTCCGCCGGGGCGGCCGTGTCCGCGGACAACGGACCCACTCCGAGGGCAAAGGAAAAACCGACCAACAACAACATGGCCAGGAGAACGGGTGCTTTCTTCTTCATCGTGTCACCTCCATGGGACGCTTCGGACGAGGAATCCGCCGGATCTCCGCCGGTGGAGTCGCAGCGAATGGATTTCGGTACGTGGTGTTCCACGGCACCGTATACCCAAGATCTCGACCCAAGGTTCCGAACCTTCCGCAGAGATTACAGAAGCTTTACAACTCGCTGACAACGCAGATTCCTCAAGGCGTCACAACGCCGCTTGCTGCTGGCCGAGAGCCCCGGTGGGCGCCGCTTCCGCGGCGATCCCCCGCTGCGCCTCGACGATGTCCAACCGCTCCGCTTCCACCGCCGCTCGCTGGGCTTCCTCGGTCTCGCCCCGGGCCTGGTGATAGCGCACCAGCAAGCGGTAATCCGCCGCCCCCCGCTGGCCCCGCTGGCCGATGGCGGTCAGATCGATCAATTCCCGACAGCGGTCCAGTTCCCCTCGATCCAGGTACAGTTCGGTCAGCAAGCGCATGGAGGGCAGATGCATGGCGGGGCGATTGCAGTTGCCCGTGGCGCAGCTGGGCGCGATGGCCGCTTCCAGACAGTCCAGGGCCACTTCGTTCTGATCCAACCGATGCAGGGCCGTGGCCAGTTGGTACGAGAAGGTCGGCTGCCCGGGGAAGACCGTCACGGCCCGGATGAGATAGTCCCGGGCCCGTTGCCACTCCTCCGCCTGGAGCAACGCCTCGCCGTAGTGCAGCACCATGTTGGGATCCCCGGCCTCCGGTTCCGCGGCCTCCTCCAATCGTTCGATCACCGGCCAGGGGCGATTCTGGGCCAACAAGGTCTCGGCCCACAGGAGGGGCACGGAGATCTGCCCCGCGAGATCCAGGGGTTCGTCCCCCAACCGCTTCCAGGCAGCCTCAAAATCTTCCTGCGCGGCTTCGGGTTTCTCCAACATCAGGTGGCAGCGGCCCCGCTCGAAGCGCAAGATCGAATCCTCCGGGTTCTTGGCCACCAGAGCGTTCAACGCCTCCAGGGCGCCCTGAGGATCGCCACTGTTGAGGGCCACGAAAGCTTCCCGGAAGGCTGACGACCGTTGGGCATATTGCTTCACCACTCGATCCGCCAGAGTGCCCAACAAGGTCTCGAAATACCCATCCGCGTCCAATTCGAAGGACTCCTCTTCCGACGCCTCCACCGGTAACGGCTCCGGTTCCAGCTCCTCCTGGGCACGGCTGGTCAGGAGGTCGCGCAGGCGCTGCATCTCCCCCTCCAGCGCTTCCCGTTCCCCATCCGTGGCGTGCTCCACCGCCCCCCCCAGCCACTCCAGGGCGTCGTCCAGATAGCCTTCCTTCTCCGCCTGGGCCGCCCGTTCCCGAGCCTGCCCGAGCACCTGCCGCCGGGCTTCCACGGCAACCTCCGCCGCCTGGGTGGTGTGGATCCAGTCCAGACCGGCAAGTTTGTCGGCCATGCCCAGCGCTCGCAGGGCATCGCCGTCGGCCAGAAGACGCCGCGCCCGCTCCAGTTGTTCACCGGGATTCTTCTTGAAGATTCGACCGAACAGGCCCATGCAAATTCCCTCCTGGTTTTTTGTCCAGGGAAGGGTACCATGAGCCCACCCCGGCGCAGACGTTGATCCCGCCTCCAGGCCAACGCTGCCGTGGAAGAATAACTATTGACACCAATCCTGTGCAGGATAGGCTGCGCGCCGTTTTCGACCCGAGGAGGTGGCGATGAAAAAGGACTCGGAACCGCTACTGCCGCACGATGATCCCGCCATGGACCACGGCGACTTGATGCTGGTGGACGGCGCCGGGGGCGAAGGGCTTACGGCCCTGGAGCCGCTGGCCAAGACCCTGCGGATCGCGGCCGATCCCGCCACCCCCCTGCCAGAGCGCCTGGAAGCCTACGAGGATCTGCTGGATTCCGAGGTCGGCGACACCTCCCTCTCCCGCGCCCGCCATGGCGAGCGGGACACAGGCCTGCGCCAGGTGTTCCTGAAATTTGAGGGCGGCAACCCCACCGGCACCCAGAAGGACCGCATCGCCTTCGCCCAGTCGATGGACGCCCTGCGCCGGGGATATGAGGAGATCACCGTCGCCACCTGCGGCAACTACGGCGCCGCCGTGGCCCTGGCGGCGCGGCTGGCGGGGTTGCGCTGCCTGGTGTTCATCCCCAGCGGCTACCACGCCCGGCGCCTGGAGGAGATCGCCCAGCAGGGGGCGGTGATCGAGCGGGTGCCGGGGGACTACGAAGCCGCCGTGGCGGCCTCCCGCCAGCGGGCGGAGGAGCGCGAACTTTACGACGCCAACCCCGGCGGCGCCAACGTCGCCCTCCAGTTGCGCGCCTACGGCGAGATCGCCTACGAGATTTACGACGAATTGCGCGATGCCCCCGCCGCCGTCGCCGTGCCGGTGTCCAACGGCACCACCCTGGCGGGGATCTATCGCGGCTTCCTGAGCCTCTATCGCCGCGGCAAGACCTCGCGCATGCCCCGCATCGTGGCGGGGTCGTCGTGGGGCAAGAACCCCATCGTCCGCGCCTTTCTGAAGGGGCTGCCCCATTGTGCGGATCTGGAACCGACCAAGATCCGCGAAACCCCCATCAACGAGCCCTTGATCAACTGGCATTCGAGCGAAGGGGATCTGGCCCTGGAGGCCATCCGGGCCACCGATGGTTGGGCCTCCACGGCCAGTGATCGCGCCATGACCGGTGCCGCCGCGCGGCTGCGCAAACAGGAAGGTCTGAGTGTTCTACCGGCCGCCACCGCGGGGTTGCTGGCCCTCTTCGACCGGCACCGCCGGGAACCGTTACCGGGCGACCGCTACGTCGCCCTACTGACCGGGAGACGCGGATGAATACCAACCCTGCCTTACCTGATGGGCACAACCCCGGGGGCCGATTCCCCGAGGGCGACGCCGTGGTCTACTGCCAGGGGGCCTTCGGCACGCCCAACGGCAAGACCGCCCACGGCCTGGTACGCCACACCCGGCGCTACCGGGTGCGCTCCGTGATCGACCACCGCCACGCCGGTCAGGACGCCGGTCAGGTCCTCGATGGCCGTCCCAACGGCATCCCCGTGGTGGCCTCCCTGGAGGCAGCCCTCGCCCATTCCCCCGTGAGCCAAGGAGAATTTTCCAGGGGGAAGAGTGGGGGCGCCCCTCCTTTGCCCAAGGAGGGGTCGGGGGTGGCTTCCTCGGGGGATTCTTCCTTGACCCACTTCGTCATCGGCCTGGCCCCCGACGGCGGACAGCTGCCCCCGGAGGCCCGGGGCGCGGTCCTGGAAGCCATCGCCGCCGGCCTGCACATCGATTCCGGGCTCCACGACTTCCTCAGCGAAGACCCCGAGATCGCCGCCGCCGCCGCTGCCGCCGGGGTGCGCATCCGCGATGTGCGCAAGCCGCCAACCCGCGGTGAACTGCACTTCTTCAACGGCAAGATCGAAACCGTGCGGGGCGTGCGGGTGGCCCTTTTGGGCACCGATTCGGCGGTGGGCAAGCGCACCACCGCCCAACTGCTGGTGCGGGATCTGGTCGCCGCAGGGTTTTCCGCAGAGTTGATCGGCACCGGCCAGACGGCGTGGATGCAGGGGGTGGAACACGGCATCGTCCTGGACTCCCTGATCAACGATTTTGTCGCCGGGGAGATCGAACACGCCATCTGGGCCGCCGCCCAGGACAACGATCCCGATGTCCTGGTGCTGGAGGGGCAGGGCTCGCTGATGAACCCCGCCTACCCCGGGGGTTTCGAGCTCCTGGCCGCCGGGCGGCCCGCCGCCATCGTCCTCCAACACGCCCCCGCCCGCCGCGACTACGACGGCTTCCCGGGGTACCCGCTGCACCCCCTGGCGACCCAGATCCAGGCCCTGGAATTGCTCAGCGGCAAACCGGTGGTGGCTGTCACCCTGAACCATGAAGATCTGGACGACGCGGCCCTGGCCACCGCCCGGCGGGAGATCGCCGCCGCCACCGGCCTCGCCGTCTGCGACCCCCTGCGCGATGGCTGCGCCGCCGTGGTGGAGGCGCTGCGCCCGTACCTGGAGACCCCACGATGAGCGACCCCCAACACCCCCTCGCCCCCCTTCTCGTCCTGGACCAGCTGACCGTCGGACCGGTGCACCTGGAACGGGACCGGCTGAGCGCGCCGTACCGCGTCCAGGCCGGGGACCGGGAGGAGACCTTCACCCTGCACTACCACTACCCGGAACCGGTCTTCGACCCGGACGACCCCGGGGACCAGAACCTCGCCGCCATGATCGCCGCCCAGGTGGCCCTCAACTACGGTCTGTTCTGCCACCGCATCCTCTTCCGCGGACCCTACGATGCCGCCGACCGCCGCTTCCTGCGGGAGATGGCCGCCAACACCGCCCGGGAGATCTACGTCAACAAATTCCTCCAGGAAAACCCCTTCCTGCGCGGCCCGGCGGCGACGCTGCCGGTGGTGGAACTGCCCACCTACTTGCTGGCGGAACTGCGCTTCGATCCCCGGGAAGCTCCTGAAGCCCTTTCCCAATGTCCTCCCTGGGCCGCCTCCCCGGAGCGCTTCGCCGTGCTGTCCAGCGGCGGCAAGGATTCCCTGCTGACCTACGGTCTGCTCCACGAGGCGGGGATGGAGGCCCACCCCATCTTCGTCAACGAGAGCGGGCGGCACTGGTTTACCGCCCTCAACGCCTACCGCTGGTTCCAGCGAGAGGTGCCCCACACCGCCCGGGTGTGGACCGATTGCGACCGCCTCTACAACGGCATGTTGCGCCACCTCCCCTTCGTGCGGGAAGACTTCAACAAGGTGCGGGCGGATATCTACCCCGTGCGGCTGTGGACCGTCGCCGTCTTCCTCTTCGGTGCCCTGCCCTTCCTGAAGCGCCGGGGCATCGGCTGCCTGGCCATCGGCGACGAGTACGACACCACCGTGCGGGAAAACTTCCAGGGCATCCCCCACTACGCCGGTCTCTACGACCAGAGCCGCTTCTTCGACCACGCCCTCTCCCGTTACTTCCGGCGCAAGGGCTGGGGGGTCAGCCAGATGTCGCTGCTGCGCCCCGCCTCCGAGTTGCTGATCCAGAAGACCCTGGCGGAGCGCTATCCCCACCTGCTGCGCCTCCAGGTCTCCTGCCACGCCGCCCACACGGAGGGGGAAGGGGCCGAGGAGAACCGGCGGGTGCGCCCCTGCGGTCGATGCGAGAAGTGTCGCCGCATCGTCGCCATGCTCCTGGCCATAGGCGCCGACCCCGGCGCGTGTGGCTACGGCGATGCGGCACCGCTCCTCGCGGGGGTCGCCCGGGAGGGGGTACACCAGGAGTTGGCGGGCGCCCAGCATCTGGCCTACCTGTTGCAACAGCGGAGCTTGCTGCCGGAGGGACGGTTGGGAGAAGCCACCGCGGAGGAACATCCGGAGGTCCTCCAACTGCGCTTCCACCCCCGCATCTCCCCCATCCACGAGGTCCCGGAGCCGCCCCGGCGGCGGATCCTGGAACTCCTCGCCCAGCACGCCGCCGGGGCCGTGCGTTGGGTGGGGCGCAAATGGGTGGAGTTCGATCTCGAACAAGGCTGGGGGACGGATCCGGATTTCACCCGCCTCGCCCCCTCCCAAGGTTCCCAATTCGCCGCCACCGCCGAGCCTCGGGAGTCCGCCCCCGACGCCGGAGACGCCCTGGGAGAACAGACCCAATGGGCCACCCTCAGCTGGCCTCAGGCCAAAAAGCGTCTACAGAGCATGGATGTGGCGCTCCTCCCCGTCGGGGCCATCGAACAGCACGGCCCACACCTGCCCCTGGATGTCGATTCCTTCGATGCGGAATACCTCGCCCAGCAGGTGGCGGCGGCGTGCAGCGCGCCGAAACCCCTGGTTCTGCCGTTGATCCCCTACGGCGTCTCCTACCATCACGACGACTTTCCCGGCACCCTCTCCATCACCAACGAGACCCTGGCCCGGCTGGTCTACGAGGTGGGCATGGCGGCGGCCCGCAACGGCATCCGCAAATTGCTGATCATCAACGGCCACGGGGGCAACGCCGCCACCCTGCACTTCGCGGCCCAGCAGATCAATCGCGACAGCCACATCTTCACCAGCGTCGATAGTGGCGAGACCAGCGACGCGGATATTTACGCCATGACCGAAACCCCCAACGATGTCCACGCCGGCGAGATCGAAACCTCCACCACCCTGGCGGTGCGTCCCGAACTGGTCGATATGAGCCGCGCCGAGGACACCATCCCCAGCTTCTCCAGTTCGTACCTGGATTTCACTTCCAAGCGCAGCATCGGCTGGTACGCCTATACTGAGAAGATCTCCGCCAATGGTGTGATGGGCGGCCCATCCAAGGCGACGCCGGAAAAGGGTGAGCGGATCTGGCACCTTATGATCGATCATCTGGTGGAGTTGGTGGAGCATCTGAAAGCGTTGAGCCTGGAGGAGATTCACCAGCGGCGGTATTGAGATTCTTTTTCCCTATGAGCGGACGGTGCGGCCGATAGCGCCGCGGCGGGAGACTTATTATGAAGATCCAGCGGGTGGAATGGCAGAGTGTGACCCTGCGATTGCAGGAGCCCTATGCCATTGCCTATGACGCCATCGCCGAGACCGAAAATATTTTCCTGCGCCTGGAGACCGATACCGGTCTGGTGGGCTGGGGCTGCGCCGCGCCGGAAGTGGAGATCACCGGCGAGACCGCCGACAGCGTCCAGGAGGCGTTGGCGGAGATCGCCGAGCCCCAGCTCCGCGGTGGCGACCCCCAACGCATCTTGAAGATACTGGAGACGATCCGCCGCCCCATGCGCCACAAACCCGCCGCTGTGGCGGCGGTGGATCTCGCCCTCCATGACCTGCTGGGCAAAACCGTCGGGCTCCCCCTGTGGCGCCTCCTGGGGGGCTATCGGGAGAGCATCCAGACCAGCGTCACCATCGGCATCCTCCCCCAGGAGGAAACCATCCAGCAGGCCCAGCGCTGGGTGGAGGAAGGCTTCCGCTGCCTGAAACTCAAGGGGGGCCTCGATCCCGAGGAGGACGCTCGGCGCGTCCTGGCGGTCCGCGCCGCTCTCGGCCCGAGCGTCCACCTCCGCTTCGACGCCAACCAGGGGTACGACATGGATGGGGCGCTGGGCTTCGTCGAGAGGGTGCTCCCGGCGGGAGTGGAGTTTCTGGAACAGCCCACCCACCGCCGCAACCCCCAACTCCTGGGACGGGTCACCGGTCGCGCCCCCATTCCCATCATGGCGGACGAGAGCCTGCTCAATCGCCGGGATGCCTTCCGCATCGCCCGCCACGAACTGGCGGACATGGTCAACATCAAGCTGATGAAAGTCGGCGGCCTGGCGGAGGCCACCCGCATCACCCACATCGCCGCCGCCGGGCGGCTGGACGTCATGATCGGTTCCATGGACGAGGCCGCCCTCGGTATCGCCGCCGGACTCCACCTCGCCCTGGCCCTCCCCGGCATCAGCTACGCCGACCTGGACGGCCACCTGGGGCTGATCGGCGACCCGTCCCACGGCGCCGTGCTGCATAAGAACGGCGAGCTACGCCCCACGGAAGCCCCGGGCCTGGGCTTCGACCCGAAGCTCTAACCATCCGGGGCCAGACCCCGCTTCCAGGCGATCCAGCCCGCGACGCAGAGGCCCAGGAAGACGGCGTAGAGACCGGAGGTCAGGTACAGCCCCTTGTACCAGTAGATCCCCACCGCCGCGATGTCCACCGCGATCCAGAATAGCCAGTTCTCGATGTGTTTGCGGGCCATCAACCACTGGGCCACCAGGCTCGCCACGGTGGTGAAGGCGTCGCCGTAGGGCAGCGCCGCGTCCGTCCAGTGGGCCATGGCGAGCCCCCAGAGGCCGGTGCCCACCGCCGTGACCCCGATCCATCCGGCGTTGGCCGGCAGGGAAAGGCGGGTCACCGGCAAGGGTTCCCGATCCCGCCCACCGTGCAGCCAGTGGTACCAGCCGTAGATATTCATGGCGATGTAGAAGACTTGCAGGATCACATCGGAGTAGAGCTTCACCTGGTAGAAGATCACCAGGTAGAGGCTCACCTGGATCAGCCCCGTGGGCCAGCACCAGATGCTCTGGCGCACCACCAGGGTGACGCAGAGCAGGCCGAAGACCACCGCGACGACTTCCAGGGCGCTCACGGTTGCCGCACCCGCAGTTCCTCCAGAGGCCGCAATTCCCCGCCCCGCACCACGAAGCGCAGCTGCCGCAGGTGGGCGATGTCCGTCGTGGGGTCGGCCCCAACGATCAGCAGATCCGCGACCTTCCCCGCTTCCACCGTACCGATCTCCCGCTCTTTCCCCATGGCCCGGGCGCCCCCGAGGGTGGAGGCGGTGAGCACCTCCAGGGGTGTGAGCCCCGCAGCCTGCATGGCCTCCATCTCGCCATAGACCGAGGGACCGTGGAGGGTCAGGGGGTTCCCGGCGTCGGTGCCCATGGCGAGGGGGATCCCCGCGCGGTGGACCTGGCGTAGATTCTCCGCCATGGTGGCAGCCCGGCGCTGCAACCGCTCCCGGCGTGCCGCCAGCCGCTCCGGGGCGAGGCGACTCTCGCCCAGCATCGGCTTCAGGGCGGCACTGTGGCGCACCCGGTCGAGGGTTTCGGCATCGACGCACCCGTTGGGATCGTCCATCCCCGGCGGCTCGCCGGAGGCCGCCGCCTCATACATCGCCTGGTAACCCGCCGTCACGGTCAGCGTCGGGCAGTACAGCGTCCCCTGGGCCTTGGCCAGGGCCAGGAATTCCTCGTCCACCGGGGCGTCATCCACGCTGTGCACCAGCAGATGCGCTCCGGCCCGCAGGGCGACCTTGGCCTCCCGCAGCGTCGTGGCGTGGACGATCAGGGGCACGCCCCGCTCCCGGGCCGCCGTGCCCGCCGCGAGGACCGCTTCGTCGAAGGGTGCCGGATCGCCATCCCGCACCGGGATGAACCACACCTTGACGGCGTCCGTGCCGTGGGCGGCGAGGTAGCGCACCCCGGTCTGGGCGCTCTCCGGATCGTTCAAATGGATGAATTGTCGCTCCGCCGGTTCGTTGAGCCAGTGATCCAGGGTGGAGAGGAGCGGCCCCGCCACCGCCAGATGGGGCGCCCTGCGATCCAGCGCCGCCCGCTGCCGCAAATCCCACGTCCAGGGGTAGCCGCCGACATCGAAGACCGCCGTCACACCGCTGCACAGATCGGCGCGCCAGAAGCGTTCCGGATGCGCCCTCAAGGCCGCCTGCACCGTCTCGTAGGGCCTTTCCTCCCGCACATCGGCACTATCCGGTCGGCCATCCGCCCACCCCGTCTGGGCGTGGTGCACATGGGCGTCCACCAGCCCCGGGGTGATCCACTGCCCGCGGACATCGATCCGCGCCACCCCCGCTGGCACCGGGCACTGGGCGCGGGTGCCGGCACAGGTGATGCGCCCCCCTTCCACCACCACCGTGGCGTTGGCCAGGGGCGCTGCCCCGGTGCCGTCGATCAGCGTCCCCCCCACCAACGCCAGCGGCGGCGGCGGCGTGCCCGGGGGATCCTCGAAGGCCGTGGTGACGCCGATCCGCCAGCCGTCGTCGGTCTTCAGGAACAGCCGCTCGGAGGTCCCCGTCACCTCGTCCGCGCCATAGCGCACCCGGTAGCGGTAGCTGCCGAAGACCACCCCCGGGCGGAGCGGCACCAGGCGCAAGTCCTGGGCATTGAAGAAGTCCGGCCATCCTTCCCCGGCGCTCGCCGCCAGCCCCGCGAAGCCCAGATTCGGCCCCCCGGGGCCGTTGCGCACCAGGGTTTCCGACTCCCGGTAGCAGGCCAGGTAGGCTTCCCGGTCGCGGTGGCGAATGGCGTCGAGGTTGGCCTCGAAGAGGGTCCTGGCGGCGGCCAGGTCCGCGGACTGGTCTGCGGCCTGCGGTTCCCCGGGCTGACCGGACAAGGCGGTCGGGGGCAGCAGGAGGAGGCAGAGGGGGGCGAAAGGAAGGCAGCGACGGAGGACGGATAGTGCGGTCAACATGCGGGGCATTGTACCCGTTCCGACCGCACGGCCCCTACACGACCCCCCGCTGCCGCAGGTCGGCCAGCTCCGCCGCCGTGAGGCCCAGAAGCCCCAGGAAGACCGCCTCGTTGTGGGCCCCCAGGGCCGGGCCGGGCCAGTCGGTGGCGCCGGGGGTGGCGGAGAGCTTGGGCACGAAGGCGGGGATCTTGAGGGGGACGCCCCCGGCATCGACCTCCTCGAAGAGGCCCCGGGCCTGGAAGTGGGGGTCGGCCATCATGGCGTCGATGGAGTTGATGGGTCCGGCGGGAACCCCGGCGGCGTCCAACTGGTGGAGGACCTCCGCCGCCGGGAGGGTGCGGGTCCACGCCGCCAGGGCGTCGTCCACCTCGGTCTGGTGGGCCACCCGACCGGCATTGGTCGCCAGTCGGGGGTCCGCCGCCAGCTCCGGGCGACCGATGGCCTGCATCAGCCGCTGGAAGATGGACTCGCTGTTGCCGCTGATCAGGACGTGCTCGCCGTCGGCGCAGGGGTAACTGTTGCTG
>Ga0055474_10000274_pt1 | contig 11603 bp, 6 predicted proteins | sample Muzzi_PWA_D1_FD_57680 | JGI IMG/M metagenome (GOLD analysis project Ga0055474, IMG submission 57680) | Wetland microbial communities from San Francisco Bay, California, USA, that impact long-term carbon sequestration - Muzzi_PWA_D1 | ecosystem: Environmental > Aquatic > Marine > Wetlands ... | reverse complement strand
CAGCCCGTAACGGGCGAAAGCCCGCCAGACCAGGCAAGCTTCCCGCACACCGCTGATGGACAGAGCCGCATCGATGATGCCATCCCGGGCGTCCAGGAAGGTCGGGCCGCAGGCCGTGTTCTTTAGCCCCTCGTTGACGTAGAGCAGCGCCCGCTGGTTGCCCGCCCCGCCGTTGGCATCATAAAGATTGGCGTGAAAGCCGTGCTCTTCCACCAACGCCCAGTACACCTCCCAGATCCCCTGGGCCCACACCGAGCCCACCCCATGGGGCACGGACTTGCCGGCGATGGAAGCGTACGTGTAATTGTTGATCGTGGGATTGGTGGAGTAGGGCTGAGGCCGGATCGTGCCGTTGGGCGCCAGGTTGAATAGATAGGAACCGGTGCCCCGCTGGTCCGGCCCCGCATCCCCCGCCTCCGCCGTGTAGACCAGACCGAACCAATCCGACCAACCCTCCCCGGGCTGTTGGGCGTTGTTCAGACAACTCACCATGGACGGGCCGCCCACCTGGCGGTTGGAGATGCCGTGGCCATACTCATGGACGATGACGCCATCGTCGTAATCACCGTCCCGGGCCGGACTGGCGTTGGTGCAGGTGTACATCTGCATCCGTGGCCGGGAGCCGTCCGGCGGGGTCAGGAAGTTGGCGTTGCAGTTGCCGCTGCCATCCTGGGCCTCCGCCCGCACATCGTCCCCCCCCGCGCCACCCCGACCGAAGGTGTTGACCTGGAAGTTCCCCGCCGCCTCGTCAAAACCGTACTGGTATTGGATGTCGTGGATGATGTTGTTCCAGTAGAAAAGGTTGGTCACCGCCGCCGAAATGGATTGGTTGGGCGCGGCGGCCAGATTGATGGAGAAATCGCAGTTGAACCCATCCCCACATTGCACCTCGTTCGCCGGCGGCTGGTTGTTGGCGTCGCGGTCCTCATAGGCGTGGACGTTATTGCCCCGGGTGATCGTCCAGGTACTGGAACCGGTGGAATGCCAGCCATTGGGCGAGGCGTTGGTGGCGTTGGCCTGAGGGTTGACCTCCAGAGAGCGGGCATCGGCGGGCGGCAGCGGGGTGGTGTGGATGGGGCTCTCGGTAGGTTGAGCGTACACCCGATACGAGGCATCGCTGACCCAATCGAAGCGGGTCCAGAGCTTGCCGTCGCGGGCGTCGATGGTGAAATCGTAGACATGCTGTTGGTCGAGGGTCCAGATTTGGAAGTTCCACACCAGACGGCTCTGGCCTCGCTGGATCGGCAACCACATCAGGCGCGCCTCGATGGGCTCCGAAGAGATTCCCGCGAAGTCCACCTGGGTGCGGCGCTGGGGGCCGTCGTCCGTACTGAGAATCACCGGGGTTGGAATCACCGAGCCCAATGCCGCCACCGCGGCCACCACCGCTTCCGCCGCGGACAGCTTCGGCACAGGGATGTGACGCACGGTGGCCACGCCCGGCAGGAAGGCGTTGTTGACCGAAAGGATCTGCCCATCCCGAGCGACGTTGACCTGCAACTGACTGTTGTAGCTGGGAATGCCCCCGCGCATCTGGCGCAGGTAGATGTGGGTGGCACCGCTGACCGAGGAGGTCACCTGATCGGTCACCTCGAATTCCGCCACATCGGCGGCGGTGAGCCCCAACGCATCCAGGTTCGCCGCCACGAAATCCAGGGCTGCCTCCATGGGAGGACGAGGGCTGGTCGCGGTGAGAAAGCCCACCGGGTTGCGCAGGGTGCGGGTGACCCCCAGTCGAGCGTCAAAGCGGACCATCAGTTCCGGCACCTGCGCGCGCAGCCGGGCAACCCCCGCCTGCTGGGCGCTGCTCGGTGTGAAGGTCGCCGTCGCCTTCGCCAACGTGCGGGCGTCAAAATTTCGCCCGGCTCCATGGCCTGGCTCCACGGCGACCGCGGCAACGCTGATGAGCAGAAGGAGAGCCGCCACGAGGGCAGGCCTCCGCCAAAGATTGCCTCGACATCGTATTGTCATGATCCAACTCCTTTAAGAAAAGTAGTTTACGAATAGGCTGGCACATCCATCGGTACCTCTCGCCAGGAAACCGGTTAATTCATCCAAGCTCATACTTCGGGTTCGCTATCTTGTAAGTGTGTTTTGTACAGAAAAAAGTGACAGTGCGACAGAATTTGTCCTTCGGTGCCCGTCGATCAGGCCGGTGGATCGGCAGTGGAATGCTAGGATCTCCGTTCCCCGCCGGGGGAGGGAGATGTCCGTGGCAAGATTCCTCACACTGCTGGTCCCAGTCGCTGTCGGCGCCCTCATCGCGCTGGGCTCCACGGCCCAGACGGTCGAGGTGCGCGTTGGCCCCCAGGCCCAACACGACGAAGATTCCCCGCATCTGCCGGACGCCCCCACGGCGTGGACCGTGGGTGATCGGATCCCCGTGACGATCATCCTCACCGTGCCTCGCACCGGCCCGACGCCGCCCGAGGCGGCGGCGATCGAGTGGCCCTGGGCTCCCGGTGCGACGTGGGGAGAGGCCGAAGTGATGACCGTGTTTCCCGCCGTCGGCCCGCTGCCCATGGAAGGGGATCCGGCCACGGTCCGCTACCACCAGCGGCTGGAGCTGGCGGGGTTCCGGCCGGGGGAGATCCCCCTGCCGCCGGTCGCCATCCCTCTCCTGCCCGACGGAATGGTCGAAACGCCCACCGAGGCCTCCTTGACGGTCCAGGCCACCCTGGAACCTCCGGCGGAGGACCCCCAGCCCAGCGGCTCCCGCCCCCTCCTGGCCCTGGAGTGGGGCGCTCCCTTCTGGTGGGTCAACGGCGCCCTGGCGCTCCTCTGCCTGGGGCTGGCCCTCGGCCTCCTCTTGCGGCGTCAGCGCGCTGCGGTGGGGGGAGGGATCTTCGGCACCGATCCCCTGGCGGTCCTGGAGAAGATCCTGGAGAGCTTGCGCACCGAGCCCGCCGCGGAGCCCTTCCACACCCGTCTGAGCCTGGCGCTGCGGGGCTACCTCGCCGCCCGTCTGACCATCCCGGCGCGGGAGAGCACCACGCGCGAAATCACCGCCGAGACCCGCCGCCGCCTGCCGCCCCCCGTCAATGCCCGGTTGAGCGCGCTGCTCGAAGAATGCGATGGGGTCAAATTCTCTCGTCGGGGCGCCGATGAGCGGGGCATGGCAGTGCGGCGGCAGACGGCGGTGGAGACGGCCAAGAACGTCGAAGAGTGGTGGCAACGGCGGCGCCGGAGCCGCCCACCGCAACCCGGCGGTGGCAGCAGCGCAGGGATGACCCATGGGTGATTTCCCCCAGTTGGCATCCCCCGGCTGGCTGCTGGTCCTCGGCCTGCTGCCGCTCCTGGCGCTGCGCCACCACCGGCGCCCCCGAGTGCCCGCCCTGACCTACAGCCGACTCCCCCACCAGCGCCGCCGCTTCGCCGGTAGCTCCGTCGGTGGCTCCGTCGGACTGTGGCGCCTCCACCTGCCGTTCTACTGCCGCCTGCTGGCCCTGGCGCTGCTGATCGTCGCCCTGGGTCGTCCCCAATGGGGGGAGAGCTGGGAGGAGAGCACCAGCGAGGGCATCGATATCGAGGTGGTCCTGGATGTCTCCGGGAGCATGGGGGCGGAGGACTTCCAGCCGAAGAACCGCCTGGCGGTGGCCCGGGACGTGGTGGTGGATTTCGTGCGGCGGCGCCCCACGGATCGCCTGGGCCTGGTGATCTTCGCGGGCAGCGCCGTCACCCGCGCGCCGCTGACCACGGATCGGCGCACCCTGATCAACAAGGTCCACGAGGTGGAATTGGGCCAGTTGCCCGATGGCACCGCCATCGGCGTGGCGCTGGCCACCGCAGCCTTGCGCCTGCGCCACAGCGCGGCCACCTCCAAGGTGGTGGTGCTGATCACCGACGGGGCCAACAACGCCGGGGAGATCGACCCCCAATCCGCCGCTGCCCTGTGCGCCGGCCTGGGCATCCGCGTCTACACCATCGGCGTGGGAACGGATGAGCGGGTGCCGGTGCCCCGCCACTACACCAACCCCCGCACCGGTCGCCCGGCAGTGGAGCGGCGGTACCTGCAACTGGAGGTGGATGAGGAACTCCTCACCGCCATCGCGGAGCGCACCCGCGGCCAGTTCTACCTCGCCACCGACGCCGAAGCCCTGCGCCGAATCTTCATCGAGATCGATCGGTTGGAGAAGACCGAGATCACCGTCGAACGGCGGGTCAGCTACCGGGACATGTTCCAACCCTTCGCCGCCACGGCCCTGGGTCTGCTCCTGCTGCCCACGGTGGGCGCCGCGTTGCGCTGGACGGTGGAGCCGTGATGACCTTCGCCCGCCCCCATTGGCTGGCCCTGCTGCTGCTCGCGCCGGTGGCGCTGGCGGTCGCCCTCTGGGTGTGGCGCCGCTGGGAGACCAACACCGCGGCGTGGGTGGGGCGTGGGCTGTGGCCACGGCTACTGCCGGGACTGAATCGCCGCCGCCGACGCCAGACCCTCTTCCTCCTCACCCTGGCCATCGCCGCCATCGCCACGGCCCTGGCGGAGCCCCGCTGGGGCCTGGTGCTGGAGGAGATCGAACAGCATGGGGCGGATGTGGTCTTCGTCATCGATTCCTCCCGTTCCATGGCCGCCCAGGATGTGCGCCCCTCCCGGCTGGCGGTGGCCAAAGTGCTGGTACGCCAGATGCTCGACGGACTCCGGGGGGTACCGGTGGCGCTGGTCCAGGCGGAGGGGGACGGGGTGAGCCTGGCGCCGCTGAGTCTCGACCGTCGTCTGGTGGAGGTCCTGGTGACCGGTCTCGAGACCGGCTCCCTACCCCAGCCGGGTACCGCCCTGGCCCCGGCGCTGACCCGGGCCTACCAGCTGTTCCAGGGGGGCGATGGGCAGCGGGTGGTGGTGCTGCTCTCCGACGGGGAGGACCATCAGGGGGGCCTCCAGGAGGTGGCCCGGCGGCTGGAGCAGACCGGGGTGGTGGTCTACACCTTAGGGATCGGTACCGCCGCCGGAGCCCAGGTGCCTCGCGACGCAACCGGTGCGGAGGTTGTGCGGGACGCCGCCGGTCGCCCCGTGGTCAGCCGCCTGCAAGAGGCCCCCTTGCGGCAGCTGGCGACAACCACCGGGGGAAGCTACCAGCCGGTGCCCCGGGCGGATTTCGACCCGCGCCCCCTGGTGCGGGAGATCCTGGCCCTGGAAAGTGGTCGCCGCACCATCGCCAGCCTGGAACACCGGAAGCCTCGCTTCCAGTGGGCGCTGGCGGTGGCCGTGGGGGCCGTGGCGGGATTGCTGTTCTGGGGTCCGGGGAAGGAACCGTGAAGGGCTTCCTCCTCGCCATGGCGCTCCTCGCCACCGGTCTCGGGGTCGGGCCACCCGGGGCGGAGTCCTCCGACCTGCAACCGTGGCTGCACAACGCCGCCGAACGCACCCGAGCCGCTCGCCGGGCCCTGGCCACCGGCGACGCGGTCCAGGCTGCGGCAGCGGCCCGGGCCGCCTGGCGCCTCCGCCCCGACGATCCCCGCACCGCTTACAACCTGGGCTCGGCGCTGTTGGCCGCCCAGGACCCCCAGGCGCCGGACATCCTGGCGACGGCGGCCCGGCTGGCGGCGAACGATCCGGCCCTTGCCGCCGACGCCCTCTTCAACCTGGGCAATGCCCACCTGCGGGCCGAGCGTTGGGAGGAAGCCGCAGCGGCCTACCGGGACGTGCTGCGCCACCGTCCCGGGGCCACCGATGCCAAGCGCAACCTGGAATGGGTCCTGCGCCGCCTGGAGCAAGACCCACCCCCATCCCCCGACGCCAGTCCGCCACCGCCACCGGAAGAGGAGGAAGGTGAAGGTGGAGCCGCGCCGCCGCCCCCTCCGCCCCCGGCGTCCCCCGAGGAAGCGGACCCACCCCCCGCCGAGGCACCGCCCCCCTTCCAGCAGCAAGGGGATCTGACCACGGAGGAAGCCGAGGGAATCCTGGCGGCGGTGGAAGACCTGGAGCGCCAGCAGCAGCAACAGCGCCCCCCATCTCCCCAGCAGCCACCACCGCCGCCATCGCGGGAAGTCAAGGATTGGTGAACGGATTGCTGAACCGCCGCCCCCTGGGCCCGTGGATCCTCCTGACCGTGGGGCTCTGCCTGTTCCCGGCCCCTCGGGGAGGCAGCTCTGCCCGGGCCGCCACCCAGGTGCAGGCGCGGGTCACGCCGCCGGTGGTGCCCCCCAACGGCGAGGTTGAGTTGGCCCTCGAAGTCCGTTGGGAGGGCTTCCGCAGCCCGCGCATCGATCCCTCTTTCGAACTGGACAACCTGGAGATCGTCTCCGGGCCGCGCCGCTCCAGCTCCACCACTTTCCTGACCGGCCCCGCCGCCCAGGGCCTGAGCCTGACCTGGCGGCTGCGCCCCAAACACCTCGGCGCCGCCAAGGTCTTCAACATCCGGGTCCGCCTCGATGGCACCCCCTACGAACTGCCGGACTGCCGCCTGGAGGCGCGCACCGATGCCCCGCCACCACCGCCACCGCCGCCCCGTCTGGCGGACCTGGCCCCCCGCCGTATCGAACGCCGGGGTGCGAACCGCCCCCTCCGCCCGGGAGGGCTCTTCCTGCGCGCGGAGGTCTCCCCCCGGCAGCCCTACCGGGGACAACAGACCCTCTACACCCTCTACATCTACTACCAGACCGATGTCCGCAACATTCGCCCCCGGGAAATGCCCCGCTTTCAGGGTTTCTGGGTCCGCGAAGTGGAAGCCGGGGACCGCTCCGTGCCCACCCTGGAAAACGGCCAGGAGTACTTCCGCTCCATCCTCCTGCGGCGGGTCCTCTATCCCCTGCGCAGCGGACCGTTGACCATCACCCCCACGGAGGCGGAAATGATCGCGGCGGCGGCGGGCGCTGGTCAGGCATCGGCGGGCCAGGGCGACCGGAGCCCTCGGGGGCAGCGAGTGGTCCGCAAGAGCAACGCCATCACCCTGGTGGTGCGGGACCTACCCCCACCCCCGCCGTCCTCCGCGTCCCCATCCGATTCTCCCTTCACCGGCCTGGTGGGCCGACTCACCGCCCAGGCGACCCTGGAACCGGCCACCGTGACCGTCGGGGAAGCGGCGGTGTGGACCGTCACCCTCCAGGGGACCGCCCACCTGCGCCCCTTGCCCGACCCCCTCTGGACGGTGCCCGACGGCGTTCGCCTCCTCCCGGTGGAAACCACCAGTGGTGAGGAGATCGGGGGCGCCACCATCCAGCAACTCCGCCGATGGCGGATCCCGGTCGTGGGGGAACGGGTCGGTACTCTGAGGCTGCCCGCCATGGCCTTCCCTTACTTCGACCCCAAGACCGCCCAATACCGCACCGCCCGCACCCCGGAGCTGGCGCTGGAGGTCCGCCCAAGCTCGGCGGTACCTCCCCCACTCCCCGAGGCGAACACGGCACCGACCGATCCCGGCGGGGCGCGGCGTTGGCCTCGGGTCGTCACCGTGCCCCTGGTTGCCGTCGGGACGGCCCTGATGGGTCTCATCCTGGCGTGGATCGGATGGCGGAGGAAACATCGCGGCCCCGGGGTCCGTGCCCGGCGCCACCTGCTGGCCGCGTTGGAGGCATCCATCGATACCGCCGGGGACCGTTCCCGCAAGGCCGCGAGCGCCTTCGAGACCGCCTGGCGCACCTACCTGGAGAGCGAAGGGTACCTCGCCGCAGGAGTCCCCAGGGCGCAATGGGGACCCCGGCTGGCGCGCTTCGGTGCCCACGGAAGCCGTCGTCAACGGCAGGAGCGACAGGCCGCGATGGAGGCACTCATCGAGGAATTCCAAGCCTTGGCGGAGGCGCCCCAACTGGCCGATACGGAGGCCCTGGCCCAGGAAGCCCTGCGCCAGTCCCGGCGGGTATTGCGCCTCCTGCCGCCCCCTTCCCGCCGCTGAGTCCTTCAGTCCCGGCTGAGCTTTCTGCTATCGTAGCCTCCGGAGGAACCCCTGCAGCAGTGAGCCAGCCTGATCCCAACCCCCGTTCGTCACAACCTCAGCCAGCGGAATATATCTGTCTGGAGCCCGAGCGATTGGAGCGCTTCCTGGATCGCGGACGCGCCCGACCTCAGTTCACGACCGAATTGAACCTTGCGGAAAACCTTACGGAAATCCTCCGCAAGGCCAACCAATTCGTGCCCTCGGCGGCGGGCTCGATCCTCCTCGACAACCCCCTGGTCAAATGGGAGAGCCGGGAGAAGGGCAACCTGACCTTCATCGCGGCCTTCGGGGACAAATCGACGGAACTTCTCGGGCGCAGCATCCCCGCTTCCGCCGGCATCGCTGGCCACGTCTACCTCAGCGGGGAGACCTACACTTGCAGCGACGCCAGCACCGACCAGCGCTTCTACCAGGACATCGACCAGGAATTGGACCACGTCACCCAGTCGTTGATCGCCATCCCGGTGCGCATCGAAAAGGAAGTGTGCGGGGTGGTGGAGTTGATCAACCGCCACGGTGCCGCCCACTACAGCCGGGAGGACCGCAACCTCCTGGAGATCTTCGCGGGCTACATCTCCGTCTCCATCCAGAATGTCCTCGACGGTCGCCAGGCCCAGGAGATCGCCAAGCGCGACAACCTGACCGGTCTCTTCAACGATCGCTACCTGCACATCGCCCTTTCCCGGGCGATCGAGAAGGCGCAGAGTGACGACAGCGGCGACCTGACGGTCCTGTTCATCGACCTCGACTACTTCAAACAGGTCAATGACACCCACGGCCACCTGGCGGGGAGTCAGGTGCTGCGGGAGTTTGGACAGTTGCTGCGCCAGGAACTCAACGACGAAAAGATCATCGCCGCCCGCTACGGTGGCGATGAATTCGTGGTCGTCATCCCCGATCACGACCTGACGGCGGGCATCGATTTCGCCGAGCGGCTGCGCGTCAGCCTGACCCGCAAGACCTTCTGCCACAAGCCTGGAGAGATCCAGCCGGACCCCATCAACCTGAACGGCATCACCTGTTCCATCGGCGTCGCCAGCCTGCGTCGCCACCTGGGGGATGAGAAGACCATCGAGCGGACCAAAAGCACCCTGCTGCGGCTCGCGGACTCGGCGATGTATGTCGCCAAGGAGACGGGCCGCAACCGCACGGCGGTGGCCGGCGAGCCCGTCCGACGCCGTTTTTAGCCCTCCGATTCCGGCGCCGCGGAATCTCCGCGCTCCCCACCAGGTTCTGGAAGTTACGGCCCGCGCTATACTGTCTGATCCCTAGGAACCGGAGGACCGCACGATGGCACCCGCTCACCGCCCCCCCCTGACCGCTCGCATCGCTCTCTTCGCGCTCCTGTTGGGGTCGTGCTTCGTCGTCCCGACCCGGGCCACCACCTACGTCCCCATCCCCGATGCAGCGCTGGTGGACCAGACGCCCCTGGTGGTATTGGGACAGGTCCTCTCCGCCGAGGCGGTACCGGGCGTTGCCCGGCCCGCGACGGACTATCTTCTGGAGTTGGAGACGGTGCTCAAGGGCCATGCCCCGGGCAGCGTGCTGGTGGTGCGAGTCCCCGGTGGGGAGCGCCCCCGGGACGGGCTGACCTTGAAGATCTGGGGCGCACCCCAGTTCCGACCGGAAAGCCGTGTGCTGCTCTTCCTGACGCCGCGCAACGATGGCACCTACGGCATCGTGCACCTGATGCTGGGAGCCTTCCAGGAACAGCGCCACCAGGGACAACGCTACGCGCTGCGCAACCTCGTCGATACCGTCGCGATCGATGCCACCGGCAGGCCCATCGAGATCCAGCCCCAGGCCCGGGATCTGGAGCGCTTCGCGGCATGGATCGAGGACCGCGGAGCCGGACGCCTCCGGTCCGCCGACTACTTCCTCGCCCTGCCACCAGCCCAACTGGGCCACCTCTTCGATGCCTTCACCCTGTTGCAAGAAGGGGCTCGCAAGGTCCGCTGGTTTGACTTCGATCGCGGCCAGGCGGCACGCTGGCGTACCGGCCCGGACGGCCAGCCGGGGCTGGCCGGGGACTCCGTCGCGGAAGTTCGGCGCGCCCTCAACGCCTGGAACAACGCCGCCGGTACACGGATCCTGTTGAGCCATGTGGGCACCAGCACCAGCACCAACGGCCTGGAAGAGTTCGACGGCCAAAATGTGATTCTCTACGACGATCCCAACAGCGAGGTGGACGGTTCCTGCGCTTCCGGCTTCGGGGTGATCGCCGTGGGCGGTCCCTGGTACAACCCGCTGTCCAGCGAACGGTATAACGGCGAGTTGATGATCCCCATCAGAGGGGCCGATATCGTGACCAACAACGGCGGCGCCGGATGCGGTTTTTCCAGTCCCAAATTCTTCGAGCAGGTGATCGGCCACGAGATCGGCCACACCCTCGGCTTCGGCCATAGCTGCGGCGACGACAGCAGCCCGGCGTGCACCGGCGCCCTGAACAATGCCCTGATGCGGGCCAATATCCACAACGACAACCGGGGTGCCCGTCTGGAGTCTGACGATCTGGCGGCGGCCCGCACCCTCTATGGCGATGGCAGCAGCGGTGGCGGCGGCGGTGGTGGTGGCGGCAACGCCCTACCGGCCCCGGGGAACCTGCAAGTGCAGATCGACGGCCTGGACGCCCTCCTGACCTGGACCGATGGCGCCAGTGACGAGGACGGACATCGGGTGCTGCGGGGACGGGACGGCGGCGGTCTGGGAGCGATCGCGGAATTGCCCCCGGACAGCGTCACCTTCCTCGATCCGGACCTCGATCCGGGCACCGACTACGAATACCAGATCACCACCTTCCGGGGCAGCACCGTCAGCCGCTCCGCGCGGGTCACCATCACCACCCCCGCGGTGCAGCCGGTGCAGATTCGCCTGGAACCGCTCACCCAACCCGCCGAGACCGGCAAGCCGGTGGCACTGCGCGCCATCGTGGAAGGCCCGGTCACCACCATGGCGTGGGACTTCGGCCAGCCCGGCCATCGCGGCTTTGGGGCGCGCCGGTGTGTCGATGATCCCGATGGCGCGCGCTGCACCACGGCCCTGTACACCCTGGCCGGGAGCTACACCGTCACCGCCACCGCCATCGGTGATCTGGGGCAGAAGGCCAGCGCCACCCTGGCCCTCACCGTCGCGGGAGACCCGCCGACCTTCACCGCCCAGGACGCCTATCTGCAAAGCACGATCTTTGGCCCCCGGGGGGATACGGGCACCTTCCAGTCGAACCTCTGGTTGTACAACGCCGGCCTGGAACCCGCCCTGGCGCGGGTACACTTCATCCCCCGGGGCGGCGGGGAGAGCCCCGTGGCGGATCGATTCATCACTTTGGAGGGGGAGAGTTCCGCCTTCGTCGCCAACGCCCTCGACACCCTTTTCGGGGTGGAGGGCACCAGTGGCTCTCTGGAATTGGAGTACCTGCAACCCGTGGCGACGGGCACGCCGGACATCCGGGCCATCAGCCGCTCCTTCGTGGCCATCGAGGGTAGCACCGGAACCTTCGGCCAACTGGTCTCCGAGAGCCTGGAGGGAAGCCATACGACGGCGGACAAATTCGTCGCCGGGATCTTCGAAGACGAGGCTTTCCTCAGCACCCTGCTGGCGGCCAACGTCGGCGATACCGGCGGACGGGTGCAAGTCCGGCTCTTCGATGCCGACGGCCTCGAGGTGGGCGATGGCGCCGCCTTCGCCCTGCCCCCCCGCAGTGTGCGCCAGAACCGCACCGACCGCCTCTTCCCCGCC
>Ga0055474_10000272_pt1 | contig 11680 bp, 9 predicted proteins | sample Muzzi_PWA_D1_FD_57680 | JGI IMG/M metagenome (GOLD analysis project Ga0055474, IMG submission 57680) | Wetland microbial communities from San Francisco Bay, California, USA, that impact long-term carbon sequestration - Muzzi_PWA_D1 | ecosystem: Environmental > Aquatic > Marine > Wetlands ... | reverse complement strand
AAGAGCCTCGCCGAGCTTCAGAGCCTCTGCGGCTTCCACTTCACCCGCCACGACCTGCGCCGCACCTGCGCGACCCACCTGGCGCGCTTGGGCTGCCCCAGGCATCTGCTGACCCAGGTACTGGACCATGCGGACAACAGCGTGACCTCGATCTATGACCGGTACTCCTACGATGATGAACTCCGGGAGTGGATGGGGAAGTGGGGGAGGGAGGTAGAGCGCTTGGCGGGGATTCTCCTTTCGTAACCGGCATGTTGCCAGTTCAAATCCGGCCGACGGTTCCAAGGTACACTCAATGCCAGCAACAGTTTGCGGATATTTTCTGAGTCCTTGAAATAGGGCTCCAGGGACTGCTTGGGTCCCATCAGGGTCTTTCTTGGGTGCAATTTGGTGAAATGCTGCAATGGGATGGGATGGGGTGAAACAGGGTGGGGGTTGGTGAAGGACCGAGGAGTCGAGCGGGCCGAGCGTAGAATTCACCGAGGTAGAATTATCAGCGGACTCGTCCGTACACATCGCTGAAAATTATGGTGTCGGCAGTTCAATTCTGCCCCTGGACACCAGGTAAACAATTGATTCCAAATGGATTGCCGGTACAGGCAAAAATTCACAAAGGTCTGAATTGCCGTCTTGGGTACTGTATAGGTACTGGGGCGACGGGGTTCGGATGCGGGCCTATCCGGCTCACCGCCGGGGCCACTGCTGTACCCAGTCGGGGGCGGGCTGGGGGTCTGGGCACCGGGTGGCGTCTCCACCCGCCGGTACGTCCGCATCTGAGGCTTCGGATAGTGACGACGCACAAACCGCCGTACTGATTGGTACGAGCCCCCGTACTCGTACTCCGCCACCAGATGCTCCCACAGCTCCTGCACATTCACAGGACGCGGATCCTCGGCGCGCTCCGCGAACCACGCCGCGATCACCTCCGACCTCCCCACCGCAAGCATCGCTTGGTTCTTATGACCATCCTCGGCCCCCTTCGCGGCCCGTCGCAGGTGGTAGCGCACCGTACCCTCCGTCACACTCAGCGTCCGGGCGATCTCGCAGTGATTCTGATTCTTCTCGCTAAGTACCTGTATCGTCACGACTTCCTCCTTGCTCAGACGCTTCCGCATGACTCCTGACCTCCTACCAGGCACGCTACCGCGTGCCCGGATGGCAGGACTCAAGCCTCGGCGCCGGTCAAGGGACGGGGTCGTAAAAGCGGATATTCACTATGGAGGATTCTGGCGGGTTCCGTGACACCTGTCCTTGGTGTCGACCCCTCGTCAGTTGTCCGTCGCCTTCTTTCCGTAAGAGCGATGCCGCTGCGTAGCAGAAATCGCAGCTCAAGGAGCGGCGGCGGAACTGCTGCGCCGCACAGAACAGGCCATTCAGGCCGAGTGCGCGATGGCGGTCCCGGAGAGGCGTTCGAGTGTGGCGGTGATTAGTTCGACGGCGGCGTCAATGTCCTCGTCGCGCGTCGCAAGGCCCAGGCTAAAGCGGATCGATGAGTCGGCCTCGTCACCGGTCAGGCCAATAGCTTTGAGCACATGGGAGGGGGCCGGGATGCCCGAGGTGCAGGCCGAGCCGGTCGAGGCTGCCAAGGCGGGCGCGAGGGCGCCGAGAATGTCGTGGGCCAAAAACCCGAGGAAGCTGATATTCGCATTGCCCGGATGTCGGCGGTGGTGCGTCGGCCCGTTCAACGTGACCGACCACGGCAAGTGCCGTAGCTTCTCCACGAAGTGGTTTCGCTGTTTCCCGAGAGCGGCGAGAGACGCCCTCATCTGGACCGATCCGAAGAGTTCCGCCGCGGCTCCCATCCCGACACAAAGGGGCAGGGGAAGCGTTCCCGAGCGCAGTCCGTTCTGCTGTCCGCCGCCGTGGATCAGCGGCTCAATCCGCGGCTGGAGGTCGCGCCGGATGTAGAGCATGCCGATTCCCTGCGGCCCGTACATCTTGTGCGCGGAGAGGCTCAGAAGGTCCACGCTGCCGGCCAGATCGCCCATCGGCATTGCAAGAGGCGCCTGCGCCGCATCGGTATGAAAGAGGGCGCCGACCTGCCGGGCAGCCGCGGACAAACCGCCAATATCCTGAATGGTCCCAATCTCGTTGTTCACGGCCATGATCGAGACCGCTAGGACCGTTTCATCAAGAAGGCGCTCAAGAGCCTGAACGGAAACCCGTCCCTCTCGGTCCACAGGCACGTAATCGACCTTGAGGCCGAACCGGTCCTCCAAGACGCGCGCGGCCCCGAGCACGCTTTTATGCTCGATCGCGCTGAAGAGCATACGGCCACGCCTTTCATCCTTCGCGCGGGCCGCAAGGCCAAGGAGGGCCAGATTGTTCGCTTCCGTCGCACCGGAGGTGAAGACGATCTCGTCCGAATCGGCTCCGATCAGCCCTGCGACCTGCGCCGCTGCGTCCGCGACGGCGCGCGCACTTTCCCACCCTATGCTGTGATCGGAGGAGTGCGGATTGCCGGCTTTTTCCATGAAAAAGGGCAACATTTTGCGGAGAACTTGCTCATCGACGGGAGTGGTCGCTTGATGGTCGAAGTATAGTGGTTTAGAAAAATCCATGAGAATTCATAAACCTACTTTCATTCGCGCTGCGTGCGCCACTTCTGCGACTTTTTCCGTCTTCTGGCGGGAATCTCCAACTTTCGATTGACCATAGCATACACCTTCGCTAGAGTCGAACTGGAGGCTGCATCCAGTAGCCGGGGGAACTCATGTCACGCGGACCGCTCTACCAAGATTCCTACAGCCCACAATTCTCCGGGCACGAGACTTTCCCGCTGCGCTACGGGTGGCTGAAGAAAGCCTACGACCGCGTAGCTGAGACTCAACAGGACGAGAACAACCGTGCCGCCTGTTGGGGCAATGACGCGATCGCGCGTTTCGGGGTTGGAAAGAACATGGTCGGCTCGATGCGCCATTGGGCGAAAGCAGCCGGCATCATTGCCGAGCCGAAACTCAATACCGTGTGCACGACGCCGCTTGGCGACCTCTTGTTCGGGGAGCACGGTCTCGATCCTTATATGGAGCATCCGGCCACGTTGTGGCTCGTGCATTGGCACCTTGCCGCGCGTCCCGCGAAGACGACATGGTTCTGGGCGTTCAGCCACTATCCGGCGCTCACATTCGAACGCGACAAACTTATCCGCGGTCTTGAGCGTCTCGCTGAGGACCGGACTTGGCCCCGCGTCGCGCATTCGACCGTCAGCAAGGACGTGGCCTGCTTCATACGGACCTATGTGCCGCAGCAGATTTCGGGCAAAGGCGCTCACGACGACGCGCTCGAATCGCCGCTGACGGAATTGGGCCTGATCAAGGCCGTCGGCAAGAAGGACGGGTTCCGCTTCGTGCGCGGGGCCAAACCAACTCTCGGGCACGGCGTCTTTGTCTACGCGCTTCTTGATTTCTGGTCGCAGTATTCAAGCGCCTCGACCCTGTCCTTCGAGTCGATCACCTACGCGCCGGGCAGTCCGGGGCGCGTATTCGCGTTCGATGAGAATGATGTCGCCGACCGTCTTGCCGCGCTCGACGATGTTTCGCGCGGCTCGCTCCGGTGGTCTGAAACGGCGGGCCTCAAGCAGGTCGTCCGCACCATCGAGACCGATGAGCCGACACGCCTCTCTTATGTCCCGCTAGATTGCGGCGCGCCCGCACGGAAGGAGGCTGGCTGATGCCGCTTGATGGACAAGTCCGTATCGCACGGCGTTTTCTCCGCTCGGTCCGCATTGATACGGATCTCGGCGAGGCAGGCGCCCTCGAAGGATTTGTGTGCCCGCAATCGTCGGCGGAAGTTCTCATGACCATGGCGCGGCATGTCTCGGAGACGGGGCAGGGCGCCTTCACATGGACCGGTCCCTACGGCAGCGGCAAATCAAGTCTCGTAGTTGCGCTGAGCGCGCTGCTGAACGGTAATGCCGGCCTGCAAAAGCAGGCGGCCAGGGTCTTCGGCGCTTCTCTGACCAAGACGATGTGGAACGCTTTTCCGACCGGAACCAAGGGATGGCGCGTCCTTCCGGTCGTCGGGCGCCGCGCCGCGCCTGTCGCCGTTATCGGCGAAGCCGTGAAGCGGGCGGGCCTCGTCGCGCGCGTTCCGCGCGGCGGATGGAATGAGCGGACCCTGGTTGCGGCGCTCAGCGAAGCGGCCTACGCCAAACCGAAGATGCACGGCGGCCTGATTTTGTTCATCGATGAGATGGGCAAGTTTCTCGAAGCCGCCGCGCAGGATAGATCGGACATCTTCATTCTCCAGGAAATAGCCGAGGCGGCATCGCGCAGCAAGGGCCGCCTCATCGTCATCGGCGTCCTGCATCAGGCATTCGAGGAGTATGCGCACCGGCTCTCACACGAGATGCGCGATGAGTGGGCCAAGATTCAGGGCCGCTTCCTTGATCTTGTCGTCGATACCGCCGGTGAAGAGCAGATCGACCTGATCTCCCGCGCGATCGAGACCAATCGGAAGGCTGCAAAAGCGGGCAAGGCCGCGACGACCATCGCCTACATGGTCCGCCGGGAACGCGCCGCCGACGCGGCGCGCCTTTCAACCATGCTCGAAGCGTGCTGGCCGCTGCATCCGGTCGTCGCGTCCCTGCTCGGGCCAATCTCCCGGCGCCGGTTCGGGCAGAACCAGCGCAGTATTTTCGGCTTTCTCAATTCCTCGGAACCAAACGGACTTCAGGACTTCCTGAAACAGTCCGGAGCAGGCGATCTCTACGGACCGGAGCGCTTGTGGGATTACCTGCGCGCCAATCTCGAACCCTCGATTCTTGCCTCGCCGGACGGGCACCGCTGGGCGCTGGCCGCGGAGGCCATGGAGCGTTACGAATCCATGAGCGGCGGCGAGTTGCATCTGCGGCTGCTCAAGACGATCGCCGTGATCGATCTTTTCAAGGAACGCTCGGGTCTGGTTGCGAGCTTTGAAGTCCTGCGCACCTGCTTTCCGGGCACGCCGCCCAAGGCGCTCAAGGACGCGCTCGCCGACCTTGAGCGCTGGTCGTTCACGATCTTCAAGAAGTTTGTTGACGCCCACTCCATCTATGCGGGCAGCGATTTCGATATCGACAAGGCGCTGCGTGCTGCTCTTGAGGATATTGGCGGGATCGATTTCAAGCTTCTCAACACGCTTGCGGGAGTTCAGCCTGTCGTGGCCAAGCGCCACTATCACGATACGGGCGCGATGCGCTGGTTCGATGTCAACATCGTGCCGGTCAACCAGATCATTGACTGCGCTGCGCGATACAGTTCGCAGACCGGCGCGATCGGGCAGTTCCTGATCGCCATTTCAACGGAAGGCGAGACCGAAGAACAATCGCATGAACTCTGCCGGAAGGCCGCGCGCTGTAGCGGCACCGATTCCTCTCCGTGGGACATCGTTACCGGGCTATCCAAACAGTCATGGGCGATCCTCCCGCTGGCCCGCGAATTGTTCGCGCTCGATCGCGTCAACATGCACCCGGAATTGCAGGGCGATTCCGTGGCGCGGCGCGAGGTTGCCGCGCGGATTGCCGAATTACAGTCCTACCTTGAGACGGAATTGCGCGCGGCCTTCGATAACGCGCTCTGGTTTCGCAAGCATTATTCAGAGAAGCCGCTGCGTCAGGCCGAACTGAACGGGATGGCCTCCGATCTTGCGGATCAACGCTATCCGCAATGCCCCCGACTGCCAAACGAGTTGCTCAACCGTCATAAACCGTCGAGCAACGCTATCGCCGCGCAAAACGAGCTTCTGCGTGCCATGGTGCGCGAAGAGGGCAATGAGCGCCTTGGGATCAATGGGTTTCCCGCAGAGGGGGGACTCTATGCCTCCCTCCTTGAAGCAACGAATCTCTACCGCCGAACGCGCGGCGGCCCGCGCTTTGTTCCGCCCGGCGAGTCGGGCGATCCGGCGTGCCTCGCTCCGATGTGGAAGGCTGCTCTCAACTACATCAAGACCCATGGCGACCGCACGATCGCGGTTTCAGAACTCTTTGGCGTGTGGAGCGCGCCGCCCTTCGGGGTCAAGGCGGGGCTCATGCCCGTTCTAATTACCGCCTTCATTCTTTCCGAGCGGGACAAGCTTGCAATCTACCGGCAGGGAATCTTCCGGGCCAAGTTCGATGATGTCGATGCCGACTACCTTGCTAAGGATGCCGAGACTATTAGTGTGCGCTGGATGGATCTGAGCGCTGTCTCCCGGCGGATGCTCTCGGGCATGGTCGAGATAGTGCGCGATCTCGACCCGCAAAACGCGCTCGTGCATCTCGAACCAATCGATGTTGCGCGCGGTCTCGTTTCGATTTACGACCAGTTGCCCGCATGGACGAAGCGGACGATGCGCCTGTCAGCTAATGCGGTCCATGTGCGCGACCTGTTCAAGCAAGCCAAGGACCCAAACAGGTTTCTTTTTGACGATCTGCCGGGAACGCTGGGAGAAGAATTAGCGCTGACCAAGGAGAAAGACCTCGACCGGCTCCTTTCTAGCGTGCGCGGGGGTCTCGAAGAGTTGGTGCGCGCCTATCCGGCCATGCTTGCGCGGCTGCGGGATGTGATGCTTGCGGAATTGCAGGTTCCCAACGCCTCGCCGCAATCTCTCTCCGAGCTGCGTCAGCGCGCGGAGAACATCCGACAGCTCGCCGGAGACTTCCGGCTTGAGAGTTTCGTGGGGCGTCTCGCACAGTTCGACGGCAGCGACCAGAGCTTTGAAGGGATTGCGAGTCTTGCCGCCAACAAGCCGCCGCGCGACTGGGTTGATCCCGACCTCGATCAGTCCGCGATCGAGCTGGCGGACATGGCGCAGAAATTCATCCGCACGGAAACCTACGCACGCGTCAAGGGTCGGCCCGACAAGAGGCAGGCCATGGCAGTGGTGGTTGGGCTCGACGGGCGGCCAACGCCGTTGCTTGAGGAGTTCGAGATCGCCGATTCCGAACGCGCGGCCGTCAGCGAGCTGATCGATCGTGTGAGTGCCACGCTCGATGAAGCCGAACCCGCGCGCCGCAGTGTGATCCTGGCGGCGCTCGCAGAACTGAGTGCCCGGTACATGCAGTCGCAAGACGCCAACGCTCCTCAAGGAAAGGTAGAAAAGTCAGCCCATGCAGGATGAAAAATTGGAGCGCGAGAAAGCTTGCTACGAGCAAAACTTCGAACAGGCCCGTAGCCTGAACGGGCAAATGAACAACGTGCCCGTGCTTGCCATGACGCTGACGGGCGGACTTTGGTTTGCTGCGGGCATTAATGAAGATATTTCTGAGCAGATACGCTTCCTGTTATTATTGTTCGCTGGCTTCTGCAATCTCGCCCTCGTCTTAGTGATCATCCGTATTCGTGACGTTTTCCATAGCTACCTTGAACGGATCGAATCGTTCCATCCTCCGAGTTTCGTGACGGGTAGGCCCAAGAAACCGAGGGTTCCTTGCCTTGGCGACTACAGCTTGATTTCCATATACTGCACCCTCATGGGTGTAGCTGCGTTGCTTTCATTTTTCGTTGCGGTCTCTTCCTTTTGGCCGTTTCCGTGCGTGCCGACGTGGATCGGATTTGTGATTCTGCTGGCCGTGCTGCTTGCTCTATTCGATATCCTGATTAGCCGGAAGGTTCTTAACTTCAGAACCCGCGTTGAACCGGATGAGAGCGGCGAACCAGAGGGCGGCTGAATGCGCGTCTCCAAAGAGTCCATTCAGACAGAGACATCGGTGTCCGCTCCGGACTATTACGATGCACACGCGCAGGAGTATGTAGCCGCCACGCTCGATGTTGATCTCTCGGACCTCTATGATCGTTTTGCCCGTTATCTTCCGTCCGGGGGGAAGATTCTTGATGCGGGGAGCGGCTCTGGCCGCGATACGCTTGCGTTCCTTGCGCGTGGGTACGATGTCGAGGCGTTCGATTCGTCCAGGGAATTGTGTGCTCTCAGCGCACGCCTGACGGGTGTTCGGACGCGCTGCCTGCGGTTTCAAGACCTTAGCGATCTCGACAGGTACGACGGGATCTGGGCCTGCGCGTCACTCTTGCACGTTCCGGAAGCGCAGCTCCGCGATGCCATACACCGCCTTGTTCTTGCGCTTAAGAGTGATGGCGCTCTCTACATGTCGTTCAAATATGGCGCAGGAGAGCGTGTCTCCAGCGACGGGCGCCTCTACACCGATATGACCGCGGAGGCGTTGCGGGCAATCCTCAGGCAGATCCCGGACGCCGTTGTCTGCGAAACGTGGATTAGCGAGGGGGAAGGCCGTCTGAAAGGGCAGGGCCGCTGGCTGAATGCCATCGTCCGCAAGCGCCCAGAAAGGACGCAGTTGTGAGCGGAGGAAAAGCGCATGACGGGAACACCAAACATGTTCTAGGACTGTCCGGGGGGCGCGACAGCGCTGCCCTTGCGGTCTTCATGCGCCAGCATTTCCCGGAACTCGATGTCGAGTACTTCTTCACTGATACGGGCAAGGAACTGCCCGAGGTTTACGAGTATCTCGGCCGCCTCGAAGGGTTTCTGGGTCAGCCTATCACCTACCTCAATCCTGACCGGGACTTTGATTTCTGGCTCAAGCAGTACAACGACTTTCTCCCGTCCCCTCAGAGCCGATGGTGCACACGCCAGCTCAAGCTCCGCCCGTTCGAGCGCTGGGTGAGGCCGATGCTCGAAAGCGGTTCAACCATCTACAGCTATGTGGCGATCCGCGGCGATGAAGAGTACCGCGACGGGTATTCCTCTAAGCACGAGAGGCTGGTGATCAAGCTGCCGTTCAAGGACGCGGGAATCGACAAGGCCGGCGTGCTCGACATTCTCGAAGGCGCCGGGCTGGGGCTTCCCAAGTACTATTCATGGCGCACGCGAAGCGGCTGCACCTTCTGTTTCTTTCAGCAGAAGATCGAGTGGGTGAGGCTTCGAGAAGAACACCCGGAAGCATTCGAGGAGGCCAAGGCTTACGAGAAGAACGCGGTCGATCACGGATCGCCGTTTACGTGGTGCCAGGGTGAATCGCTTGAAGAACTCGAACGGCCCGAACGGATCGCGCAAATCAGGATCGATCATGAGCAACGCCTTGAACGACGGCGCGCGAAGACAATGGCCAATCCGTTGCGTCCGGACGCGGAGCCGCTGGATATTGATGATCTCTACGGGCAGGCCAAGGTCTGCCTTGCCTGCCACAAGTAGGAAGCGCTATGGGTGTGGATTCAATCTCAGCAAGAAGAGGGGGGAGGATTGAATCTCCAGTCTGTCGTTGATTTTGTGAACGAGGCGCATGAAGAGGTTGGCAAATTCAGGCTCGAGATCACGCTCGCTCCTGACAGGCTGATGAACGAGACTTATTGCGTAGCATCGCTCACCTGGCGTTCCGTGCTCTACGGCGAGGCGCAGGTCAACGATGTTCCCGATGACCGGCGCGGCGTATACGCTTTTGCTATCTGCCATAAACACGATGTGCTTCCCCCGTATGGATGCGTTCTCTATCTCGGTATCGCCGGCCGCGATTCCAACCGCAGTCTCCGGCAGCGCTACAAGGACTATTTGGACACGAAGAAGGTCCTTAAACGCGAGCGCATCGCCCGGATGATCGGTACGTGGCACCGCGTCCTTCGCTTCTATTTCGCGCCTGTTGACAACGATATGTCTGCCGCAGACCTCAAGACTTTGGAGAAGCAGCTCAACGGTGCGCTGATGCCCGCATTCTCGGCCGGAGATTTCGACGCGGCAACAAAAAGAAAGAAGAGGGCATTCTCATGAGTAGACAAAAAACCAAGAGGGTCGTGTTGCCGGCCCTGCGCGGGATCATGGGAGACTGGATTTACTATTCCTGCCTGATGGACATTCGGGAGATCAGCGAGCGCGTGCGGTACGCGGAAGAAATTCACAAGAATAAGTTTCTTTCCGACATGATCCAGAGGCAGCTAAAGACCGGGCGCAGCGAGCAGATCGCTCGCTACCTGAAGACGCAGCCCGAACGGTTTTTCAATTCGCTTGTCATCGCCACGTATGGCGGACATCCAAATTGGCACGCTCTTTCAGACGTTCGAAGCAAAGAGAAGAAACCTGAGCTCAAGGACCTAGATGACGAGACGATCGGCTCGCTCGGCTTCCTGACGCTCAGAGGCGATGAGAGGCTTTTTGCGCTGGACGGACAGCACCGCCTTGCCGGTATCAAGAAAATCGTCAAGGACGGCCTGAATCAGGACCCCCGCGACGAGCTATCGGTGATTCTCGTAGCGCATAAGGAGACCGCCAAGGGACTGGAACGGACCCGGCGTCTGTTCACCACGCTCAACAAGACAGCGCGGCCAGTGTCCAAGGGCGACATCATTGCACTCGACGAAGACGATGCCATGGCGATCTGCGTGCGCTGGCTGATCGAGAAGACAGATATGTTTTCAGGCGAGCGCGTCGCGTTCGTGGCCTCCAACAACATGCCTGTCAAGAACACAAAGGCGCTCACGACGATTGGCAATCTCTATGATGTCCTAAGCATCCTTTTTACGGCGTCAGAGTTTTCGCTGCGAAAACACAAGGCAGATTTGCAGCGCGTCCGGCCGCGGGACGAGGATCTGGAGGCATATTTCGAATATGCGAAGGATTACTTTGTCTTTCTCGGACGAAATTTCGAGGAGCTGGACTCCTTTTTCAAGGCTGCGAACACGGCCAACGTCGTGGCCAAGAACCGCGGTGCTCACGGCGGAAACGCGCTCTTCCGTCCAATCGGCCTTGAGATCTTCACGCGAATTATTACGAAACTCACCCGCGACCTGTCATTGGCCGAAGCGGTCAAGCGTGCCGCCCTTTTGCCAAGAGACCTCACCGAGGAGCCGTTCGCCGAACTCATGTGGGACACGAGCACCTCCACGATCGTCAATTCCCACAAGGTGACGCTGCGCGAAACGCTCCTGCACATGCTGGGGCGCTCGAAGCTCCCGGAAAAGGCTCTCCTCGAACGCTATCGCAAGGAGGTCGGCGATGACACTGCCGACCTCCCCGATGCAGTCGGATAAGCGGGGAGTGTGCGATGTCTTCAGCCGACACACCAAGCGCTCCCGGCCTGGCTTTCAAGACGTTCTTGCGTCAAGCGAAACCGGCCTTTCTGCGCGACCTCGTTGGCCCGGCCATCGTCGAGACGCTTAAAGGGCTTGATCCCTCCCTGGCAGCCGATGACAAGCTTGGCGAACTCGCTGTGCAGCTTGTCGATCCGACTGAAACGCTCCGCGATGTCGATCTACGGGCGAAAGTGATAAGGATGCTGCCCCTTCCCAAGGCGCGCGAGCTTGCCGTCAAGCTTGGGGCCTCGACCGAGCGCAATCTATATAACGATCTCTCCCGCATCGTTGCGGACAATGAGCGCGTTTCCGACTTGCTGTCCTTCTTCGGGGTCGTTCAGGACGAGCGCGCACCGGAAGACATCCTTCCTGATGTCACGCAGGTGCAGGCCGGCTATGCGTTGTTCGACCATCAACGCAAAGCCGGAGACAAGGTTCTCCGGGTTCTCAGCGCCGATCCGCGCAAGGTCGTTTTGCACATGCCAACCGGCGCCGGAAAGACCCGGACCGCCATGCACATCATCGCGGAGTATCTCAAACACCATGAGCCCACCGTCGTTTGTTGGCTCGCGCAAAATGCGGAGCTGCTCGATCAGGCGGCCGCTGAGTTCGCGAAGGCGTGGCACTCCTTGGGAAACCGCCACGTCAGCCTCGTCTGCTTCTGGGGGCACCGCAATCCCGATCTACTG
>Ga0055474_10000270_pt1 | contig 11701 bp, 13 predicted proteins | sample Muzzi_PWA_D1_FD_57680 | JGI IMG/M metagenome (GOLD analysis project Ga0055474, IMG submission 57680) | Wetland microbial communities from San Francisco Bay, California, USA, that impact long-term carbon sequestration - Muzzi_PWA_D1 | ecosystem: Environmental > Aquatic > Marine > Wetlands ... | reverse complement strand
GCTCATGACTGCAGTATCGGGTCAGCTCAGACCCGGCACAACCTCACGGTGTAACCGATACCGGTCCCGTTGCCGCGGAATCTCATCAGGGCAGCAGGCTCTGGACCGGGTAACTGTATATATATACAGTATCAGATATGCCACTGATTCTCTGTCGCAAACTCAATCACCGCAACATAGAGCTGCATCACAGCACCCGGGGCGAATCCGTCGGCGTACTGTGCCGCAGTGGCGATTACCGCTTTGTACCCTGGCTCGGATTTCTCGATCGGAACGATGCCCGAAGCCGCGGTCGGCCGGTCAAACTGGTAATCGCCAGGGTGGGACGGCTCGATGGGGCGCGCACTGTATGGCGTGATCTGGGGCCAGGTGAATACGTTCAGGGTTGTATCACTGCTGCCGGCGCCTTTGCCGTGACCGATACGGATGTGCGGGTTGTCGGTTGAAGGGCTGATCTTCAGATCAGCCCTTCAAGACTCCATCAATCAGCCAAAGACCCCGCCGTAGGCGTCGTCGTTGAATCCGACCAGCAGCGTTTTCCCGACCTGAGCCGTCGGCGCCCGGAGATTGCCCGTTGGGCCCAGCATTGCAGCAACCGCATCATCGGATGCACCTTTGGCCACGGAAAACTCAGATACCTTCTTGCCTTTGGCAACGATGAGTTTCGATGCGCCCTGCAGCAGCGCTCTGGCGTCGCTCGCCTGGAGTTTCCGGCTGGCAGGCACCTTTTCTTTGATCTCGACTTTATTGGCTTCCAAGAACTTGGATGCTCGGCTGCAGCTGGTTCAGCCGTTGCGGAAGTAGTACCAGTCAACACGTCTGGCCATCACGTTCTCCTTTCTTTTCGGTGACACCGGTAGTTTATTATCTGAAAACAGGTCTTGGTACTCCCGCTGCGGGATCGTGTTGGGTAAGCTCTCCTGCTCATGAGACTCAGCCGGACAGAGCAGGCCAGCTATGCTGCAGACGGATTTCTGATCCGTCCAGCCGTGTTCTCGGATTCGGAAGTGGTGCAGCTTCGCGCTGCCGTGGAACGCGCAGCAATACTTGCTGCTCGCCTGGCGTGCAGCGGGAATACCTATATTCTCGACGGCAAACGGTTCGTTGATTCCGGTCACGTCACCGTACAGTTCGAACCGGATCCGAACAGCGAGACGATCCGGGTAGTGGAACCGGTGCACGAGCTGGATGATGAGCTTGGCCGCCTGCTTGAAGAACCGCGTATCGTTGAGCCCATGCGCGATCTGGTTGGTTGCGAGGAAATTGCGCTGTGGACAGACAAGCTAAACCTGAAGCGCGCACGCGAGGGTTCCGGTTTCGGCTGGCACCAGGATTCACCCTACTGGATACATGACTGCGATCATGTGGATCAACTGCCGAACGTACTGGTGGCACTGGATGATGCGAGTGAAGCCAATGGCTGTTTCCGGGTGATTCGTGGCAGTCATCGGCAAGGTTGTCTACCCGGCACGGACGACGGCACGCAGCTCGGCGGTTTCTATACGGATCCAGCCTGCTTCGCAGAAGACCAGCAGGTGCCGATGCTCGTGCCGGCAGGGTCTCTGGTTTTTTTCAGCCCTCATTCCGTGCACGGCTCATTTGCCAATCGATCAGACCAGCCGCGACGGGCACTGGTGCTGACGTATCAGCCCGCCGGCTACCCGATGCTGAAGTCAAAGCGGGTGTATAACGTTGGCTGAACTGTTAGACCGGAAGAAAATGACCGCGTGTAAATGAATGCGTAGAACCGCAAGGATGGACGACACATGAGTGGTGAGATGAAGCTGGTACGGCCTGAATCCGTAGGACTGTCGGCCGCGCGTCTGGAGCGGGTCGGCGACTGGCTTGCCGAACAGATCAGCAGTGAGCGTCTGGCTGGTGCCAGCGTACTGATCGGACGGCGTGGCAAGCTGGCCTATTTCCGGGCGGAAGGCCTTGCCGATCAGACGTCAGCCAGGCCTTTCAGCGCGGACACCATCGTCCGCATCTACTCCATGACCAAACCCATCACGACCGTCGCGGCAATGATGTGCTACGAGCAGGGCTGTTTTCAGCTCGATGACCCGATTGCGCTGTATCTCCCCGAGTTCAGAGACATGCGGGTCTGGGCGGGAGGTGCTGCGCCGATTGAAGATACCGTAGCCGCGAACGGCCCGATAACAGTCAAACACCTGATGACACATACATCCGGTCTGACCTACGGTTTCATGCGTGCCAACGTGGTGGATGAGATGTATCGCGAGGAGGGGATAGAACCGGGCAGCGGTGAAGCTACGCTGGCGGAGATGGTGGAGCGACTGGCGGCATTGCCGTTGCTCTGTCAACCGGGCAGCGGCTGGAACTACAGCGTATCCACGGACGTTCTCGGCCGGCTGGTCGAGATCTGGTCCGGCTTGAGTCTCGATGAGTTCTTCCGCACGCGGATTCTGGAGCCGCTGGATATGCGGGATGCCGCGTTTCATATCGCGCCGGAAAAGCAAAAACGTTTTGCGTCCTGTTATGCGCCGCTCTCCGGGGCGGGTCTGGCTTCGGTCGCGAGTGCCCCGTCGGATCCTACCGTCAGGAAAACAACGGGATTCAAACTGCAGGATTCAGCCGCAGAAAGCAGTTTCCTTACCCCGCCGACGAACTTTTCCGGCGGTGGCGGACTGACGGCAGGCATGCGGGACTATGCGCGCTTCTGCCTGATGCTGCTCGGCGGTGGTGAACTGGATGGTGAACGGCTGCTCGGTCGTAAAACGGTCGCCTACATGCGTCAGAACCATCTGCCGAACAACGGTGACATGGCGTCGATGGGCCAGCCCGTGTGGAGCGAGACCAGCTACGAGGGTATCGGGTTCGGCCTCGGATTTGCAGTCGTCATCGATCCGGTGAAAGCGCAGATTCTGACATCTGTCGGCGAACACCACTGGGGCGGTGCTGCCAGCACCTTCTTCTGGCTGGATGCAGAAGAGGACCTGTTTGCCGTCATGCTGACGCAGCTGATGCCGTCGTCGACCTATCCCATCAGACGCGAACTGCGGACGCGGGTTTATCAGTCGCTGATCGATTGAGCAGCCCTGCATCGGCGGCCCGTTCAGCCGAGCAGTTCGAACTCCCGGCTGCACTGCAGCTGACCGTTTACCACGACCTCGAGTCTGTGGGTTCCCGGATAGAGCACGCGCGTCGTCATCGGACGAAATGACACGCTCTTACTGAGACGGTTCACTGATCCCGCGGCAAACTCTGCTTTGCTGATGGTGAATACCTTGGGGGCGAGTCTGCCGTTGTTTTTCAGGAAAAACAGCCGCAGCGTCACCAGCAGCTTCTGATCCGCCATGGACTTCAGATCGAAGCTGAGGTTCAGCGTTTCTCCAACGCGGACCCGCTCCGGCAGGCTCAGTGCAGCTACGCCAACCTCGGGTGCCGCCGGGTAGCCCAGCAGGGTCAGAGCCCCGACGTGGTCTTTTTTTGTCAGCGTTCGTAATGAATGTCTTACCATCCACCCCAGCTCAGCCGGTTGCTGCTTTGCCGCCCGCTGCCAGCGCTCGAGGGTTTTCAGCACCAGGTCCGGATCCTGTTTCGACAGATCGTTCATGCTGTTGGCAACGGATCGCGTCACATAACGGGTGGGATCCGCGTGCAACCGATCCAGCAGCTCGATGACGGTCGTAGCCGGCAGCCGCACCCGGGGTGCCCAGGGTAGCAGTGGCCGGGTGCCTTCGCTGGCCAGTCTGCGGACGTGATAGTTGTCGTCTTCGGCACACTGATGCGCGAAGGCAATAGTTGCGTCCGGGAAGTCGCGCAGAAAAGGTCGGATGGCACTTTCAGCAGAGAATCGTTTGGTGGATTCCCGCAGAAACTCAAGCGAACGCGGCAGGTGTTCTGCCGTACAGCCGAAGCGCGCCACATATTCACCCGGCACCACCCAGATATAAGCTCCGAAATCATCGTCTGGAAGCGTCGGGTCAAGCGGTGGCGGTAACGCCGCGGTCAGGATGTCGAGCGCCTGCGGGTAGTCGTCCGGCAGAAACCTCGCGAGTTCGGTGACCATGCAGTCGATGCGGGCTTTCAGTTCGAGTTCCGGAAATCTGCTCAGCACAGCCTGTTCGAACGCGCTGCGCGAAAAGCCGTCATCAACGGACACCAGCGCGGCTGCAAACTCGGCGACGCTGTCCGGACTAAACAGAGCGTCTTTGAGACTGAACGACGTTTCGGCTTTGATACTCATGCTCGATTCTCAACCGCTCCCGGCGCGCTAGAATGACCCGCATCGATTCGGATTGTCCATGGATCAGGAGTATTTCCAATCAGATTTCTGTGGTTCCTGTTGAGCCTGCTTGCGTTCACAGCCGTGCTTGCCGGCAGCGTCTACCTGGCTCTGCCCTGGCTGGTCGTGCAGTTGCTGCCCGGTATTGCGGTAAATTACGGTATCCAGGTCCATCAGGTGGAGATTCGCCGACCCGATCCCGGCGGGATTGCCATCGTCCGCTTTGAAGCCAGCAGCGGTGAAGTTCGTGTCAAAGTCAGCAATGCCTACCTCAGCTACCGGCCATCCGCTCTACTTGCTGGTGAACTAGACACCCTGACGGCGTCCCAGGCTCTGTTGACGCTGGCGGCCGATACGACCGACACGGCAGCAGAACCCGGAAAAAATGATTCGGCTGCGTTCGTGCCGAATGCGGCGGCGCTGTTTGCCGCCATCCCGTTCAGCGCCGTCGAGATCAGCCAGTTCACGGTAGAAGTGCCGGAGGTGGGATTTGTCGGCACGGGTGATGTGCGCTATCGGGATCAGCAGATTGAGTTCGCCATCTACGGTATCGACCCCGAACCCGCTCAGCTGCTGGTGGCGCGAGGCAGGCTCGATGCCGGCGGCTTGATCTCGCTGGAGCTGGCTGAATTTGAACCGGAGACCAGGGTTTTTCTGGCAACCGAGTCGGTGCTCAAGGATACGCAGCTGGCAGTATCGGCGACGATTGATCTGTCAGGATATCCCTATCAGCTGGTTCGAAGTCTGTTGCTGCTGCCGGCGGGTGATGGTGAAGTGCGTGGCGAACTGCATAGCGTCGTTGCGCTGCCGCTCGACGCTGAGTCGCTGGCCAGGCTCGACGCGCAGGGGAGCTTTACGCTCGACTGGCGCTCGGCAGACGGGAAACTGGCGCTGCGGGGGCTCGAAGCGGCGGGGCATCTGCGCTCTGAAACCGTTCAGGCCAGATTCAGCCAGGGCACGATTGAATACGTAGATGAACCAGTCTCCGCACAGCTCAGACTTGAACCCGGCACCACGCTCACCTGGTCCGGTGAACGTATCGTGGCTGGCGCCGGCGTCAGTCTTGAGCTGGCAACTAACGGATTCAAGGCTTCCGGAGTCAGCGACGTGCTGACACTCGATCTCAAGCCTGATCCGGCAATGCGCGGCGCAGCCACGCTCGACCTGGTGACTGAGCCGGGTTCTCTCAGCGGAACGCTTGCGTGGCAGGCGCAGTTGCAGGGCAGCGAAGTGATTCGCGGCGCGGGCAGCTGGCTGAGCGCAGAGCAGGAGCTGCCTTTTCAGTTTCGCCATGCCATCAGCGACGGGGTGGGAGAGTTGACGTCAGCGGCAACGCTGCAGATTTCCCAGCCTCTTGCTGGATCTCTGCTTAAGGACTGGGTTGAAGACTATGATCTGGTGGCAGGAGAACTCGGCTACGACCTCAGTCTGCACTGGAGTGACAACTACGGCGGACGCCTGGCGCTGCTCTTGAACGAGGTTGATGCCCGCTACGGTGAAGACGTTTTGTATGGCGTCAGTGGTCAGCCGATCCTGGAGATAGAATCGACGGGGTTATCTATGCAGCCGGCGCGGTTGCATGCCGGGCATGTGGATCCGGGCGTGCTGTTGACCGACCTGGAAGCGCGGATTGGTGTTGCCGGTGATCAGCTGTCAATTCAGCAGGCGTCTTTTTCCGTATTTGGCGGCAGAGCGGAAGTTACCGACTTCGACTACGATCTGGCGGAGTCGAATGCGGCATTCAACGTCGATCTAAAGTCGATTGATCTGACGCAGCTGCTGGCGCTGGAAGGTGATGACATCCAGGGAGATGGCGTCCTCGATGGCTATCTGCCGGTGCAGATCAACGCCGGCGTGCCGAGTATTTCCGGCGGCAGGCTGGAATCGCAGCCGCCGGGCGGGTCAATCCGGCTGGCGCCGGATTTCGGTGCGCTTACCGGTCAGCCGGGGCTGGATTTTGCAGTAAAAGCACTGACGGATTATCGCTACAGCAGCCTTACCGCCAGTGTGGACTATCATGAGGATGGTGAACTGCAGCTGGGGGTAAGTCTTCAGGGTCGAAACCCAGAGGTGGAAAAGGGTCGCCCGATCCACTACAACCTGAACGTCACGGAGAATGTTCTCGTTCTGCTGGAATCACTGCGTGCTCAGCGTACGGTAACCGAAGGCATCGAGCGGCGGGCGCTGCAACAGCGGTAGGCATCGACCTGAACCTGCTGCGGCAGAAACAGATGAGGAAGAAGGCGGTTGCGACATCACAATCAAATCAGATGGAAAACATGACTATGAGGCAACGATTGCTCCCGGCGCTGGCCGCGGCGTTACTGGCTGCGGGTATGCTGAGCGCATGCACCCCGACGGTGAAGGTCGCCACCGACGAGCCGATTACCATAAACCTGAACGTGAACATAAAACACGAGATCCTGGTCAAAGTGGATAAGGAACTCGATGATCTGTTTGCCAACGATGAGCTGTTCTGATGATGAGACAAACACAACATTCGATTTTTCGGGTATTCCTGCTGGCCGCGGGTCTGCTGCTCTCCACCGCAGCTTTTGCGATTGATCTGGATACCGCTAAAAAGCAGGGTCTGGTGGGGGAACGGGCGGACGGTTTTCTGGGCGTAGTGGTCGACAGCCCCAGCGCCGATGTCGTTGCCCTGGTCAAGGAAGTCAACGATAAACGCCGTAAAGCCTATCAGCAGATTGCGCAGAAGAACGGCATTGATGTTGCCGATGTCGAAGCCAGGGCTGGTCAGGTCGCCATTGACAAGACCCCGCCCGGCGGCTGGATATTTGTTTCGCGCTGGGAGAAAAAACCCTGAAGGAATCTGCTGATATGCGTCTGAACAATACAGTTGCCGTGATTACCGGCGGTGCCAGCGGCATGGGTCTGGCTACCGTTGAGCGCTTTCTCGCGGAAGGTGCGAAGGTGGTCATTGCGGATTTTAATGCGGATACCGGCGAGCGCGCGCTGGCGCTGGCCGCTGAGGCGGGTTTTGCAGATCACTGCGCGTTTCAGCAGCTGGATGTGGCCTGTGAAGAGCAGGTTGCGGACGCACTGGACTTTGCCAGAAGCCGATTCGGTCGGCTCGACATTGTTTTCAACAATGCAGGCGTAGGCGGGGCGATCGGCCCGCTGACGGAAACCACGGAAGCGGACTGGGACTACACCTTTGCGGTACTGGCCAAAGGGGTCTTCTTCGGCATCAAACACGCAGCGAGAATATTCCGCCAACAGGGTGACGGCGGCGTGATCATCAACACCGCATCCATTGCCGCGCTCAGTGGCGACGGCGGGCCATTGGTTTACTCCGCCGCGAAAGCCGCCGTGGTCAGCATGAGTCAGTCGGCCGCGGTGGAACTCGCCCCGGACCGGATCCGCGTCAACGCCATCTGCCCAGGCTACATCACCACGCCGCTGGCTGCGGGCGGAGACCTGGAAGCAACCCGCGCCGCGTTTGCCCGCTCTCAGCCCTGGCCGGAAGCAGGCGAAGGTGAACACATCGCCGGTACGGCCGTATTCCTGGCCAGCAACGACGCCCGTTTTGTCACCGGCGAGGCCATTGTCGTCGATGGCGGCCTGATGGCAGCGGGGCCCAGGCTGTCAGTCAACTTCCCACGGACATCCGGGCGCAATTCGCGCTTTTCGGGCATCACCAAAGGCAGCACCGGGGAGTCACCGGACCTGCGCAAACTCTGAAAACCTGCGCGCTGCGCGTCGTTTCCGGAAGTTATGCATGTGGCCACGGAAGGAGAAATCTTTGTGGCGACCGTCGGGCCTCGACAACCGCTCAACGGTCGGATCCATCTTGAAGACGACAATGCGGACTGGCCGCTGCATGTTGCTGAAGTGGACGCAGCAATCATGCAGGCGCCGGGTAGTGACGCCGCACAGATCCAACAAATCGGATCAACGTCCGTTGCCGGACTCATGGCCAAGCCGGTCATTGACGTGGTGTTGGTAGTTGCGGATTCAGCAGACCAGCGCCTGTACCTGTAATCCATACAGGCGCTGGCCGGGAAAGTCCGGATGTACACACGGAACTATGCAGGTGCCAAGCACGTAGTGGTAGGACAGATACTGTCCCGGGCGATGCGCTGAATCGGGCTCATGACTTCAGCGACGGATCAGACGCCCACCGCCAGCCTTGCGCCAGTGTGGCTGCCGGCGACACAGGCATCAGCAATCGCAGCGATGTGCCTGAGGTCAGTACCACAGCAGCCGCCAAGGACCCGCAGATGTGGCAGGCGGTTGAGCAACTGGCGGTAGTTCTCTGCGAGTTCGTGCGGATTACCGTCATCGAGTTCCGTCGCGGCGTCGAGTTCCTCGTGACTGCAGCGGGAGGCGTTGGCGCGGATTCCGCGTATCCGACGTACCCATGCTGAAGTTTCATCCAGCTGCGCTTCGAAGTGCGAAGGATGTGCACAGTTCACCATATAGTAGGCAGGTCCACCGTTGGTCAGAGAATCCACCTGAGCAACCGCGTCGGCCAGGGATTCGCCGGTCGGCAGGCGGCCATCCGTTTCAACCGTAAACGATATTGCCGTGGGTATTCCCCGCGCCTGGGCGGCGTTGGTGATCCCTGCGGCTTCTGCAACGTTGGTCATCGTGATGGCGCTGATCATATCTACGCCGGCTTCGTCGAAAACGTGGATCTGCCGGGCATGGTACTGCTCCGCCGCCGGCGCTGTCATGATGTTGGCAGGATTGTAGCCGTCGTCGCGGGGGCCGACACAGCCGCTGACCACAAGCGGGGCGTCGTGGTTCGCCTGTGCACGAAGTGCGTGCAGCATCTCGACAGCGCGACGGTTCAGCGTATCCAGTTCATCCGGGTCATAGCCGATGGCCTCGGCCCAGTCGGGGTTCGCCCGCCAGGTGGCGCTTTCGAGAATGAAACCCAATCCGTATCGCTTCGCGATGTCGAGATAGGATCGGAAGTAGTCGTTCAGCAGTGTCGTGCCCGTCTCGTCTTTCAGCAGGTCGAAGGCTGCAAATTCCGGCAGCTCGATGCCCTCATGAAACACGAGGGTGGTCTCGAGACCGCCATCGGTTATGAACAGGCTCTCTTCGAGTTGAGGAAGTTGGTGACGGAATTTCGGCATGATGGCTCCTCCTTGTGGTTTGTCTCAGCTGACCTGTCGTCGGCACATTCCTCGCCCTCCCCGTTCGCCGGATCGGCGAAGGCAAGCGACAGGAGTCTGGAAAAACGCGCACCGCGGCGGGCGAAACGGGCACGCTCAGCCCTTCTTTCGCGGTCCCAGTCGCGCTCAGGACTCAATCTCTGTGAAGATTTTTTAGCATTTTCGCGGTTCATGACGACGTGCCTCCGATTGCCTGAGGTATCCGGGCAACTTGGCGCGCAGTGTCGCGGAAGATCAGTTGAAAAAGCGTGGGAATGAGCGTGGTAATTCGAACAGACCGGTGCCGTGCCGTACCAGCGCGTTCTCAGCTGAGGAAATCTGTTATCGCCTCTTTCAGCCTCGACCAGGCGGGATCTCCCGGCACGATGATGTGGCTCGAGCTGTCCAGAGTCAGCAGGCGAGCATCCGGGATTAACGTGGCCACCTCGCGGCCGGCAGCAAGCGGAATGATCATCTCGCCCCGGGGATGAATCACCAGCGTCGGGGTTTTTACCCCGCTTGCGAGGTCGGCTACATCAGCGTAGCCGAGTACCTCCTGCAGTTCCCGGGTTCCCGGGTTCAGCATCGCGGACTGGAGGAATTTTTCGAACCATTTGCACAGAACATCATCCGCTTCCGGCAGATACAGGCCGAGAAACATGTTGATCAACGCCTGATTGTTCTGCGCCCAGCCGGAAGTGGCGAGTGTGATGATCGCTTTGCGGCGCTCTATTTCCTGCGGTTCTCTGCGCAGCAGCCAGCCACGGGCATAGCTGCTCTGCAGCACCAGGCGCCGTACCCGTTCCGGAAATCTGGACGCATAGGCAATTGCCGTCACTGCTCCCTGCGCCATGCCATACAGGTCGAAGCGCTCGAGGCAGGCTGCATCGGCCACCGCCGCCAGGTCATCGACAAACAGATCGACGCTCTGATCGGCCTCGCGGTCAGACATACCGGATCCTCGAGTGTCGTAACGTATCAGCGCATGTTCCTCTGACAACAACTCGAGCCATGGCCGCCAGATCGGGCTGTCGAGATCGCGCTGCAGATCGTTCATCCAGTAACCGGCACGGAGTAACGGCGTACCCTCACCAATCAGTGAATACGCAATACGTGTGCCGTCCGTCGAGGCGCAGAATTTCACATCCTGTTCGATACGCTTCGGCGCCACCGCTTCTGTCGGGGCAACAGTTGTTGCCCGGCGTGCGCGCCTCAGACTCATGGGTATTGCGATGTCTGCTTCGCCGAGCACCCGGACTGCCAGTGCCCGCTGCTGATCGGCTTCCTGCTTGCGGTTGCTGCGATCGAGCTGCTGTACCAGCCGTTGCCATGCTGCCACTGAGTAAGGATCAAGCATGGTCCAGGAACGTGCCAGACTGACCGTTTCTTCGTTGTCGATTGCCCGGCTGCTCAACTCATCCAGTACCGCGACCCGCCACTGCCGGACCGACTCCCGTTGAGCGGTGCACCAGGCATTGAAGGTGTCGCAGTCCGGAAGTTCCAGTCCTTCGAGGAAGGTGCCTGACTCGGCTGCAGCCGCACGCAGACTATCTGTTGCCGCCTGACTGAGATTCCCGTCGGTGAGACTGCGGAGCCGATGAAAATCGATGCATGCTTCCGGTAGATCGAGCCTTACGGTCGCACGATCCGCAATCAGATTGCGTCGCTCCGGGCTGTCGACCAGCCGTCTCAGCTTGCTCAGACTCCATCGCAGTGCACCACGCGGATCGTCCGGCGTCTCCCAGAACAACTCGCACAACCGGTCCCGTCGCTCTGGCCGTCCGGTGACCGCAAGGTAGGCCAGCAGACCTCGGGTTTTCCGGGAAGCCGGCAAGTCAATCACATCGCCGTTTATGCTGACGGATATGGCGCCGAGGAGTTTGAGTTCAATTACCGGTTCCATGACCAACAGGACCCCGATTGGATGAACGCAGAATTATAGAACGAGTCGAGGATCCGATCGTCACCCACCGCCCGGGAGCCTGATCAGCAAGAATGTCTGGACGTCCGCAGCAACTCTATCGCGATGGGCGCGATCAGGGCTGAGTGAGAAGGTGTTTCAGTCTGTTGTGATTGCGCGCGGTGTAATCCGGAGTGGTTGAAATACCTCTCTGCAGGGCATCGACGAGTACCGGCTTCGAGATCCTTTGACCAGGCGCATCTCCAGTTGAGCGAATGATTTCACGAATCATCGAAGGCAGCGCCGGAGAGCCGCCGGACCTGCGCGAAATCAGAAAACCTGCGTGACGGTCCTGTGCGTTGAACGTGAACATGCGCTAGCGGGCAATTGGGATATTAAGTTCAAGAAATCGCACGGCACCGTTGGACA
>Ga0055474_10000269_pt1 | contig 11750 bp, 8 predicted proteins | sample Muzzi_PWA_D1_FD_57680 | JGI IMG/M metagenome (GOLD analysis project Ga0055474, IMG submission 57680) | Wetland microbial communities from San Francisco Bay, California, USA, that impact long-term carbon sequestration - Muzzi_PWA_D1 | ecosystem: Environmental > Aquatic > Marine > Wetlands ... | reverse complement strand
GTAGTTCCCGCCCTCAGCCCAGCCCTGATAGTAGAGAATGTCTGACGCCGACTCGTCCGTCTGCTCAAGGAAGAAACCCAGCCGTTCAGGATCGAACGAATAGAAGGCATCAATAAATCCTTCCGCAGTCGCAAGATTCTGTGCGAGCAGAGATTCGTCGACAACATCCGGGGTCGTCAGACGGTAAACGCGCGTCGTCTTCGCCGCTGCACTCAATTCCGGAAAACCCTGCACGATTTCCGGGTAATCATCCTGGTACTTAGCTACGTATGCCTCGAGCACCAACTCGAACCCGGAGGTGATCGACGTGGCCTGCATGCGGTAGGTCTTATCTCCCAGCCGCAGACGGACCGGACCGCCTTCTCCGAGTATCGACGTCCAGCCGCTGTTTCTGGCACCGACCACATACAGATCACCATTGACCTGGACAACCCAGATGATCACAACTCGACGCAGCAGCCCATCGCCAACCTGCAGCCTGATCTCATCTACGTCACGGGTATCACCCCAGAGCGCAGGAACCGGCGTCTCCGTACCGCCGATAAAAACGCCCGGCATCGGACCGATGGGCGCAGCCCAGATCACGATGACAACAACCAGTGCCATGACCAGAGCTGATATTTTCAGGGCTTTCATGTTGGGAACTCCCGGGCAGTCTATTGCTGGCAGATGCGTTCCGCTATCAGCGGATCGCGATCTCTGCTCACTTTACAACACGGGAATCAATTGATTACCCGATTCCGGGATGCGCGGCGGTTTGCACCTGCCGCGCCGCAAACCTCAGCCGCCGGTCACGCCCTGTTCTTCGAGCTGCCGGTCCAGCGACTGTGAGGTTGCCTGCGGTGAACCGGCGTTCTTCGCAATCAGGCGGTACGCCGCCGGCACGATGAACAGCGTGAAGACTGCTGCTGCCGTGACCCCGCTGAACACCACAATTCCAATCACCTGACGGGTCTCGGCACCCGGTCCCGATCCCAGAATCAGCGGCAGCGTCCCGGCCGCCGTGGTCAGCGTGGTCATGATGATCGGGCGCAGCCGGACTTCACATGCCGTGACCAGAGCGTCCATGAACTCGTGACCCTGATCCCGCAGCTGATTGGCGAATTCAACAATCAGAATACCGTTCTTGGCGGCAAGGCCGACCAGCATGACCAGACCGATCTGGCTGTAGATGTTGATCGTGTTACCGGTCAGCCACAGACCCGCCAGACCACCGGCAATGGCCAGCGGCACGGTCAGCATGATGATCAGCGGATGCCGGAAGCTCTCGAACTGGGCAGCAAGGGCTAAGAACACCACCGCAATACCCAGCAGCATCACAAACAGAATGGAACTGCTGGAATCGCGCAGATCCAGCGTCTGCCCTTTGTAATCAACCACCACACCTTCCGGCAGTTTCTCGCGTACCAGACCCTCGAGGTGCTGCACCGCGTTGTTCAGTGTAAAGCCGTCCTCGAGATTGGCCTCGAGTGTGATGGCACGCACGCGGTTGTAGCGGTTCAGGCTGTTTGAGTCGGCAAACTCTTCCAGCTGCACCATATTTGAGATCGGAATCAGCTCACCGCTGCCGCTGGAGCGGACATAGATGTTCTCCATACTGGACGGCGTGCGCTGGCTGCTGCGTTCTCCTTCAAGAATCACATCATATTCTTCACCACCTTCTATATAGGTGGTCACCCGACGCGAGCCGAGCAGCGTTTCCAGCGTGCGGCCGATACTGGCCACGGACACACCGAGGTCGGCGGCGCGGTTATAGTCGATCTGAACCCGGATCTGCGGCTGCGTCTCCTTGTAATCCCAATCGAGACCGAGGAAGCCGGGATTGTCTTCGTTGATGGCGTCCACCAGGATGTCACGCCAGCTGGCCAGTTCCTCATAGGTACCCCCACCGATGACAAACTGCAGCGGTTTGTCCGCCGATGAACCGAAACCCTGCCGCATTACCGGAAACGCGAACACCCCGGGCAGATCAGACAGCTTGCCGCGGATCTCGTTGAGGATGACGTCACCCGGCCGGCGTTCGCCGAAGGGTGTCAGCACAATCACCGCAACCCCGCTGTTGTAACGCGGCACGCCACCAAACCCGCCGGGAGTACGGATCAGCAGACGCTGAATTTCACCGGCCTCGACGTAGGGAGTCAGGCGACGTTCGATTTCGTTCATGTACGGCGTCATGTATTCGAAAGTGGCGCCCTCCGGTCCGCGGACGTAGGTAAAGAAGCTGCCACGGTCTTCGTTCGGCGCATATTCCTGCGGCAACATCCGATACAGCACGACACTGACCGCGACCACCGCCAGGAACGTAACGACAGCGATCACCGGCACCCGCAGCACAAACTTCAGCATCCGGCTGTACCAGCCGCGGACCACTTCAAAATTGTGGTCCACCATCCGCGTCATGCGATTGTCCACCACTGCAGGTCGCAACAGCTTCGAAGACAGGGCCGGCGCGAGCGTCAGCGCAACGATACTAGACAGCACAACGGCAGAGGCCATCGTCAGCGCGAACTCCGAAAACAGCCGACCGATATCGCCTTCGAGAAACGCGATCGGCACAAACACCGCCACCAGCACCGCGGTAGTGGCGACAATGGCAAAACCCACCTGGCGGGCACCGCGATAACTGGCAACCAGAGGTGTTTCACCGTATTCCTCAATACGGCGATGGATGTTCTCCAGCATGACAATGGCATCGTCGACCACCAGACCAATTGCCAGCACTAGGGCCAGCAGCGTCAGCAGGTTCACCGAAAAGCCCAGCGCATACAGCGGGATAAACGTGGCAATCAGGCACACGGGTACCGTCACCGCGGGCACCAGCATGGCCCGGATGCTGCCGAGAAAGAGGAAGATCGCCAGCACCACCAGTCCAATCGCGATGAACAGTGTGCGGTAGACCTCATCAACGGCGCCTTCGACAAACACCGAAGAGTCGAAGCTCATCTTGAACTCCATGCCTTCAGGCAGACTCGGCCCGAGGACTTCCATTTCCCGCTTCGCCAGCCGGGCCACATCCAGCAGGTTGGCCGTAGACTGGCGGACGACCCCCAGCCCCACCTGCGGAATACCGTTGCCACGGAAGAAGCTGCGATCGTCTTCTGTGCCGCGCTCCACCCGGGCGACGTCGCCGAGTCTGACCAGATAACCATCCCGGCCGGTGGCAATCACCAGCTGCCGGAACTGATCGGGACTGACAAAGTTGCGATCAACCCGCACGGTGAACCGGCTCGCCAGCGATTCCACGTTACCGGCCGGCAGTTCGACATTGCCGGCTCGCAGCGCGTCTTCAACTTCTGTCACCGTCAGACCACGGGCCGCCAGTTCTTTTCGATCCAGCCACACCCGCATCGCATAGCGCTGTTCGCCACCGATGAACACCCGGGCAACACCATCCAGCACCGAGAAGCGGTCCACCAGATAACGGTCCGCGTAGTCACTCAACTCCGGTACCGTCATCCGGTCGCTGACCAGATTAATCCACATGATCACGCTTTCGTTGGAGTCGACCTTGCGGATCTCCGGCGGATCAGCTTCCACCGGCAGGCTCGACAGAATGCTCGAGACCCGATCGCGGATATCGTTGGCAGCGGAGTCCATATCACGGCCAACAGTGAACTCCACCGTGATGTCGCTGCGTCCGTCCCGGCTGGAGGATTCGATGAATTCGATACCTTCGACCCCGGCAATGCGGTCTTCGATCACCTGGGTGATCCGGGTTTCAACGACACTGGCCGCAGCCCCTCGATAGGTGGTGTCAATGCTGACCACGGGCGGGTCGATATCCGGATATTCACGCAGCGGCAGGCGGTCAAACGCAATCAGACCGAAGGCAATCAGCAGCATCGAGATCACCGACGCGAATACCGGCCGGCGTACAGACAGATCAGTGATGATCATCCCGGATCGACTCCGTACCCCGGCATGATCATTTCAGATATGGAGTGGGTTCCATCATCGATGGCCTTGATCTGGACCGGTCCACCGGGGCGGACTTTGAAGGTGCCGTGTTTGATCACCATCTCACCGGCGCTGAGGCCGGCAACCACCTCCACCTGCCCCGGTTGCCGCGCACCGAGCTGCACCTGCCGCTGTTCTGCCGTGGGTATATCGGCATCCGGATTCACCACATAGACAAAGGTGTCGCCGCCCCGGGGAACAACTGATTCTTCAGCGATGATCAGCGCCTGACGCACGCCGCGCTGCAGCTCCAGCGTCATCAGCATGCCCGGCACCAGGCGGTGATCCAGGTTGGGAATGCGGGCTCTGACAGTGATCGATCGGGTCACCGGATTCACCACACTGTCGGTTGAGACGACTTCTCCGGTGAACACTTCATCAGGAAAAACCGGTGTGGTGGCGTGTATCTCCGTACCGCGCGGCACCGAGCCCAGATAAAGCGCGGGAATCGTGAAATCGAGCTTCATCTGCGTATCGTCCACCAGCGTGGTGATGACATCACCGGGTGCGACCAGCGCGCCCGGGCTCACCTGCCGCAGACCGACCATACCGGCGAAGGGGGCTGTAATGATGCGGTCTTCCAGCCGGGATCGGACGGCTTTGACCCGGGCGCGAGCCGTTTCCGCCTCACGTTGCCGTTCATCGAGCAGAGACCTGGAGGCGGTGCCTTTTTCCACCAGCGAGACTACCCGCTGATACTGTCGCTCTGCCTCATCGGCCAGAGACTGTGCTTCCACCAGCAATGCGGCTTCCTCAGCATCAGACATCTGCACCAGCAGCTGGCCGGCTTTCACCGACTGACCGTCTTCGAAATGGATTGCGGCAATGACATCGGCGACCCGGGCAGTGATCTGCACGGTTTCATTGGCACGCAATGTACCCAGGGCTTCCAGCGGGTCGGCAATGGTGCCGATCTGAGCCGCGTGGATGATGACCGTAGCGGGTGGTCCCTGCGCTGCCCACAGGGTCGAGGGCAGCAGGACCAGCGCCACAGCGGCGTATCGGAGCAACAACATTCAAATTCCTGTCAGGGCGCCACCGCAGTGGCGGCACACATAATGGCCGGGCAGAATTCCTGCCCGGAAACTAAAAACCCGGGGACATCACAGCGTAAATCAGCACCCGTGTTGGACCACACGGAGTGCTTCCGGTTCACTGCTGCTTGCCGGTGCGCCGAAGGACCAGCGCCCGCGGCGCGAGCGCGGCGGAAATCCGACGGTTCAGGCCGTGTTGCGGGTTACCTTCACCGGCATATGGGTATAGCCCTTCACGAACGAAGAAAAGGTCCGGCTAGGCTCTTCCTGCACTTCAATCCGCGTAAAGCGCGTCAGGATCTCTTCCCAGAGCACTCGCAGCTGCAGTTCCGCCAGACGGTTGCCCATGCAGCGGTGGATGCCGAAACCGAAAGACAGATGCTGCCTGGCGTTATGGCGTTCGATATCAAGCACGTTGGCGTTATCGAAAACGGCTTCGTCCCGGTTGCCGGACACATACCACATCAGCACCTGATCGTTCTGCCTGATCTGCTTACCGCCGAGTTCACAGTCCTGATTCGCCGTTCGCCGCATGTAGGCGAGCGGCGTCTGCCAGCGGATAACTTCCGGTACCATTTTCGGGATCAGATTCGGATTGGCGATCAGCTTGTCGTACTGCTCCGGAAACTGATTCAGCGCATAGATGCTGCCGGACATGGTGTTCCGTGTGGTGTCGTTGCCGCCGACAATCAGCAGCAGCAGATTACCCAGGAACTCCATCGGCGGCATGTCTTTGGTGTCCTCGCCGTGGGCCAGCATGGACACCAGGTCGCTGCCCGGCTTCTCCTTGCGTTCATTCCACAGCACGGTGAAATACTCGAGGCAGCCAAGCAACTCATCGCGTCGCTGCTCGATGGACTCGATGATGCCCCCAGGCTGTGGGATTGCAAAAGTCACGTCCGACCAGCGGGTCAGTTTGCGCCTGTCTTCGAACGGGAAATCGAACAGTGTAGCCAGCATCATCGTGGTAAGTTCGATGGAAACAGTATCCACCCAGTCAAAAGTCTCTCCGTCCGGCAGCGAGTCCAGTACCTTGCAGGTTCGCTCACGGATAAGCGGCTCCAGATTGACCAGATTGGCCGGTGCCGCCACACCGGCAACGGTCTTACGCTGCACGTCGTGCACCGGCGGATCCTGCGCGATGAAGGTCTGTATACCCTGCAGAGCCCCGGGCGGAGGCTCCGCACCGATCGGCAGCCCGAGCACAATACCGTTGGCGGAAGAGAAACGCTCCCAGTCCGAGTCGACGGCCTTAATGTCATCGTATTTCGTCAGTGACCAGTAGCGGCCGGCAGATTCCGTTTCATTGAAGTGCACCGGATCTTCTCTGCGCAGACGCTCGAAGTACTCCTGCCAGCGATTTTCGCTGAACAGCCTGGGTGCAATCGGATTGATGTCCGCAAGCGCAACGTCCGCCGCAGCGGGGATCTCGCCCGTCGGGCCGATGATTTCGGAGCCCGGCATGCTGCGTGGTTTTGAAGGTTCGGTACTACCGGTTTTCCCGGAAACCACTTCACTCATGATGATACTCCCAGAGTAAACCCAACAGTGTAATGCAAGTTTTCCGTCGTGGCACTGCGCTGCTCGCCTGACAGGCCCCGGCAGATCCACGGATAGCGATTCGCCGCGTCTCTACGTATGCTTTTACTGTCTGGCCCGGTGCGCACGAAAGAAGCAGTCTGCAGCGCCCGGCCTGATTGCAGGGATCCCAACCCACCGGCCCCGGGAGAGCGACGTGCCAGAATCTTTCATCGCCACAGACCGCGCCGCCGTCGATATTGCCGCCTGCTACGACGCCGCCACCGGCATTCTCGACCGGCGCATCTTCTCCGACGAAGCCGTCTATCAGCGGGAACTCACGCACATCTTCGGCCGGGCCTGGAACTTCATCTGCCACGAATCGCAGATTCCGCAGCGCGGTAACTTTTTCACCAGCTACATTGGCGAAGACGAAGTCATCGCCGTCCGCGACAGACGCAGGCAGATCAACGTGCTGCTCAACACCTGCCCGCACCGCGGCAACACCGTCTGCCGCGCCGAACTCGGCAGCGTCAACAGCTTCTTCTGTTCCTATCACGGCTGGAACTTTGATCTGGACGGTACGCTGCTGGCCGTCCCCGGTGAAGAGGCCTTTTATCGCAACGATCTCGACAAGAAAAAGTGGGGGCTGACCCCGGTTGCTAAAGTTGCAAGCTACAAAGGTTTTGTCTTCGCCACGCTGGACCCGAGCGCACCTGCGCTGACCGACTACCTCGGCTGGGTCGGCCGGCTCGGCATTGACATGATGACGATTGATGGCGAAATTGAGTTTCTCGATGGCGTCCACAAGAACCGGATCCAGTGCAACTGGAAAATCGCCGTGGACAACCTTTACGACTGGTATCACGTCAAGGTCTCTCACGGCACCGCACTGAAGCTCGGCTTCGTGACTGATGAGAGCATGGCGCCGAATGATCAGATGGTCATTCTCGGCGAACTGGGCCACGGTATCGGTGGTCCGGGCCTGACCAGAGAAAAGCAGGCGGAATTTGATGCCCGCCATGCAGAAGGAGACGACAGACAGCAATGGTATGACTTCAACGCGAAACGCAGGAGCGATCCTGCCGTTCGCGAGCTGCTGGGCCCGATCGGCTTTCGCAGCTTCGGCCACCCGAACATATTCCCCAATCTCTGGGTGGCCCTGACCAGGCAGCTGTGCCTGCGCATCCCGAAAGGCCCTTTTGAGACCGAGCTGTGGTGGTTCAACTACCAGCCGGTCAATCTGCCGGAAGAACAACGCCGCTATTCCAAGTTCATGCAGAACCACACTTTCGGTCCGGCGGGCCTGCTGGAACAGGACGACGGCGAGAACTGGAGCCATTCAACCCGCGGCGCGCGTGGCACCCGGTCGAGTACGCTGCCGGTGAATCTCTCAATGGGCCTCGGCCACGATACCATGAGCCACGACCCTTCCGGTCAGAGCGGCATTGAAACGGTGGTCAGCGAACATGGCCAGCGCTGGCATTACCAGGCCTGGCAGGAATGGATGCTGGCGGAATCCTGGCAGGACCTGCTCGCCAATCATTCCCTGCCGCCCGAGCACGAAGTCTGATGAGGGATTATCAGCAGCGCTCGATTCAGGAACGCATGCAGCTGAGATTCGAGGTGGAAGAATTCCTCTATCACGAAGCTGAACTGCTCGACAGCCGGCGGCTCGACGACTGGCTGGAACTGCTGACGGACGATATCCACTACTGGATGCCGATCCGCCGCACCACCCAGGCTAAAGAAGTGCAGCTGGAATTCACGAAGCCCGGTGGCATGGCATTCTTCGATGATGATAAAGAGCTGCTCAGCCTGCGCGTTCAACGCCTCGCCGTCGGGCGTGCCTGGGCGGAAGATCCGCCGTCACGAACCCGGCACATGATCACAAACATACAGGTTATCGATGCCGTCGCCGATGAAATCACCGTCCACTGCAACTTCCAGCTCTACCGCACCCGCCTGAACAGCGAAGAAGACAGCTGGATCGGCAGACGCGAAGATGTCTTGCGCCGAACTGACGGCGAATTGAAACTCGCCAGACGGCACGTCTATCTGGAGCAGACGGTCATCCTTTCCCAGAACATGAGCACCCTTTTCTAGGGAGTTATTCAGAGGTTCACCAGCCATGCGACTCGAAAATCAGACAGTCATCGTGACCGGCGGCGCATCAGGACTGGGGGCGGCCGTTGTGAAACGTTTTATCAGCGAGGGAGCCAACATCGGCGTACTGGATCGATCCGAACAGGGCTGTGCACAGCTGCGTGAACTGTATGGCGAGAAGGTCCATTGCGTGGCGGGCGATGTCCGGCAGATTGAGGATAACGATCGAATCGTCAACGAATGTGTGGAGAAGTTCGGTCAACTCGACTGCGCGATCGGCAACGCCGGCATCTGGGACTACAACGTCACGCTGGTGGATATGCCGGCAGAGAAACTGGCGGCGTCTTTTCGCGAGCTGTTCGAGATCAATGTGCTGGGTTACATGATGTTGTCAAAGGCCGCGTTGAAACCGCTGGTCGCGTCACAGGGATCGATGATTTTCACGGTTTCCAACGCGGGATTCTGGCCGGGGGGCGGCGGCGTTCTCTATACGGCAACCAAACACGCCGTTGTGGGTATGATCAGGCAGCTGGCATTTGAACTGGCGCCACACGTGCGGGTCAACGGCGTTGCCCCCGGCGCGATTTCCACACAGTTGAAAGGCCCTGAAAGTCTCGGCATGGCTGAACGGCAGTTTCCGGGTGAAAAGATAGCGGCACGCGCTGCCGGATTTGTGCCGCTGGGTAAGCTGCCGACACCGGACGAATATGCCGGGGCATACGTGTTCTTTGCATCGAGGGAAGACAATGTGCCTGCCACCGGCGCGATCCTGAATCATGACGGCGGTTTCGGCGTGCGCGGAATTGGCGAGACGCCTAGAGGCGGGGATGATCTCGTCGGTAAACTCTGAGAGCGACCGCTTTTGATTTTTCTACAGTACAGAACCGAGGAAACCTGATATGGGCCGAAAGACCGCTGCAGATTCGGTGATTGTCGTGGGTAACACTTCCGACGATCCATTTGCGATCGATGTCGCCTACTCTCTCGGCCAGCGTACGGATATCGCTGATCTCATCAGTCTGAAAAACTTTGCGAACTCGGAATTCTGTCCGAGATTCATTTCCGATGAGGAGGATTTTGCCGATATCGGTAACCGCCTGCGAGGCATAACGCTTGTCATCATCAGCACGACCAATCGGGTGGTCAGCCGGCAGAGCCTGGCCATGAGAAATCTGATCATCGCCCGCGCGGCAAAAGAAAATGGTGCCGAAGAGGTTGTGCTGGTGGAACCCGACCTCTTCTACAGCGCCCAGGATCGTGGTCCCCACCGGGATCCGGATGGGGCCGAGACGGGCCGGGATGCGGCTGATCTGAAAAAGTTCGACGGACAGCCTTTCACCGCCCGTCTCTATGCCCAGATGCTGAAACTGGCCGGGGTAGATCGGGTGATGACCGTGCACAATCATTCCGTGGCGGTGCAGTCCATGTTCTCCCGGGTCTTCGAAGGTCAGTTCCATCACCTGCTGCCCTACGATATCTATGTCGACTATCTGCGCAATTCGGACATTGTCCGCAGCGGGCCGCGGGGTGAAGGCCTGGCATTATGCGCACCGGATGCGGGTGCCCGCGATTTTGTGCTCGAAATGATGCAGCGACTGAATCTGCCGGAAGCAAGATGCCTGCTGCTCGATAAAAACCGCCACGGAGAACGGGAAGTGGAGATTTCACTGTCTCCCGATAGTGAAGCCAGCTTCGCCGACGTCGCCGGACATGACATTGTTCTGTTCGACGACATGGTACGCACCGGATCGACTCTGGTTCAGACCTGTAAATTTCTGAAAGGCGCCAACCCAGGCAGATTGATTTTCGGCGTCACCCACTTCTATGCCAGCGACGAAGGACGCCACAAGCTGGCAGACAGCGCAATCGATGAGATCCTGACGCTCAACACGCTGCCAACGATCCTGAACCGCGATGAGCAAGGCCGGCTGCGCCGTAAACTCGTTGTGCTGAAAATCGAAAAATGGCTGGCGGCCAACCTCACCGAGATTTTCCAGCTGCCGGAAGGCAAGGACAGTTCGCTCTATCAGATCGATATGTCCTCCAAGAATCCGCGGTTTACCCGCAAGATCTGGTCGAATGACCAGCTCCAGGAACTGCAACGCGAAAGAGGCTGAACTACAGCGAGAGGAAAGCAGCTACATGACCCAACTAATCCGACTCAGCGCCTGCCTGCTGAGCGCAGTTGTTCTTACCGCCTGCGCACCTGCCAACCCCGATGGCGATACGAACACGCAATCAGTTCCAGCTGAAAACGCAGCGCCAGCGTCACTGCCTGCCAAGCCACTGTCACTCCCTGTCAGTCTCAATACGCTGATGGTCGCGCTGATCAACAACGCGGCAGATCCAATCTGGGTGGCAGCCTGGCGTAATCCCCAAACTGATCAGGACTGGCGGGAACTGGAACGAATGGCGGTACAGCTGGAAGTTGGCGGTGCCCTGTTGAGCGTCCCCGGGACCGGGCCAGAAGACCAGGAGTGGGTCGCCGATCCAGCCTGGCAGGCATGGGCGGACAAGCTGCAGCAGGCAGGCATTCACGCGGTCAGCGTCGTTAAAGCCCGTGATCTTGCCGGAGTTGCCAGTGTCGGTGATGAAATCGTTGAGATCTGCGAAGGCTGCCACATGCAGTTCAAACCGGCCTTGCCAACCGGTGGCGAATTTGGCGAGCTGTCCCCAACCGCGGAAGAACTGAAACCCGAAGACCCGCATGACTCATGAAAACGACTGGGGCCGATTGAATCTGAGCAGATTTCTTCATAGCGGCAACCGGTGGTCCCGATGTTCATGAAGGCAGAAACATGCCCTCCGCGCGCCGGGGCATGAATACAGTCCACATATAGCCGGAAACTGATCCGCGCCGGGGACCACACATACCACCCGGCGCAATCGGTACTGCATCAGAGCTGCAGTCAGTCGGCGGTTACAACCCGCATCCCGTTCCATAACGAAGCATCACATTCAAGCACCTGCTGGAAGTGACGGCGCAGCATGGCCCAGTCATCGGACGTCTGGATTTCGGTAGCGCGTGCCGCATACTCAGTCATGTCATGATGCACACCGTAGAGGTACAGATCATTTGTCGTGGCGGCCACGACTGGCGCCGCCATATAAACCAGCATGGAAGAATGCACTTCG
>Ga0055474_10000268_pt1 | contig 11752 bp, 6 predicted proteins | sample Muzzi_PWA_D1_FD_57680 | JGI IMG/M metagenome (GOLD analysis project Ga0055474, IMG submission 57680) | Wetland microbial communities from San Francisco Bay, California, USA, that impact long-term carbon sequestration - Muzzi_PWA_D1 | ecosystem: Environmental > Aquatic > Marine > Wetlands ... | reverse complement strand
CTCTTCCCATGAGCCAGCCTGACATCCCCTTCCGCCCCATCACCGAGGGCGATATGGACTTCCTCGCCCGCCTGTATGCCTCCACCCGCTGGGAGGAGCTGCAACAAGTGCCCTGGTCCGACGAGCAACGGCTGGCCTTCCTGCGGCAGCAGTTCGACGCCCAGCACACCTACTACATGGAACATTTCGTGGACGCCGCCTTCGATCTCATCGTGATCGACGGCAAACCCGCCGGACGCCTGTACCTGGACCGGCGGGAGGAGGAGATCCGGCTGATCGATATCGCTCTGCTGCCAAAACATCGCGGCCAGGGAATCGGGGGCCGATTGATGGCGGACATCCTGAAGGAGGGCCAGGACTCCGGCCTCCGGGTGCGCATCCACGTCGAACAGAACAACCCCGCCATGCGCCTCTACCAACGACTGGGGTTCCAGAAGATCGAGGAGCAGGGGGTGTATCACTTGATGGAGTGGACGCCGGGCTGAGCCTCACAGCCGCCCCCAGGTCGGTGGCTGATAGGGCAGGACCACGCTCAAAGCCCCCTTGATCGATTCTCTGTCAGCCGTCAAGAGCATGGGACACTCGCGATCTCATAGCCGAGCCTCCCCGCTTTGACTTCGTCGAGCGTCTTTCCGCGGAGGACGGACTGTCCCACAGCACGGTCTGGGGCATCCTCCAAAATCACCGCCAAGGACCGTCCTGAAGATCTGGAAGAAGGCTTCGCCGCCGGGGGCAACGACCTGTCTGGTGAAACCCGTCGGCATGACCGAGCTCCTGGCGAGAATCGAGCGGCATCTTGGCCTCGCCGAAGACCACCGCCGTCTGGGGCATCGGGTCCGTGAGCTCGAAGCGCGCACCGGGCGACCCGGAGACTACCGGGGTTCGCGCGGAAGATCCGACGATTCGGCGAGGCTCTTCTGCGGTCGAACGATCCCCTCGATCCACTCGAGGGCTTCCTCCGGGTACCCCGGCGCTTGAATCCCATGGCCAGCCCCGGGGAACACCCGCACCGTGAGCAACTCGGGATGCGGGACAAGAGCCCGCCGCATCACCCCGAGACTCCGCTCCACCGGCACGGAAGAAGAGACAGGGCGCGCTGGTGCGTCACGTAGGAACCTCCAGGTACGACCGTTGGATCTCCAAAGGTTCGGTTTCCGGTCCCCGAGGTTTGACCAGAAGGGGCTCTCCACCACCATGAGGGTCACTTCCCTACCACCCGCCCGGGTGGTGTGCCAGCAGTGATACCCACCGTAGCCTGAAGGGGGAGCGGTGAGGAGGCACTTCTTCTGGTCGAAGCATGGAACCGACCGGTTCGCTGGATCAGAAGGGAAGGGAGGGGCCATGCGATGTCTGGCTCTCATGGTGGTCGTTTCTGTCCTGCTGCTTCCGGTCGTCGCGGAGGCCGAAGAGCCACGGCTCGTCACCTTCTTTCTCCACCCCGACGGCGAATGTCCGACGGAAAACTGGCGGGAGGCCGTGTACGCCCGGGGCCGCATGATTCGCCCATTGACCGATGAGAAGTACATCGGGGCAACCTTGGGCGCGCCGTTCCGACCCGCGGAACGCTCCACCCACATCCACGCCTATGATCTGACCTGGCAGCAGAAAACTCTAGAGCAGAGATGGCTCCCGGTCTCCCAATATGCCGACGCCATGGGGGTCTGGCGAGCCTACTCGATGTCCGACCCGCCGGAGCCCGTATGGCAGGGGGTCAGCGGGAAATCATCTGCCGCGGAGCTGGGCTTCCCCTTCTTCCAGGCGGTTTTGTGCGAGCAACAGGCGGATGATGGGCTCATCGATGTGTTGCCGAAAGACAGCGTGGCTTTCTTCCACGGGACGGCCTGTCCGGAGAGGGAGGACCCCGGGCTGGAATGGGTGCCGTACAAGACGGCCAACGGTCGCTTTGTCGTGCCCCTGGTGGAGCAGGGCCAGCACGAGGCGGTGGTAGGCACGCCCTGGTTTGGCTTCATGACGCCCCTCCTTGACCCCCTCCACCATCACGCCGCGGGGCGCAACGTCAGCGCGGACCTGAACCGCATCGAAAATCTGGCGACGACACCCTCCTACTCACCCCAATGGTTTGAGAACCCGGAAAGCACGGAGCGCTATCGGGGGGATTGGTGGATCGATGCCCGGGACAGCACCTTGTCCCTCTCCACCGAAGACGAGCACTCTCTCAACGCCGTGCCCTCCGTGGCCCTGCTGGTCTGCCGGAAGCGGGGGGAAGACCAGGCCTCCGAGCCCAAGCCCTCCCCCTACTTCACCTTCTTCCGCGCCACCGGGGACTGTGCCAGCTACTACCGGGTGCCCGCCACCATGGGCAGATTTCTGGTCGCTCTGCCAGAACACGCCCTGCCGAACCAGGCGTTCGGCACGCCGCTGGAGGATCGGGAGAAACGGACCCACACCCACAACCCAGTGACCTACAACGCCGGGGATCTGCCGACCATGGCCGTGCGCAAGGGTTCAGGGTCCAAACATGGCGGCGCCCTGGCTCCCGGCAGCTATGCCTGGACTCTGGCCCCTACCCCCAGCAACCCGGAGATTCCATACATCCAGTTGGCCCACTGCTGGCCGAAGATCCCGGAGGACACGCCATGAACCGCATTCCCGCCAAGATTCGCTGCAACAGCGACACCATGGAGGATCGCCTCGCCTCCGCCACACCCCCAGTGCGCGACCTGGGCCTGGAGCGATGCTTCACCGCGATTCAGGAGGGTCCGGAGATCGAACTCCTCACCCTGGACCCGGACGACCGGCTGCTACACATCCGGCGTTCAAACCAACTGGATGGAGGCAGCGCCGCGGTGGACGCCGGCACACTGCGCAACGCGGCCAAGAGCGACTCTGGCTGGCAGTCGGAGACGGTGAAGATTCCAGACACCCGGGTCGGGGAGCGGAAATGGCCCAGGGGCGCTGTCGAGGCGTTGCGGGGGTTCCGTCAGGGCGGGGTCAGCTACGCCCTGGTCCATTTTCCGGAGAAAACCGTGGGAGCCGGGGCGGATGGAGTCCGCTCCATCCGTCGCTACATCGAGCCCATGGTCTACACCCCTCGGGCTGGATGGCAACCCTGGAAGGTGGAAGGCGAGGCAGGACTGTCCCTCCTGGGATCGGTACAGACGGAAGTGTTCGTCGATGACCACGGACGGACCATCCTCTACGGCAAGCCCACCGGCTACTCCAAGGAGGATGAGACCCTCGCCCTGGTGTTCCAGGACGAAGGGTCTGGAGAGTGGAAGACCGTTCTGGGCGTCTTCCCGCTGGAGCCCGGTGTGGAGACCACCTACCGCCTCACGGCCAACACCGACCCGGATTCCCTGGGCACCCTCCTCCGCCTGGGTAAGGATGCCGTGGTGGAGTACCAGCCCATCGGCATCCGCCCCCCCACCGAGCGCTTCCCGGAACCTCGCCTGCGCTACTCCCGGGATCATTGGGAGAGCAAAGATCTCAGCGGACTGATCGAGGACGTGGGCGCACTGGACGCAGCGCGATTCCAGGACCTGCCAGACCAGCCGGGGTGCTTTGTCGTGCATTCGGCAGCCAACCAGCACGTCTACCTGATCACCGATCTGGAAAGCGCCACGCCGGAGGTCACCTGCCTGACAGAGGAACCGGGTTTCGAACGGGCCGTTTCGCGGGTGCAGGTGGCGCGGGACGAAGGCCCCCTCCCGGGCAACGCTGCGTCTCCGGAGGCAGTACGGGCGGCGATCTTCGTCATCGATGCTTCCCGGGAGAGGCGCCTGTGGATCAAGCGCCAGCCGGGCACTGACTCTCAGGGACGGCCCATCTTTCAACCCTGGGTGCCCCTGGGGTCGGAGACCCGCACTCTGGCGACACCCCGCCGTATGGCCTCGGGTGCGGAGATGTTCGTGGTCAACGAACAGGCGCGCTATGGCGGGCGTCTCGCCTGCAACCCGGTGGGCGGCATCGCCATCGAACACAAATCCTTCGATCCCTCTGGAGAGGCCTGGCACACCGAGCGGCTCGAAACCACCCGGGAGAGTCTCGACGAGGTTGAAAGCTGCATCACCCACACCACGGAACTCTTCCTCACCACGGAAGATGGCCTTCCCGCTGGCAACGGCATGGGGGAACTGACCGCCAGCTACCCCTGTGTGGCGGTCGTCAACGGCGTCAGTCGGCACCTCTCCCCCAGCGAGGCCACCCGGGTCTACGCCAACGAGGCGGGACTGATCATGGTCAAGATCAAGGCGGATTCGGTGGATGCCCCGGTGTTGCGGTTGCAGCTCGCGGGCGACGCCGCCGCCGAGGAGATCCAGCCCAACGATGCCATCGCCCGGCGTCTCGCTGGCCTCCAGAAGGACCACCGCATCGACCAGGACCGGCTGCATCAGGCGGGCCTCATCCCGGATTCCATCCACGGCACCGACGAGGGTAAGAAGCTCGCCGCGCTGGTCCGCGACACGGGCAAAGGTATCGGTCGGGCTCATCGCGGGCAGGTCTGCCGCTCCAACGGCGCAGTGTGGTACCACGGTCGCTTCGAGAGGCCTGATGGGGCGAATGGCCCCCCGGTCTTGCGAATCCGCAGCGGCCGCGGCCCTCTGCCGGAAGAGCTGCTCCTGGGCGCGACCCCGCATCAGCCCCCTGAACGGTGGGCTCTGGGGGACCCCCGCGATGGGCTGGGCCTCGTCGGAGACATCATCCACTGGATTGCTCAGGGGATTGAGGACGTGGTGGATTGGACGGTGAATATCGTGGGCGGGATCGCCAAGTTTGCGGTGCGCCTTGCCGGGAAAGTTTGGAACTTCATCGTGGACACCGCACCGGGCCTCGCCCGGGGGCTGGAGGCCCTCTTCCAGGCCATCTCCCGGACGCTGGGCCAGATCATCGATGCCGCCCGGACTTTATTGGAGGTGGCCGCGGCGTTGTTCGACATTCACGCCATCCGTCGCACCCACGATTGCATGACCTACTCCATCAACGGTGGACTTTGGTATGCGGAGCAGATGGTGGGCCGAGGGCTCCCCGCGCTGACTCACAAGGCAGCGGATCAGGTGCTGGCCCACATCGATGGGCAGTTGGAGACACTGGAGCGCTTCACCCGTGGTTTCACCATGGGCAGCCTGGCCGGTGGATTCCCGGACAGTCCGGACGGCAGCAGCGGCTTCCCGGGCCGCAGCGACGCGGTGCAGACCGGTGGCGTCCAGGCGCGATGGGTCGCGGAAAGAGTGATGACCCACCAGGATCGATTCCATGCCGCCGTCCAAAACCAGGTGCTCAGCCCCGCCGACGCCAAGGGGTTGACGGAGAAGATCCTCGCTCTGGCGGAGGAACTGCGCACGGACGACCCCGCCCAGGACTCCCTGTCGAAGGTGGTGATCGATCTTGCCAAGGACATGCAACGGGATTTCCAGGAAGGTATCCAGGCGGTGGAATTGTTCAAGGTTTTCACCTACATCCGGCGTCTCGTGGATCTGACCGGGAATCTGTTGGTAAAGGTGCTCGATCTGCTCTTCGAACTCATCGCGGAGGCCCTGCGGCTGCTGCGGAATTTCCTCAACCTGCCCATCAACATCCCGGGCGTCTCCCAACTCGCCCACCTGGTGCTGAAGCGGTCTCTGACGATTCTGGATCTCTTCACCTTCCTCTTCTCGGTCGCGCTGACGGTGTTCTGGAAGATCATCACGGGGGGCAAGGAGCCCTTCCCGGAGACGGTGCGGCAGCAGCTCCTCAGCTCTGGATTCTTCCCTCACCAGGAGAGCCTCGTCGCCGGCCCGCCGGTGGCGATACCGCGGTCTGACGACGCCTGCCTGCCGGTGGAGACCTACCTGCGGGTGCAGGTGGCGAAGCTCTTCAACCAGGAACCCGCCGCGGAGGACGTGGAAGCCCTGACCGCCTTTGCCGGGGAGGTCAAGGGGGTGGTGCGGATCCTCTCCCCCGCAGCCACCTGCTTCAACCTGGTGCGCTATTTCGCCATCGGGACCATCGGTGTCCTGCTGGCGGAGGCCACCGATGTGATGGACACGGCGGGCTACTCCGCCGGGTCCGCGACGGTCGGGGTGCTCAGCAGCCTCTTCACCATCGCCGCCCTCGGATCCACGGCGGTGGGGGTGTATATCTCCATCGTTCAGGGCCTCACCATCGACTACCTGCCGGACAGCCCCGAGGGGGAACTCTGGGCCAAAGAACGCACCCTGGTTCCCCCGGGCGACTGGCCCTCCTTCGCGTGGGGGCTGTCGTTGATCTTCGGCGTCGTGGGCTTCATCTGCTGCTCGTCGGTAATCGGGATCCCGCAACCGGGCGGAGCGCTGGGCAACGCGGTCTTCAATGTGATCGTCGGCACCCTGATCGTCATCGGAACCATCGTCTACACCGGCTTCCTCATCGCCAAGAACCAACCCCGAGGCTGGGAGATCGCCAATCAGTTCGGCACGATGCTGGGGGCGGTCCCGAGCTTCTTCAAGTGGGCACCAGCGGTGAACTCCAAGCTCATCAAGATCACCCCCTGGGGGACCCTCGCCGCTATCTTGCTGCTCGGGTTGCTGGAGTGGGTCAACCTGATCGGTACCGAAGTCAGCTGTGTGACGGCGATCGGTAACACCATCGACCAGAACATGACCCAGCAGTGGCTGGATTTCGGCGGCGATCCCGCCTGAGGTTCAAGGTGCTTCCGCGCTTTCTGGAGCCAACTGGAGTGCCGGAGGAGGATCTTCCGACCCATCATGAGGGTACGGCGGCGACCACCGGAACGCGAGACTAGCGCCCAAACTCGGCAAGTGGGATGGTGAGTTCCGGGAAAGCCTTGATCAGACGCCTATCGGCGGTGATCAAGGGGACGCCGAGCTGTTCAGCAACGTGGACGAATTCCGCATCATATGCAGAGATGGCGGTTGAGTGGGCCAGTCGAAGAGTCTCTTCGGCGGTTGGTGTGGTGCGAGAATCCTCCACCAGGGATTCCGCCATGGCGAAGGCCTCCAGGGCGAGACCGGGCTCCAACTGCTGGACGCGCATGGCGAGAGCCAGCACATTGCACATCTCCAGGCGCCAGAAGGCAGGCGCCACCCAATCGGGATCTTTCTCTCCAGCCCGCAGGGCTGCCTCGGTAAAGGTACCGGGACGAACGGCGTAGACGAGGACGTTGGTATCAACGACGATCACGAGCGCCCTTCTTTTTTGGCGCGGTGGATGAATGCCTCGTCGATGGGAGGCAGGTGGGCCATCTTCTGGTGCAATCGTTGGAGCGCAGCCCGTATCGCGATGGGATCCCTGCGATGACGATCACCCACGCTTTTCTCCAATCTAAGGAGCGTCTCCTGATTCAGGCTGCGGCGATTCTCGCAAGCCTCCTGCTTTAGGCGAACGACGAGTGCATCCGGTACGTTCTTGAGGGTCAAAGTTGCCACGGAACCACCTCCTTTATGCATCCATTATGCATCCGTTTCGGTTCTCCTGGCAACAACTTACCGCTCCCCGAACAAGACCTCCCACATCTCCGGTTCCCCCTTCAAGTGCTTGTCGAGCCACGCCACCACCGCCTTGAGCCACCACTGGTGGCGCTCGTAGGCCACGACGCGGTGGTTCGCACCGGTGAAGGTGAGGAACTCCACCTCCTTGCCCAGGATCTTGAGAGCGGTGTAGAACTGCTGGCTCTCGCCGATGGGCACGTTGGTGTCCTCCTCGCCGTGAAGAAGAAGGAGGGGAGCTTCCACCCGGTCCGCCCGGAAAAGGGGACTCTGGTCGATGTAGATGTCGCGGCGATTCCACGGATAGCTCAACGCCGTGGCGGCGGCGCTGTAGGAGTACCCCCACCAGCCCTCGCCCCAATAGCTGGAGATGGAACTGATGCCCGCGTGGGAGATCCCGGCGGTGCAGATGTCGCTGTTGGCCAGCAGGTACATGGTCATGAAGCCGCCGTAGGAGGAGCCGAAGCACCCCACCTTGTCGCCATCCAGGTAGGGCGCCTCCGCCAGGAGCTTGCGGGCGCCCTGGAGGATGTCCTGGGCGGAGCGCTGCGCCCAATCGTTGACGTGCAGGGCGGAGAATTCCTGGCCGTAACCGATGGCGCCGGAAGGCTGCGGTGTGTAGACCACGTAGCCCAAGGCGGCCCAGAAATTGTGGGGGTACCGGCCCCCAAAATGGCGACCCGTAGGCACGGTGCCACCGTAGTACTGGAGGAACAACGGGTACTTCTTGGCGGGATCGAAGCCCGGCGGGTAGTGGACATGGCCCTGGATGGTAAGCCCGGCCTCGTTGGTGAAATCCCACTCCTTCACCTCGCCCAGGGTGACATCCGCCAGGGTGTCGTCGAACGGCTGGTCCAGGGGAAGCGTGCGAGCCTCCGCGCCACTACCCCACCGCGCCAGGATCTTCTCGGGGGCATCGGCGGAGAAGCCATAGTAGGCGACGACGTCGCCGCGGCGATCCGCCGAAAAGCTCGCCACCACATCGATCTGCATCGGCTCCGCAGTAAGCTCCCCACCGATCACCGTGGTAAACATCTTCGTCCGTGGATCGAAGCGTACGACCTCCACGCGGGACCCTACCTGCACCCGCAACAGAATCCCCGCCTGGGTCCACTGGACACCGAGGATCGAGGGGTCGAAATCGCGAGTGAAGGGCTCCACCCCACCGGTCTCCGGGTCGAAGAGGAAACCCTGGTAATCGTAGAGATTGGGCATCACCCCCTCCGGCACGTCCTTGCCCACGCCGTCGAAGGCCAGGGGGGAGGCGATGATGAGGATCCGGTTCTCCTCCACCGAGGGCGCGTAGAGAGCCTGATCGAACCACGGTTGGGTGGTGAGAACGCGGACTTCCAGCGTCCGCAAGTCCAATTCCGCCAACTCGCCCCGACCGAAGGGATGACGGGTGGAATCGTTGAAGGTCCGGGAGATGAGCAGCCGATCCCCCGCCGGGTGGACGTCCTGCAAGCTCACGCTCAGATCCCCGGCGGTCAGCCGTCGCCGGGCGCCGGTATCGACCTGGACCTGGTACAGATGATCGCGATCCCGCCAGCCGCTCCACCGGTCATTCAGGTGGTGGTAGCGCTTGATGTCGTCCTGGTGGTCTTCCTCTTTTTCCGTCACCGTGTAGAGGAGGCTCCGACCATCGGGCAGCCAGGCCACATCCCCCAACCCCTCGACATCCTTCAGAACCCGCCGCGGCTCCCCGCCGTCCAGGTCGGCGATCCACAAGCTCCCCTTGTCGTCCTTCGACTCCTGGTAGGCGTAACGGTGACCGCTGGGCGCCCAGGTGAAGCCATCGCGACCACAGCGCAGGGTACGCACCACGGTGCCTTCGTGGCCCGATTCCAGGGAGCGAATCTCGGTCCATCGTTCCGAGAAGTCCGCCGGGGCCGACGGATACCGCAGGTGTACCGCCACCCGATCCCCGTCAGGGTTGACGGTGATCCCGGCGACCCAGTCGGCATCGATGAAATCTTCCATCTGAAGGAAACGATCCGGGACGGTGACAGCGGTGACCACCCCTTCCGCGGTGGCCTCGCCAACCGGCTTGAGAACGGTCAATGTCGGTTCCACTCTCCAGGGGGCCTCCTGGGCTGGATCGCGCACCGTCACCAGGAGGAGGCGATGCTTGCCCTGGACCAGGGAGACCTCTTTTCCCTCCTCCACCGCCTTGCCGTCCAGATACGCCTTCGCGGGATGCTCACTCTTGACCGCCAGTTTCGCCTGGGCAAAACGGCTGACCTCCAGATAGGTGGCCAGGTACGCCCGTTGGGGCTGGGCACCGCTCCCCGCCAACGTCGGCGCGCTGCCGGCATCGGAAAACACCTGCCACGCCATCCCATCCACCAGGGTTTCCCCGGCTCGCGGACGCACCGTGGTGAGATCGATCGCTTCCTCCGCCAGCAGATCCTTGACCGCGAAGCCGTGTTCCTCCGCGTCGTGGAAGGCGGGCAACGGCACCGCCACGGGTCCCGCCACCAACCAGGCATCCAACGCCACCGGGATGCCCTCGCTCTTTTCCTCCGCCGCCGAGGCCACGGTCGCGGCCCCCAGAGCGATCCCCAGGGCGACAAGGCCGATCCGGACCCTGATCCCATGCAAAGTACCCATCATCCGTCCCCCTTCAATTCCCGTCCCACGGGATAGAGCAACCAGCGTTCATCCCAAAACGGTGTGCGTTGATAGAACCATGCGAGCCGCGCCCGGGGATCCCCGGCGAATTCCGCGTCGCTCGCCACCTTGGCGGTGAACGCCGCCCGCAGTGCCTCGTCTTCCTCCAACATGCGCCGCGCCATGGGCTCCAGGACGTAGCTTTCGAAGTATTCGGTGCGCTGCAAGACCTCCAGGAAGAAGCCCCATTGGAAGAACGAATCCGGCGCCGCCGGTTCCAGCAGGTGCACCGCCAGATCCCCCAGGGGCTGATCCGTGGGCACCCGCACCGAGCCCGGGGGGAAGAACCAGCGGTGGTTCTCCGCCACCGGGCGAGCGCTGACCCGGGCGTGCCCCTCGAAGGCTTCTTTCTCCACCGCCGCATTTTCCAGACGGTACATCTCCACCGCCACTTCCTGGCCTTCCGGCTGCACCTCCATCTGGATTCCATGGCGGCGCAAGCGCTCGATGACCTCGCTCCAATGGGGTGGAATCCAGTAGGCCACCGGGCGGGCCACGGCGGGCTCGGCGCGGGTGGGGGTGACCACCGGAATCGTCCAGGTCACCGGCTCGCCGGTCCAGCGGACCTCGGCGGCGCCACTGACCGGGGAGAGTTCCAGCACCGATTTCACCCCCAGAAACTCCATGGTGGGGAATTCTTTGTCCCGATCCACCTGAAACGCCAGCGGCACCGGATCCCAGCGGTGGGCGCGATCCGCCGCCGTGGCCTGGCGCAAGGCGTCGCCGTGCTCCGCCAGCGCCTCCAGAGAAGCGGCCAGAAAGATGTAGGTCCCCAGCACCCGCTGGTCGTAGGGCTTCAAGGAGTGGTTCTCCAGCAGCACCGAGGGGAGGTGCCGCAGATCGCCGTAGCCGTTCGAGAAGCGGGGCGGCGCGGTCCAGCCCAGGTTGCCCTTCGTGGGATCGGCGGAATCCATCAGGAAGACCAACGGCCCGGGAATGTGGCCCGCCGCCTTCAGGGCGCCATCCACCTTGGGGCGGTAGTGCTCCTCCAGCCAGCGGGTGCCCTTGGGGGACCAGGAGGTCAGGTTGTAGCCATACGTGATGTCGTATTGGTAATCCGCACCGTCGGTGACATGAAGATCCAGGTACAGATCCGGGCGCCACTGCTCCATCACCTGGACCACCGCCCGCACCCCGGGCGTGTCCAGCTTGGCGAAGTCCCGGTTCAGGTTCTGGTTGCGGGTGTTGGTGCGCCACCCCATGGCCTCCGGTCCCCGCTGGTTGATGCGCCCGAAGGGGGAGAAGCGCTCGTGACCATCGACGTTGAGGATGGGGATGAACAGGAAGGACGCCCCGGCCAGGAGATCCTGCCGCTTCACCTCACCGGTCCGATCCGGCACAGTCATGTCCCGCAGCAGCATCAGCCCCGCGTCTTTGCCGTCGATCTCCCCGGAGTGGATCCCGCCGTGGGCCAGCAGCACCGGTTTCCCCGTCGCGTGGAGCGCCTCCGGCGTGGTGGCCCCCGTCGCCGAGGCGATCACCATCCAGATCGTCCGCCCCTCATGGCTCGTGCCGATGGACACCATCGACAGTTCCGGCGCCGCCGCCACCAGCTTTTCGAGCCACGCGAACGTCTCGTCATAGCGCGGCGTCGTGGTCAGCCCGCTGGCCTCCGAGGGCGTGATCCACGGATCGTCCGGTGCCGCCACCAACCCCCG
>Ga0055474_10000265_pt1 | contig 11810 bp, 9 predicted proteins | sample Muzzi_PWA_D1_FD_57680 | JGI IMG/M metagenome (GOLD analysis project Ga0055474, IMG submission 57680) | Wetland microbial communities from San Francisco Bay, California, USA, that impact long-term carbon sequestration - Muzzi_PWA_D1 | ecosystem: Environmental > Aquatic > Marine > Wetlands ... | reverse complement strand
TGGTCGAGCGGCTCGACTCCGGTAGTACCCTCATACCAGGCGTCTGTCAGGTTGCGGTCCGCATTCCAGATATTCCGGTTCAGCATGGGTTCGTGGTAACTGTGATAGATGCCGCGGACAAACTCACGCCAGCCGACGATCTGACGCACAAACCCTTCCACGCTGTTCAACGGAACGTTGTGCGAACCTGCATACTCCAGCGCCCGATCCAGCACCTGCTGTGGAGTCAGCAGACCGATATTCAGAAGCGGCGCCAGCGCACTGTGATAAACGAAAGGGGAACGCTGCGTGAGCGCATCTTCGTAACTGCCGAAATTCGCGAATCGCTGTATCAGAAAGTCGTCAAGCCAGTCTTCGGCCAGAGCATGCGTCGTCGGAATCCAGAACGCATCCAGATCACCTGGATGGGCGGCGAACTTCTTCGCCACCAGACTCTTGACGTCGTCGACTGCCGCCGGCTGGCGGAACAGCTTGGGTTCCTGCGGCTGCATCGACTCGGGCAGCCTGGCTCTGTTGTCCTGATCGAAATTCCAGCGACCACCGACCGGTTCACCCGAGGCATTCAGCAGAATTCCACGGCGCAGCCTCTGCCAACGGTAGAACGGCTGCATGCTCGGCCCGTTCTCCTCGAGGAACGTCGAAAATTCATCGAGCGAATTGAGAAACATCGGCGAACTCACCACTTCGAGCTTTAAACCCTGCTGTTGGGCGAAGCGTCTGATCGCCACATTCATGCTGGGATTTTCCACTTCAAAATGGCACAGCGTGTCGGCACCGGTCTGTGCCACAGCACCGCATACGGCTCTCTGCCAGCTGTGTCCGGTTTCCAGATCGTGGTAACTGAGACGGAAGCCACGTCGGCGCAGCTCCGTTGCATAGCCACGCATTGCCCCAAGAACAAGCACCAGCTTCTGCTTGTGATACGCATATCGGCGACAGAAATCTTCATCCTCTGTCATCACAAAAGTTGCTGACCTGTGATCCGAGAGGTACTCAGGATGAAACAGCTGGTTACCAAAACTTAAGAACACTTTAGTCATTGCGATCTCCTCGTTGCCTGTCTGCGCATGGATTCCACTACCAGCGGAGTTCCTTGCCGTCCCAATTGAAAAATCTGCCGCTGTCTTCAGCTCCCAACCGGTCGATGACGCGGAGGATGTGTTCCGCACTGGTCTGTGCGTCGCGATGTTTGTGGCGGCTGATGTATGGACGTGACATTTCGGTCAACGTCGTACCGGGATGCATGGCGACAACGGCAGGCCCGCCCGTCCCCCGACCGAACTCAATCGCAGCGCTGCGCAGCCCCATGTTCAGCGCCGCTTTGCTCATCCTGTAGCTGTACCAGCCACCCAGTCGGTTGTCGCTGATGCTGCCAACCATTGCTGACAGAACAACCGCCAGCGAAGTTTCATCATGCCGCAGCAGGCCGGCAAACGCCTGCAGCGCGGCCAGCGGCGCAAAGGCATTGACTTCCACAAGTCGCAGCAGGTTTTCCCGCTTCAGGTCGCGCAACATTTTTTCCGGCTGCAGCTCCTCGCCGTCCGCCAGCATACCGGTCGCGTTGATCAGCAGGTGCAGCCTCGGGTGGGTTTCCGCTACTGACTGTGCCACCGCGTCCAGTTGCGCCGCACAGCTGGTATCCGCCTGGTACCAGGCGCCGGTTTCAGCAGCAACTTCAAAGCGCGACACGGCCAGTACGCGGGAAAACCGGCCGTCGCCCTGCAACGCTTTAAAAAGCGCACTGCCGAGCCCGCCGCCGGCGCCGATCACCAGCGCTGTTCGACCAGCGCCGTCAGCCATACCGCAGACTCGACGCCGCAGGTCGACTCCTCGTGTTGTGCTGCCTGTTGCGCTGTTTTTCCATGCGCTGAAGATAGCGGCACGGATATGAAAGACCTGTGAATTTTCAGCCGCCGGCCAGGCTATTCACCCCGCAGACGCACGGGTCCTGCCAGTTCGGGATATCTGGCATGGACTTCCGCATAAAACGCACGAATTCGATCCATATCCTGCTGCATACTTGAAGTCGGGGTGATCGATGGGCCGAAACCCACCTGGCGAGTTGCATAGTTCAGGAAACCCAGTACAACAGGGACGTTGGCTTCCCGGGCGATGTGATAGAAGCCGGACTTCCAGTAGTCCGCCCGGGACCGGGTGCCTTCGGCTGAGACCAGCAGTACCATCGACTTCGCCGCATGCAGACGCTGCGCCATGACCTGGACCCGGTTGGCAACCTCGGTTCGACGGATCGGGATACCGCCCCAACGCCGGAACAACCAGCCGATGCCGGGTTTGAATAGAGATTCTTTGGCGAACCAGCTCAAGCGTACACGCAGTACGATGGCGGTAGCCATGGTCCAGACAAAGTCCCAGTTGGAGGTATGCGGTGCCGCAATGAGCACATATCTGCCAGTGGCCGGGATATCACCTCTGACCTGCCAGCCGCCAAGCCGCAACAGCTGACGGGCAAGAAATCTGATGACAAAAATGCTGCTACCCCCTCAAACCGGCGGCCATGATAGCGCAGACGTACTGACACCGTGAAAAACACAAGATCTGCTATCCTATGCGGCTGTTCTGAACTACTGACAGCCCTGGGCTGTCGTTACTGACTTAAGGATCCGCTGCATCATGGAACATTTTGACCTGATCATCGTTGGCGCCGGACTCTCAGGGATCGGCGCGGCATACCACCTGAAAGAGAAGTGCCCCGGAAAGACCTTTGCCATCCTGGAAGGCCGGGATGCCATCGGTGGTACCTGGGATCTGTTCCGCTATCCGGGTATACGTTCCGACAGTGACATGCATACCCTTGGCTACGCGTTCAAACCCTGGCGCGAAGCCAAAGCCATCGCAGACGGCCCGTCGATCCGCCGTTATGTCAACGAAACCGCCCGCGAGAACGGCATCGTTGAGCACATTCGTTTCAAACACCTGGTACGAAACGCCAGCTGGGACAGCGCTACCGCACGCTGGACGGTTGAATCCGAACACGCTGAGCGTGGCGAACGCACCTCAATCAGCTGCAACTTTCTGTTCATGTGTGGCGGCTACTACCGCTACGACAGAGGCTATACACCGGAATTCCCGGGACGCGAGACTTTCCAGGGGACGATTCTGCACCCGCAGTTCTGGCCGGAGGACTTCGACTGTTCCGGCAAGCGGGTCATCGTGATCGGCAGCGGTGCCACGGCCATGACGCTCGTGCCGGCGATGGCGGAACAGGCTGAACACGTCACCATGCTGCAGCGCTCGCCGACCTATGTCGTGTCCCGTTCCGATCAGGACAGGATCGCCAACACATTGCGCAAATGGCTGCCGGAAAAAGTTGCCTACGCGATTACGCGCTGGAAAAACGTCACGCTGCAGAAGTTCTTCTACAACCGGACCAGGGTAGCGCCGGAAAAAGTCAAACAGCAGCTGCTGAAGATGGTCTCCAAAGCGCTTGGCGAAGACTACGTGAAGCAGCACTTCACACCGGACTACAATCCGTGGGATCAGCGCCTGTGTCTGATTCCCAACGAAGATCTCTATCAAGCGATCAGATCCGGTAAAGCTTCCGTCGTCACCGACGAGATCGAACAATTCACGCCGACCGGAATCCGGCTGAAGTCCGGTGCAGAGTTGACTGCCGACGTGATCGTCACGGCCACCGGTCTTGAACTGACAGTGCTCAGCGGCGTCGAGTTCGAGGTGGATGGCGCAGCTGTCAACTTCCCGGACACCTGGGCGTATAAAGGCATGATGTATTCAGATCTGCCGAACATGGTACAGACCTTCGGCTACATAAACGCGTCCTGGACGCTGCGCGCAGACCTGACCTGTGAATACGTCTGCCGCCTGATCAACAGGATGGATGAGCTGGGCATGCGGCAGTGCACTCCGCGACTGCGACCGGAAGATGCCGGCATGCAGGCGCGCCCCTGGATTGACGATTTCTCCGCGGGCTACATGCAGCGGGTCATGCACCTGTTCCCGAAGCAGGGCGACAGGGATCCGTGGCGCAACACCCAGAATTATGCGCTGGACAAGAAACTGATCCGCAACGCACCGCTCGAAGACGGAGCACTGCAATTCACCAATCCGGTAACCGAAGATGTCCCGCAGCCGGCCGAAGCAGAACGGCGGCAGGCAGACGCAGCCTAGCCAGATCAGTCGGACTGGATCTCGGGAAGCGCCAGCGCCACGAGTTCGGCCGGCGTTCTGCCATCCGCCACCGTCATGACGATGAACTGACGGCCGCCGCTCCGGTAGCTGCTGGGCGGACCGGCCTGGGATGCCGGCAGAGGAATCTCCGCGACAATCGCGCCAGTACGCTTGTCATACGCGCGAAACACCGGATCCCCGCCAAATCCTTCCCCGGCAAACAGCAGCGCATCCGTCACGAGAACACCAGCACGGGTCGGTTTTCCGGTTCTTGCCAGAGCCACACCCGCCAGTGCCGGGTTTTCCACGATCGCTGCCGGTGTGTCGCCGTTAGCCTGCATCCAGCGTAATTCTCCGCTGTTCAGATCGATGGCGGTAATGCGGCCCCAGGGCGGCTTCACCAGTGGAACGTCGAATACTTTCGGCGGCCGGGTACTGCCCGAGATGAAACGCACGTCGGATGCCTCAGGGTCGTGCACGAGACTCATCACCTCAACCTGCGTGCGGGACGGTACAAACAACCAGCCACTGCGCGGATCATATGCTGCGCCTTCCCAGTTTGCGCCTCCGGTCGAACTGGGCAGGCGCAGAGTACCGCGGGTTCCGTCAGCGGCGTTCGCCAGAGATGGGGGAGTGTAGAGCGGGCCGAGGCGCAGTTCTCGCAGCAGATCCTCCACCGCGTCCCGGATCGCCGGGGTGAAATCAATCAGGTCCGCCCGGGTCACGCCCTGGCGATCAAACGGTGCCGGCATCAGCGGCATCGGCTGTGTCGGCGACGTCCACTCTCCCGGCACGTCGGAAGCCGGCACAGCGACCTCCTCGATCGGCCACACCGGTTCGCCGGTCGCGCGATCAAAGACAAAAGTGTAGGCCTGCTTCGTCAGCAGGACCACCAGCCGGCGACCGTCCGGCATATCAGCGAGAACCGGCGCAGCCGCGGTATCCCAGTCCCAGATATCATGATGGACATGCTGGAAATGCCAGCGACGTTCGCCCGTGTGCAGATCCACCGCCACCAGCGAACTGGCATAAAGATTCGCGCCAGGTCGATCTCCGCCGTACTGATCACCTGTCGCGGATTCAACCGGCAGATAGACCAGTCCGAGTTCCGCATCGGCTGACATGGGGGCCCACACCCCGGCGTTACCGGTGTACGCAGCGGACCCTGCGAGCCAGGTTTCGGCACCCGGATCAGCAGCCTCGGGAATCGTGCGAAAGGTCCACAATAACTCACCGGTATTGGCGTCAAAGCCGCGAACATCTCCCTTCACATTGGCTTTGTAAGGCGGGCGGAAACTGACCGCGTGGGCAGATCCCACGACAATGACGTCATCGACCACAAGCGGTGGAGAAGTCAATCCGATATCCAGTTCCCGGTCGGGTGCGCGGCGCAGCCCGAAGGTCAGATCAACCCAGCCGCTATCGCCAAAAGCCGCATCAGGCAATCCGCTTTCTGCATCCAGGCTCACCAGTGAATACCCGGGCGTCACGGTAATCACCCGCCCCTGCCCGTTCGCTTTACGGAAGAAAGCAACACCTTTGCCGGAATCTTTCCTGGCCGCCTGCTGAAACCGTTCCCCCTCCTGCGGACGCCACATCCACAGGGTCTGACCGGTAGCCGCATCCAGCGCGACGATATTGCGGGTTGCACCTGCCCCGAGGAAAACGCGGCCATCGTGCATGATCGGCATAGATACGTTGCGGATTTCCGGCGCCGGGCCGAAGTTGGCCGCCTGCCAGCGCCAGACAACGGTCAGATTCTCCACGTTGGTGGCATTGATATCCGCCAGCGGCACATAGCGGTTTGCATTCAGTTCAGCGCCGAAGTTGCGCCAGGGCACATCCGGCAACACGACCGCAGTCTGCGGAAGTTCTATCGGCAGGTCCGCCGCGTCGACCCCGGCTTCGATTGGCATGCCTGCCCCGGTCAGCATGTACCGGACCACCTGCAGATATTCTGCCTCTGTCAGCGATCCGGGCGTCTCGCCCGGCATGGTGTCACGCACCCGGATGAACAGTTCACCGACAGTGCGACCGGTCCAGTCGTTGCGCAGCCTGGCATCAAGCTCGACAGCTGAGTGACAGCGTGCGCAGTGCGCGCCAAACAGTGCCGCGCCGTCTTGCGCGTGCAATACGCAGCTGCCGGTACACAGCAGCGTGCCTAGCAGCAGGCGCTGACACAATTTCATTCTGACTCCACGTGTTTCCCGTGACGGTACAGATTACCATCGCAGGCCGGTTCACAGTTTACGAGGAGCGCGCCATGCGGGTTGTGATTGCCACCATGAGTCACGAAACCAACACCTTTTCTCCGGTGATCACGGACCTGGATCGATTCGCCGGCGGTCATCGGGTACCCCTGGCGGGATCAGCCGCGCGCAGTACCTATACGGGCACCGCGAGTTGTCCGGGCGGCTACATCGCCGCGGCACAGGAGCACGATGCAGAGATCGTCATTCCGATCATTGCCGGTGCTCCGCCGTCGGGTCCAGTGGAAAACGACGCCTACGAATACATCGTCGAAAAAATACTGGACGCGGTAGCGGCCGGCTGCGACGCGCTGATGCTGGACCTGCACGGCGCCATGGTGACACGCAGTTTCGATGACGGCGAAGGTGAGCTGTTGCGCAGGCTGCGAGTGATCGCACCGGATCTGCCGATATCCGTCGCTCTGGACATGCATGCCAACGTGTTTCCCGCCATGGTCGACAACGCCACTCTGATTGCCGGTTATCACACTTATCCGCACGTGGACATGGATACCACTGCACTGAAAGCCGGTCATCTGCTGATGTCCAGTGTGAAAGGCCGGATAAAACCCGTCATGAGCTGGGGAAACGCGCCGATGCTGCCTCACGTGATGCGCCAGGGCACTGCGGACTTCCCGAACCGTCAACTGCAGGAAAGAGCTGCAGAGATGGAGCAGGAAGGTGCGCTGGCAGTCAGCCTGTTCACGGGGTTTCCGCATGCGGACGTAAGCCAGGCTGGACTCTCCGTTGTCGTCGTAACCGACAATGATCTGCCGCTGGCTGAACGCCTGCGCGACGAACTGCTGGATTCGGCCTGGCACGACCGGCAGGCTTTTGTCTACCAGGTGGAGCCGCTGGAGGAATCGGTCGCCAGGGCAAAGTCACTCGGAGAAGCAAACGACGGGCGTGATCATCCGGCAAATCCGGACGGCCCGGTTCTGCTCCTCGATCACTACGACAATACCGCGTCCGGCGGCACCATGGACACCACTGAAGTACTCGCTGAGATTCTGCGTCAGGGTCTGGATGATGTAGCCGTCTTCGGTTTTTACGATCCCGCAGCCGTGGAACTGATGGCCGCAGCGGGCATCGACGCGGAAGTCACCGTGTCCCTGGGCGGGAAGCTGCACATGCCCGCACTGCAGCAGCAGAGCAAACCGCTGGAGCTGACCGGTCGGGTGAAACTGCTCTGCGACGGCAGATTTCCAGCCACCGTCGCGATGTCGCGTGGTCTGACGATGAATATGGGCAAAACCGCCGTGCTGCAGGTTGGCGGCGTCGACATCGTGGTGATTTCCAGACACATCGAGCCGTTTGATCCGGGCTGCTTCCGATCCGTCGGCATCGAGCCGACCGCACGCAGATACCTGATGTTGAAATCCCGCATTCACTACCGGGTCGGGTTCACGCCACTGGTTCGTGAAGTGGTTGAGTGTGCCGGTCGCGGCGTCTGCACGTCTGACTACAGCGAAGTCGAATTCAACCGGGTGCGGCGTCCGATCTTTCCGCTGGACGGAGTCAATACCCGCCACAGCGTTTAGGCTGTCAGTCGGCCGTGTGGTGTTGTCGGTGCTCTGACAATGCGACCTCAAGCCACTCTGCGGAGGTCTGCTCCGGCGAGCCGGGACATCTGACCAGATAGGGTTTGCCGCTCATGCTGCTGCCGCTGGCAATGCGCTCAATGAATTCGTCCGCATCATCGATCCAGCGTGCCACGCGACGGTATTTCATGCCCAGGTGATCGGCGGCTTCTGCTGCGCTGTGGGGGTCACCGTTGCGCACAAAGGTGCAGTCGCTGGCGCGGATCCAGCCCAGCAGATAGTCGACCTCAGCATCTGCCGCATATACGGGTGCAGCGAGCAGTAAAAGGCTGATGAGTGCGGTTCGTTTCATGAGCCGCGAATACGGACAAACATGGGATTGTGATCCGAAGTCTTCACGCGCTGCGTCGTCGCTTCCATGATCTCGAGATCTCTGATGTACATGTGATCGAGGGCCAGACCGAATACCTTTTTTCGAACGTCCCGGGTGAAGACCACGGGAACAAGATTCAGTTCCGCCAGCATCTGCTGCACCAGCAGCTGCCGATCACGCCGCCAGGTGTTGAAGTCACCTGTGAAAATCAGCGGGCCCTGATGTGCAGCAACTGCGCTCGCTGCAGCGGCTATCTGCAGTCTGAAGTTGTTCAGACCGAGTGCAAAATTCACCGCGTGCAGATTCACCACCACCAGCGAACGGCCGTCCGCCAGCGGAAATTCCGCAATGACGGTGGCTTTCGGCGTACGCAGGACGGGTTCCATCGCCGCCAGTTCGCATCGGGCCAGCGGCTGAGTCCGGCTCAGCATGACCACGCCGGTAGCAGTTTCAGCCTGCAGATATCCAGGCGCAAAAGACAGAAAGCTGTCCTGCTGCCAGGGATCGCTCAGGACAAATTCCTGCAGCAGCACCAGGTCGTGTTCGTGAGTCAGCGTCGCGAGTTCGGAATCCCACTGTGGTCCGTGAGACTTCCTGGTGTTCCAGACAGCAACCGATAGCTCGACCGGCGAGTGGGCCGATACAGCCATGGTCTGCGTGGGTGGGCCAGTCAGGCTGAGCAGGTCCGCACAGCCCGGAACATCCGTCGCGACCGGGGCTGAATGATTGGCGTTATCTGCCGGATTTCTATCTGCGATCGCAACGCAACCCGAAAGCAGTGCAGACAGCAGCAGTACCGCACCAACCCTACGGGTGACCGGTTGTACGACAATGAAGACAGGGCTAAGCAGCATTTGCTATCCAGAAGTTTTCCAGACTGATCCGCAGCACAACCGGTCACGACCGGCAGACAACCGCACCGGTCGCCACTATAACGCCGAACCGCCACTCTGTCGTGAGATCGAACCATCCACCGGATCGCTGCTTTTTCCCGCCTGACGTGACCGGCATCACCGAGAGCAGACAAAACCCGCACAACTACCCACTGATCCGCTAAGATTCGCGGCCAATGAAAGCCACCGCCCCCACCGCCGGAAGCCGTACCATGCCACGCAGTTCAGATTGGCCGGATTTTAATTCCTGTCTGCCGGCAGATGATGTGTTCAAAGTCCTGGTCGGGGATGCGGATCCGACGCTTGCGCGTCTCGGCGCGCTGTACGACCGAAATCGACCAGACCTTGTCCCGGTCAGGGAAACGCCGAGCATTCCCAGGGTCATTCATCAGATCTGGCTCGGCAGCCCGCTGCCACGGAAGCTGGCACGTTACTCCCGGACCTGGCGTAAACACCATCCGGACTGGGAGCTGAAACTGTGGACCGACGCAGAGGTTGCCGGATACGATTTTCCGAGCCGGGAACTGTTCGACGCGGCACAATGCTGGGGTCAGAAGTCCGATCTGCTGCGTATGGAGATTCTGAATTCTGAAGGCGGTGTCTACGTCGACCTGGACTATGAATGTTTCAAGCCCATCGACGTCTTGACTGAGCGCTACGATTTCTTCACCACACTCAAGTACATCTACACCGCACACCTCGGCTGGCCGGCGATCTGGCAGCATCCGGTGGTCGTATGCAATTCACTGATTGGGGCGCAATCCGGGCATCCGATACTCAGCGCCTATCTGGAACGCGTCGCTGCGCTGTGGGATGACAAGGATCGCTACGAGCTCAAAGACGGTGAACTGATTCCGATTGCGCTGGCGGCGATGGGCGGCAAGGCCAAAGCCGCCCGTATCAAAGAAACCGGCACCCGCACGTTCATACCTTTCGGCGATACCGTTACGGCACTCGCCGACGATGCTGCATACCGCAACATCGTCCTGCCGCCGCTGTTCTTCAATCCGGTACTGACCGGGGCACGGACCCTGTACATGATGCCGGATTTCTGGCTGCGTTGCCGGGAGCAGGGCGTGAAGTGGCCGAAACTCAAAACCTATACGCGAACCCATCCGCTGACGCTGGCCAATCACATCTCACACAACAGCTGGGTTTAGTTTCAGGGCGTCAGGTCGACGGTTTCGGCGCCAAGTGCTTCGCAGATGAGCGCAATCATATGCTGTTCTTCCGCACTGAACTCAGCGTCGGCTTTGGCAATTGCACAGCACACCCGCAACAGCAGCTGTGCGGTTTCCACGTCGTCGCCGACCACCGCAACTGCGCGCAACGCCCGCTCGACCCCCGCAGGTTTGTCCTCGGCTATGGCGTCGGCATAACCTCTGAAGATCTCCACAGCCTGGCGCGAATCAAAGCTCTGCAGCGCATCAACCCGGTCGAGCACCTGATCCCGGCTCAACAGTTCTGCCAGCCCCACTTCTCCATCGGCGGTGGCCACCAGCGCACTCGCCGCCATCGTCGCTTCGAGAAAACGGCGATCCCGGGTGCGTTCCCGATACCGGGACAGAAGCTCCCTGGCTTTATCAGCGAATATCGACATGATCCCTCCTTCTCCAGGCAGGACTTTATCACGAGGTGGCATCCGCACAGCCACCTGCGCTGCTGTGTTACCGGCGACGTATACTGCGCGCCATGAGCACACTGCATGATTGCCAGACACCTGCGCTTGTTCTCGACCGGCACCTTCTCGGAGCCAACGTTCAGCGCATGAACGCGCGCGCCGAGGCGCTCGGTGTAACACTGCGGCCGCACCTGAAGACAGCCAAATCAATCGACATCGCCCGGGTTCTGACTTCTCCTCTGAGTCCGGGGATCACGGTATCGACTCTGAAAGAAGCCGAGTATTTTGCCGGCCATGGCATTCACGACATTCTCTATGCCGTCAGCATCGTTCCGGACAAACTGGGACGGATTGCCGAACTTGCGCAGCGAGGCGTGCGGATACAGGTGATTCTCGATCTGGCGGACACAGCGACGGCAATAGCCGCGGCTACCGCAGATTTCCCGGAACCGCTCGAGGTGCTGATCGAAATCGACAGTGACGGACATCGGGCCGGGATCGAGGCGGATGATCCGGACCTGCTGCGCATCGGTGCCATTGTGCACGAGGCAGCCGGCCTGACGCTGGCCGGGGTGATGACCCATGCCGGCGCATCCTACGATTGCCGCTCAACGGCCGAACTGGAAGCCCATGCAGAACTGGAACGCAGTTGTTGTGTTGCCGCTGCCGGATATCTGCGTGAAAACGGCCTGCCCTGCCCCGTGGTCAGCGTCGGTTCAACGCCGACGGCTTTGTCGGCCCGCCACCTGGCCGGGGTCACCGAACTGCGCGCCGGCGTCTATGTGTTTTTCGATCTGTTTCAGGCCGGACTTGGCGTCTGCCGCCTGGAAGATCTGAGTCTGTCCGTGCTGACCAGCGTCATCAGCCACAACCACTCAACCCGCAGACTGATCGTCGATGCCGGGGGGCTGGCGCTGTCGAAAGATCACAGTACCGGCGACCAGAAAAGCGACTGCGGCTATGGTCTGGTGGCGGATGTCGATACCG
>Ga0055474_10000264_pt1 | contig 11845 bp, 11 predicted proteins | sample Muzzi_PWA_D1_FD_57680 | JGI IMG/M metagenome (GOLD analysis project Ga0055474, IMG submission 57680) | Wetland microbial communities from San Francisco Bay, California, USA, that impact long-term carbon sequestration - Muzzi_PWA_D1 | ecosystem: Environmental > Aquatic > Marine > Wetlands ... | reverse complement strand
TCGCATCGCTGGTCAGCAGATGGGTCAGGGTCAGAATGCTGCTGCAGAGCAGGGCAACGACCAGCGGACCAAACAGCCAGCGTAGACGGTGACTGCTGGTCGATTTGCCGGCTTCATGATCCGTGCTATCTGCGTCTGGCGGCGGCGTCATGATGGGTTGCGTGCCAGCGCCAGGCGGCGGTCCAGATAGGGGGTGGCGGCGTTTGCCAGCAGCACGGCGAAGGCGATGCCGTCGGGATGACTGCCGAAGGTCCGGATCAGTACCGTGAGTATGCCGACCAGGCCCCCGAACAGCCATTGTCCGGTGTGAGTATTGGGATGCGTGACCGGATCCGTGACGACAAAAAACGCCGCGAGCATGGTTCCGCCGGTAAACCAGTGATAGAACGGCGAACCCATGCTGCCGGAACTGCCGCTGTCGTAGCCGAGTCCGGCCAGCAGCGCCATGCCGGACAGCATACCCGCGCTGACGCGCCAGGCAGCCAGGCGCAGCGCCATCACCACAGCGCCACCGCCCAGAAAGGCCAGGTTGATCCACTCCCAGTGCGCCGCACCGAGTGTGCCGAAGCCGTTCCCCGGCTGCCAGATATCTGCCACGGTAGCCCCGCTGCGATATTTGAACAGGGTCAACGGCGTTGCGCCGGAGAGACCGTCGACGACAGTGGGCCAGCTGGACATGGCCAGCGGAAATGACAGCAGCGCAACCGCGTAGCCGACCATCGCGGGATTAAACACGTTGTTGCCGAGGCCGCCATAAGCATGTTTGCCGAGGGCGACGGCGGCGGTCGTGGCCAGTATCAGCACGGCGGCCGGTACGGCCGGAGGCAGGGCGGCGGCAAGGATCAACGCGGTCACCAGCGCGCTGCCGTCGCCGACAGTATCAATTGTCCCGGCACCGCGTATCTTCAGACAGACAATTTCGATGCCGATGGCGGTAAAGCTGCCAATGAGCACATTCACCAGTACCTCCGGGCTGATCAGCATGGCTTCCAGCAGCAGACCGGGCACCATACAGGCGGCGACCAGGAGCATGATGCTGCGGGTGTCGCGTACTACCACTGCCGATTCCCGGAGCGGATCCTGGCTTCCCGACGTTCGCGGGCAATCAGATCCAGATGAGCCAGCCGCGCCTGGCGTTCCTCGAACAGCTTCCTGGCCCGTTGCGCTTCAGCTTCCATGCGATCCCGGGAGGCTACCCGGGCTCTTGCCTGAACAAACACCCCGAGCAGATCAATGCCGCTTGGACAGACCGGGTTGCACAGGCCGCACTCAATGCAGTCGCCCAGTCCGTTCTCCACGGCCAGGTCCGGTTGCGTATTACGCGCTGTCCACCACAACAGATCCGGCTGCAGTCCTTCGGGACAGGCGGTGTGACATGCACCGCAACGGATACAGGCGGTTTCCCGGCGCGGATCTGAAGCGGGAGGCGGGAGGGCTGCTGCCGTGTTGATTGGATCCAGGGTGATCAGATCGATGCAATCGACCGGGCAGGGTGGCAGGCACAGCTCGCAGCCGGTGCAGCGATCCTCAATCACTGTATGCAGGTATTGCGGCGCACCGACGATGGCGTCGACCGGACAGGCTTCGACACAGAGAAAGCAGCCGATGCAGCGTGTTTCATCGATGATTGCGCGTTGTGGTTGCGGGTTCGGCAAGGTTCTGCCCACCGGACGTCCAAGCAGCTGGGCGAGGGCCTGCTGTGTTGAAGCGCCGCCCGGCGGGCACAGGTCGAGAGATTCACCTGCCATCAGAGCCTCGGCGTAGGGGCGGCAGCCGGGATAGCCGCATTGCGCACACTGGGTCTGCGGCAGCACCGCGTCCACCGCATCGATCAGTACATCACTATCAGCGTTCAGCCTGGTATGCGACCAGCGCAGCAGCAGCGCGGCAATCCCGACCAGGCAGGGAATCAGCCAGAAACTGTCAGGGAAAATCATCCGGCACCAAATCCGGCAAAACCCATGAACGCCATGGACAGAATGCCCGCGGTAACCAGTGTGATCGGCGCACCGGCAAACGGCTGCGGGACACGGGCGTCATTGAGACGTTCCCTGATGGCTGCAAACAGCACCATGACCAGTGTAAAACCCAGTGCAGCACCAGCCGCGTAGGCCAGAGTAGCGGCAAAACTCAGTGACTGCTGCAGCGCCAGCAGCGCAACGCCGAGTACCGCACAGTTGGTTGTGATCAATGGCAGATAGATGCCCAGCACCTGATGCAGCAGCGGGCTGGCGTGACGCAGATACAGTGCTGTGAACTGCACGACGCTGGCGATGACGACGATGAAAACGATAATGCGCAGGAACTCGAGCTGTAGCGGTACCAGCAGACCATGGTAAAGAACATAGGTGGTCGCGGCGGACAGTGTCAGCACGAAGGTTGTTGCCAGTCCCATCGCGGCGGCGGTGTCGTAACGACCCGTCGTGCCGATGAACGGGCACAGACCCAGAAACTGGGCTAGGACGAAATTGTTGACCAGCAGCGCGCCGAGCAGGATGAGAGCCAGGTCCGCCATGATCGAATCAGCGCACGATCATGCCTGGCAGCGCGCCTTCGTCCGGCGACAGCAGAAAGATGTCCTTGCCGCCTTCTCCAGCCGCGAGGACCATGCCCTCGGAGATACCGAAGCGCATTTTTCGCGGGGCCAGGTTGCTCACCACCACGGTGAGTCTGCCGACCAGCTGCTGCGGATCGTACGCCGCCCGGATACCTGAAAACACCTGACGCTGTTCGTCGCCCAGATCCAGCTGCAGACACAAAAGCTTGTCGGCGCCTTCGACCAGTTCCGCACTGAGGATTTTTGCGACCTTCAGTTCAACGCGATTGAAATCATCAATGCTGATGAAGGCATCGTTGGCGGACGGCTGCGACTGTCCCGATTCGGCAGGCGTTGCTTCCTCCGGCGTTTCCCGGGAGGCCTCGATCAGCTTATCCACAGTCTTCCTGTCCAGACGCGTGAACAGCGGCTGATAGGGATTGATGCTGTGTCCCAGCAACGGAACTGCCGCGTCGTTCCAGGTCAGTGGCTCGATGTTCAGGAAGTCTTCTGCTGCAGCCGCCATCTTTGGCAGTACGGGTTTCAGGCAGGTCAGCAGGGCACGGAACATGTTGATGCCCTGGCTGCAGACCAGCTGCACCTGCTCACGTTGGTCGTCCTGTTTGATCAGGTTCCAGGGTGCATGTCTGGCAATGTATTGATTGGCGAGGTCGGCCAGAGCGCTGACATCGCGCACAACCCGGCTGGTTTCACCGGATTCATAAAACTCAGCCAGCGCCGGTACCGCGTCAGCAAACTGCTGCCAGAGATTTTCGTCTTCAAGGCGATCCGCCAGCTCACCATCGAACTGTTTGTTGATGAAACCGGCACAGCGGCTCGCGATATTGACAATTTTGCCAACGAGATCCGAATTTACCCGTTGCACGAAGTCATCCAGGTTGATGTCGATATCGTCGACGCTGCCGTTAAGTTTCGTGGCGTAGTAGTAGCGCAGATATTCGGGCTCGAGGAACTCCAGATATTTCCCCGCGTTGATCGCTGTGCCGCGGGATTTCGACATCTTACGGCCATCGACTGTCACAAAACCGTGAGTGTGGATTCGCGTGGGTTTTCGGAAGCCGGCGCCATCGAGTACGGCGGGCCAGAACAGCGCATGGAAATTGATGATGTCCTTGCCGATGAAGTGGTGGACCTCGGTGCTGTTTTCCGGATTCCAGTAATCGTCAAAGTTCAGCGTGTTCGTTCGGCTGACGAGATTCTTGAAGCTCGCCATGTAACCGATTGGCGCATCCATCCAGACATAGAAATATTTGTCTGTCGTGCCCGGAATCAGAAAGCCGAAGTAGGGCGCATCACGGGAGATATCCCAGGGTTTCAGGCCGGCTTGGAGCCATTCTGACAGTTTGTTCGCCACCTGTGCGGACACGGCCGGACCGCTGATCCAGTCTTTGAGCATTTCCGCGTACTGCGGCAGATCGAAGAAATAGTGCACGGATTTGCGCAGTTCCGGTGCCACACCGGAGATCAGCGAGCGCGGGCTGCCCAGGTCGGTGGCATCGTAGGTGGCGCCGCAGGCTTCGCAGTTGTCACCGTACTGGTCCGGGGTTTTACAACGGGGGCATTCACCCTTGACGAAACGGTCAGCGAGAAAAATGCTGCGCTCCGGATCGTAGAGCTGCTCGACCTCCCGGGTGAAAATCAGCGAACGCTGTTCAAGCCGGGTGTAGATCAATTCTGCGAAGTATCGATTCTCTTCCGAATGTGTCGAATAGTAGTTGTCGTGCGCGACCAGAAACCGACGGAAGTCTTCTGCGTGTTCGGCCCGCGTCTTTTCGATCAGGTCTTCCGGCGTAACACCTTCCTGTTCGGCCTTCAGCATTGTCGCTGTGCCGTGGGTGTCGTCGGCGCAGACGTAGCTTACCTGGTGACCGCACATTTTCTGGAACCGGACCCAGATATCAGTCTGGATGTGTTCCAGCAGATGTCCGATGTGAATGGCGCCATTGGCGTTGGGCAAGGCGCTGGTGACGAGGATGCGTCTTGTCATAGAAGCGGACTTCTTAAGCTTGGTTGGCGAGAAATGCGCGACTATAACCGCAACTCACCTATAATGCGCGCTCTTTGAGGAGTCCAGGCGTAAGCATGAAACTGGAAGATTTTGTTGATCCTTATCTGCAGAAATCCTGGGGTGAACTCGGTGCGCGCATCCTGGCGAGCGGCAACAAGGTTGCGGTGACGCTGGGTTACCCGGCGGCGGGGGCGCAGGCTGTCTATCAGCAGGCACTGAGAGATTTCACCGGCAGCAGCGCACTCGAACTCGATCTGCACTTTGCCGCGCCGAAAGGACGCGGTGGACCGCAGATCCGCCACATCATCGCGATCGCATCGGGAAAAGGTGGAGTCGGCAAGTCGACAACGGCCGTCAACCTGGCGCTGGCGCTGGACAAAGAAGGCGCCAAGGTAGGGCTGCTGGACGCAGACATTTACGGACCCAGCCAGGGCATGATGCTGGGGGTGGCTCCGGGGCGGAAGCCGGAGATCAAAGACGGCAACACCTTTGTGCCGATCAAGGCGCATGGAATTCAGGCTATGTCCATGAGCTTTCTGGTCACGGAGAGTACGCCGATGGTGTGGCGTGGACCGATGGTATCCGGTGCGTTACAGCAGCTGCTGGGTCAGACTGACTGGGAGGATCTGGATTACCTGATCGTCGACATGCCGCCGGGTACCGGCGATATCCAGCTGACGCTGTCGCAGAAAGTACCGGTTTCCGGTGCGGTCATTGTCACCACACCGCAGGACATCGCCCTGCTCGATGCGCGCAAAGGTATCGAGATGTTCCGCAAAGTGGATATTCCCGTGCTTGGTGTGATCGAGAACATGAGCAGCTTCTGCTGTCCGAACTGTGGTGTTGAAAGCCCGCTGTTCGGCAGCGGCGGCGGCGCGAAGATTGCCGCCGAATTCAATACCCCGCTGCTGGCACAGCTGCCGCTGACGATGGCTATCCGGGAACAGGCAGATGGTGGCCGGCCTACCGTGGTGACGGATCCGGACGGTGACATCGCTTCGCGCTATCGCGATGCGGCTCGCCACATAGCCGCCAGGCTGTGGTCGCAGGATGCGGGTGCGCCCACCATCAGTGTCGCAGATGACTGAGCGGATTCGCTGCAGCGACTGACAAGACAGAAATACGAGGAAGACAATTCATGACGATCAAATCGGATCGCTGGATCCGTGAAATGGCAGCCGCTGGCATGATCGAACCCTTCGAGCCGGCGCAGGTCCGCTTTTCGGGCGACGAGAAAGTGATTTCATACGGCACTTCCAGCTACGGCTATGACGTGCGCTGTCAGCCGCAGTTCAAGGTATTCACCAACATCAATTCCGCTACCGTGGATCCGAAAGCCTTCGATGAACGCAGCTTCGTCGATGTAGCGGGTGATGTCTGCATCATTCCGCCGAATTCATTTGCGCTGGCCAGTACTGTGGAATATTTCCGCATTCCCGAAGATGTGCTGACGATCTGTCTCGGCAAGTCGACTTATGCCCGCTGCGGCATCATCGTCAATGTGACGCCGCTGGAGCCAGAGTGGGAAGGCCACGTCACGCTGGAATTCTCCAACACCACAACGCTGCCGGCAAAGATCTACGCCAATGAGGGTGTTGCCCAGATGCTGTTTTTCCAGTCGGACGAGCGCTGCGAAGTCACTTATCGGGATCGTGGCGGCAAATATCAGGGTCAGCGCGGAGTGACGCTGCCCAGACCCTGATGCTTCCTGATCGTTCAGGAGATAAGGAGCTGGCCGTTGCCGGCGCTGGTATCCGGCGTGACGAGACTGCCGATGATACTCGCGGTTTCGCCATCTGCTGCAAGACTGGCAAGGGCGCTGGAGACATCGGCTGGATCCACGCAGATGACAAAGCCGCAACCGCAGTTGAATGTCCGCAACATTTCCAGCTCGTCAATGTTGCCGGCCTGCTGCAGCCAGCTGAATACTGCCGGCCGCTGCCAGCTGTCGATGTCTATCAGAGCTGCAAGGTTGTCGTGCCCGCTCCACATCCGGGGCAGGTTTTCCAGCAGTCCTCCCCCGGTGATATGCGACATACCCAGCAGTGTCACCTGCTGCTGCAGTGACAGAATATTCTTTGCGTAGATGCGGGTGGGGGCAATCAGTTCGTCGAGCAGTGCCTCGCTCACCGTGACCCCTGAGTTTTCAATGACACGGCGGATCAGCGAATAGCCATTGGAGTGCGGACCGCTGCTGGCCAGGCCGATCAGTACCGCGCCGGGGAGCAGGTCCGCACCGCTGACGATGCGTGATTTTTCCACCACGCCAACGCAGAAACCGGCAAGATCGTAGTCTCCTTCGCCGTAGAAACCGGGCATTTCTGCCGTTTCTCCACCGACCAGCGCAGCACCCGCCAGTTCGCAGCCGCGCGCGATACCCTTGATCACCCGCTCAGCAGTATCGACGTCGAGTCTGCCGGTGGCGTAGTAGTCAAGAAACAGAAATGGTTCTGCCCCGGTGACCAGCACGTCATTGGCGCACATGGCCACCAGGTCCTGGCCAACGCTGTCGTGGCGATTGTAGTCGATAGCCAGCTTCAGCTTTGTGCCGACTCCATCCGTGCCCGTGACCAGTACGGGTTCGCGATAGCCGGTCGGCAATTCGGCCAGAGCGGCAAAGCCACCGAGCCCACCTAGCTGTTCCGGACGCCGCGTCGCCCTGCAGGCGGGACCGATTCTATCCACCAGTTCATTGCCGGCGTCGATGTTTACACCGGCATCTCGATACGTAAGACCTTTGCTCAATTCGGAGGCTTTATGTGAGATTTGGGAGGAACGAGAGTCTACCAGACCTCGCTGAACGATTTCGGTAAACTTCCGCCCCGTTGTCTGTGTGAGACGTGATTGAAGAAGCCTTTGGCAAGATTTGCAACATCGCTGCAAGCCATACCGAGGAGTCTCGTAAGTCTGCTGCTGGCTGGCCATCTGCTGGTTGCAGCCATGCCTGCTCATCCGGCCAATGTGGTCCCGTGGCTGTATGAAGTGGCGGTCCCTGTGGCGAGTCAATCCACAGCGGAGCGTGAGCGCGCGTCGGCGGATGCGCTGCTGGTGATGTTGACCCGCGTCACCGGGCTGGCCCACGTCCCGCGGACGGAACTGATCAGAAACGCGCTTGCCAATGCGGAATCTTTTTACTCCCGATTCCGGTTTGCCGATGCGGCGGATGGTGGACTGGACCTGGTAGTGCATTTCGACCCGCAGGCAATACTGGAACTGCAGAAGCGGGCGTCCCTGCCGATATGGCGCTCTGCCAGGGATCGGATTGTGGCCTGGCTGGTGATCGAACAGAACGGTGTACGCTCACTGGTAAGCACCGCCAGTACTGATCCGTTCACGTCGACTCTGGTCCAGCGTGCGCGTGTGCGCGGGCTCGATCTGAGTCTGCCGCTGCTCGATCTGGAGGATCAGCTCAAAGTCACGCCGGCGGTGGTCTGGGGCCAGCTGTCGCAGGTGCTGGAGCCTGCCTCGGAGCGCTACGGAGCCGACGTGCTGCTGGTAGGCAGGCTGACGGGTACAACAGCCGCGGATGCTGCTGAGGAGTGGCACGGGGAATGGGAATTGTGGCTGGACAACGAAGTTGTGCCCTATCAGACCAGCGGCGCTGATCTGCCCGCTCTGGCAATCGAGGTGGTGGATCTGCTGGCAGATGATCTCGCCGGCCGTAATGCCGTGCTCGGCACTAAATCGGATCAGCTGCAGCTGGCTGTCAGCGGCATACGCAGCGCCGCCGACTATGGCGGACTGCTGCACTATCTCGAAGCCCTGGAGTTCATTGACGCGGTTCACGTGCGTGCTCTGCAGGGTGATCGATTGAGCCTCGACCTGCTGACCCGCGCGGATGCAGAGCAGTTGCGTACACTGTTTGAAGCAGACGGGAAACTCTTCACCGATCAGCTGGCTGTTTTTGGCCTTGCCGATCTGCAGCTGGTCTGGCGCCAGCAGTGATCGAGTTTTCCGCTCGACAGATTCCCAATGCGATTACGCTGCTGCGGATTGCGCTGGTTTTTCCCACCACCTGGCTGCTCTGGGAGACGCGCTATGTGGAAGGCCTCATTCTGATGAGCGTCGCCGGTGCCAGCGATGCGCTGGATGGCTGGCTTGCGCGTTACTTCAACTGGGGCAGCCGCTTCGGTGCGGCTATGGATCCGGTTGCGGACAAGCTGCTGGTGGCAGGCATGTTCATCGTCTTCACGGTGCAGGGACACATAGAAATCTGGCTGACGGCCATTGTGCTGGGTCGGGATGTCATCATTCTGACCGGTGCTGCGACTTATCGTCTGCTGTTCGAGCGGATCGAGTTTGCACCGACCTTCATCAGCAAAGCCAACACCGCGATGCAGATCGTCACCGTCCTGCTGCTGCTGCTGGCGTTGTGCGAGTTTCCCCACGTCAGCGGGCTGGCCGGGGCGCTGGTCAATCCCTACTGCTTCTATCTGCTGGCCGTACTCGGCGTCAGTTCCGGACTCGACTATGTGCTTACCTGGGGCCAGCGGGCCTGGCGCCACGGTCGGCGGGCACCATGACATCGGCGCAGCTGACTCTGCAGATGGCGGTAAACCAGAACTGCGATTTCGCCAGTTTTGAAACTGGCAGCAATACTGAGCTGGTGGCGCAGCTGCGGAACCTTGCGGCAGGCGACTCGCCGGCGGGAGCGTGGTTGTGGGGTGATACCGGATGTGGTCGCAGTCATCTGCTGCAGGCTGTTTGCGCCGAAGCCGCCGGCTGCCGGCGCGCAGCATTTTATCTGCCGCTGGCGCAGCTGCCACGGGATCCTGCCATTGCCGAAGATCTCCAAGCTGGCGTGGTCGCGCTGGATGATATCGAGTGCTGGCTTGCAGATGCGGAACTGGAGGCGGCTCTTGTTGGCATCTATCAACGCCAGCTCGACAGTGGTGGCACGCTGCTGGTGGCGGCATCGAAACCGGCCAGCCGGCTCGACTTTGCGCTTGCCGACCTCGCATCCAGGCTGCGTGCTCTGTCGTCTTATCGGGTGCTGCCGCTGGATGAGCAGGGTCTTTACCGTGTGTTGACTGCCCATGCCCGGCGGCGCGGTCTCGAACTCAATGCGGCAACGGCGGACTTCTGGCTGTCCCGCAGCCGGCGATCATTGCCGGTTCTGTTGTCGGAACTTGATCAGCTGGATCAGGCGGCGCTGGCATCGCAGCGACGTCTGACGATTCCGCTGCTCAAGGAAGTGCTGCGCTTCTGATGCGGGTGCTGTTCACCGGTGGGGGCACTGCGGGGCATGTGATTCCGGCCATTCCTGTGCTGCGTGCGCTGCGCGAGGAAGGGGCCGTCGTCGGCTTTGTCGGCAGTCGCAGCGGACTGGAAGCGGATCTGCTGCGGGAAGAAGCGCTCACCTACTATGGAATTTCCTCCGGCAAGCTGCGTCGCTATTTTTCATTAGAGAATCTGCAGGACGTGTTCCGTGTTCTGCGCGGCATCTGGGATGCGTTGCTGGTGGTTCGCCGCTTCCGCCCCGATGTGGTGTTTTCGAAAGGCGGTTATGTCAGTTTCCCGCTGGTGTTTGCAGCCTGGCTGCGGGGCGTGCCGGTGGTGGCTCATGAATCGGATCTGACACCGGGTCTGGCCAACCGGCTGTCGCTGCCTTTTATCCGTACGCTGTGCGTGAATTTTCCGGACACCCGGCCGCCGGGATTCAAAGGCAGAGTGCTGTACAGTGGTACCCCGGTGCGGGAAGCACTGCTGGCAGGAGATGCCCGACGTGGCCGGGCGCTGCTGGGTGTCGATGCGCAGACGCCCGTACTGCTCGTCACCGGCGGCAGCCTGGGCGCCGATGTGCTCAATGCCGTGGTGCGCGAGGCGCTGCCGGAACTTACCGCCGACATGCACGTCGTGCTGGTGTGCGGACCCGGCAAGAGCTCGAATCTCAGGCAGCCGGGTTTTACCGAGTTCGAGTACGTCAGAGAAGAGTGGGGCGATCTGCTGGCGGCTGCCGATCTGGTGGTATCCCGGGCTGGTGCAAACACCCTCTATGAGCTGCTGCTGTTGCGCAAGGCCAACCTGCTGGTACCGCTCTCGCGTAAAGCCAGCCGCGGTGATCAGATTGAAAACGCTGAATTTGCCCGTGCACGGGGCTTCAGTCGGGTTATCGCCGAAGAATCTCTCAGCGTCGGGCTGCTGGTGCAGACGCTGCAGCAGATGCTCACCGACCGGCAGGCGATCGCCGCGTCGCTTGCGGCGTTCCAGCCGCCGGATTCGGTTTCACTGCTGGCAGCAGAGATCAAAGCCCAGCTGACAGCGACGGGGCAAACGCAGGCCTAGCAACAGTCGCTTCCCTCCAGCGATCCACCCGTCCGTCGCGAGGGATTGCCAGCGGCTTGCCTTGAAGCGTTTTTTCCCGCAAATTGCGGCGCTCTTTGAGACAGGCCTGGCGTCATGCGGGCCTACAGACCGGGGAGAAACACACTGTATAAAATCCGCACATACAACAACATCGCTGCTCGCGGGCTCGAGCGTTTTCCTCGAGACCGATTCGAACTGGGTTCGGAAATCGGCGATCCCCACGCAATACTGCTGCGCAGCTATAAACTTGCTGCCGCGGACCTGACGCCGAGCCTGCGCGCCATCGCGCGGGCCGGGGCGGGAGTCAACAACGTCCCTGTGGAAGCCTGCACGGATGCCGGTGTTGTGGTTTTCAATACTCCGGGTGCCAACGCCAATGCAGTGAAAGAACTGGTACTGACTGCACTGCTGCTGGCCTCGCGCGACGTCGTGGGTGGCATCGAATACGTTCGCAGCCTCAAGGACGTCACCGATGAGGCGGAACTGAATACGCTGGTGGAAGCGGAGAAGAAGCGCTTCAAGGGCCGGGAACTGCAGGGCAAGTCTCTGGGCGTGGTCGGTCTCGGTGCAATTGGCTCCATGGTGGCGCGCGCCGCACTCGATCTCGGCATGGACGTGCTTGGCTACGATCCGGCGATCTCAGTGGATGCGGCCTGGCGCCTGCCCAGCGAAGTGCAGCGGATGGAGAACCTGCCGAGCCTGTTTTCCCGGGCAGATTTTGTCACGCTGCATGTCCCGCAGCTGCCGGAAACCGAAGGCATGATCAACGAAGACAGTCTGCGCTCATTCCGCGAAGGCAGCGTGCTGCTGAATTTCGCCCGCCAGCCGATCGTCGACGCCGGCGCACTTGGAAGTGCGCTGGCGGATGGGCGCATCCGACTCTATGTCGCCGATTTCCCGGTACCCGGCCTGAACGACCATGCCAATGTGCTGCTGACACCACATCTGGGTGCGAGCACGGAAGAGGCGGAAGA
>Ga0055474_10000263_pt1 | contig 11850 bp, 11 predicted proteins | sample Muzzi_PWA_D1_FD_57680 | JGI IMG/M metagenome (GOLD analysis project Ga0055474, IMG submission 57680) | Wetland microbial communities from San Francisco Bay, California, USA, that impact long-term carbon sequestration - Muzzi_PWA_D1 | ecosystem: Environmental > Aquatic > Marine > Wetlands ... | reverse complement strand
TTCACTACAAGACCCTTATCTGAATACGTTACGAAAGGAGAGAGTGCCGGTTTCGATCTATCTCGTAAACGGTATCAAGCTGCAGGGACAGATCGAGTCATTCGATCAGTTTGTGGTGCTGCTGCGCAATTCTGTCAGTCAGATGGTTTACAAACATGCCATCTCGACCGTCGTGCCATCGCGGAATGTCCGCATCTCCAACACCGGCAAGGAAGACGCGGACGAGTCTGCACCTGCTGAACAGTCTTAACCAGCAGACACTGCGCCCGCGGGCCGGTCTGCTGAGGAGCGATTTTGTTTTTTGATCGTCCTGAAGCCGGCCGCCAGGCGGTTATTCTTCAGGTTACTTTTCGCCAGAATGGCGCCGCTGCGGCGGATACCGTGGATACCCTCGCTGAGTGTGGGGAACTGGCGCGTACGGCAGGGGTAGCTGTTGCAGACACGATTACCGCAGTGCGTGATCATCCGCATCCGCGCTGGTTTATTGGTAGCGGCAAGCTGGATGAGATCCGCGCGCTGCTGCGCACAACTGATTCAGACCTGCTCATCGTCAATCACGAACTCTCCGCCGGCCAGCAACGCAATCTGGAAACGGACCTGGGCTGCCGGGTCATGACCCGGACGGAACTGATCCTGCACATCTTTGCTGATCGAGCCCGTACTTATGAAGGCCAGTTGCAGGTTGAACTGGCTCAGCTCAAACACGCTCAGACCCGCCTGATCCGCGGCTGGACGCACCTCGACCGGCAGAAAGGCGGCATCGGTCTGCGCGGCGCGGGCGAGACGCAGCTGGAAATGGACCAGCGCATGCTCGGCGAACGCATCAAGATTACTGAGAAACGGCTTGCTGAAGTTGCGCGACGCCGGCAGCGGGGCAGACGCCGGCGCAACCGTTCCAATGTCTACACGGTGTCGCTGGTCGGCTACACCAATGCGGGAAAATCAACATTGTTCAACAAGCTTACCGCTGCGGATGTGGTCAGCGAGGACAAGCTGTTCGCGACGCTGGACCCGACCATGCGCCGGCTCCCCATTCCCGGCGTCGGCGAAATTGTGCTGGCAGATACCGTTGGTTTCATCAGCCAGTTGCCGCACTCTCTGATCGAGGCCTTCAAAGCCACGCTGGAGGAAGTGGCGAATGCTGATCTGCTGCTGCACGTGGTCGATGCGTCGGCGCCGGAGCGTCAACAGCACGTCCAGGAGGTCAATGCCGTGCTGCAGGAAATCGGGGCTTCAGAGCTGCCGACCATCATGGTCTGGAACAAATCGGACCTTCTGGCATCAGAACAGTACAGCGGAGGCGTTGTTCCTCTGCCGGCGACCGGTGTGCGGGTGAGTGCGCTGACCGGTGACGGCCTGGACGAACTGCGCGACGAAATCGCCGCGATTCTCGGGGTTACCGCGCCGACGGAGATCGTGCTCAAAGCCGAAGACGGTAAAACCCGGGCCTGGCTGCATCAGCAGGGTGCGGTAATTGCCGAACGTATCGCAGAAGATGGTAAGGTCGCGATGACCCTGCGTGCTGACGAGGATCTGTTGCGGCGCCTGGAAGGCATACCCTCGGTTCTGTTGCAGCGGCGCGAGAGGGTACCTAAAATTTCGCCCCTTGCCCGTTTTTAACCCGGGCGATCAGCCCGCTGATATTTTTCATAACTCGTCGTTGCCGGGAATCCGGTGACGCGTTGACGGAGTAAGTACATGGCCTGGAACGAACCGGGGGGTGATGATAAAGATCCCTGGGGCAATCGTGGCAATCAGGGACCACCCGATCTCGATGAAGCCTTCAAGAAGCTGCAGGCACAGCTAGCCGGTATATTCGGCGGTGGCCGAGGCGGACAGGGCTCCGGCGGCGGCGGCATTAATGGTGGCATGCTGGCCGGGTTGCTGGTGGTCGCTGTAATCGTCTACGGCGCCTTTGGGCTGTATCAGCTTGATCAGCAGGAACGCGGCGTGGTGTTCCGTTTCGGTGCGGCGCAGGATGAAATCGTCATGCCGGGTCTGCACTGGAATCCACCGCTGATCGACGTGGTGGAAAAAGTCAACGTTACCCGCATCAACCCGCACAGCCACCAGGCACTGATGCTGACGGAAGACGAGAACATCGTTGATGTCAGCATTACAGTGCAGTGGGTTGTCGACGATCCGCGGAAATTCCTGGTCAATGTCCGCAATCCGCAGATCAGTCTCGATCATGCGACCGAGTCAGCGCTGCGTCACGTCGTCGGCAGTTCCGTGATGGACAAGGTCATCACCGACGGCCGTGCCGCCATTGCGGTCGAGGTGCAGGACCGGCTGCAGACCTATCTCGAGTCTTACGGCACCGGTATTCTGATCTCGAAGGTCAACATTGATGAATCTGCGCCACCAACCCAGGTTCGCGACGCTTTCAATGACGTGCAGAAAGCAAAAGAGGATGAGCAGCGCACGATCAACGATGCCAGCGCCTATGCAGAGAGCATCATCCCGGAAGCCCGGGGTGAGGCCCAGCAGCAGATTGAACAGGCTAACGCCTATCGCGAGCGGGTCATTGCCAGAGCCCGCGGTGAAGCGCAGCGTTTTGACAAGCTGCTGACGGAATATTCCCTCGCCAAGGAAGTGACCCGCGATCGTCTCTACATAGACGCCATGGAAAACCTGCTGTCGAATGCCAGCAAGATCATGGTCGATGTCGAAGGTGGCAATAACATGCTGTATCTGCCGCTCGACCGCATCATGCAGCAGACGCCGAATCTCTCCGCCGCGTCGCAGGAATCTGTACGCGGAATCGCGGATGCCATCATCAACGAAGTCAACAATCGGGTCGCCAGCGGGCGGACCCGGGAAAATCGGTAGGGTGATATGAGTTTAAAAAACCTGATTCTGATATTCATTGCCGTGGCGGCGATCTTTCTTGCCATGGACAGTATCTACACGGTGCATCAGACAGAACGCGCGGTCCTGCTGCGCTTCGGTGCGGTGGTGGATGCTGATGTGGCGCCGGGGCTGCATTTCAAAATGCCGATTTCGGAACAGATTAAAATTGCGGACGGCCGGGTGCTGACGCTGGATTCAGCGGCACAGACTTACTACACGCTGGAGAAGAAACCACTGCTGGTGGATTCCTACGTGAAGTGGCGCGTGGCCGAAGTGGAGCGCTACTACACTTCCACGGCCTTTGACGAACGCCGCGGCGAACGGATACTGCAGGAACGCGTAAATGAAGGATTGCGCAACCAGATCAGCCGTCGCGATATGCACGAAGTGGTGTCCGGCGAACGAGATCAGCTGATGGAGGAGCTGAAGTCGGATCTGAACGCGGTCATGAACCAGACTGCGGGCATCGAAGTCGTTGACGTGCGCGTCAAACGTATCGACCTGCCGCCGGAAGTGTCGTCTGCGGTCTACGAACGCATGAATTCGGAACGTCAGATCGAAGCGCGGCAGTATCGTGCTCAGGGTCGTGAACTGGGTATGGGGATCCGGGCGGACGCAGAGCGCCAGACCGTGGTTATCGCGGCCAACGCCTACAAGGAGTCCGAAGAACTGCGGGGTGAGGGCGATGCTCAGTCAGCGTCGATTTATGCGGACGCCTATAATAAGGACCCGGAGTTCTACGAGTTCTATCGCAGTATCAATGCCTACTCTAACGTCTTCCGGGACAAAGGGGATTTGCTGGTGCTCGATCCCAACAGCGAATTTTTCAAGTACATGAAGGGCGCAGACGGGGACTCGTGAGCGCACCGGCACCGGCACCGGGCGTGAGCTGACAGACCGGCTGGCTGATGCCAGCGGGTCGACTGCAGATGAGCGCAGCAGCGTCACCAGATAATTCGGAATTCTTCATGGCAGATCAGAAATGGCGTATGCCTGCGGGTATGGACGAGTGGCTGCCGCCTGCAGCCTGGCGCCTGGAGCAGGTGCGGCGCAGAGTGCTCGATGTCTTCCATGCCTGGGGCTTTCAGTACATCGAACCTCCGGTGGTGGATTATCTCGATGCGCTGCTGGTGGGCGGCGGTGACGATCTCGATCTGCAGACACTGAAAGTTGTTGATCAGCGCAGTGGCCGTCTGCTTGGTGTTCGCGCAGATATGACTGCCCAGGCGGCGCGGGTGGACGCTCACAGCATGGTCGCTGACGGCGTGCTGAGGCTGTGTTACGCCGGCAATCTGGTGTTCGCCAATCCGGCATCGAGTGTCGACAGTCGGGTGCCATTGAAAGCGGGCGCAGAAATCTTTGGTACCGGATCGCTCAACGCGGACGCGGAAGTCGTTGCGCTGATGGTGGAGGTGCTTGCTGCGGCCCATATCGAATCTCCCGTGGTGGTGCTCGGTCATATGGGTATCTACCAGGCCCTGAGTGCGGAGCTCGGTCTGCCGGAAAACCTGGAAAAGGCCCTGTTTGCGGCGGTTCAGAGCAAATCAGAGACAGATATTCGTGAACTGGTCAGCGCAGGACCTCTGGGAGACGCGCTGGTGCGTCTGCCGACGCTGATGGGACCGGTTCAGGTGCTTGATGAAGCGGAAGATGTCCTGATGCCGCTCGGTGGCGCTGCGCCGGTGGCCCTGCAACAGCTGCGCGCGCTGGCACAGCAGGTGCACAACAGGTGTCCGGATGTGCTGCTGCGCTTCGATCTTTCCGAGCTGGCAGGCTATGGCTATCACAACGGGCCGGTGTTCTCAGCCTATCAGGCAGATATCGGTCAGGCACTGGCCAGAGGTGGTCGTTACGATGGCATTGGTGCGGAATTCGGCCGCTCGCGTCCGGCGACTGGATTTGATGTCAGTCTTAAAGCGCTGGTCAGCGCACCGGAGCCGGTGAGCAGCATCTGGGCGCCGTGGCTTGAATCGAGCACACAGGCGCGGCATGAAAAAGAGCAGGCGCAGCTTATGGCTGCGATTGCCGAACTGCGCCGGCAGGGAGAAGCGGTGGTTGCCGCTCTCGCTGCAGACGAAGAACCGCCGGCATACTGTAATCGTCAGCTGAAACGGGTGGATGAGACCTGGCAGGTTATCGACCGCCACTCGCCTGCGGGCACAGATGGACCATAACGGGCAGATCTGAATGAACACGAACTGGACAGGCTGACATGGGACGCAACGTAGTCGTCATCGGTACTCAATGGGGTGACGAAGGTAAAGGCAAGGTGGTCGATCTTCTGACGGAAGAGGTATCCGCCGTCGTCCGCTTTCAGGGTGGTCACAATGCGGGACACACGTTGGTGATCAACGGCGAGAAAACCGTACTGCACCTGATTCCCTCCGGTATCCTGCGCCGCAACGTGAAGTGTTTCATCGGCAACGGCGTGGTGCTGGAGCCGACGGAACTGATGAAAGAAGTGACCGGGCTGGAAGCCCGCGGTGTGCCGGTGCGGGAACGGCTGTTCATCTCTCCGGCCTGTCCGCTGATTCTGCCTTATCACGTCAGCCTCGATCTGGCCCGGGAGGACGCCCGGGGTCTGCAGAAGATCGGTACCACGGGTCGCGGCATCGGACCTGCCTATGAGGACAAAGCCGCGCGGCGCGGGGTCCGGCTCGGTGATCTGTTCTACTGGCAGGCATTTGCCGCCAAACTCGCCGAGGTCATGGAGTATCACAACTTCATGCTGACGAACTATTACAAAACCAAAGCGGTGGATTTCCAGCAGACGCTGGATGAGTGCGCGGTGGTTGCTGAACAGATACAGCCCATGGTCGCTGATATCGTGCCGATGCTGCACAGCCTGCGCGAGGCAGGCGAACCGATTCTATTCGAAGGGGCACAGGGTGCGCTGCTGGATGTGGATCTCGGTACCTATCCGTTTGTCACCTCGTCAAATACGACTGCCGGTGGTACCGCTGTCGGCAGCGGTTTCGGCCCGATGTATCTCGACTATGTGCTGGGTATCACCAAAGCTTACTCCACGCGTGTCGGTTCCGGCCCGTTTCCGACCGAACTGTTTGACGACGTCGGTTCCCGACTGGCGAAGCGTGGACACGAGTTCGGTTCGACCACCGGCAGGCCCCGACGCTGCGGCTGGTTCGATGCCGTGGCGCTGCGCCAGGCCATCCAGATCAACAGCATCTCCGGCATCTGTCTGACCAAACTGGACGTGCTGGACGGGCTCGATCAGATCAAGATCTGCACCGGCTATGAACAGACCGAGGGGGGGCAGGCCGGCACGCCGCGTTTTGCCAACGAGTACTATGCGCAGATCAGGCCGGTCTACGAAGTCATCGATGGCTGGCGGGACTCGACTCTGGGAATCCGCGATTACGATAAACTGCCGGAAAACGCGAAAAAGTACCTTGCGCGTATTGAAGAGACGGTCGGGGCACCCATCGATATCATTTCCACCGGACCTGATCGCACAGAAACGATTGTCCTGAAAGATCCGTTCGATTGATTATGCCGGCTGATACCCCGAGGTATGCATCATGACCGTTGATTCCAAACTGCTGGAGCTGCTGGTCTGCCCCGTCACCAAGGCGAGCCTGCGCTACCACAAGGACACCGATGAGCTCTGGTGCCGCGCAAGTGGTCTGGCATATCCGATCCGGGACGGAATTCCGGTGATGCTTGAAGCCGAAGCACGGGAGCTATCGGCGGAGGAGCGGGAGAGCCTGAAAGACTGAAGGCAGATTGGGCCGGTGTCGTCGCCAAAATGCGGATTTGTCGGACACGTTCAGCTCGCTGTGCCGCAACGTTACGATTGGTTACAATGTCCGGCCGATCCTTCGCACTCTAGGACTGCTGAATGAACAAGGCAGAACTCATCAGACTCGACAGCATGCCCGATGTCGCGGCGCTGGCACTGCAGCTGCCGGAAGAAACCCTGGACTGGGTAGGCATGAGCGGTATCAATCAGCCGCTGCTGATCCGGGACGGTGGTCAGGAGCGTCGGGTGCAGACCAGAGTGCAGATTTATGTGGATCTCGGCGACAAACTCGCCAAAGGCATTCACATGTCCCGGCTCTATCTGATCCTCGATGAGCACTCTGAAACCCGGGCCCTGTCGGCACCCGGCCTGAAAATTCTGCTGCGCAGTCTGCTGGAGTCACATCGCGATCTCAGCACCAATGCGTTTGTGCAATTCGACTTCGACTACTATCTGCGGCGTAGTGCGCTGGTCAGCGACAATTCCGGCTGGAACTCTTATCCGGCGTCGATAAAAGGCACGCTGATCAACGGCGAGATTGTCATCGAAGTAAAGCTGGCCGTGCAGTACTCGAGTACCTGTCCGTGTTCTGCGGCACTTGCGCGGCAGCTCATCCAGGAACAGTTCGAGCGCGATTTCGGCACCTCCGGTGAAGTGTCAGTCACCGACGTGAAGGCCTGGCTGGACAGCGAGCAGGGGATTGTTGCAACACCTCACAGCCAGCGATCCACAGCCCAGGTGCTGGTGCGGCTGCGCGACGGCGTTGAAGATTTTCCGATCACTGACATCATCAACGCGGTGGAAGATACGCTGAAGACCCCGGTGCAGACAGCGGTGAAACGTGAAGACGAACAGGAGTTCGCGCTGCTCAACGGGCAGAACCTGATGTTTGTCGAAGATGCCGGACGCAAGCTGAAGCAGCGATTCGGTCAGGATCAGCGCCTGACCGATTTCTGGGTGCGTGTGGAGCATCACGAGAGTCTGCACGCTCATGACGCCGTCGGTGTTTTCATAAAAGGCGTCGAAGACGGTTATCCACCCGCTCCCTGAGCACAACCAGTTCGGAATTCAACATGTCTAGCAGCGGGGTAGTGATCAGCGGGGCGGGATTGTGGACGCCGCAATACAGCATCAGCAACGAAGAACTTGTGGATGCCTATAATGCCTGGGCGGAACGCTTCAACACGGAACATGCCGAGGCGATTGCGGCTGGTGAGCTGGTTGAAAAGCCTCTCTCCAGCGCCGAGTTCATCGAAAAAGCGTCCGGCATCAGAAGCCGTTATGCCTACGTCAAAGATGGTGTACTGGATATCGATCGAATGCGGCCGAAAATCCCCCGTCGCGGCGAAGAAGACCTGTCCCATCAGGCGGAAATGGCGCTGAATGCAGCGAACATTGCCCTCGACCATGCACACAAGACCGCTGCGGACATAGACATGGTGATTGTTTCGTGTGCCTATACGGAACGTTCCTATCCGGCGATTGCCATCGAGGTGCAGCACCATCTGGGCATCGCAGGATTCGGATTCGACATGCTGGTAGCCTGTTCTGCGGCAACCTTTGCGCTGCAGCGTGCTTATGATGCCGTCGCTGCCGGATCTGCCCGGGGCGTGCTGGTGATCAACCCGGAGCTGACCTCGCCGCAGGTGAACTACACCGACCGTGACAGCCACTTCATATTCGGCGATGTCAGTACGGCCGTGGTGGTGGAAGCGGAAACGACATGTCAGTCGCCACACAGTTATCAGGTGCTGGGCAGCAAAGCGCAGACGGTGTACTCGAACAACATCCGCTCCAACTTCGGTTATGTTGCGCGTAGTGAAGACGTCGATGCGTTCTGTGCGGAAAACCTGTTTCACCAGAACGGCCGTAAGGTGTTCAAGGAAGTGTGCCCGATGGCGGCGGAGCATCTGCAGCAGCAGGTCGAGGCCGTGGGCCTGGCTGTGGACGACATCCGGCGCTGGTGGTTGCACCAGGCCAATCTCAACATGAACCAGTTGATTGTGCGCCGCCTGCTGGGGCGCGATGCGGAGCCGGACGAAGCACCCATCGTGCTTGATCGGTTTGCCAATACGGCTTCGGCAGGCTCGCTCATTGCCTTCTGTCTGCATCACGAAGATCTGCAGTCAGGTGATCACGGCGTCATCTGTTCTTTTGGCGCCGGCTACTCCATCGGCTCTCTGGTCCTTCGTAAACGCTGACAGACGGCGCATCGTGGCAGGTTCATCCAAGAAAGCCATATATGCTGCGATGATTGGCAACAGTCTGATTGCCGTCACCAAGTTCGCGGCGGCGGCAGTCAGCGGCAGCTCAGCCATGTTCTCCGAAGGCATCCACTCGGTGGTCGACACCGGCAATCAGGTGCTGCTGCTCCACGGTCTGCGCCAGGCTGACAAGCCTGCCGACAAGAATTTCCCGTTCGGACATGGCAAGGAAATCTATTTCTGGAGTTTTGTCGTCGCCATTCTGATATTTGCGCTGGGTGCAGGGATCTCCATCTACCAGGGCTGGCAGCATCTCGGTCATCCTGAACCCATCACCAACATCACCATCAACTACGTCGTGCTTGCAGCGGCAATCGTCTTCGAAGGCGGTGCACTGTTTGTCGCGCTGCGTGAATTCAACGCGCAGCGCGGCGAGGTCGGCTTTTTTTCTGCTGTTTCCAAGGGTAAGGATCCGAGTCTGTTTGTCGTGGTATTCGAAGATTCCGCTGCGCTGATTGGTCTCTGTGTGGCCCTGCTCGGTCTGCTGCTGTTTCAGCTCACTGGAAACATGATATTCGACGCTCTGGCATCCATTGGTATCGGCCTGGTACTTGCGGCGACAGCAGTGTGGCTGGCGGTTGAGAGCAAAGGCCTGCTGATCGGTGAGAGTGCGGCACCGGCAACCAATGCGGCCATCAGGGCACTGCTTGATGCGGAAGACCGCATTGCGCATGTCAACGAAGTCTCGACGCTGCATATGGGGCCCAACCACATTATTGTGATGTTGAGTGTGGATTTCTTCGATGGCCTGGATTCGTCTGATGTTGAAGCCGCCACTACGCAACTCAACGCCCAGGTCAAGACCATCGACAGCGCCATTCGCCGGGTGTTCATCGAAGCTGAACGGGCATCCGACCACAGACCGGTGAAGCAGATATGAGTGAATTCCGGGGGTGGAGTGAATACCGGTCCTATCCGGAAGGCGAGATGATTGAACGGGCGGCTGCGTTCGCCGACGACATGGTACGCAGACGCAGCATTCGCGACTTTTCGGAGCAACCCGTCCCGAAAGCCATCATCGAATCGGCGTTGCGGGCTGCCGCCAGCGCACCGAGCGGTGCGAACAGACAACCCTGGCACTTCAGCGTGGTCAGCGATCCGCAGCTGAAAAAGAAAATCCGCACTGCCGCGGAAACCGAAGAGCGGGAGTTTTATCAGCGTCGCGCGTCCGAAACCTGGCTCGCGGATCTGGCGCCGCTGGGCACGGATGCGGAAAAACCTTTTCTGGAAACCGCACCCTGGCTGATCGTGGTCTTCGCCGAGCGTTTCGAGCAGCTTGAAAGCGGCGGACAACATAAAAACTACTATGTGGCGGAATCCGTCGGTATTGCCACCGGAATACTGATCAGTGCGCTGCACCGGGCAGGTCTGGCAACTTTGACCCACACACCTTCGCCAATGCGTTTTCTGCGGGATCTGCTGGGCCGGCCACGCTCAGAGCGTGCGTTTCTGATTCTGGTGACCGGTTATCCGGGCCCGCACGCACAGGTGCCGGATATCCGGCGCAAGCCGCTCGGAGATGTGGTGTCCTGGCTGGAACCAGAGATGTGATATGGCGCGGATACTGATCGGAAAGAACAGATCACTGCGGCAGGCAACGGAACGCTGGCCCTGGCTGCAGGATTTCTTCTGGCGCCTGGAAACTGCCATGTTCAGCGGTTTTCTGTGGATCTGCGCGCAGCTGCGTCCACAGGGTGCCAGTGCGCTGGGCCGCAGACTGATGACCTGGATTGGACCGAGACAGGCCAAACACAAACATGTGCGCCGTAACCTGATGCTGGCGTTCCCGGAGAAGTCCGAAGCTGAAATCAGCCGGCTCAGTGCCGAAGTGTGGGGCAACATGGGTGCGATATTTGCCGAATATGCGCAGCTGGAAAGCATCTGCCGCGACCGGCTCGAAGTGGTCATCGATCCCGCCATCAGGACGTTTCAGGATCCGGCGCACCAGCAGGCGGTATTCGTATCCGCTCATTTCGGTAATTGGGAGCTGCTTGCGGCCGCCATCAGTCAGCAGCAGGTACCCATCACTGCGGTGTTTACTCCGTTGCAGAATCCCCGGCTCGATGCGGTGCTGGCCCGGGCCCGTGAGCATCTGCACTGTCGTCTGCTGCCGCGCGATGAAAGCATGCGGCCACTGATCCGGGAACTGGCCCAGGGTCGATCCATCGGGCTGGTGATGGACCAGCGTGTGGACAGTGGCCGGGCTGTGCCGCTGTTCGGCATCGACAAGCTGACCACGCTGATTCCGGCCCGTCTGGCTCTGCGCCACGGGGCGGAGCTGGTACCCTGCAGAAGTGACCGGCTCGACGATGGCCGCTTTCTGATTACCTTTTTTGCACCGGTGACGGCAGACGATCCGCAGGCGGATGAAATCACCCGTGCGGTGCAGATGAGCCGGAAAGTCAATCTGGCTTTCGAGCAGTGGATCCGGGAACGACCCGGGGACTGGTTCTGTACCAAACGACGCTGGGCCAAGGATGCGGTAGCCCCCGCGGCGGCTGCAGAAGAGCCTGCGGCGGCTTCAATTAAAGACGGACGGGAATGAGAAAATTGGCCCTTACGGCATGACCGGGGCATAATGCGCCGCCATTTTCACCCGGTCGCCTTTTGCTCCGCAGGATAGTGTTTCTTCAGGAGTGAATCGGACCGGAGACAGCAGCCACAAGACCAGGATTCGAACGATGCAGATCAGCGATGGCGTGAAAAAGTGGTCGATCCTTTTACCCACCTACCCGCTGCCGGCGAAATGGCGGGTGTCCGTGCGCCGCAAAGGTCTGGCCAATCTGGAGCTGGCAAAAGCCGAACGGGCCCAGCTGCTGATTATCGGCCATCCGAAAAGTGGCAATACCTGGCTGAAGGCGATGATTTCCAGGCTTTACCAGGTCCGTCACGGTCTTGCCGCGAACGAACTGATCAATACCGACGAACTGGCACTGAAAATCCCCGAAATCCCGCGGCTGGCGGCCAGTAACG
>Ga0055474_10000260_pt1 | contig 11903 bp, 8 predicted proteins | sample Muzzi_PWA_D1_FD_57680 | JGI IMG/M metagenome (GOLD analysis project Ga0055474, IMG submission 57680) | Wetland microbial communities from San Francisco Bay, California, USA, that impact long-term carbon sequestration - Muzzi_PWA_D1 | ecosystem: Environmental > Aquatic > Marine > Wetlands ... | reverse complement strand
TTTTTTATTCCATCGCGATCGCAGAAAAATGGCGTATTATCATCTAGTTCCATAAAACGTGCCCATAGAGGTGGTGCTGTTTCGTCTTTCACAATTTTCTTACCTATTGTCTTCCCTTTATCATTATATACTCTGTCTACTCTTATACCAGTTACTTTAACTTTTTCAAACCAAGTTACAGCACTATTTATAGCCTTTACTACCTCTGGCGTAGGATTATCTAATGTCATTAAAAGCAACACTATTTTTGCTGACTCTTTACCACTCAAAGATGGTAATTCATACGCTCGTGCTTTTGCTGGCAACAATGTGTTCTCATCATGTTGTGCGCACCAACTGGTTAAAACTCCATTTTGTATGTATTGTGTTTTTAAAATACATTGAATTCCCTTATCAAAGGCAGTTTTAATTCTTTCAATTGTCTCTATTGGCGGCTTGATTGAATAATATCCTGTATCATCTTTTAATTCCTTTAGGATATTTAAAATATTGACCATGGAATTATCATTGTATGTAATATGGGAGTAATAGCCTTTTCTTATTGGATAAAATTGAGGCCATCCTCCATTTTCATATTGAGCTTCCAAAATATAGTTCAATCCTAAAAGAAAAGCATCTTTATACTTTGGATTTGGTTGATGTTTATAAACTCTTGAAAGAAAGAGCATCTCCATAGATGTAGCACCATTGTCTGTGGTACATCCTTTTGTTGATGGTTTTAAATCCAATAACTCTTGCTTTTCGGCTTTAGATAATGGTTGATGAATAGCAATGTTTTTTGGCCATCCACCAATGTCTCGTTGATATAACAGAACATTTTCGGCTACACGTTTTGCTTCTTTAGTAGCAAACCATGAGTCATCATCTGTATGGACTACTCTTCCCCAAGATTTATCCAGTATTTGAGCCTTAAGCAATGTGCTCGTTCCACAAAAAATAAAAAATGTTAGTATTATTCTTTTTAATATTTTCATTTTAAATACTATTATTTATTAAATCTAATCCAGTCAATATCTACGCTTCCTGAATCATTTATAACATCTTGGCGCAAGGCTAAAAATCCAATTTTTGCACCTATCCATCTGCCTTCCCTTGCTATAAATTCTATTCCAATTGGCTTAAATGCATTACCATTTTCGCTATAAAAGAAATTACAAATACCGCCCTTGCTCACAGATACTTGCAAATAAAATGTGCTATTATTTAACCGTATCGAATTGTCTACAACTTCTGTTCCGTTTTTATCGGCATCTTTACAAATTACTTGAGATAGAAGCAGTTTACCTTCTTGCTGCTTAACACGAAGGTAACTGTAGTCCAATCCCATGATTAATAATCCTGTCTCTTCACCATCCTGACGAGCATTGAAAGTCATTTTTGTAGTAGCTGTAAATTCTTCCGAAGGGAATTTTTGCAGTAATAAATTTGGAACTAAATGTAAATTTTCTTCGCCTTCTGGCATTGGTCTACAATACATTGTAAAATGTCCCATTGATGTTGGAAAGCCATAATAAACTTCTGGATTAGCATGCCATTGCCATTGCAAGCCTAATTTTGGTTCATTAAATTCATCGGTGTCTGGAGGCGTCATAAAAGAATACGTTTTACCAACATTTGGTTTTTTATATGTTGTTACAGGCTCTCCAATTCCGTCATTATTTTGATCTACACCCATCACTGGCCAATCATTTTCCCAAAGCAAAGGTTGCAAATGAACAACACGACCATAAGCATCTTTATCCTGAAAATGAATAAACCAATCTTCTCCAGTTACTGTATCAACCCAAGCGCCTTGATGTGGACCATTAATATCAGTATTCCCTTGATGTAATACTTTTTTGGTTTCGTAAGGTCCAAAAACTGATGTTGCCCTTAAAATAGTTTGCCATCCTGTTGACACACCTCCAGCTGGTGCAAAAATGTAATAATAACTATTCCGTTTGTAAAATTTTGGACCTTCAATGGTTGTTTGGTTTTCGTGACCATCAATTATCATTACCTCATCGTCATTAGTTTTTGTTCCTTCATGATTCATTGTAGCAATTATCAATAGGCTTTTTATACCTGCTCTACTACCTGCAAAAGCATAGGCTAAATATGCTTTTCCATCATCATCCCAAAGTGGTGTTGGGTCGATAAGTCCTTTTCCTCCTTTTACCAACACAGGCGCTGACCAAGTACCTTTTGGGTCTTTAGTCTTAATCATATAAATTCCAAAGTCTGGATCAGGATAATAAATATAATATTCTTGGTTATAATAACGAATACAAGGTGCCCAAACACCTTTACCGTGTTGTGGTTTATTAAAAACATCTAACGGAATTTGTTTTGGTAATGCATAGTTTACCAACTCCCAATTTATCAAATCCTTGGAATGTAAAATCGGCAAACCAGGCGAACAAGTAAATGATGAAGCCGTCATATAATAATCTTCACCAACCCTTACAACATCTGGGTCTGAAAAATCGGAATGCAATACAGGATTCGTATAAGTTCCATTACCATTATCTGAAACCCAAACTTTTGACACAGTATTTATTTGTTGCCCAAAAACTATAGTTAAATTGAATATTATTATTAAAAAAATAAGTCTCATTATGCTTTTATTCTTTTAGACATTGGTTTGAGGTCTGTTAAACTAGAAATTTTAATAGGCTCCCCAGATTCTATACTTCTTCTGGCTCCAATTCCGATTAATACAGACATTACACCATCTCTTATACCTGCTGATCTTTCATAAGCATCTTCAGTATTTGGTGTAATGAATATTTTTTCTTGTAAACGCTTATCTCCACCTCCATGACCTGTTTTCTCCATTGGTACTGAAATAGTTTCAAAATCGTTCCAAACCTTATGAACTATAATGGATTCTTGCTCAACATCTTCTAAAGCATTTTGTTCCATTTCTTTGGCGTGCATTTCAGCCTGACTAACACTCATGTTTTTGTTATAAGGAATATCCAACGATGCTTCTATTCTTCCTTTTGTTCCGTTGAATGCAATTCTCCAGCCTTCAAATGGTGAATACGTAGTTAATGAATAATTGACAACAACATTGTTGGTATATTTTATTTGAGCAGACATTTTATCATAAATATCTATGTCTTCTCTAAAAAGACAATTATCTCTTATATATCCGTCATGCTTTTCATTGTTTACATAAAGATCCATTAGTCGTTTATCTTTTGTGATATCAAAATGAAATTTACATTCATTTTTATGTTGGCAATCTCTACAATTATTTCCTCTAAATGGTCCATTGCTTCCATAGTGTTCTAAATTTCCATAAGCGAAGACTTCGTTTGGATCTGAATCTATCCACCAGTTTAATAGGTCGAAATGATGAGTTGATTTGTGTACCCAAAGCGAACCTCCTTTTTCCATTTCTGCGTGCCACCTTCTAAAATAAGATGCGCCATGATAGGTATTTAAATACCAATGAAAATCTACAGAAGTAATTTTTCCAATAGTTTCATTAGATAGTAATTCTTTGATTTTTGTGGTATAAGGACTCCATCGATAATTGAACCCAACGATAAGATTCTTACCTGATTCTCTTTCTGCATTAAGAATTTCTTGAGCTTTATGTTCGTCTGTTGTTAACGGTTTCTCAGTTAGGACATCACAACCAAATTTCAGTCCTTTGATAATAAATTCATGATGTGTTGCATCTACCGTAGTAACAATGACTAAATCTGGTTTTGTATTATCCAGCATTTCATCAAAATCTACAAATGTTGGGCAATCAACTCCTATATATTTTTTAGCATATTGTAATCGGCCGTAATTAATATCACATAACCCAACTAACTCTAAAACATCTGAATATTCATTAAAGAGTCTTTTGCCCCAAAAGCTTGTGCCTCGAATTCCGGTTCCAACAAGTGCAACTTTAAGTTTTTTGGAAAATCCGAAATTAAATGCGCTTACAGGCAAGACGCTTGATGCTGCCAGCATACTGATTGAAGCTAAAAACGTTCTTCTTGAATTTTCCATGTCTTATTATTTTACTTATCCAATTCTAATGCGGCCATTATAAATGGCCCTGTACCTTTAGGGTCATTTGATCTAATTATTTCGCCAATATAATATTCAAACGTACCATCTCTATATGGATTACCGCCTAAACCTGCAACACCACAGCATTTGTTAAGATTTACAACACCATTATCTTCAATTTCAATGAATATGTCTAATGTGCCTTGAAAAGCTTTTTTAGCGTTCTCCAAATAAACTTCTGGCAAATAACCCATATTGACACCTTTTGCTAATGTGTAAGTAAACATACTTGTGCCTGTTGCTTCAAGATAATTACCTTCTTTATCTGGTAAATTAAGTACTTGATACCAAGTACCCGTTTTTTCATCTTGATAGTTTACAATAGCTTCAGCATATTGATTTAAATATTTAATAATTCTTTCTCGACTTTCATGATTTTCAGGCAAATAATCCAGTACGTCTACTAGCGCCATACCATACCAACCCATTCCACGAGACCAAAAATTTTGTGATAGCCCTGTTTCTTTATTAGCCCATTTCTGTTCTCTACTTTCATCCCAACCATGATAATACAATCCTGTTTCTGAATCTCTGTTGTATTTTTCGATTAAATCGAATTGTAGAACTATTTTATCGTAAACTTTTGTAGCTTCATTACCACTCATGAAGGTTTTGGCATATTTTGCATGAAAAGGTTCTGCCATATAAACTCCATCTAACCACATTTGATATGGATAGATTTTTTTGTGCCAATAACCTCCTTCTGATGTAGTAGGTTGGCCTTCCATTTGTTTATGAAGTATGTCCATTGCCATTTTAAATCGTGGTTCTTGTTTCTTATTGTAAACGTAATAAATGGCATCACCAGATTTAATCATATCAAGATTGTAGTTTGAAAGTTTATAGGTTTCAATAGAGCCATCTTCGTTAATCATACGGTTGGCATAATCGTAGATATAATCGTATAAATTCTCATTATTTGTTTGCTCATATACTTTAGACATGGCTTGTAACACCAGCCCGTTAGTGTAACTCCATTTTGGTTTATCTCTAAAGTCTAATAATGTTGGGTCCGGAAAGCGTTTGATTTCAGATAATGCCATACGCTCTGACCATTTTAGAGTATCTGAAATTTCCATTTGCTGCTTTTGAGTCACTTCTTTTGTCTTATTCTTATCCTGTTTACAAGAGAAGGTTGTAGAAATAATCAAACAAAGACCAGATAAAAAAATAAGTGGATTTTTATAAAAGTTCATAAACGTTTATTTTTTAAAATATTTTTTAATAACTAGGTATTTCAACTCTGTGTCTCCAACATTACTGATGCCATGCATGGAATTTGGAGGACAATATAAACTAGTGTATTCACCAACTACAGTTGTCTTTCCATCTAAATAAAATTCTGCTTTTCCTTCAAGAACAAAAAAGAATTCATCTTCAGGGTGTTGATGAGGAGCATGTGTTGATTTGTGAGGCGCAACAATACTCATTTTAAGTGTACGACCATCCAGAAAATCTTTATCTGCAAACCAATACTGAAATCCAACTTTTGTTGGCACAGCTCCTTCTTCAGAAAACGAATTAACGCACTCTTCTATAGTATAGTTTTTATCTTGAGCATTTATTGATTGAAAGCTAATCAATAATATCATTGTGAAAAAAGCTTTGACTAGAGTTTTCATTATAGCTTGTTGTTTGAATTTAACTCCGCAAGTAAATCATCTAAATACATTAAAAACTCTTCTCTTGTTTTTATGCCATTCATCTCTTGTTCCCAAGCTCCTAAAAAGTAAAATGAAACAGGGCTTGTTGTTGGTTTAAATTCCAACAAATAGTCAAACTCACCGTCAATAACATTTGAAACTGTTTCTACTTCATAAAGAACAGCCATTCCTAAATCGTCTGGTACAAGTGTTTGTTCTCCGTAAGTTGCTATGTATGCCCATTTTTTGTTTTCGCTTTCCTTGGTTAAATATTCAACACCATGGTCAACAATTCCTGTACAAATTCCTGAAATTTCTTTAGATGACCTGAAAGTATGCTTTGTATACCTTTTATTTGGTGCAATAGAAAGTGTAGATTCTAAATCTATTTTATCTTCTCCTGTTTTCCAACCAAAATATTTTACATTAACTGATGATTTTTCATTTGTGTTTTTAACTGAAGCAAATGTTGAATCAACTTCTTTAAAATGAAGTACTTTATTATCAACCAACCTACCTAAAGAGCCAACACCTAAACCACTACCAACTTTTAAAATGTCTTGTCCCCAAGATTGATGTTCATGGTAAGAATCAAAACCATCTTGACCAACTTTAGAAAGCACCATGCTATCTGTTACTTTTCCAAAAATATCAATTGCATTTCTCCAATCTAGATATAACCTGTATCCTACTTTGTTACTTTCCCAACCTGGTCCTTCGTAACGTATATACCAAGTATGATCTGTATGTTGATCTGGTACTTTTAGTTTATCAACATTTTTAAACGAAGTTCCGCCACTATATTCTTTGTGGTCTCTTGGTCCATCTACCCATTCACCTCCTTGTGCAATAGAAATTTCGGCATATGTTTTATGGACAACTGTAGAATCTTTTGTTGATGAATCTTCAGTTATTGAATCGCTACTCTTGTTCTGGTCTTTACATGCTACAAAAATTAATAGCAATAGAATTGGTAAGGTGTTAATTGTTTTCATTTTTCTAGTTTATTTAAAAGTTTTATCAAGGAATGTGGTAATATATTCAACAGTATCATCAAACCAAGGGTGAAATAACCAGAAGGAATGTGGACCATCTTGAAATGTTTCAACTTGGCTGTAAATATTGTATTGGTCTAAAATTTTTATCATATCATCTCTACCGGCATGAAACCTATCATACTTGCTGCATATAAACAGAATAGGAGGTGTATTTTTGTCTGTATGGGTTAGGGCAGAAGCATTGACCCAAGTCTCACGGTTTTCTTCTGAATTTCCTCCCAACCACAGACTAGCTACTTTATCTTCTTTGGATTTTGGATGAATAAAAGCTAACACGCCGTCTAAATCAATAATTGCCTGAGCTGATGAACTTACATTATATTTATCCGCAGAATCTTCAAAAAAAGGGTTGTTATTTGTAGTACCAACCAGTGCGGCAATTTGACCTCCTGCCGAACTACCCAAAACTGCAACTTTTGTTGAATCTACACTAAATTTTTCAGCATTTGCTTTGACAAATTGAATGGCTTTCTTTACATCAAATATTGCAGCAGGAAAAATTGCTTCTAAAGATAATCTGTATTCTATTGTAAAGCAAGCGTATCCTCTAGATGCAATTATTTGTGCCATAGGTTTCATGAGTGATTTGTTTCCTGATTTCCAACCACCACCATGAATTAAAACAACTGCTGGTTTTAATTCTTTATCTTTATTATAATAGGCGTCTAAATAAAGTTTTCTGTAGTCTAATTCTTTGTATGTGATATTAATTTCTTCAACTACATTTTCATCTAATAACGGTTCGGCAATTTTTATATTCGGATAATGCTTAACATACTTTTTATAAGCACTGTTTATGGTATAACTTGTATCAATCTCAAACGTATTTTGTGAATATACAGTGAAAACTGATGTCAAAAAACAAATTACTATGTTAGCTAATTTAAGATTCATAATAGTATTTTATGACCACTAATAGTATAAAATTCTCTTTTCTTAATATTCAAATACACCTAAATCCGGAGCACTACCGTTAAATGGTAACCCCACATCAACTCCTTTATCAATTAAATCACTGCCAACTTTAAGATGAAAAAAAGTGACATCAGGTAAACTGCCATCCGGTTTCCTTGAGTTCAACAATTGGCTGTAGTCTATACTTTCAAAATCATTTTGATCAGCTATAATACCATCTTGCCAACTATTATTGGTAACTTCAGTAGTGGTGGCATTAGTATTTCCAAAACTTCCAAAAGTATTACTGTTTTTAATGATCAATTGGTTAAGTGGATTGGTTGTGCTAAAAGAATAATTTTTCCCATTATCATAGGCTGAACAATTATAAATAGTCACATCACCTCTATTGCTATTGTGGTCAAATCCATCAAATCCGTTACCGACTGCAATACAATTGGTATAAATTGAGTTATGTTTTAGATCTTTGTTATCACTCCCGCCTGTTTTAAATCCGTTACCATCTCCACCACTAACAGTTCCATCTATTAAATACCCATTGTTTATGGCCCAACAATTTTCGTAAGTTGTTGTTATATTATCATTGCCGCGCAAATAACCGTCCCAACCATCATCAAGATTTTGCCATGCCCGACATCCTATGAATTTATTTCCAGTGCCAGCATCAAGTTTACAGGCAAAACCATCAGCATTTTCAATGGAAGAATCTGCATTAAAATAAGAATCACAATTTAAAATGGTGTTATTGCTGGCTCCATTACCAATTTGCAGGCCAGTATCTGAATTTTCACTGAATGTACAAAACTCAATGAGATTATTATTTCCACTTATAAACATACCGTTATCTCCTGCTCCAAAAACATCAATTCCTTTTATATGCCAATAACTTCCTGAAAGTGATACTCCACGATTGGAAGAGTTTTCCGCCATAGACGAAAAATCAAATTTTGGTCGTCCTTGACTTTCATTGGCCATTAGGATAATATTTTCCTCGGAAGTGCCAGATATATTGATTGTTATTTTAGTATTTAAAACATATTCACCTTCATTGATCACAATAATACTACCAGCAGCTGCATTAGCCAAAGCCTGAAGTAACTCCGTTACATTGCCAACCATTACATTGCCGCCTGCAGTATCAAAACTTGAGATTGTAATCGTTTTTGTGGACTTGATGGTTCCTCTATCCTTGGCCGTTGCCGTAATAGTAATCGTGCCATTCATTTTGGCAGTAATTAAACCAGTACTGGAAATTTCAGCAACGGATACGTCTGATGATTCCCATAAAATCGATTTATTATTTGCGTTTTCAGGTAATACTATTGCCTCCATTTGTGAATTTAACCCTTCCGTAATATCAGAACCTTGTATTTCAACACTATTTACGTAAATAACAGAAGGATCATCGTCTGTATCATTATTTTTAGAACAGCTGTTGGCAATTAGACTCAACAATATTAAATACATTATTTTTTGCTTCATAAAAATTTTCTCATAAATAAATTTTGTTGTTTGTTTGTGCTAATTAATATATAGTCCAAAAAGCCCTTATTCTGTCTCTTACATGAACTAAAAAGGTATGCTATCTAATAAAAATTAAAGCATACCTTTTAACAATATAACTAATCCTAAATAATATTTAAGGTCTCCAACGTGGATCACCAACTTGGTTATCCAGTAATGTCTGATTTGTAATTGTAAAATCACCTGATGCTGCATCTACAAATCCAGGATCTTCGGTTGTATAATTTGTATCATCAAATATATACTGTGATGTATTATAATACCCAGGTGCGTTAAAGTAGTTGTTATTACCAAATGTAGGTGTTTCATCTATCCCAGATCTATCTGCATAACCTTCAGATTCGGTGTCAGCGATTAGATTGTTTGTGGACGTTACATCGTTAGATACAAAGCGAACATAAAAAACTCTTCTACTGCTCGAGTTAGAACAAGCATACAATGTACATCTATCTAATAATATATTACTAGTTAAACCAGTATCGTTTGAAGTTCCACTTGCATCCATTCTAATAAAATCACGGCCAGGAGCACAATTATTAAAGGTGCTTGTTGTAACACTTAAATTAAATACATCTCCATTTCTAAAATCGATGAAATCTCCACCATTTGTAAGTATATTGGTTACAATACAGTTCTCAATTGTCACAGATTGTACAATTGCATCTGTTGTAGGGTCCCTAACAAAAGAACGATCATAGTCATGAATATTACAACCACTGATTAATAGCGAATTATAGTTGCCTACATCAGAAAAAGTCACTACATCCGTTAACTCTGCAACTAAATCTCCTGTTAAATCTAAATCTATTAAACTAACATCATCTGCTCCAGTTACAATAGAAAAACTAACTTTTAATAGCGGTTTAAAATCTCTTCTCAAACCTTGAATTGTTATAGGTTTATCTATAGTTATAGTCCCTATTTGAGCCGTATAATCTCCTTGCTCTAAAAGTAAGATATCTCCAGGTTCAGCATCGGTTATCATTTGAAATAAATCATCAGTGGGTAAAACTAATGTATTGTCACCTACATCTATTCCGGTTGTGAACTCAAAAATACCTCTAATTCTTGTGTTCAAAAATATAGTAGCCGTGTAATCAGTTTCACCAGTTAATCCGGTAATCACAGCAACACCATCAATTTTTTCTTGAGCAGTTAAGTTACGTGTAATATCACCTGGGTTCAAAGTAATATGTGTTACATCACTGTTCGGTATCCATCTTAAAGTCGCCTGTGTTGCTTTAATGTCACCTAGTTCACTAGCAATAAAAATCTGTTCTGTTAAGGTTTGTGCTTCTGCAAATGACCATTTGGAATCGTCTAAACCTCTTCCGCTTACCGCTTTTACTCTAACATAATACAGTGTTTCTCCTGATAACGGAACCTGGTATGGTAACTGATTTCCCATAATATTTACAGATTCAACTATTGTTGAGAACCCTTCATCTTCACTAAATTCAGCAACATAATGGTCAATATTTTCATCATTGTTCCAGTTTAATTCAACTATAACTTGATTTCTAATTCTAGCAGTTAAATCGACAGGTGAAAATTCCCTGCCAATAGCAAGCTCTTCAATTAATTCTTCATTATAACCACAGTTCGTGGCGGCAAATGCTAGGAAAATTGCGAACAATACTTTTAAAATATATTTTGTTTTCATAATCATAATTTATTTATAATCAATTTTGTAGTTCTTAATAGCCGTAATCATTGACCAGTTTACCATTACTTCCATCAATAAACACTTGCCATATTGGCCAGAACTGTCTGTCATCAACATTCCCTATGTAAATGGAATTTATTTCATCATCCAATAATGGGTCCCATGATTGTGCAGAATATTCTATACCTGGATCATCAGTTTCATCATCGTCATATAGTCCATAAACGTCTAGAGTTTCATTGTCATCTTCATACTTGTAATATATAGTTGTTGGCACATCGGCATAGTCTCCAGTACGATTTTGTAAATCTGTTAGTTTTGCTTTGGCTACATCAAGATTAGTGCTTAACAAATTCCAACGGATAAGTGCTTGCTTACGTAACATTTCTCCTGTAAATTCATACATGTGTTCATTGACTATTGCATCAAACATATCTTGTTTGCTTGACAAAGCATTTACATAATTATCTACCATTGTAGTATGAAGTTCAGATGGGAAAGCTCTCATTCTAATTTCCTTTAAGTAAGGTGCGGCGGCCGCTGGTCCTTCTAGTTCATTAGCTGCTTCGGCTGCCATTAACAGAACTTCAGCATAACGCATATACATCCAGTTAATACCATCATCATTAGTTGAAGTTACATAACGGGTCATCCACTCGTAGCGGTATTTTCCAAAATACCATGTATCTAATCCGGTTAATTCTTGTTGTGAAACTCCATCTACAGCGTTACCCCATTGGTAGGGAACACAGGTTACATTTCTACGTGTATCAGATTCATCAAAATCATAAAAAACGGTTGGAAGTGGTCCAGCATTTCCTCCTCTTGGTTGACCAGTATGTTGATCAACGCTACGGTGACGTACAGCAAAAGAAAAATTGACACGTCCACGACCTGCAGCAAAAGGAATTTCCCAAAGAGATTCGCCTCCTGCAGATATAATTTCTTCATTAAAATTTCTCCAGAACGTTTCGAATGAAGGTTCTAAATGAGCTTTTCCACTATTTATAACATCTCTACATTCATCTAAAGCTATTC
>Ga0055474_10000258_pt1 | contig 11996 bp, 11 predicted proteins | sample Muzzi_PWA_D1_FD_57680 | JGI IMG/M metagenome (GOLD analysis project Ga0055474, IMG submission 57680) | Wetland microbial communities from San Francisco Bay, California, USA, that impact long-term carbon sequestration - Muzzi_PWA_D1 | ecosystem: Environmental > Aquatic > Marine > Wetlands ... | reverse complement strand
GGCAACGCCAAGCTGATGGATTTCGGCATCGCCCGACCGATCCGCCGGACGACCGCCGGACACACCGCGCCGGGGTCCATCATCGGCACGCCCCACTATCTCTCTCCGGAGCAGGTGCAGGGGGAGGAGGTGGATGCCCGGGCCGACATCTATGCCAGCGGCGTGCTGTGTTACGAGATCTTCACCGGTGAGCTCCCCTTCACCGGGGCCACGCCGGTGGAGATCGCCGTCGCCCACATCCGGGAGGAACCGGTGCCGCCGTCGCAGTACTGGCCCGCCATACCGCCGGAGTTGGAGGCCCTCATCCTGCGCTGCCTGGCCAAGGATCGCAATGAGCGTTTCCCCAGTGCCGCGGCCCTTTCCCAGGAGCTGGCCAAGATTCGCATCTGACCGCTGACGCCGAGCGCAAGAAACGGCCCCCCCGGGGGTTCCAAGGTAGAGTGAGGGTGGTAGCCGCAAACTCGTCTGACCCCGATGTCGAGGTGCTGGCTCGCATTGCCGAGGGTGATGGGGCCGCCCTGGAGCGTCTGGTGGAACGCCACCAGCGCCGCCTGCTGCGGCTGGCGGAGCGGATGTTGGGCAATGTCGAGGAGGCGCGGGACGCCGTCCAGGAGGTCTTCTTCAAGGTCTATCGGAAGGCCGGAAGTTTTCACCCCCAGGGCAAGGTCTCCACCTGGCTGTACCGGGTTACCACCAACCACTGTTTGAACAAATTGCGCCGTCGCCGCATCGTGCGGTTTATTGGGTTTGGCGGCCTGGGCGCGTCGGCGGACGAAGAATCGGATTGGGAGCCGGTGGACGAGGCGCCGGGCCCGCAGGAGCGGGCCGCGGCCCGGGACCGTTGGCGCCGGACCCGTCGGGCCATCGAAGCCCTGCCCCCGGGGCAACGAACCGTCCTGGTGTTGGCCAAGTTTGAGGGCTTGTCGTACAAGGAGGTGGCGGCGGCCCTGGGCATCACCGTGGGGGCAGTGGAAAGCCGACTGTTCCGCGCCATGCGACGGCTGGAAGAGGCCACTGCGGACGACGCGGCGGCCCAGGAAGAAGGGTAGGTAGCAAAGGTCATGAAAACCACCAGGATCACCCAGGACGAACAACGGCAGCTGCTGCGCCTGGTGCACGGCGAGTTGCCTTCCGCAGCGGCGGCGACGCTGCGCCAACGCATCGCCCAGGAGCCATCCCTGGCCGCCGCGTACCAGGAGCTGGAAGCCGCCTGGGCCGACCTCGCCCTGCCACCGGTGGCGGCGGTACCATCGGGATTCGCCCGGCGCACCGCGGCCCGGGTGCTGGAGCGAGCCACGGAATCCCCCCTGGCGCCGCCGCGCTGGGCCACCGCTCCCTGGTCGGTCCGCGCCGCCGCCGCCGCCGCTCTGGTCGCGGGGTTGCTGCTGGGCGTCGGGGTGGGGATCCAGGCCAGCGATGTCCTCTATCCTCCGGTGGCCGCCACCGCCTCGGTCGATGATCTGGCCCGGGAGGTGGCGGCGGATCTCGCCACCTCCAGCCTGGCGGAACAGTACTGGCAGCTGCTGGAAAGCGACGAACTACCCGAGCCCGAGTCATGAAGCGCTGGTGGCTCACCCTCGCGTTGATTCTGTCGCTGGGCATCAATGTAGGGATTCTCGCGACCCTCGCCCTGCGCCGCCCAGCCCCCGCCGCGGGCTCTCCGGTAGCCCTGTCCGATCCGGCGCCGGAGGTCGGCGAGTTTCGCCAGCCTCCCCCTTTCGAACGGGGCGGTCCTGGGTGGGGCCGAGATCCCGGTGGCGGAGAGTTTGGCGAAGGCGGCCCGGGAGCGATGCTGGGGCGGCTGGTGGCACGGCTGGGTCTGGAGGGGGAAGAACGGCAGCGTTTCATCGCCATCCAGCGGCAGTTCTTCGAACGTCAGGGGGCCCTGCGGCAGCAATTGGGTGAAGTGCAGGGTGCCTTGCGCCGGGAGGTGACCGCTGCGGAGCCGGATCCGGCCAAGCTGGAGGAGATTCTCACCCGCCTGCACCAGATGCATTTCGAGCGGGATCGCCTGTGGATCCAGAGCATCCTCGAATCCCGCAAGGTGCTCAATCCACAGCAAGAACGGCTGTATATGGGTTTCTTGGCCTCCGTCACCCGCCGCGTCTTCGAGGACCGGCGGCACCACGGCCCGGGCGGCGGCCCCGGAGGCGGAGGACGCGGTTCCGAAGAGGGGCCACCCCGTCGCGGACCCGGGCGTCCGTAGGGTGTCCCCTCCCCCGCCCCGTGGGAGCCTGGGGCGCATGGTTGCCAAGGAACCCGACGCGGAATAACGAGAATGACGGTGGGGGCTTCCCAAGTTCGCTCGGATGCGGTATCCTCCCCGTTCGGCGTGCCATGACGCTGTCAGGTGTGCTACGCTCCAACGCCTTGCACCATGCCTGGCGCCCCAGCGCGGCGAGGCCGGCAACTCGAAAGACTAGGGAAAGATTCACGAGGAGGAAGACCGTTGAAGTACAACGGACCGAAGATCCGATTGTCTCGCAAGCTGGGCATCACTTTGACCCCAAAGGCCCAGAAGTATTTGGAAAAGAAGCCGTACGGTCCCGGCATGCACGGCATGAAGCGCCGTCGCCGGTTGACCAACTACGGTCGCCAACTGTTGGAGAAGCAGCGGCTGCGTTTCCAGTACAACATCAGCGAGCGGCAGTTGCGGAACTATTACAAGGACGCCAACGCCATGAAAGGCGTGACCGGTGAAAACTTGATCCGCTTGTTGGAAACGCGCCTGGATGCCCTGGTGTTGCGGGCTGGTTTCGCCCGTACCATCTTTGCCGCACGGCAGTTCGTCAGCCACGGGCACATCCTGGTCAACGGCAAGCGCCTGGACATCCCCTCCGCCAGTTTGCGGGAAGGTGATGTTTTCGAGATCAAGGAGAAGAGCCGCAAGGTGCGCGCCTTCAACGAGGGCCGCGGCGTGGCCACCGTACCGGGTTACCTGGAGATCGACTCCTCCGGTTACGGCGCCAAGCTCGGCTACCTGCCACGGCGAGAAGAAGTGCCGGTCATCTGCGAAGAGCAGCTGATCGTCGAGTTCTACTCCCGCTAGTCTCGTCCTTCCAGAACTTTTCTAGCAAGTTTTCGAGGCTGCTATCGAACCCTCCCCCGAGCCGGCTCAGCCGGTCTCGGGGGTTGTTGCGTCCGCTCCCGTCGTTGCGACGGCGCGCCCTTCCAGGGCCGTGAACGCTTCATCGATCTCGGCGTGACTCCCCACCAGCACCAGCACATCCCCCGCCTCCAACCGCAGGTCCGGGGTCGGGTTGGTGTGGTGCTCGTCCCCCCGCACCACGGCGATAACCGTGGCGCCGGTCTGGTTGCGGAGGTCCAACCCTCGCAGGCTGCGCCCGGCGGCCGCGTGATCGCTGGAGACCAGGAAGGTGTCCGTGGCCCCCGCCGCCAGCGCTTCCGCCGCCTTGCGGGAGATGCCTTCCACCGGCGCCGGGGAACGCAGGTACTGGTAGCCGTCCTGACGCAGCAACCGGGCCTGGGCGCGGATGATGTTGCGGGGCACGTGGAGCCGGGTCAGGACCCGGGTGGCGATCTCGATGGAGCTCTCAAACTCCAGGGAGATGACCTCGTCGGCGCCGGAGCGGTGCAAGCCTTCGATCTCCGTCAGTTGCCGGGTGCGGGCGATGATGTGCAGTTGCGGTCCCAGGCGGCGCGCCAGTTGCACCGTCTGGTGCAGCGCCCGGGGGTCGGAGGTGGCCACGGAGAGCACCCGGGCGCGCCCCACGCCGAGGCTTTCCAGGATGTCCCGGCGGGTGGCGTCGCCGAATAGAATCGGCTCCCCCGCCGCCTGGGCTTCGCGCACGGTCGTGGGGTTCAAGTCCACGGCCCAGTAGCGGGTGCGGGCGGCTTTCAGCACCCGCGCCAGGTGCCGACCACTGAGGCCGTAGCCCACGATGATGACGTGATCCTTGAGGCCCACCTCCACGGGTTCCGCGGGTCCCTGGCCCGGCGTCAGCAGGGCCGCCACCTTGGGCGCGCCCGCCACCAGCGCCGGGGTGACTAGCATGGTCAACACCGCCGAGGCCACCGCCACCTGGTAATGGGTGTTGCTGATCAGACCGTTGTCATGCCCGGCCTTGACCAGGACGAAGGAAAACTCACCGATCTGGGCCAGTGACAGCGCAGCGATGATCCCCGTACGTCGCGGGTAGCGGAGCACCGCCACCGCCCCTAACACCACCACCGCCTTCAACACCACCAGCCCGACGCTCAACCCCAGGATCAGGGGGAGCGATCCCAGCGCCGTCTCCAGGGAGAGCAACATCCCGATGGAGAGAAAGAAGATGCTGGTGAACACATCGCGAAAGGAAGCGGTCTCCGCCAGGACCTGATGGTGAAACTCCGTGTCGGCGATCAGCAACCCCGCCAGAAAGGAGCCGAGAGCCAGGGAGAACCCCAGGCTCTCCGTGACCAGGGCGCCTCCCAGGCAAGCGAAGAGGGAGCCGATCACCGACAGTTCCCGCACCCGGGAGTGGGCCACCAGGGCCAGCACCTTGGGGAGCAGGTACCGGGCCAGGATGAACACCCCCAGCACCACCAGGAGACCGCCGCCGAAGCGGATCAGCAACAGCTTCGGTGAGGCCGCCGCCTTGCCCGCCAGCACCGGCACCATCAGGAGCAGGGGGACGATGAGGAAGTCCTGGAAGAGGAGGATCCCCAGCGTCACCTGGCCGTGAGGGCTGTCCAGTTCGCCCCGATCCTGGAGCAGCTTCAGCACGATGGCGGTGCTCGATAGAGCCACCACAAAACCGAAGAAGAGCGCCTGGGCCACCGGGAAACCAAAGGCCAGCGCCACGCCGGTGACCGCCGCCGCCGTCGCCACCGCCTGGACGCCACCCCCCAGAAGGAGCAAGCGTCCGAGCTTCTTGAGGCGCTCGAAGTTCAGTTCCAGCCCGATGATGAAGAGCAGGAAGACGACGCCCAACTCGGCGAAGAGTTCGACGTTGTCCACCTCCTCGATCAGCGCCAGCCCGGAAGGCCCGACCACGATGCCGGTCAGCAGCAATCCCACCACCGGCGGCACCTTCAACCGTTGGCTCAGTGCCAGAACCGCCAGCGCGGCGCCGAAGAGGACGACAAGATCGTGGAGCAGGGGCATTTCGTGCATGGGGCGGAGAGTAGCAGAGGGTGGCCTGGGAAATCGATTGCCCACCCCTGGGTAGGCTCTTCCCCGATTCTTGCCCTCCCTTGCCAGGAAGAGTTGTCGGGTGTGTCCGGAAATCCTTTTCTTGTCTACTTTTAGTAGCCACTTTCTTATGTTTGGAAGTTATTTGTATCGATCTGGCAATTGGAGTATGGCGGGAAGAAACACAACCACTTTCAGGAAACAAGGAGATACCCCATGTCGAAGAAGATGTCTGCCAGCCTCGCCCTGTTTGCCCTCGCCCTGACCCTGGTTGGCGTGGCTCCCGGCGCCGCGGCGATCGAGTCGGATTGCGTGGCGGCCCAGGAAGCGGCTCAGGTGACTCCCGTTGCTATTACCCACTGCTTCCCCGGCCTTAATGCCAAGGCAGATTGTATGGAATCCCAGCAGGCTGCCACCTGCGTGAAGAGCGGCTGCTATCCAAGCGAGGAGGGCAAATGGTGTTACGACTGCTATCTTTCGGACGGTACGGCTGGGGATGCCTTGGAGGATTTCCTCGCCTGGTTGAACGAGGGGACTCAGGAAGAGTAAGTTTCAGACGCCTCGCCCGGTCGCCAGCCACGCCGCCCAGTCCGGGCGGTCGTGGCGCCGGGCGGCGGCGACGGCGGCCTGGTGGTCGTAGGGCACGGCGACGTGCTCCACTCGCCAGCCGCCGTTTGCCTTTTCCGGCGGGTGGAGTAGGGCGTACCGCGCCTCCGGCGAGCCCGCTGCCATGGCGTGGGGATGGGGCGCTTCGGCGGTGTAGGCGGGCAGGCCGACGCTGCCGGGGTTGAGGACCCGTTTCGAACCCGCGCTCGCCAGCCGTGGGACATGGCTGTGGCCGCAGAGCACGAGCGGCTGGTCAATGCCGCCCAGAGCCTCCGCCAACGCCGCTTCCGGGCGCAGGCCCACGCCCCCGGGGTTCACCTGTTCCACGAGGTACTGGTCATCCTCTTCCGGGGTGCCGTGGCACAGGAAGAGGTCCCCCTCGACCGCCGTGCCCGGCAGTTCCACCGCCCAGCGCCGGTCCTCCTCTTCCAACTCTCCCAAGGTGAAGGCCAGCGTCGCGTTGCCCGCCGCCGATTCCCCCAGCGCTCGGTCCTGGTTGCCTCGCACCGTGGGCCAGTCGGTCCCCCCCACCTGGCGCAGCAGCGCCGCCGTACCGCCAGGGTCCAGAGGACCGAAGAAGACGTCGCCCAGATGGAGAACCGTCTTGATCCCCCGACGCTCCAGATCCTCCAGCACCGCTTCGAAAGCCCAGCGGTTGCCGTGGATGTCGGAGAGGACGGCGATCGTCAAACGATGACCTCCGGTCGTGAGCCTTCCTTTTCTCGCCAGTCCTGGATGCGCTGCCAGAAGAGTTCGGTGAACTGCTCGATCTCGTGTTCCGGGAAGAGAGCGGTGACCTTCTGGCGCACCGCGTCCTTGGCGAGGGGGGTGCCGAAGAAGTCGAAGGCGACCTCGTCCAGATCCTTGAGGTGGGTGGCGCAAAACTCCACGAAGCGCTCCGTTTCCAGCCGTTCCTCGGCGATTTTGCCGTACTCTTCCAAAGCCTCCGGGAAGGGCAGGCCGCGCTTCTGGACGGCGTAGTAGGGATCCCAGTTGGGGGTTCGATGCATCGGCCGGTCGGTCACGGCACAGAAGATGGACCAGCGGAGGATGGCCTTGATGAGCCACGGGAAGTGGTAGTGCAGGGAGGTCACCTGAGAATCGGGACAGGCGTTGGCGAAATCGATGGGGTGGAAGACGCCGTCCTTGCGCAGCGACTCGCAGGAGTTGAAATCCCAGCCGAAGAAGGTGTTGATGGTCAGGGTCATGTGCCGCAAAGTGCGCGCTTCCTCGGGGGAGATCGAAGGCGTTTCGAGGCAGTAGCGGTCGTGCAGGGGGGCGGACGGGTCGTACTTCATGGTCCGCACCTGGGGACCCACCCCCAGGGAGCGGACGAAGAGATCGAAGGGCAATACCGCCTTCTGCAGGTGCATCACCCGCTTGCCGCTCTTGTCGTAGGCGGCGCGCAGGGCCGCTTCATCGTCGATCTTGTCTACCGCCACCCAGGCGCCGCCGTCGTAGGGTTTCATGAAGAGCGGGTAGCCTAACTCCTCACCGATTTTGCCCAGGTCGAAGAGCTTGGCGTACTGGCTCAGGGTTCGCTCCAGATCCGGGCTCTCTTCGTACGCCTTGGGGGGCACCATCCAGGTCTCTGGCACCGGCAACCCCAGGTGGATCATGGCGGCGTAGCTGGTCGCCTTCTCCATGGATTGCACGGCCCAGGGATTGTTGAGGACGTAAAGATCGTCCATCAGAATCGCCTTCTTGATCCACTCGCGGCTGAGGTTGTACCAGTGGGTCAGCCGATCCAGCACCACGGTGTACTTGCACGGCTGGCGCATGTGGAAGGGTTCGATGGTCAGCCGTTCGACGGCGATTTCCACCGTGTCGTCGCCCTGGGGAATGCGCGGCTGCAATTGCCGCGCGATCTCCTCGTAACAGATCGGCCAGCAGATGTCGGCGCCCAGGGAGAGGCCGATCCATTTCTTGACGTTCGCCATACCTTGGATCCCTTCGTGGTGATTGCTGGTTGCGGGTGGAGTTATTCGTAGACCATCCACAGGGGGCCAGGAAAGAGCCAGGAGAGCCCCTCGCGCAGACGATCCCGCCAGTTCTCCCAGTTGTGGCCATCCCGCGCCTCCACGTAGCGTACCTCCATTCCCGTCGTCTGGAGAAGGGGGAGGAAGGAGCGGTTTTCATAGATCAGCGATTCGTAGACGCCACAGCTCAAGAAGACCTTTTCCGCCACCGGGATCGGTTGGTTGCGATAGCCATTGACCATCTCCACCACCGGATCGAAGGCGGGCCCCCGCTGGTTGGCACCGATGTCCGTGAAGGCGAAGGAGCCGCTCTGGAGGAGCAGGCGACCGAACAGTTCCGGATAGTGAAGCGCCACCGTGAAGCTCGCCACGGCGCCGAAACTCGCCCCCATGAGACAGCGGGAGGCAGGCTCCCGGACCAACGGAAAGCGTTTCTCCAGGAACGGCAGCAGCTCTTCGGCGATGAAGCGACCATGGTCCGGATCGGCCCCGTACTCCTTCAAACGATCCCGTGACCGGGTCAGAGCGACGATCATCGGCGGGATCTCCAGCCGGTGGATCAGGTTGTCGAGGACGGTCTGGAGCCCTGCGAAACGCAGAAAATCCGGACCATCGTGGACGATCAGCAGGGGGTACCGGCGACTCGTCCGAAAGCGCGCGGGCAGGTACACCTGGACATGGCGTCGCCGCTGGTAGATCGCGCTGAGGATGCGGATCTCCCGCATCTCCCCCGCCCGGGCCTCGGGGTCGGGCTGGGTCCACTCGGGCCGTTCATAGCCGTGGCCGTGGCATACGGAGTTGGCGCCGAAGGGGTCGTAGGCCAGGTGGGGGTTCAGGGGGTCGCGGATCCAGTGGTGATCGCCGCCGGTGATGACATCGATCTTGTATTCCACCCGCGAGGCTTCCGGCAGATTCTGGATGCAATACCAGCCGTCGGTCCCCGGAATCCGGGTGAACGGCTGGGAGGAGGGCAGACCGTAGATGAAATGCCGAAGATCCACCGCATCCGCCCGCCCTCGGTAAAGAAACGTGACGGAGGCCCCCTCGACGATGGGCACCTCCCGTTCGGCCAGGAAAGCATCCAGGGCGGCGGGGTCCGGGTTCGAGTCCAGCAGTTGTTGAATGGCGAGGGTCATGATCGGCGATGGATCTTAGCGCATCCTGGGGGCGCAGCTAAGATCAAAGGATTGATCTTAGCTGTTTTCCGGAGTGTAAGTCGATTTGATTCAATGGCTTATAGCCGTCCGCTAAGAAACGCCCAAGGCCGAAACAGCCCCGGAGGGCCTCAATCGGCGGGTTTCTTGGCCCTCCCCATGCCATGTCTCGCCGTCCCAGGAGAGGCGTGTTCCAGCCTCCAGGGTGATGGCCGCCAGGGGGGCGAAGCGGCGAGCGAAGAGGGACACCCGTACCGGATCTTCGAGGCGCAACCGGGTCTGGGCGTGGGGGAGGGGCAGGACGCCGGGGGCGAGGCCCAGACCGACATCCAGAATCTCCGCGTTGCCGGCCCCCTGGGGTGGACGGTCATGGAAGAGCACCACCTGTTCCGACAGCGCCATGGCCCCGGCGGACCAGGCGACTACCGGCAGGTCGCGGGGCTCCAGCAGGCGGGGTAGATCGAAGAGCCGCAGGCGGTTCAGCAGGACGGCCACGTGCCCCCCGGCCACCGCCACGGCGCCAGCCCGGTCGAGGATGGCGGCCAACTCTTGTTGGTGCTCCGCCACCGCCGCCTCCTGGCGGGGGCCGTGATGCGCCTCGAAGTCGACGTGGACCTGGTGGACCCGTTCCCGGTGGTGGCCATCCAGGGTGCGGACCATGGCCACGGCGTCCCGGCGCTCCTCCTCCAGCAGATCCTCCTCGAAACCCTCCAGGCGGAAGGTTTCCCGGGCGCTCTCCAGAATGTGATCGAGGCGGCGGCGGTACAGCTGCTGGAGCCGTTTCAGATGATCCTGGCGGGCGCGGAGGTTGTCGAAGACCTCCGGGTGTTGCTGGAACACATCCTCGGCCCGCTCGTGGAGGCGCAGGTTGACCACCGGGCGGCGGACGTGCTCCTGCAATTCATCGACCTCCGCTTCCCGCTCTTGCCAACCGGCGGTGACCACCGCGATGGTGCCCTCCACTTCCAGATGGTCCAGGGTGGAACTGACGGTGGGCGTGTGGCGTTGGGGACCGAGGAGAGTTATTCTGTTCATGACGATGGTATTATCCACGTCTCGAAACCCGAGTACATACCCAATTTTAGAAAGAGACTCGCATGCATGTCCTCTTTGTCGAGCCTAGTTTCCCCAGCAACCAGCGTCATTTCGTCCGCGCCTTGCACGCCGTGGGTGCCCGGGTGACGGGGATTGGCGAGGTTCCCCCCGAGTCGGTGCCGCGCCAGATCAAGGAGTGGTTGTACGGCTACGAACAGGTCAGCAACGTGTGCAGCGAGCGGGCCCTGCTGGAGGTCGTGCGCCGGGTCCAGGCCCGCGAATGGGTCGATCGGTTGGAAGCCACCGTCGAGGCGCACATCTTGACCGCTGCCAAGGTGCGGGAGGCGAGTGGCATTCCCGGCACCACCGTCAAGACCGCGTACCTGTGCCGCGACAAGCCCGCCATGAAGGAGGCGCTGCGCCAGGCGGGGATTTCTTGTGCCCAGTCCACCGGTGCCGACTCGGCGGACGGGGTGCGGGAGTTCGTGGCCCAGGTGGGTTTCCCGGTGATCCTCAAGCCCCGGGATGGCGCCGGGGCCGCGGGGACCTGGAAGGCGCGCAGTGCGGCGGAACTGGAAGCGGCGATTCAGGATTCCGGTGTCGCCGACGGTCGTTCCATCGCCGTCGAGGAGTTCATCGAGGGCCACGAGGCGTTCTACGACACCTTGTGTATCGGTGGGGAAATCGCCCATGAATTCATCACCCACTACTATCCCGGGGTGCTGGAAGCGATGCGTCACCGCGAGGTCTCGCCCCAATTTCTGACCACCAACCGGGTGGCGGCGGAGAGTTACGACGAGGTGCGGGCGATGGGCAAGAAGGTCATCGAGGCTTTGGGGCTCGGAACCTCCGCGACCCATATGGAGTGGTTCTTCGGCCCCAAGGGACTGAAGTTCTCCGAGATCGGTTGCCGCCCTCCGGGGGTGGGGGCGTGGGATCTGTACTGCGCCGCCAATGACATGGACCTGTACCGGGAGTGGGCTTCCGCCATCGTCCACGGGCGCACCCTGGAGCGACCCTCCCGACGTTTCTCCGCGGGCATCGTCAACCTGCGCCCGCAACGGGATGGCCGCATCCTCGGTTACGACGGCTGGGACGCGGTGCAGCAGCGTTATGGCGAGTGGATCATCGATGCCCACCTGCCCGCCCCCGGGACCCCCACCCAACCCGTGGAAGCGGGCTACATGGCCAACGCCTGGATTCGTTTGCGCCATCCGGATTACGACACCCTACGCGAGATGTTAGATACCGTGGGCAAGGTGATCACGGTACGCGCTGGCTGATCGCCAACATCCATCCCAGAGTGATTGACCGAAGGGAATTCCATGAGAATCGAATCTGTCGCCGACCTGGAGCCGCGGCCTCTGTGGCGCCGTTTCGACGAGATCCGCCGCATCCCCCGCCCATCCAAGGACGAAGCGCGCATTCGCCGCTATGTCCTGGATTTCGCCGCTGCCCACGATTGTCCCTCGCGGGTCGATGCGGCGGGCAACGTGGTGATTCAGGTGCCCGCCTCCCCGGGGTGTGAGGGGGCGCCCACGGCGGTCCTCCAGGGGCATCTGGACATGGTCTGCGTCAAGGCTCCCGGAAAGGAATTCGATTTTTCCACGGATCCCATCGAGTTGCGCCTGGAGGGGGATCGGCTGACCGCCGACGGCACGACCCTGGGTGCCGACAACGGGGTCGCGGTGGCGGCGGGCCTGGGGCTGATCACCGACGATTCAGTGCGCCACGGCCCCCTGGAACTGCTTTTTACGATCGATGAGGAAACCGGCCTGCACGGGGCTGCCGCCCTCGATCCTTCCATCGTGACGGGGCGGCTGCTGATCAACCTCGACGCCGAGGAGGAAGGCTACCTGATCGTCGGCTGTGCCGGTGCCCAGGGTGCCTTTGTGCGGCTCCCGGTGGAGCGGCAAGCCGCGCCGGATGCCGCGGCGCATCGGCCCCCCTGGCGGCTGCGTCTGGTGGGGGGGGCAGGGGGGCACTCCGGGGTGGAGATCCACCTGGGACGCGCCAACGCCATCCAGGCACTGGCGGAGATCGTCGGTGGCATCGAAGGGGTGGCGGTGGCGAGCTTCAGCGGCGGGG
>Ga0055474_10000255_pt1 | contig 12122 bp, 10 predicted proteins | sample Muzzi_PWA_D1_FD_57680 | JGI IMG/M metagenome (GOLD analysis project Ga0055474, IMG submission 57680) | Wetland microbial communities from San Francisco Bay, California, USA, that impact long-term carbon sequestration - Muzzi_PWA_D1 | ecosystem: Environmental > Aquatic > Marine > Wetlands ... | reverse complement strand
GTAGACTCCGGCAGTGCTGTCGATGCTCCCGGCGATGACTTCCGTTTCCGCCGCCTGGTCGATCACCCCCAACCCATCCCGCAGCCACTGGACGGCGGCGCCAGCCACGAAGATGGATCCCTCCAGGGCGTAGGCGGGCTCGCCCCGGGGACCGCAGCAGAGGGTGGTCAGGAGCCCCCCGGGGCTGATGGGACTCGCCGGGCCGGTGTTCATCAGCAAGAAGCAGCCGGTGCCATAGGTGTTCTTGGCCTGGCCCGCATACCAGCAGCCCTGGCCGTAGAGGGCCGCCTGCTGGTCCCCCGCCATCCCCGCCACCGGGATGCCGCCGGTCAGGGGGCCGTGGGTGACCGTCTCGCCGAACACCCCGGCGGAGGGGCGCACCTCCGGCAGCATGGCGGCGGGCACGCGGAGGATCTCCAACAGCTGTTCATCCCACCGCCGGGCGTGGATGTCGTAGAGCAGGGTGCGGGAGGCGTTGGTGGGCTCCGTGGCGTGGACCTGGCCACCGGTGAGCCGCCACAGCAGCCAGCTGTCCACGGTGCCGAAGAGGAGGTCGCCCCCCTCCGCCCGCGCCTGGAGCTCCGGGTCCTGGTCCAGGATCCAACGCACCTTGGTGCCGGAAAAATAGGCGTCCAGGACCAGGCCGGTTTTCTGACGGAAGAGGGCCTCCTGACCCTCATCCCGCAGGCGGCGGCAGATCGCCGCGCTCTGGCGACTCTGCCAGACGATGGCCCGGTGCACCGGCTCGCCGGTGTGGCGATCCCAGACGACGGTGGTTTCCCGCTGGTTGGTGATGCCGATGGCGCGCAACTGGTGGCTCTCGATACGGGCCGCCAGCAGAGCGTCCACCAACGCTTTCAAGGCCGTCTCCCAGATCTCTTCCGGGTCGTGCTCCACCCAGCCGGGGTGGGGGTAATGCTGCGGGAGCGCCTCGTAGCCGCGGCCCAGAACCCGCCCATCGTGGGCGAAGACCAGGGCGGTGGTGCCCGTGGTGCCCTGGTCGATGGCCAGGACGGCTTCCGTCACTCCTCGTCCTCCGGCTCGGCAGGCGGCTCGGCGGACGGCTCGCGGGCGGCATCCGCCGGGGCTTTCGAGGCCACCATGCGGATCTCCACCAGGGCCTCGGGGGTCATCAACGGGGTGCCGACGGTGGCGCGGGCGGGAACCCCCTCGCCGAGAATCTCCCGGTAGACGCGGTTCATATCCTGGTAGAAACGAATGTCGGACAGGTAGACCGTGGCGTTTTCCACGTCGCGGAAGGTCATCCCGGCAGCGGCGAGGGTAGCCCGCAATCGCTCCAGAGTGATGCGGGTCTGCGCCGCGACATCACCACCCCAGCCGTCGGCGCCACGGCCCACCATGCCGGACAGGTACAGGCGATCCCCCGCCAGGATCCCGGGGGAGAAGGGTGAACGACCAGCGGTCGCGCCCTCGGGCAGGACGACGCGCCGCTCTCCATCGGCAGCGGCTACGGCGATGCACTCCACCTCCACCTTGAGGTCCGGGTTCGCCAGCCGCGCCCGCACCGTGGCCCGGGCCGGGGGATCGGTGTGGAAGAAGGTACGGTAGACGGCGTTCATGTCCACGAAGTCCCGGGCGTCCGGCAGGTACACGCGGCAGCTGGCAACATCCTGGCGCTTGAACCCGGCGGCGCCCAGCAGACTCTCGATATTGAAAAAGATCTGCCGCATCTGGGTGTGCACATCCCCCAGCACCAGGTCGCCGGTCTTCGGATTGCGCGCCACCTGCCCTGCCAGGAATAGCGTGTTCCCGGCCTTGACCGCCCAGCTGTAGGGCGACGTGGGGGTGATCCACCCCTCCGGCTGGATGCGTTCCACCGTCACTCCGGGCGCCGCGGCAATCATCGAGATCTCCAGCAGCGCCCCGGGGATGGCGATATCCGCCTCGGCGGTGGTGCGCGCCGGGCGGGCGGCGCCGGGGAAGGTCGAACGCATCACGTCATTCATAGCGGGAAAATGCCGGATATCCGCCAGATAGACGTTGGTGGTCACCACCCGATCCCACCCCAGACCAGCGCTCGTCAGCACCGTCTCCAGGTTGGCGAAGGTCTGGCGCGCCTGGGCCTCAAGACCCCCGGGCACCATCTCCACCGTGCCCGGCTGGTTGCCGATGGCTCCGGACAGATAGAGCAGGTCGCCGGTCAGGATGCCGGGGCGGAACGGCAGGTCGAGCCCCGTACCCGGAGGCTCCACGACCCGATGCTGCGCCCCGGTGGCCCCCGTTGCGGCCAGGCAGACGATGACGATGATGGCCAGAGTGGTTCCGCGCATGAATCCTCCTTTGCTGCTCCCCGACCCGGGGCGTGGGTTGCGCCCTGATTTGTAGCATACTCAGGCCTGGGCGATGGCGGCGGGCCGCAAGGACCTGCGTCCAGGACAGGGTAGACGCCGCCGCTTCCCCGGAGACCCGGCGCCAGCCCTCGTGCCCCCCGCCTCACCTTTCCCCTGCCAACGATCCCACCTTCCTGTCCGCGATCTGTTGCCCACTGAAATGCACTGTTGCCGAAAACAGTATCGATTATTCCCCAAGAGACAAATTCTCAGGGGACACCTTGCCCATCCAGGCGCATTTTATTCCCCCCGAGGACAACACCCGACCACTCGCAAGGTGTTGATAGGATTGAACTTACCCTTGCGTCGAGCGTGGTATAGCGATACATTTCCTCGCTATGGTCCCAGTGGAGCACCTTGGAAGGGCGCTGGCCGTGTTGCGGGAGAAGCGACACGACACGCAGGAGGATGTGGCGCGCGTTGCCGGGGTGACCCCGTCGATGATTTCCAACTATGAGCGGGGCAAGGAGAAACCTTCCATCGACTCTCTTTGGAAAATCCTGGCCGCCATGAATTGTAGCTTCTTCGACCTGGAAGCGGCTCTCCGTTTTGTCCGGGGGGACCACTTTCCGGTGCAATCGGACCATTGGCGGGTTCAGATCGACGACGACTTTGGCCCAGGGATCTCCCAACCCCCCACCGGCGGTTCGGGGCCCTTTTCTGGGATCGATGTCCGCCACTTGTTGGGAGCCGAGGGCAAGGCCCTACCACCAGAGATCGCGCAAGGGTTCTCCGCCATGTTGCAGGTCTTCTGGTGGCTCGCCGGGCAGTTCGACCGTCGAACGAATTGACCCAAGAGATCGAGGAGACGACCAGATTGAACGAAAGTGAAACCTGAACATGGAAAAAAACGATGAGCTGATCAGCGACACGGCCTTTGCCGGTTTGGGCAAAGCCCTGCGCTGGATGCGCGAGAAGAAAAACCAGAAGCAGTATCAGATCGCGGAGTCTGCCGGGATCACCAAGGCCATGTTGAGCGCCTATGAGACCGGCAAGCAGCGACCGACCCTGGATACGCTCGAGAAGATACTCTCCGCGCTCGAATCGGACTTGGGGGATCTCTTCGACACCCTCCAGGTGGTCAACGAGCGGCCCCTCAGCATGCGCTACCGCCTCGGTGGCCAGGAGCGGCCAGGATTCGCTGAGCCGATCCGGCTCGACGAATTCGGAACCCCGAGTGTCGATATCGATGTGCGACGCATCCTCGGTGGCGGCAACATCCAGCCCGCCGAGGAAGAAGCGGTGGCGCAGATGATTCGCGGCTATTTCCGCTGGCTGCGCACGCTGCGCGACCGCGCGGTGCAGTAGGACCACTCCATCGTGCGGCGAAAGCCGCCCGCACACCTTTTTTCCTTTGACGAATCAGAAATTTTCTTAGTTCCCTGGCGGGTTTTTCTTTACCCGGCTACCGCCATCGAGGGTTGGTTCTCCGTGAGCCAACGGTGTTGCAGATGCTGGACAATGGCATCCATCCCCCGGGTAGGCACCCCACCCCGGATCTCCGCCGCAGAGTTGTAGTTGGTGTTGGTATTGACGTCGTAGGTGAAGACCTCGCCCTGGCTGGACTCCACGAACTCGATCCCCGCGATGCCGATTTCATTCTCCGCCAAGAATCGTTCGTACCGGCGCACGATGGGGTGATCGAAGCCCTGCCGAATCTGAAAGCGCCCGTCCGGAGGTGCCGACGCTCCGGGAGCCTCCGCACCACCGACTTTGCAGGGGTCCGCGGGACAAAGCTCGAACCCCTGGCTGGTATCCACCCGCACCGCGTACAGGAGGCGCCCGCCGACGAACTCACAGCGCGTGATGCACGGTTCCGGTGCCTGCACATACTGCTGGACCAACCAGACCCCGTCGATGGGCACCCCCGTGGATGGGTGATCGAGAAAGGCCGCGAGGGCGTCCACGGAGGCAAAGAGCTGGACCCCCAGCCCCTTCCCACCCCGGTTAGGCTTCAGGATGAATGGCGCCGGGGCGAAGGTTGAGGCCGCCGCCAGCACGGACTCCCGACCCACCGCAGCCACCGTCCGAGGGGTCTGGACGCCAGCCCGTCGCAGCGCCCCGTACTGGGCCAGCTTGCTGAGTTCGAGGTACAGCGCCCGGGTGCCATTGACCACCGTCCGGTCGTAGCTCTCCAACCAATTGAGGACCAGATGCGTCAGCTCCGGGGCGTAGCGGTGCCCCCGGCTGTGGGAGGAAGCGCTCATACGATTGTAGAAAACCCCCTCGGGAGGCGGCGTGCTGAAATCGACCTGGCCCTCATCCAGGAACCATTCCTCGAAAGGCACCTCCTGCCGCCGGAAGGCTTCCCACAAGGGTTCGATCCATTCACGGTTCTCATGGAGTACGTAGATCTGGCTCATCATCCTGCTCCCACAAAAGAGGTTCATGTTCCGCCCCGAGAGCCCTATCTTCATAAACATGATCGATTTAGTCAAGTTCTTGGTTTGGGGTTACACTGAACCACCGCTGCGCGGAGGTACCTCTCGACTCTATGGATCTGACCTCGATGCCTTCCCACCCACCACCCCCGGACCACCGTCAACAGGCCGACCGGCTGTTCGACGCTGCCCTGGACCTGGGTCCGGAAGAGCGGCGTCGATTCCTCGACTCCCAATGCGACGACCCGGCCCTGCGGGCAGTGGTGGAATCCCTGCTGGCGGAGGCCGACTCCGAAGACGAGGAAGACACCCAGTTGATGCGCGACAGTGGCGGCCAGGGTCCGCTGTGGGACGACCTGTTTCGCCACATGACCGACGAGGAGGACTCCGCCGGGGAAGAGCCGGGGGATCCAGTGGGGCGCTACCGGATCCTGCGGGAGATCGGGCGCGGCGGGATGGCGGTGGTCTACCTGGCGGAGCGGGCCGATGGGCAGTTTGAGCAGCAGGTGGCGCTCAAGCGGATCCAGGCCGGCATCGACACCGCCGAGGTACTGGAGCGCTTCCACCAGGAGCGACAGATCCTGGCCCGGGCCCAGCATCCCAACATCGCCAGCCTGCTGGACGGCGGCATCGATGCCCAGGGCCGACCCTTCTGCGTCATGGAGTATGTCGAGGGATGGCCCATGGACCGGTTCTGCGACGACCGGAAACTACCCGTCAAGGAGCGCCTGCAACTCTTCCTGCAAGTGGCCCGGGCGGTGGACTATGCCCATCGCAATCTGGTGGTGCATCGGGATATCAAGCCCTCCAACATCCTGGTAACGGACGAGGGGCACGTCAAGCTGCTGGACTTCGGCATCGCCAAGTTGCTGGACGCCCCGGACACCGCGCCGGTCACCCGCACCGATGTGCGCCTGATGACCCCGGTCTACGCCAGTCCGGAGCAGATCCGCGGCGAGCCGGTGACCACCGCCTCGGACATCTACCAACTGGGCCTGCTGCTCTACCTGCTGCTCACCGGTCGCTGGCCCTACCGCAAGGAGGCGGGAGCCAGCAACCCGGCCCTGGCCCGGGCCATCTGTGAGGATCCTCCCACCCGCCCCAGCGATGCTCTGGAGCGGGAGGGCCTGAATCCAGAGCGGGCCGAGGGCGTCCCCCAGGAGGCCGCCGGCGCCTCCCGCGGCACCTCCCTGGCCCGGCTACGCCGCCGTCTCCAGGGCGACCTGGACAACATCGCCCTGATGGCGCTGCGCAAGGAGCCGGAGCGCCGATATCGCTCCGTGGCGCAGCTCATCGACGACGTGGAGCACCACCTGGACGGCCGACCGGTTTCCGCCCGACCGGACACCTTTCTGTACCGCGCCGGGAAGCTGGTGCGGCGCTACCGGGGCGTGGTGGCCACCGCCAGCGCCGCCCTGTTGCTGATCGTCGGCCTGGTGATCTTCTACACCGTCGAAGTCACCCGCCAGCGGGACCGCGCCCAGACCGCCGCCATGGAGTCCCAGCAGGTTTCCACCTTCCTGCGCAGCCTCTTCGAGGTTGCCGCCCCCACCCGCTCCCAGGGGGAGCAGATCACCGCCCGCCAGCTGCTGGACCGGGGCGCCGCGCGCATCGAGGACGAGCTGGCGGATCAGCCCGCGGTGCAGGCCGCGATGATGACTCTGATGGGCGACGTCTATCGGGAGCTGGCCCTCTACGAGGAAGCGGCGCCCTTGCTGGAGCGGGCCGAGGCGCTGCGCCGGGCCGGGGGAGATCCCGTGGGACTGGCCGACGCCCTCCACGCCCTGGCTCAGGTGCGGGAGGAAAGCGGCGAACTGGACGCCGCTCGCCGCCTCTACCAGGCCGCCCTCGATCTGCGCCGGGAAGCGTTGGGCAACGACGACCCCCGGGTGGCCCGCACCCTGACCGGCCTGGGGCGCGTCCTGACCCAGAGCGGGGACTTCGACCAGGCCCGGGAGTACCACGAGAAAGCCCTCGCCATCCTCGAGAAGACCCTGGGAGCGACGGATCCCGAAGTGGGGCGAACCCTGCGGAGCCTGGGCGAGACGCTGGTCGCCGTGCGCGATTTCGACGCCGCCCGCCCGTACCTGCAATGGGCGCTGCGCATCTTCCAGGACAGCTACGGCCCGGAACACACCTACGTCGCCCAGACGCGCATGGTGCTCGGCGGGGTGCTGCGCTTCAGTGGCCAACCCGAGCGAGCCCTGGAGGAGTACGAGACCGCCCTACCCCTCTTGGAGCGGGTCTACGGCCCCGATCACCCGGAGGTGGCGGTGGCGCTGACCAAGTTGGGCAATCTCCTGAATGCGGAGGACCACTTCGATGAGGCCATCGAGACCCTGCAACGGGCGCTGACCATCCGCGACGCGGCCTTTGGGCCGGAGAGCGTCTGGGTGGCCTCCAGCCTCAACAATCTGGCCCGAGCGATCTGGCTCCGTCCGGATGCTGCGGCGGCGGACTTCGCCCGGGCGCGGAGCCTGCTCGAACGCAGCGTCGACATTTACGAAAAGGCCGGAGATACCCCGGAGCTGGACAAGGTTCTGGGCAACCTCGCCGGGGTGGTGGCGTCCCAGGAGCAATACGATGACGCTTTCGCGCTGTACCAGCGGACCCTGGACTTGCGCGAGCACACCTATGGCCCCGAGCATTCCCTCCTCGCCCCGGTCCTCACCCGGATGGGCGCTCTACGGTGGAACCAACACGACTGTGCCAGCGCCGAGCCGCTCTTCCGGCGGGCGATCGCCGTGGGCCGCGACGAGGGGCCGCACCGCTTGCCGGAAGTGGTCCAGCCCAGCCTCTACCTGGCGGATTGCCTGATCCTCCTCGGGCGGCCCGAGGAGGCCGAGGTGATCGTCCGCCCCCTCGCGACCGACGAAACCCTGGCATCGGGCTGGCGCGCCTGGATCGATGCGCTGCTGGCGGGCAAGTCCCTGGCACCGTAAAGCCCCTGGGCGGTGGGTACCACCCAGGGGCGCTATGCCGCGACTCTACCGGCGACTCTACCGGGAGGATCGGCGGTTATTGGACCCCTTGGACGTGCAGATCCCCCACCAACCCCGTCTCACCGTCATCCGTCGGGCAGGTGCCCATCGGGTCGCAGATCTCCGGGTCGAACTCCCCGGGCCCCGATGCGGGCGGCGTGGTGGCGTTGGAGCCTTCGCCAAAGCCCTTGGATTCCAGCTCCATGGGCAGCAACCCCGTTTCGCCATCATCCGTCGGGCAGGTGCCCATCGGGTCGCAGGTCCCCTCGTTGAACAGGGCCTGGACGTTGAACAGGACAGCGGAGTCGTATGGGGAAGGGGTCTGGGTGTGCTTTTGGGTGTGCATCGGTGGTCTCCTCTCGTCAGCGGTATTATCAGATGCGATGGGCCTTTCTTTCGGCCTTCATAGGGGTATACGGGAAGCCCCCGCAGAATACGACAACAAAATGTAGTTTTTTGCCGAAGCCCACTGCCGAAGGGCGGTTCGCGCCGCCGCCAGCTTTGTTAGACTGCTGTCTCAGCCCCTTCCGGGGCGTGCCCCTCGAAACCCGCAACCCTGATGTCTCGTGAGTCTGGAGGAGAAGCCGGTGAGTCAGAACCCCCTTGATTTGAAACGTGTCCACCACATCGAGTTCTGGGTCGGAAATGCCAAACAGGCGTCCTTCTTCTACCGCCAGGCCTTCGGCTTTTCCCAGATCGCCTACGCCGGACTCGAGACCCACCAGCGGGATTATTCCAGCTACGCTTTGCAGCAAGGGGAGGCGCGGTTCATCATGACCACCCCCTTGAACGCCGACCACCCGATGCAGCAGCATCTGGTGCGCCACGGCGACGCGGTGCACGACATCGCCTTCGAGGTGGACGACGCCGACGCGGCCTACGAGGAGGCGCTGCGCCGGGGCGCGGAGAGTGCCCTGGAGCCCCACGACCTGACCGACAACCACGGCACCCTGCGCCGCGCCGCCATCCGGACCTACGGCGAGACCATCCACTCCTTCATCTCCAACCAGGACTATGAGGGACCCTTCATGCCGGGCTTCGTGGAGCGCCGCATCGACACCCCCAGCGCCGGGATCCGCAAGATCGATCACGTCGTGGGCAACGTCGAGTTGGGGAAGATGAACTACTGGGCCGACTGGTACACCAACATCCTGGGTTTCGAGCGCTACATCAGCTTCGACGACAAGGACATCTCCACCGAGTACAGCGCCCTGATGAGCATCGTCATGTCCGACGATCATTCGGTGATCAAATTCCCCATCAACGAGCCCGCGGACGGGCGCCGCAAGAGCCAGATCGAGGAGTACCTCGACTACAACAATGGTCCCGGCGTCCAGCACGTCGCCATGCTCACCGACGACATCATCGCCACCGTTCGCCGTCTGAAGGACAACGGCGTGGATTTCCTGGAGGTGCCGCAGACCTACTACCAGGAATTGCCCAGCCGGGTGGGTGAGATCGATGAGGCCATCGAGACCCTCAGCAAGCTGGGTGTGCTGGTGGACCGGGACGACGACGGCTACCTGTTGCAGCTTTTCACCCAGCCGGTGGAAGATCGACCGACGGTCTTCTTCGAGCTGATCCAGCGCAAGGGCAGCCGGGGCTTCGGCAAGGGCAACTTCAAGGCCCTCTTCGAGTCCATCGAGCGGGAACAGGATCTACGGGGCAACCTCTAAAGCGAGTTCAGGAGTCCACGATATGCCGTTCTACACCAAGCTGGGCAAGCTGCCCAAGAAACGCCACCAGGTCTTCCGTCAGGCGGATGGCTCCCTGTATCAGGAACAACTGATCGGCAACAAAGGATTCACCGGCATCGCCTCCCTCCTGCACCACCTGCGCCCGCCGACCTCCGTCACCAAGGTGCGGAAGCTGCGGGACGCGGGCCTCGAAAGGGACGGCAACCAGACCCTGCGCCACCGCCATTTCCGCATGCACCGGCTCCCCGCCGGGGGCAGTGCCATCCTGGACCGGGTGCCGCTCCTCTTCAACGGCGACCTGGCCTCCTTCTTCGTGCAGCCGGACAAAGAGGACGACTTTTTCTACCGCAACTCCCAGGGGGACGAGCTGATTTACGTCGCCGATGGCGAAGGGGTGCTCGAAACCCAGCTGGGCAACGTCCCCTTCCGCTCCGGCGATTACCTGGTCATCCCCCGGGGCATCCTGCACCGCTACCGCTACACATCCAAAGGACCCCTGCGCTTCCTGGTGATCGAGGCCGGGGGCTACTTCCGGGCGCCGCAGCGTTACCGCAACGAGCACGGCCAGATGATCGAGGGCGCCCCGTTCAACGAGCGGGACATGCGACCGCCGGAGGCACTGATCACCCACGACGAGACCGGGGAGTTCCCCATCGTCGTCAAGCAATACGACGCCCTGACGGAGATGACTCTGGATCACCACCCCTTCGATGTCGTGGGCTGGGACGGCTACTTTTTCCCCTGGGCGCTCTCGATCCACGATTTCGAGCCCCACGTGGGCCGTTTCCACCTGCCGCCGCCGGTGCACCAGACCTTCGAGTGCGAGGGCTTCGTGGTCTGCTCCTTCTGCCCCCGGCCCTACGACTTCGACCCGACCTCCGTCCCGGCGCCCTACAACCACGCCAACGTCATGTCCGACGAGGTGATCTACTACGCCTCCAGCGAGTTCATGAGTCGTAAGGGCATCGAATACGGCTCCGTCACCCTGCACCCCGACGGTCTACCCCACGGCCCCCACCCGGGCAGGATGGAAGCTTCCATCGGGCAACCCAGGACGGATGAGCTGGCGGTGATGTACGACACCTTCCGACCCCTGTACGTGGCCAAATCGGTGCTCTCGGTGGAGGATGAGGAGTACTATCGGAGCTGGGTGGAGTAGTTCACATGAATCTGGCGGCCACCGGGGGGGCCGCCCCTACGGTAGGGGCAGGTCCCGGTGCCTGCCCTGGATACTGTGCCTCACACGCGGTCTTCCCGGTCCTCGTCGAGAGACTCCAAAAGACTCACCCCCAGTTCCAACGGTGGTTTCTCCAGGATCTCTTGGGCATTACCCTTCCCTGGTCGAATAACTCCCGCCGCAATCGGGCGGCCCAAACGATCTTCATCTTTGGGGCTCTTGTCCGTCACATGAACCCCAGCTCCAGCTGGGCCGCTTCGGACATCATGTTGGGGTTCCAGGCGGGGTCCCAGACCAGATCGACCTCGGCGGATTCGACCCCTTCGACGCTGGCGACCTTCTGTTCCACCTCGCCCGGCAGACTGCCCGCCACGGGGCAGGCGGGGGAGGTCAGGGTCATCTTGACCAGGGCGTGGGCATTCTCGTCCACGACGACATCGTAGATCAGCCCCAACTCGTAGATGTTGACCGGGATCTCCGGGTCGTAGATGGTCTTCAGGGCCTCCACGATTTTTTCCTCCACCGGCCCCTTCGACCCGAGGGCGGTGGCGTCGGGGGCGGGCGGGGTGGTGGTGATGGGCTCGGACATGGTGTTCTCTCCTTTGTTCACTCTTCCGTGGAGACCGGCGCGTCTTCCTCTTCGAGGGCGGCGTGCAATGTATGCCAGGCCAGGGTGGCGCATTTGACCCGCATGGGGTAGTCGCGCACTCCGGCCAGGGCTTCGAGTTTTCCCAGGTCGGGGGCTTCTTCCCCCTTCATCGCGTGGATGAAGGCCGTCAACAACCGCTGGACCTCTTCCTCCGTCTTGCCCTGCACCGCCTCCGTCATCAGCGAGGCGGAAGCCTGGGAGATGGCGCAACCCGTCCCCTGGAAGGTGACCTCCGCCAGCCGATCGCCCTCGCGACGCAGGTAGACGGTGACCTTGTCGCCGCACAGGGGATTGTCCCCCGCCGCGCTGTGCACAGCTTCCCCGGTCAGGACCCGGAAGTTCTGGGGGCGCTTGTTGTGGTCCAGGATGACCTCCTGGTACAGATCGGTCAAAGACGACATCAGGCGAAGATCTCCACGGTCTGCCGGAGCCCGGCGACCAGGGCGTCCACCTCTCCGGGGGTGTTGTAGAAAGCGAAGGAGGCGCGAGCCGTGGCGGGGACGCCGAAACGCTCCATGACCGGCTGGGCACAGTGGTGCCCGGCGCGGATGGCGACCCCGTGTTGATCCAGGATGGTGGCGATGTCGTGGGGGTGGACGCCATCCATCACGAAGGAGAGAACCCCCACCCGCTCCCGGGCGCTGCCGACCAAGCGCACTCCCGGCAGGGCCGTGACGGCCTCCGTGGCGGTGGTGAGGAGCGCCGCTTCGTAACGCTCCACGGCCTCGGCATCCAACCCCTTCAAATACTCCACCGCCGCCCCCAGACCGATGGCTTCGGCGATGGCCGGGGTGCCGGCCTCGAAGCGGTGGGGGGGCTCCCGGAAGCGGGTGCCCTCGAAGGAGACCGAAGCGATCATGTCGCCGCCGCCCTGGTAGGGACGCAT
>Ga0055474_10000254_pt1 | contig 12140 bp, 11 predicted proteins | sample Muzzi_PWA_D1_FD_57680 | JGI IMG/M metagenome (GOLD analysis project Ga0055474, IMG submission 57680) | Wetland microbial communities from San Francisco Bay, California, USA, that impact long-term carbon sequestration - Muzzi_PWA_D1 | ecosystem: Environmental > Aquatic > Marine > Wetlands ... | reverse complement strand
TGGCGGCGGCAGGGCATCCCTGGGACGATTGGCAGGCGCTGGCTCTTGCGGTTCTGGCGAGCTATGGCCCGCTGTATCGCGCGCGCAATCTCGATGCCGCGGTTCTGCGGGCGAAGGACGGCGGCGATGCCGGAACGCAGCGCCTCGTCGCTTGTCAGCACGACGAACCCACGGCCGAGGCGGCGATTGCCGCAAGCCTTCCGCGCCTCGGCGAGATTCGTAACGACGTTTCCCGGGCCGTGCGCGCCCAGTACGAGGAAAACCCCTATCCCCGCTGGCGGAGCCTACACCGTTTGCCGGCCCGACCTCTGCGGCAGGTTTTGCCGGATATCTGCCCGGCCCTGGCCGGCGTTCAGCCGCCGCCGGAACATCCGCGAGTTCTGATCGCGGGTTGCGGCACCGGCCGCCACGCGCTCCTGGCAGCCCAGCTCTACCGGCCTTCCGAGATGTTCGCCGTCGATCTCAGCCGGGCCAGCCTCGCCTATGCGGTCCGAAAGGCGAAAGCCTTCGGCATCGACGACATCGCGTTCTGCCAGGCGGACATTCTTGATTTGCCGGCACACTTGGCACCTTTCGATGTGATCGAAAGCTCGGGCGTGCTGCACCACATGGCCGCGCCCCTGGAAGGCTGGCGGGCCCTCACCGCGCTTTTGAAACCCGGCGGCCTTATGAAGATTGCGCTCTATAGCGAGGCGGCCCGACAACACATCGTGGCTGCCCGGGCGCTGATCGCCGCGCGCGGTTTCACGGCGACGCCCGATGGCATCCGTCTTTGCCGCCAGGAGATCTTCGCGCGTAGCGGCGAGCCGGCCATGGCCAAACTGGCGGCGGGCCGGGATTTTTACAGTCTCTCGCTCTGCCGCGATCTGATCTTCCATGTGCAGGAGCACCGCTTCACCCTGCCCCAAATCGCAGCGGCCTGCGCCGAGCTGGGCCTGACCTTTCTCGGCATCGAACCCCAGGAGCCGCGTTTGGCGGAGAGCTACAGGAGCCGCTTTCCGGAGGACCCGCAGCTGCGGTCGCTGGCGAACTGGGCCGCCTTCGAAACCGAACACCCCGACAGCTTCGCCGAGATGTACCATTTCTGGCTCCGCAAGCCGGACGGTGATTAATTTAGGTCGACGACCACCGGAACATGGTCCGACGGCTTCTGCCACGCCCGAGACTCCCGAAAGGTGGTGAAGCCGGCGAGCGCGCCGGATAGCGGCGGTGTGGCCAGTATGTGATCCAAGCGCCAGCCGTAGTTTTTCTCGAAGGCCGGCGGATAGCGATAGCCCCACCAGCTGTAGAGCGCCTCGGGTGTCGGGTGATAGTGCCGCGGCACGTCGATCAGATCGGCCGCCTGCCAGAGTCGCTCCATGTGAGCGGTTTCGGTGGGCGTGTGGCCGACGTTGCGCAGCAACCGCTTGTGGTTCCAAACGTCCCACTCCAAGGGCGCCACGTTGAGGTCGCCGAGCAGGATGGCGGGTCGGTCTTTCAGGCCCGTGGTTTCGGCCCAGTCGGCCATCTCGGTCAAGAAGGCGAGCTTGTGGGCGAACTTGTCGTTCGCCGCAACGTCGGGCTTGTCGCCGCCGGCGGGCACGTAAAAGTTATGCAGGTTGAGCCCATTGGGCAAAACGACCGAGACGTGGCGGCAGTCGTCCTTGCCGCACCACACCTTTTTCTCGGTGGCCGAAAAGGGCAGGCGCGAGACGATCGCGACGCCGTTGTAGCTCTTCTGTCCGTGGACCAGCTGGTGCCGGTAGCCCAATTCCTCGAAAGCGGCACCGGGAAAGTCTTCGGTCTGCACCTTGATTTCCTGCAGACAGATCACGTCGGGCGCCATTGTGTCGACGAAGCGTGCCAGGTGTTCTAGGCGTTGCCGAAGGGAATTGACGTTCCAAGACGCGATACGCAGTGACATAAAAAAACGCTTTCCGCCGGCTGTGCCATTTATGCTGCCCCCCAAACGAATGGAACGCCCGGTCGGGGGGGATCCGGGCGTTCCTTCGCTCCGAAGAGACGGTGGAAGGATGGCAGGGGAATGCGTCCCTCCACTTGACCGACACATTGCATGTCGGCCTTTGACAATAATTTAGTACGCCGCGCGGCTATTGCAACAACGCAAAATCGAATTCATCCACAGGCATGAATAATTCGTGCGCCGCGCGAAGGTTGTGCGAAATTATCTTGCGCAAACGGCAAAACACACCGCGTCGGCCTTAAGACTTGTAACATGCTTGCGACGCTTTCAGTCCCTTGACGGGGTGTCAGCCGGCCAACATCACGGCGTCTTTTCCGCTGCGGCGCGCGGCGCGCCGGCTGCGTGCGGCGGTGCCGAAGGCCTCGAAAAGGCGCGCCGACAGGGGGTTCTCCCAAGCCTTGTATTCCGGATGCCACTGCACGCCGATGGCAAAGGCCTTGGCGTCTTTGACGCGGACGGACTCGACCGTGCCGTCGTCGGCCCGGCCCTCCACGATCAGCTTTTCGGCGACCCGGTCCAAGGCTTGCCAATGCAGGGAGTTGATCTGCATTTCTCGGGTCCCGAAGATCTCCGCGATCCGGCTGTCCGCTTCGAAGGTCACCCTGTGCTTCGGACCGTATTGGACATCGGGGTCCGGGTCCTGCGGCCGGCGGTGGTCCAGGCGTCCCGCCACTTCGTGGACACGGGGGTGCAGGCTGCCGCCGAGCAGCACGTTCAGCTCCTGGAAGCCGCGGCAAATGGCGAGCAGGGGCACGCCCTGATCCAGGGCAGCCCGGATCAGCGGAAAGCTGGTGTCGTCCCGCTCTCGGTCGTAGGGCTCCGCTTCCGGGCCCGGCGCCCGGTCGTAGAGACTGGGATGCACGTTGCTGGGGCTGCCGGTCACAAGCAGTCCGTCGAGCGACGCCACCAGGGCTTCAACGTCCAAATGGGTGCCCAGCGCTGGCACCACCAGCGGCAATCCCTTGACGCAGCGTGCCACGGCGCGCACGTATTTGTCGCCCGCCACGTGGAAAGACTGATCGTCCAGGGTCCGCACACAGGCCGGCAGACCGATAAGCGGCGGACCGGCGTGCTGCGGACCGGCATGCTGCGGCCCGGCATGCTGCGGATCGACGAGCGATGAGCTCGCGAGAGGTGAAGGCGCGTTTGGCATCGTTCTTAATAGCTAGGCGAGGCCCTGGGCGCTGGCAAGCGAAATGATCGGCGGCATAGGGCCCGCGATCGAAGACGAACGGCAGTCGGAGGAACCGAAAGACCCATGGAGAACGACGAGACCCTGCTGGCACTTGGGAAGGCCCTGGCCGTCGGCCTCTGGTTCCTGGGGCTGCTTTTCGCGGAACGGCTTTGGCCGGCGGCGGGTCTGCCGGCGGTGATTGCGCGACCGGCCGATGCCTGGCGCCGCGTCGGCCGCAATCTGGGCCTTTGGCTTTTGAACCTGCTCCTCTCGCCGTTGATCGTCTTGCCGCTCTCCTACTGGGCGGCGGCCCAGCAACTGACCTGGCGCCCGCAGTGGTGGGGCGGTACGGCGGGATTGCTGCTGGATCTGCTGCTCCTCGACCTGCTGATCTATTGGTGGCACAGGGCCAACCACGTGGTCCCGTTTCTCTGGCGGTTCCACGAAATTCACCACCGCGACGGCTTTCTCGACACCACGACGGCCCTGCGGTTCCACTTTGGCGAGGTGTTGCTTTCGGCGGCGGCGCGGGCGGCGGCCATCCTACTGCTGGCGATACCCTTTCGGTCGATTCTGGTGTTCGAGGCCGCGGTCCTGGCGGCGGCGCTGTTCCACCATTCGAACCTACGGATACCCGCGGCGCTGGAAGCCTGGCTGGCCCGTGTCGTGGTGACGCCGTCGATCCACTGGGTCCACCACCACGCCAAACGTGCGGACACCGACGCCAACTACGCAACCGTGCTGTCGCTCTGGGATCCGCTCTTCGGGTCACGGGCGGCCGGGCGCCGGCGCTTGGATATGACGATCGGCGTCGAAGGCCGGCCCGGCGATCTTGGCCTTGTCCGGCTCTTGTTGCGGCCCTTCACCGGCGGCCCGACTAGTCGGTCCGGCGCTGACCCTTATTGAGCTCGAACTGGCTGTACTCGAAGAGTTCTGGATCGATCTCCTCGCCGTATAGCGGATTGATGAGGGAGACCTGGGTCAAGACACCTTGGGCGTCGGTCACTTCCCATTTTCGCAGGGTGATGGGGCTGTCGCTGAAAATCAGCGTGACCTTGCCGTTTTCCGGCGACTCGCGGTCCTGCAAGGTGACCGACAGGGTGCCCAGGCCCTCCTCGACCTTGGTGACCAGCAAATCGCCGCCCAGTTTCACTTTCTCGCGGACCAGAAACCACAGGGGCGTTTCCCAGAGCGGAATGTAGCTGGCCTGCTTCAGTTCACGGTCGTAGTAGAGCAGGGTCAGGCCGTTGGAAACCAGGAGCACCGTGCTGGGCGGGTCGTAGTCGAAACGCAGTCGGCCCGGCCGGTCGACGTAGACCTCACCCTCGGCATAGGCGCCGTTGGAGGAGATCTGCACGAAGCGAGCCTGCAGGCTGTCGAGCCTGTTCAGGTAGTCCTCGATACGGGTCAGAATCGCGATGTCGTCCGGCGAAAGCGGCGGCGGCTCGACCTTATCGTCCGCAACGGCAGCAAGGGGCGCCAAGGCGAGAAACACGGCCGCGCCAAGCAGCCAACGGCGCAAAGGATCGATCTTCAAATGCTAACCCTCACCGCCGGGAACCAAAACCTCACGCTTGCCCACGTGGTTTGCGGCAGAGACCACGCCCTCGGCTTCCATGCGCTCGACAATGCGCGCGGCACGATTGTAGCCGATCTGCAAATGCCGTTGAACGAAGCTCGTCGAAGCCTTTCTGTGTTGCAGAACCACCGCCACCGCCTTGTCGTAGAGTTCGTCGCCGCCTTCCGACCCGCCGCTCAAGCTCAGATCGAAGCCGCCCTCGCCCTCTTCCTCTTCGGTCACGGCCTCGATGTAGGAAGGCTCGCCCTGGGATTTCAAGTAGGCGACCACATCTTCCACTTCCTGGTCGGTCACCAGAGGCCCGTGCACGCGAATGATCCGGCCGCCTTGGGCCATATAGAGCATGTCGCCTTGGCCGAGCAGCTGTTCGGCCCCCTGCTCGCCGAGAATGGTTCGGCTGTCGATCTTCGAGGTCACATGGAAGGAGATCCGCGTCGGGAAGTTGGCTTTGATGGTGCCGGTGATGACGTCGACGGAGGGGCGCTGCGTCGCCATGATCAGATGGATGCCGCCGGCCCGGGCCATCTGTGCGAGGCGTTGGATGGCGCCTTCCACGTCCTTGCCGGCCACCAGCATAAGGTCGGCCAGCTCGTCCACGATGACCACGATCAGGGGCAGCGGGACCAGGTCGAAGGGCTGCTCCTCGGTGATCGGCTTGCCGCTGTCCGGATCGAAGCCGGTTTGCACCTTGCGGGTCAGCACCTCGCCTTTGCGGCGCGCCTCCTCAATGCGGGCATTGTAGCCGTCGATGTTGCGCACGCCCAGCCGCGACATGGCGCGGTAGCGGTCTTCCATCTCGCGCACCACCCATTTCAAGGCCACCACCGCCTTCTTGGGCTCGGTGACCACCGGCGCCAGAAGGTGGGGGATTCCCTCGTAAACCGAGAGCTCCAGCATCTTGGGGTCGATCATGATGAGCTTGCAATCGTCCGGGCCGAGGCGGTACAGCAGGGACAAGATCATGGCGTTGATGGCCACCGACTTGCCCGAACCGGTGGTGCCGGCCACCAGCAAGTGGGGCATGCGGGCCAGGTCGACGATGGAGGGGTTGCCGCCGATGTCTTTGCCCAGCGCCATGGGCAGCTTGGCGCCGCTGCGCTCATAGGCCTCCGACGCCAAGAGCTCGCGCAGATAGACCACCTCGCGCTTGCGGTTCGGCAACTCGATGCCGATGGCACTGGAGCCGGGCACCACGGCGACGCGAACGGAGATGGCGCTCAAGGAGCGGGCAATGTCGTCGGCCAGGCCGACCACGCGGCTGGTCTTGGTGCCCGGTGCCGGCTCCAACTCGTAGCGCGTGACCACGGGTCCGGGGCGAATCTTGATGATCTCGCCGCGCACGCCGAAGTCCTCGAGCACGCTTTCCAGCAGCCGCGCGTTCTTTTCCAAGGCATCCTTGGTCACGGCGGCGTTCTTGCCGTGGTCCGCCGGCAAATCCATCAAGGTCAGGGCCGGCGCTTCGTAGGCCCCCTCCGACGCCCCGAAATCCAATCGGCCCTGGCCCGCCATCTGACCCTGTTTGCCCAGCTTGACGCGGGTCTTCTTGGGCGCCACCAAGTCCGACGAGCGGCGGGTGGTGGTGGTTTCGGCATCGGTGCTCCCAAGCTGGGATTTCCCCCCGCGGGCACTGCCGAGGCTCGGGGCTTGCGGCGTCGCGGTTTCGGCAGCCGGGTCGCGGGCCGTGCGCCCCATTGCGCCGGTGCTCGCCTTGGCGCCGGCCCGTTCGGCTTGCCGGGCCATGCCCGAAAGGCCGCGCTTGGCACCGCTGCCCAAGCGCACCAAGGCGGCCATCAGCGCCCGCCACTCCAATAGGCTGAGCCCAAGCACGAAGAGAAAGGCGCCAATCGCGACAGGGGCAGCGATCCAGGCCACGGCGACCGGGCCGAGCTCGAGAAAACTGCTGCTGTGACCGAGGAGCAGGCGCCCTGCGGAGCCCCCCAGGGTGGTTTCCGGCAACCAGCTCTCCGGCGGCGCGAGGCTGGCCAGAGCTATGGCCGACAGCAGCAAGGCCAGCGGCAGAGCCGCCAGGCGAAAGCCCCAATGGGACAGGCGCCGATAGCGATAGATCCGCCAGGCCCAGGCCAGCATGACCGGGGTGATGAAAAAGGCGGCAAGACCCAGGGTCTGGATCAGGACGTCGGCGACCGCGGCACCGGGCGCGCCCAGCACGTTCCGGGTCGTGGTCTCCACCGCCCGGTTGATGGAGGGATCGGCCGGATTATAGGTCAGGCAGGCGACGAATAGCGCGACGCCCAAGAGGGCGAGGAGCAGGGCGCCGGCTTCGGTCAGGCGTTGGCGCATGAATTCGCCGCTTCCGCTCGGAAGAAAATTGACCCGCGACTGACGAAGACTTTCCATCATGTCTCTCTCCTTACCCGGCGCGTTCGCATCGCCGGATCGGATTCTCTCCTATGCCCGCGCCCGGCAGCGACACTAAAGCACCTCGACCATACGATTGAGGGCTGCTTCGGTGATCGCCGCATCGTAAACCAACGCCGCTCGTATATAGGCTTGGCCCGGATTTCCCAAGTCCGGATCCGTCGCGCACATATAGGCACCGGGCAACACCTTGATCCCGGCCTCCGCCCAAAGCCGTTTGGTGGCTTGCTCGCCGTCGCCGACATCGAGCCACAAGAAGAAACCGCCATCGGGTTTGACGAAGCCGAAGCGGTTGCCGAGGATGCGCTCGGCAATCTCGAAGTTTTTTTGATAGAGCTTGCGGTTGGCCTCGGCATGCGACTCTTCGGACCAAAGCCGGCTGCCGGCCGCCAGCACCGGCAGCGGCACGCCGGCGCCGCCGACCCGCAACGCGCCCTCCATGGCCGCAATCAGCGCCTCGTCCCCGACGACGAAGCCACAGCGCAAGCCCGGGGCGCTGGAGCGCTTGGAAAGCGAATGAAATATCAGCAGCCCATCCAGCGATCCCCCTAGATCCGCGGCGGCCTGAAGGGCGCCGGCCGGTGGCGTGCCGTTGTAGATCTCGGCATAGCACTCATCGAAGGCGACGGTGAAATCATGCTGTCGGGCCAAACGTATCACATCCGCCAAGGTATCTTTGTCCGCGGCGGTGCCCTGCGGGTTGGAGGGCGAGCAATAGAAGCAAAGCGCGGCGGCCGCCAGATCGCCCGGATCCAGTGCCGCAAAGTCCGGCAAGAAGCCGCTGTCGCGATGGGCGTTGACGAAGACCGCTTCCGCCCCCACGGACACGGCGGACCCGACATAGACATGATAGAAGGGATTGGGCACCAAGACCTTGGGCCGGGGGGCCTCGGCCGCCACAGGCGGCACGCAGCTGACCGCCGCGAAGAAAAGCCCTTCGCGGCTGCCCGGCAGGGGCAGGATATGGCGCTCCGGATCGATCATGCCGGCCGGCAGGTCATAGCGTCGCTGCAGCCAGGCCGCGGCGGCGTCTCGATAGTCTTTGGTGCCGCGCGCCGGCGGATAGCGCGACCAGCCGGCGGCCGCTGCCGTCAGCTCTTCGGCAAGGAACGCCGGCGGCTGGTTCTGCGGCTCGCCCACCGACAGCAAAATGGGGGCCTCGCCAGCCTTGGGCGCGACAGCCTCCAGCAGGCGGTTGAGCCGCGAGAAGGGGTGAAAAGCTTGCAGTTGCTGCCGGTCAGGCATAGCGCTCCGGTCCGAGGTCCGAGATCGTGAAAGTCGACTTACCGCACAGCGGTCCCGGCGAATCGGCGCGGGCTCCAGACATAAAAAGGAGTCTAACGCCTAGAGATTCCGGGAACAAGTCGGCTTTCGCCGTCCCCAATGGTCATTCGTATCGCGATCCAGTCTTCCCTGGACAATGCGGCCGGGAGAGGGCAATTCTGCTGCAGCATGACGGACGCACAGGAATCGGCGAAGCAGACTGAGCCCCGGCCGGCGACCCCCGGCAAGGCAGAGCTTTGCGCCGACCTTTTGATCGTCGGCGGCGGTCTGGTGGGCGGCTGCATGGCGATCGCTGCAGCGACGGGCGGCTTGACCTCCATCGTGGTGGATCGCCTGCCCTTGGCCGGCCAACTCGACGCCGCCTTCGACGGACGTTCCTCGGCCATCGCCCGCGGCTCTCAGCAGGTCTTGGCGGGTGTCGGCCTCTGGCCGCAGCTGGCTGCCGATGCCGAGCCCATCACTGAAATCCGCGTGTCCGACGGCAAGGTCGGCGCAACCCTGCGCGAGGCCTGGGTCTCGCCCTTGTTTTTGCACTACGACAGCGCGGCGTTGGACGGCGAACCGCTGGGCTATATCTTGGAAAACCGCGCCCTTCGCCGCGGCTTGGCCGCGGCCTTGGCGGGCCATCGCGAAATCACGGTCTGTGCCCCGGCCGCGCTGGCCGAGCTAGAGCGCCGGGAAGGCGCCGTCACCGGCCGGCTTGAGGACGGCCGTCGCTTGCGCTGTAGCCTCGCCGTGGCGGCGGACGGGCGCTTTTCCAAGCTGCGGCAGGCGGCCGGGATCGACGCCCAGCGTTGGGACTATCCCCAGGCCGGCATTGTCTGCAGTGTCGGCCACGAGCTGCCCCACGGCGGCGTGGCCCACGAACACTTCCTGCCCGCCGGGCCCTTTGCGCTCTTGCCCATGACCGACGGGCCCTTGGCGGCGGGTGGTCCGAGGGTTCATCGCTCCTCCCTGGTGTGGACCGAAAAGCGCGCTCTTGCCGACGCCATGGTGGCGCTGGACGACGCGGCCTTTGCCGAGGAACTGATGCGGCGTTTCGGCGACAGCCTCGGCGCCCTTTGGGTGGCCGGCAAGCGCTGGAGCTATCCGCTCTCGCTGCTGCACGCGGAACGCTATTTCGATCGGCGCCTGGCGCTGGTGGGCGATGCCGCCCATGCCATTCACCCCATCGCCGGACAGGGGCTCAATCTCGGGATCCGCGATATCGCGGCGCTGGTGGAGGCCTTGGTCGATGCCCGGCGCTTGGGGCTGGACATCGGCACGGCGGAGGTTCTCGCGCGCTATCAGCGCTGGCGTCGTTTCGACACCACCGCCCTGGTCATCGCCACGGACGCGCTCAACCGGTTGTTCTCCAACGACCTCGCCCCGCTTCGATTGGCCCGAGACCTGGGCCTTGCGGCCGTCAACCGCCTGCCTACGGCCAAGCGCTACTTCATGCGCCACGCCATGGGCATGGTGGGCGACCTGCCGCGCTTGGTCCGCGGCGAACCGCTTTAGGGGTCGCGGGAGAGGCCTTGACGGTCCAGTTCCGCCAGGTAGTCGGCCCAGACCTCGGCTTGGTTGCGCCCGAGGTCGTAGAGGTAGTCCCAAGAGAAAATCCCGGTGTCGTGCAGGTCGTCGAATTTGATCCGGACGGCATAGTTGCCCACCGGCTCGATGGCCATGATGCCGACATGCCGGCGGCCGGCGATCAGGGTCTTTTGGCCGGGGCCATGGCCCTGCACTTCCGCCGAGGGACTTTCGACCCGCAGGAGCTCGGCCGGGTAGGACAGGGTTTCGCCGTTGGCAAAGGTGATGACCAAGCGCTTTTCCGCGGAAATGTAGCGAATTTCCTCGGGGTTCGGCGTGTCTGCGGTTTCGGACATGGGTCGGCCTATTCGTCGAGGCGCCGGGCTTCTTCCTGCAGCATGATGGGGATGCCGTCCCGGATCGGATAGGCAAGCCCGGCCTGGCGGGAGATCAGCTCCTGCGCGTCCGCATCGTACTCCAAGGGACCCTTGGTTACGGGGCAGACGAGGATCTCCAGCAGCTTGGGGTCGACCTTGGATTCGCTCTTCGCCATGGTTTTCGGGTGCTCCTCGTTGGCGGTGCCGTTGTCAGTGCGGCGCCCTAGTCAGTGTGACGCCGTTGTCAGTGTCGTGCCGTGTCGCCGTCGCGTTCGTGAATGGCCATCTCCAAGAGCGCCGTCAAGGTCTCGGCCCTCGTCGCAACGCTTTCGCTCTCCAAGAGTGCCTGTTTCTCCCAGGGCTCGAAGGGACAGAGCATGGCAAGGGAGGTCACCAGCCGCTCGCTCGGCGCCTGCGCAATGCTATCCCAATCGCCTTCCAAGTTGAACATCTCGAAATAGATTTTGAGCGCGTCCAAAAGCCGCGGGCGGTCGATGTCCGGGTCCATGGGCTCCAAGTCGCGATGGAAGCGGCTGTAGTCCGCAGCGACCTGACGGTACGCGGCGGAAGGCAGTTCCTCCCGGACGTCGAAGCGGAGCAAGCCCGTTAAGGTGACCATATAGCGACCGTCGTCGGTCTCGCTGAAGGAGGTGATGCGCCCGGCGCAGCCGGTGTCGTAAACCGCCGGCGCCTGCTCCTCCTGCTCGCTGCCCGCTTCGGCCGGCTGGATCATGCCGACCAAGCGGTTGCCGGCCAGGGCATCGTCGAAAAGGGACAGGTAGCGCGGCTCGAAAATATTCAACGGCAGGCGGCCGCCGGGCAGCAGGAGGACGCCCGTCAAGGGGAAGATCGGAAGCTTGTCGGGCAGCGCCTCTAGGCCGGGGTCGAAAGGGCCGCGACTCATGAAAACAGCAAAGAGGAGAGACGGCGCCGCGCCTGCAGGGTGACCGGGTCGGTCGGGCCCCAGGCCTCGAAGAAGGTCAGCAGCTGTTTGCGCGCCGCTTCGTCGTTCCAGGCCAGATTCTTCTCGACGATATAAAGCAGCTCGTCAGCGGCCGCTTCCGCCTGTCCGGCGGCCTGCAAGGCGATGGCCAGGTCGTAGCGCGCTTGATAGTCCTTCGGGTCGGCGGCGATCCTCGCATGCAACTCGTCCAGGGGTCCGGCCGCCGCCGCCTTTTCCTTCAAAGTCAGCTTGGCCATGACCGAGGCGAACTCGCTGGACGCCAAGACGTCAGGCTCCAGCGCATCGACGGTCTCCCGCGCGCTCGTCAGATCGTCTTCGGCAAGCTGGCAGGCCACCAGGCCGGCAAGGGCCGCCTTGTTGTCGGCCTCGTGCTGCAAGATCTGCGAATAGAGCGCCAAGGCTTGATGATGATCACCTGTCGCGAGGGCCGCCTGCGCTTGCTCCAAGGCCTGCTCAACCGGGCTCGGGCCGACGCTGGCGCCGGCCATCTCCGCCAAACGCTTAACGAAAGCCTTAATTTCGCTTTCGGGCTTGGCGCCCTGAAAGCCGTCGACCGGCTGGCCTTGGAAGAAGGCATAGACCGTCGGGATCGACTGGATGCGCAACTGGGCGGCCAGCTCCTGGTTTTCGTCGATATTGACCTTAACCAGGATCACCGCGCCGCGTGCCTCGGTCACCGCTTTTTCCAGGAGCGGGCCGAGCTGTTTGCAAGGACCGCACCAGGGTGCCCAGAAATCGACGATGACCGGGGTTTTCAAGGAGGCCTGGACGACCTCTTGCCCGAAAGCTTGCTGGTCGACGTCCTTGACGAATTCGCCGCCGTTTTGCGCGCCGCCGTTGGGGCCGGCGCCGAGGATGGTTTCCATGAGCCTCTGTCCTACATCGAATAGCCGTAAAAATCGTCGCCA
>Ga0055474_10000253_pt1 | contig 12191 bp, 6 predicted proteins | sample Muzzi_PWA_D1_FD_57680 | JGI IMG/M metagenome (GOLD analysis project Ga0055474, IMG submission 57680) | Wetland microbial communities from San Francisco Bay, California, USA, that impact long-term carbon sequestration - Muzzi_PWA_D1 | ecosystem: Environmental > Aquatic > Marine > Wetlands ... | reverse complement strand
CCTCGGCCCTCTTCTCCGCCGTCATGCGCCCCTTGGCGACCCGCTCGTCCAGGATGGCCTGAATGCGGGCCTTGCCCGCGTCCGCCTTCTCCTGGTTGACCTCCTTGAGCACCACCTCGATGCCGGACAGGGCGCTGACGTAGGCGATGCCGTGACCCATCAGCCCGGCCCCCAGCACGCCGACCTTCTCGGTCTTCTGGGGCGGAATTTCCCGGGGGCGACTGCTGCCGGCGTTGATGCCGTTGAGCTGGTACCAGAAGGCGGTGATCATGTTCTTGGCCACCGGTCCGCAAGCCAGCTGGGCGAAGTAGCGGGATTCGATGCGCGAGGCGGTGTCGAAGTCCACCAGGGCACCTTCCACGGCGGCGCTGAGGATGGCCTGGGGCGCGGGGTAGTTGCCGTGGGTCTTCTTGCGCAGCATGGCCGGGGCGATGGCCACCATCTGGGCTACTTTGGGGGAGCGGGGGTCGCCGCCGCGCATGCGGTAGCCCTTCTGATCCCAGGGTTGGGCGGATTCGGGGTTGGCCAGCGCCCAGGCGCGGGCCTTGTGGAGCAGCGCCTCGCCATCGCTGGCCAGGTCGTGGAGGATGCCCGATTCCAGGGCGGTGCGGGGGTCCACCCGTTTGCCCTCGGTCAGATAGCCGAAGGCCTCCTGCAAACCGATCAGCCGGGGCAGGCGGGTGACCCCGCCAGCGCCGGGCAGGAGCCCCAGGGTGACCTCCGGGAAGCCGATCTGGATGCCGGGGTGGTCGATGGCGATCCGGTAATGGCAGGTCAGGGCCAGTTCCAGTCCCCCGCCCAGGGCGTGGCCCGCGATGGTCGCCACCACGGGCTTGCCCAAGGTCTCCAGGCGCCGGAAGAGGGCCTTGATCTCTTCACAGCCCTGGAAGGCGTCTTCCGGGTCTTCCAGCCGGAACAGGCCGTCGATGTCGCCCCCGGCCATGAAGACCTTTTTGGCGGAGGTGATCACCACTCCGGCCAGGGTCTCTTCCCCCTCCAGCCGGTCGAGCACCTGGGACAGCGCCTCGACCAGCTCGGCGTTGATCAGGTTGACGGGCCGACCGGGCAGATCCAGGGTCAGGGTGACAAGGTTCTGGGCATCTTTCGCATATTGAATAGCCATAGCAGGGAATCTCCTCGCAAGTTACACGCGCTCGATGATGGTGGCGATCCCCATGCCGCCGCCGACACAGAGGGTAATGAGGGCGGTGGACTGGTCGGTGCGTTCCAACTCGTCCAGGACAGTGCCCAGCAAACAGGCCCCGGTGGCCCCCAGGGGGTGGCCCATGGCGATGGCACCGCCGTTGACGTTGATCCGGTCCAGGTCGTGGATCTTCATGTCCCGCAGGAAGCGCAGGACCACCGCGGCGAAGGCTTCGTTGACCTCGATGAGGTCGATATCGCCGATCTCCATACCCGCCAGGGCGAGGGCCTTGCGGGTGGCGGGGGCGGGGCCGGTGAGCATGATGGTGGGTTCCGTGGCGGTGAGGCCGGCGCTGACCACCCGCGCCCGGGGCGTCAAACCCAGCTCGTCGCCCTTCTCCTTCGAACCCACCAGCACCAGAGCGGCGCCGTCCACGATGCCGGAGGAATTTCCCGCCGTGTGGATGTGCTGGATCCGTTCCACCTGGGTGTATTTGTCCAGGGCCACGGCGTCGTAGCCCATCTCGCCCATGCCGGCGAAGGAGGGTTTCAGCTGCCCCAGGCTTTCGAGGGTGCTGTCGGCGCGGATGTGTTCATCCTCCTCCAGGATGGACAGACCGTTCTGGTCCTCCACCGGGATGAGGGACTTGAAGAAGCCCGCCTCCCGCGCCGCCGCCGCCCGCTTCTGGGAGGTCACGGCGTAGCCGTCCACCTCTTCGCGGGTGAAGCCCTCCAGGGTGGCGATGAGGTCGGCACCGATGCCCTGGGGCACGAAGCCGATCTTGTCCGCCACCGCCGGATCGAGGGCCATGGCACCGCCGTCGGAGCCCATGGGCACCCGGGACATGGATTCCACGCCCCCGGCCACCACCAGGTGTTCCCAACCGGAGCGCACCTTCATGGCAGCCAGGTTGACGGTCTCCAGACCGGAGGCGCAGAAGCGGTTGATCTGCACCCCGGGGACACTCAGGTCCCAGCCCGCATAGAGGGCCGCGGCCTTGGCGATATCCGCGCCCTGCTCTCCCACAGGGGTAACACAGCCCAGGACCACGTCGTCCACCGCCGCGGTATCCAGGTCGTTGCGCACTTCCAGCTCATGAAACAGGGTGGTCAGCAGGTCGATGGGTTTGATCTCGTACAGGGTGCCACTGGCTTTGCCGCGCCCCCGAGGGGTGCGGATCGCGTCGTAGATATAGGCTTCCGTCGCCATGGTGGGTCTCCTTCGCAAGGGCTTGGGGTCGGATGGGATGGCAGGCCCCACACCGGGAGGGTGTGGTTCTCTGACGATATGGCAGCCCCGGTGTCGGGTCAAGGCGCGGGCGTCGGCGGTGGCTCCGAGATGACGGGTCCGGCGGGCTTCGGAGCCAGGTGCTCTTCCAGGTAGCGCCGCTGGACTTCCAACCAGTACTCCTGACCCACTCCCCGAGGCGTGTGGGACTCTTCGGGCAGGACGACGAGATCGAAGAGTTTGCCTTCGGTCATGAAGGCGTGGGCCAGTTTCATGGTGGCGGAGAAGGTGGCGTTCTGATCGGCGGTGGAGTGAAGGACCAGGAGCTTGCCTCGCAACTGGCCCACCAGAGGAAGGTTGGACGCGGCGGCGTAGCCCTGGGGGTTCTCCTGGGGCAAGCCCATATAGCCTTCGATGGCGCTCGCCTCATGGTCGTAGAGGTCCACCACCGGGTTGAGAGCCACCCCGACGCGATAGAGCTCCGGCTGGGTCAGCAAAGCCCGCAGGGTGAAGTAGCCGCCCCAGGAACCGCCGAAGATCCCCACCCGCTCCAGATCCATGTACGGACGCCGTGCCGCCAGCGCTCGCAGCACCGCGGCATGGTCGGCCACTTCCTGCTGCCCGAAACGATGGTGCACCACGTCCTGGAACGCCTTGCCCCGCCCGGGGGTGCCGCGACCATCCACCACCAGCACCACGAAACCCCGCTGGGCCAGTGCCTGGGCGTAGAGCCCCACGCCATCCAGAAAGGTGCGCGGCACCCAGGTGGCGAAGGGACCGTTGTAGATGGAGTCCACCACCGGGTAGCGCTGGCGGGGGTCGAAGTCGAAAGGTTTGTAAAGCAGGCCATGGAGGCGGGTCACGCCATCCGCCGCCAGGGCCGTGACCTCCTCCGGCGGTTGCCACCCCATGGCCTTGAGGGGCGCGGGATCCGTCTCCGCCAGCACCATCACCCGCCGACTCCCCGCCGCCTCAAGGCGCCACACTTCGGTCCTGGGCGGTCTTGCGGGACTGGAGTGGTAATCCAGGAAAGAGCGGTGGTCGGGAGCCAGATCGACACGGTGCACGCCGGGAGCCTCGGTCAAGCGCTGCCCGGATGACGGGCCCTCTGCTTCAAGGGGCGCGCGATAGAGGTGCACGTCGTAGGGGCGTTTCGGGTCACCCTGGGCGGTGAAATAGAGCCATCCGTCGGGGGCCATGGCGTCCACGCCAACGACCTCGCGGACCGGGAATTCACCCGTGGTCAGGCGCCGGTGCAGCTTGCCCTGCAAGTCATAGAGGTAGAGGTGGCTCCAGCCATCGCGTTCCGAGAGCCACAAGAAGTGCTGCCCATCGCCCGCGGGGGTGAACAGCTGGGGCCAGAGAAATTCGAAGCGCAGACCCCAGAGAAACGTCTCCGAACGCTCCTCCAGAATCACTCGGCTCCGTCCTGTTTGGGGATCCGCGGCCATCAAGCGCAGGCGATCGAAACCCCGCTCCATGCGCAGGAAGAGGACCTCGGCGCCGTCCCCTGTCCACCCCACGATATGGAAGTAGGCCGCCGCCTCGGTTTCGCCCCCCAGATCGAGCGTCACGGTCGATCGGGAGAGGGTGTCGAGCACGAACAATCCGGTGCGCGGCAAGCGGCCCCCCGTCTTGGTCATGGGCACCCACTCGACCTCCTCCCGAGGCTTGAGCCAGTGCACGATGGGAACCTGGTGCACCCCCCGGAAATCCCGTCGCTGGACCACCAATCGGTAGCCGTCCGGGGACCAGCGGGCTTCCTCCGAGAGCCACGGCTGCTCCGCCGTGCCGTCGAGGGTCAGGGGTTCGGTGCGGTCATCCACCGCCCAACGCAGGTGGAGGTTGTGGTTCTCTTGGCCCAGAAAGCGCCGACCGTCGGGAGAAGGCAGCTCGGCTCCGGAAGCCCCCGGCTCCGGCGCCGCTCCCCGCGTTCGTTCGGCGTCCCGCAGGGAGCGTCGCGTTCCACTTTGCGGATCGATCACCACCCACTCCCCCTGGCCGGGTGGCCCCAGCAGTGCCTGGAAAGTGCCGTCGTCGCGCCATTGGGGAACGACGTGGGCTGAGGGCAACGCCCCTCGCAGATCGAGCAAGCGAAGGTACAGCGCCTCGTCCGCCGCCCCGGCCATGCTGGGTATGCAGGACAGCAGGAGGAATCCGCAGATCCCCTTTGCCCCCATCGAACGCCAATTCTTGATCATGGGCTCTCCCATCAACACATACAAAAAAATCGTAGCCAACAAGCGAGCGGGATTATGTACTGGGATGATAAGAATTCGCAATGCGGATAAGTTTCTTCCCGGCCTGCCGGAGAGCGCTGTAACACTTTCCCGGGCCTTGACGCCTGTGGGATTTGTAGACGCCCCAGAAACTCGCTAGACTGCTGGTCCAAATCTTCGCTGAGACAATTTTGGTGTCCGCTGGATCGAAGTCGGAGCCGTTACGACTACCCGCGTGGTGGAATTTGCCGGAGGTGACCGTGAGCGCCGAAGAGACGAAAGCCCATTCCTTCCCTGAAATCTGGCACGACGAACTCGATGCCCTGACGGATTTGCGTCAGCGGCGCAGGGTCGAGGATCCGATCCCCCCCCGGGAAGGCGCAGGAGCGAAGGACTCCCCGGAGGAGCGCGCCTACGCCTCGAACCTCTTCGGTCTGGCCATCTCCGGTGGCGGCATCCGCAGCGCCACCTTCGGTCTGGGGGTGGTCCAGGGGTTGGCCAAGGTGGGGCTCTTGCGGCGCTTTGACTTCCTCTCGACCTCCTCCGGCGGTGGCTACATGGGCAGTTGGCTGGTGTCGTGGATCAAGCGCGCGGGCCTCGACACGGTGGAAGACCGACTACCGCAAGAGGTGCTGCACCGGGCCGAGGGCAACGATAGGGTGCCGCAGGGACGGGAGGAATCCCCGGTCACCTTCCTGCGCCGCTTCAGCAATTATCTGACCCCCCAGGTGGGAGCCTTCTCCGCCGATACCTGGACCGTGGTCGCCACTTACGTGCGCAATCTGCTGCTCAACCTGCTGGTTTTGGTGGCGGCGTTGGCGGCGGTGTTGCTGGCGCCGCGGGCCATCGTGATCGCCTCGACCTTCTTTGAGGGTCATCCGGACCGCGCCTTCTACGCGGCCCTGGCCTTCCTGGGGGTGAGTATCGCGGGGTTGGGGCTCAACACCTTCCGCGAGCCAAAGCCCGCCGAGATGCTGCCGGGCACCAAAGCCGCTCCCGGCGCCGCCGCCACCTCCCAATGCCAGTATCCTTGGTATATGACCCAGGGGTGGGTGCAGATCGGGGTGGTGGTTCCCCTCTTTCTGGTGGGCTGGCTGAGCGGCATCGCCCTCTGGTACTCCAAGGGGTTGGAACATCTGCGGGGCCGGATCATCCCCTGGGATATACCGGAGGTGGCCAAATGGGCCATCGCGGGGGCCATCCTCTACACCGGGGCCTGGGCCATCGCCGGGCTCTTCCGCCTGGTGCTGACCCGGGGCAAGGCCCATCAGAAGGGACTGTGGCAAGCGCTGATCTTTTCCGCACCCCTGGCGGGGGCGGTGGGGACGAGCCTGATCTGGGGACTCATCCAGCTGTATCGCAAGATCCACGGGCGCCATGAGGGCATCACCGGTGAGGTCTCCGACTGGTCGCTGATCCACATCACCACCTGGGCCACCCCCCTGATCATGCTCGTCTTCATCGTCACGGCGGTGGTCCAGATCGGCCTGATGGGGCGGGCCTTCCGGGAGGCGGACCGCCAGTGGTGGAGCCGCCTGGGGGCCTGGATGCTGATCTATTCCATCACCTGGCTGGCGCTTTTCGTCATGACCTTCTACGGACCCTTGCTGCTCATCTGGTTGGGGGCCATCGTCGCCGCCGGACTGGGGGCTGGCTGGCTGGCCTCCACCGCCGGTGGTGTTCTGGTGGGCAAGACCGCCAGCAAGGAGACGGAAAAGCCCAGTCTGGTCAAGGGATTGGTCAAGGCCCTGGCGCCGCAGATCTTCATCATCGGCCTGCTGGCGGTCCTCGCCTTCGGCCTCCATGCCCTCCTGGGGGGCACCGGGACGACGACCCCCGGGGGTGGTGCGCTGCCGGCGGTCTGTCAGGATTTCTGGCCGGAGAAGGCCCCGGAGACCGACTCCGCCGGGACGGACCCCGCCGCCGCCGACACCGCGACCGTGCCGACCACCACCACCGCTCACGGCGACGGCGACGGCGACACGGCGGGCAACCAGCTCAGCACGTTGGTGGCCTGCCACTCGGCCCGCGACTGGGCCTCCATCGTAATCCCCAACGATGGGCGCAATTGGCAGACGATCTTCCTGATGGTCGGCCTCCTGGCCTTCGCCCTGGTGCTCTCCTGGCGGGTGGACATCAACCAGTTCTCCATGCACCTCTTCTACCGCTCCCGGCTGGTGCGGGCGTACCTGGGGGCTTCCAACAAGAACCGCACGCCCCAGCCCTTCTCGGGCTTCGATCCCGACGACGATCTGCCCCTGGCGCAGATGTCTCCTCAAGGCACCGGCGAGCCCGGCGAGCGCCCCTACGATGGCCCGCTGCCGATCCTCAACACCACCCTGAATCTGGTCAAGGGCGAGGAGCTGGCCTGGCAGGAGCGCAAGGGTGCGTCCTTCATCTTCACCCCCCTCTACAGCGGCTTTGACGCCCAGTTGGAATCCGGGGGCACCGCGCGGGGTGCGCTGGAGGCCAACGGCTACCGTCCCACGCGGGAGTACGACACCCACCGGGAGGGCGTCTCCATCGGCACCGCCATGGGGATTTCCGGCGCCGCCGCCAGTCCCAACATGGGCAAGGGCACGACCTCGGCGCTGGCCTTCCTGCTCACCGTCTTCAATGTTCGCCTGGGCTGGTGGCTGGGCAATCCGCGGCACTCCCGGAGCTGGTGTCGTCTCGGGCCGGATATCGGTCTGCTGCGTCTGCTGGACGAACTCTTCAGCCGCACCAACAGCCGTTCCCGCTACGTCTATCTTTCCGACGGCGGTCACTTTGAAAACACCGGCCTGTACGAGTTGTTGCGCCGCCGCACCCGGGTGATCGTGCTCTCTGACGGGGGCGCCGATGGCAAGCGCACCTTCAACGACCTGGGCAACGCCGTCCACAAGGCGCGCACCGACTTCGGCATCGAGATCGAGATCGATCCGGAACTGCTGCGCCTCACCGGCGAGGGCCAGCGCAGCAAATACCACTGGACCCTGGGGCGGATCCGCTACAGCGACGTGGATGAGAACGCCCCGGACGGGTTGTTGATCTACCTGAAATCGTCCCTCACCGGGGACGAGCCCGCGGATGTCTTCAACTACGCCGCCGACAACGAGACCTTCCCTCACCAGCCGACCTCGGACCAGTTCTTCAGCGAGACCCAATTCGAGAGCTATCGTCGCCTGGGCTTCCACGTCGCGGGCAACGCCTTCGGGCGCATCGCCGATCAGCTGGGGGGGAGTGTGGAGGAGCTCACCGCCGCCCTCGAAGGGGAGCTGACGGCCTATCTGAAGCAGGGCCATGGCAACCTCGATCCCTGGGCGAGAACTTTGGGCGGACCAGCGGAGGAAGGCGCGGAGTAGCGATTCGTCTGTTGGGAGGGGGGTGGGGCGGGGTGAAGGACCCCACCCCACCTGTCCACCTCTTCACCTGTCATACACTGTCCCCAGAACATTCGCGTCGGCAACAACCTCTGTAGAGTCGCGTACTCTTCCAAGCAGAGACGGACCATCAATCGAAGGGAGCAGGCACCGTGGCCGGGGAAGGGCAGGGCGCAGTCCGGGATGTGATCATCGTCGGCGCCGGACCGGCGGGCCTCAGTGCGGCGGTGCACGCCCACCGCTCGGGGCTGGACTACCTGCTGCTGGAACGGGCCGACCATCTGGCGGACACGATCTTCCTCTACCAGAAGGGCAAGCATGTGATGGCGGAGCCGTCCCTGGTGCCCTTGCGCTCGCCGGTGCCCTTCGCGCCCGGCTCCCGGGAGGCGGTGCTCGGGGCCTGGGAGGCGATCACCCGGGAGGAGGGGCTCGCCGTCCGCTTCGGCCAGAGCCTGAAGAGCCTGGAGCGGGTGGGGGAAGCTTTCCTCCTGGAGACGGAGGCCGGGGAACAGCATCGGGCGAAGAGCGTCATTCTGGCCATCGGCACCCAGGGCACTCCCCGGGAGCTGGGCGTGCCGGGCCAGGAATTGCCCCACGTCTCCAGCCGCCTGGTGGATCCGGCGGATGTCCAGGGCGAGGATGTGGTGGTGGTCGGGGCGGGGGATTCGGCGCTCGAAGTGGCCCTGGCCCTGGCCGATCAGAACCGGGTGGCGCTGATCGTCCGCAAGGCCGAGATCGTCCGCGCCAAGGAGGCCCTGGAGCGGGAGATTCTGTCCCGCCAGGCGGCCGGGGAGTTGGTGATCCACTTCCGCTCCCAGCTGCGGCAGATCGAGGCCGACGCGGTGGAAGTGGACGGCCCCCAGGGCACCGTGCGCATCCCCGCCCAGCGGGTGATTCCCAAGATCGGCACCCTGCCGCCCCGGGGCTTCCTGGAAGGGCTGGGCATCGAGCACAGCGGCCCCGGTCGCGAGGCCCGCCCGAAGCTCTCGCCGGTCTATGAATCCTCCGTCCCGGGCCTCTACCTGATCGGCGCGGTCTCCGGTCGCGACCTCATCAAGCTGGGCATGAACCAGGGTTACGAGGTGGTGGAGCACCTGCTGGGCCACGCTGTGCTGCCGGCGGACGAAGAGATCCTGCGCCAGCGGCTGCCGGCGTGGAGCGGCACCGTCTGGGAGCGCATCGAGACCCTGCGGGAGGAGATTCCCCTCCTGGGCACGGTGGAACCGGAACCGCTGCGGGAAGCCTTGCTGGCCAGCGAGACCCGGGAGTTTGGCGCCGGGGAGACCATCGTGCGGCAGAACGACTATACGGATTCCTTCCTGGTCATCGCCGCCGGGGAGGTGTCGATCTCCGTCCGGCCCGAGGGGGCGACGGAGGCGCAGAATGTCGGGGTCCTGGAAGCGGGGAATTTCTTCGGCGAGATGAGCCTCATCTCCGGTCGCCGCCGGGGGGCCACGGCGGTGGCCCGTACGGATTGCCGGATCCTGGAATTCCAGCGCAAGGCCATGCTCCGGGTGTTGCAGGGCGCGCCCCGGGCCCAGGCCCTGGTGGACCAGACCTTCCTGTTGCGCACCTTCAGCTCCTACCTCTTCCCCACCTTGCCGGAGGGGCTGCTGTGGCAACTGGTGGGGCGTGCCGAAACCCGCCGCCTCAACAAGGGGGAGGTGCTCTTCGAGGAGGGTTCCCCGGGGGATACCTTCTACCTGATCCGCAACGGCATGGTGCAGATCACCAAAAAGTCCGGCGGTCGCGAGATGGTCCTCTCCTACCTGGTGGCGGGGAACTTCTTCGGCGAGACGGCGCTGCTCGAAGAAGCCCCCCGCACGGCGACCATCAGCGCCATCTTCCCCACCGAGTTGATCGCCCTGCCCAAGGCCCGGCTGGATGCCTTCCTGGAGGAGCACCCGGAGTTGCGCCAGGGGATCCTGGAGACCCTGGAAGAGCGCCGGGTGGCCACCCTGGCGGCGGAGGTGGAGCCGGGGGCGGGACAGGTCCTCTCCGACCTGATCCGCCAAGAGGTGGTCATGGCCACCGATGTGTTGATCATCGACGACCACAAATGCGTGCGCTGCGGCAACTGCATCGACGCCTGCGAGGGGGTCCACAGCGACCGCCAGGCGCGGCTGTCGCTGACCGGCATCAAGATCTACAATCTGCTCGCCCCCAACTCCTGCTGGCAGTGCGAAAACCCCCTCTGCATGCTCGACTGCCCCCCGGACGCCATCGTCCGGGATCCCCGGGGCGAGGTCTACATCAAGAGCAACTGCATCGGTTGCGGCAACTGCGAGACCAACTGCCCCTACGGCAACATCTTCATGGTCCACCCGAAGCGCAAGGCGGGGGTCTGGGATTGGATCAAGGGGCTGGTGGGGGTGGAGCCGGAGGCCCCGGAGAGCGGCCAGACGGTGGCCGTGAAGTGCGACCTCTGCCGCGATCTTTCCGGCGGTCCAGCCTGCGTGCGCTCCTGTCCCACGGAGGCGGCGCTGCGCCTGGATGGGGACGAATACCGGGCGCGGCTGGAGGATCTGGTGGTGCAGCGGGGGACGGGTTGAGGGGTGTTGATGCCGGAAATCCACCCCCGACCCCTCCTTTACGAAAGGAGGGGCGCCCCCACCCGGCCGCTGATCTGGCAGAAAGGCACCCCCTATTCGAGAGAAGGTGAGCGCCCTGGGGTGGTCATGGCTTTGGGGATAGGCTATATTCAGACCTGAATTTGGTGCTCTAGGGAGGTCTAAATGCCGCGATCCATCCTGGTTTCGGAAGACATCGTCGCGTTGGGAGACTTCAAGGCCCACGCCTCGCGGATTCTGCGCCGCCTCCATGAACACCAGCGGTCGGTGGTCATCACCCAGCACGGCAAACCGTCCGCGGTGGTCATCACACCCCAGGAATTTGACCGTTTGCAGGAGTTTGCGCGCTTCACCTCCGCCGTTCGGGAGGGTCTGGCCGACGGGCAAGCCGGTCGGCTGATCGAGGACGAGGACCTCGCCGCGATCCTGGACGCGGAATTCGGCCCGCTGGAATGAAGCTGCGTTGGACGCAGCGAGCGCGCCGCGATCTGATCGAAATCGGTCGCTACATTGCCACCGACCGTCCCGGTGCTGCCCGACGTTGGGTGGAGACCTTGCGACGCCAGGCCCGGCGCGCCGTGGAATTCCCCCATTCCGGGCGCCGGGTGCCCGAGTTCGAGCGCGAGGATCTACGCGAGATCCTGGTGAGCGGGTACCGCATCGTCTACGCCGTGCGGCAAGAGGCGATAGAGGTTCTGACCGTCTTTGACGGCCACCAGCGGCTCCGATTGCCCGAGGGTGAGGAGTCGGATACCCTTTCCTGAACCCGTAACTCCGCAATCGAGCGAGCATGAGCCACCCTACTGTTTTTCTGAGCTACTCCCACCGGGACGAGACTTGGAAAAATCTCCTCGAAAAGCACCTCAAGGTACTGGGGTACCAAGGATTGCTCGCCGTCTGGGATGATCGCCGGATCGAGGCTGGGGGGGATTGGGAACCGGAGATCTTCGACGCCATTGATCGCGCCGAGGCGGCTGTCTTGTTGATCTCGGCTGATTCTTTGACCTCCGAATACATTCTGAACAAGGAAATCCCTCGCCTGCTGGAGCGCCGGACCTCCGACGGACTCTTGCTAGTGCCCCTGATCGTCCGATCCTGTGCCTGGAACCGTGTGGAGTGGTTGAAGCCTATCCAATGCCGCCCCACCGACGGCAAACCCCTCGACACCTTCGCCGACTCCGAACAGGAAGCGCATCTTTCGAAACTGGCGCAGGAGATCGCGGATATTCTGGCTTCGCGAGGCATCGAACCCGGGCGGAGGGAGACTGGAGCACCGAGTCCGGTGCGCATCGCCCTCACCCACCTCCCCACCGGCACCGAAGACTTCGTGGGTCGCGAAGACGAACTCGGCCGCCTGGACGAAGCCTGGGCCGCGGGCGAGCAGGTCAACGTCCTCTCCCTGGTGGCCTTCGGGGGCGTGGGCAAGACGGCGCTGATGAACGCCTGGCTCAAATCCCTGCGCCAGCGCGATTGGGCGGGGGCGGAGCGGGTCTTCGGGTGGTCGTTCTACTCCCAGGGGACGAGGGACGCCCCGGCGTCGGCGGATCCGTTCTTCGAGAAGATCTTCCCCTGGCTGGGGGTGTCTTCGAAGGCCATCCCCCAGTATGCCGAGACCAAGGGGGAGAGGCTGGCGGAACTGCTGGGGCGGCAGCGGACGCTCCTGATCCTG
>Ga0055474_10000252_pt1 | contig 12201 bp, 9 predicted proteins | sample Muzzi_PWA_D1_FD_57680 | JGI IMG/M metagenome (GOLD analysis project Ga0055474, IMG submission 57680) | Wetland microbial communities from San Francisco Bay, California, USA, that impact long-term carbon sequestration - Muzzi_PWA_D1 | ecosystem: Environmental > Aquatic > Marine > Wetlands ... | reverse complement strand
GGAGGCCGTTTGACGGATCGTTCCGTGCGCCGGATCCTCGACGCCTGCGTGGCCGCCGCGGCTCTCCACGCCGGGGTGCACCCCCACGCCATCCGCCACTCCTTCGCCACCCACCTGCTGGAAAACGGCGCCGATCTGCGGATGATCCAGGAACTGTTGGGCCACAGCTCCCTGGCCACGACCCAGCGCTACACCCATCTGGAAATCGATCGCCTGATGACCGTGTATCGGGAGAGTCACCCCCGAGCCAAGCGGGGGTGAAAAAACCTTAACCCGCGCCGAAGGCGAAGCGCAGGGAATGCCACATTTTCACCGGCACCCCTTGCTTCGTGGCGGGCTTGAACTGGAACTGCTTGGCAGCGTCGATAGCCGCCTCGTCCAACCCCATGCCAGCCTTTTCGCCCTCCCGTTCCGCCTCGGTGACCCGGCCCCGTTCGTCCACCAGCACTCGCACCACCACGGTGGTGTCCTTGCGCAGGAAACGCCGCGCCGCGGGGGGGAAGGTGGGCTTGACCTGCTTCAGGATCTGGGGCGGCACGACTCCGGGGCCGGGCTGCACCAGCTCGCCCACCTTCACTTTCGGCTCCGGCGGCGGCGCGGGTTTGGCCACCGGCGGCGGCGGCGGCGGCGCGTTCTGGATCTGGGCCACCTGATCCTTCGGCTTCGGCTTCGCCGCCTCGGCGGCCTTTTGGGCTTCCTCTTCCGCCAGTCGGGCCGCTTCTTCGTCCCGCCTCTTTTGCTCCGCCAATGCGGCAGCCTTGCGCGTTTCTTCGGCTTCCTGCTCCTGGCGCTTTTTCTCCGCCAACACCGCTTGCTGGCGGTTGTATTCGTTCTCCAGCTCCCGCAGGCGCCCTTCGTACTGCTCCGCCAGCTGCTGCTCCATGGCCTTGCTCTTCTCCTCCAGAGCGGTGGCCATCTCCTCCTGCAAGCGGTCCAAATCGGCCTGGATCTCCTCCTGCGTGGGGCCGGTGGGCAGGGCCTGCTGGGCGGCGGGATCGGTGGTCTCGGCGACATCCGTCACTTCGCCCTGGCCTCGGACCATGAAGAAGTAATACGCCCCTGCAGCGATCAACGCCAGGACCACGGCGGCGGCAGCCAGGAGCCCCGCTTTCCCTTTTTTCGCCGGTTCCGCGGGCTCGGGGGCGGCCGGGGCTCCGGCGCCTTCCAGCTCGACGGCACCGGATTTCTCCCCATCTCCTGGGCTGAGGATCGGAATGGCCATCGTCTTGGCCTGGGCCTCCAGATTTCGCTCGCTGGCCATCTCCCGGTTCTCCCGCTCGATCTCGTCGCGGAAGAGACTGTGCATGAAGAAGGCGAGATTGAAGGTCGTCGGATTGTACTGCCCCTCGATCATCAACTGGCTCAGCTGCTTGTGCCAGGCCACGGGATCCCCGATGCGCTGCTCCCGGGGGGCCAGGCTCTTTTCCAACAGTTGGATGATGGGGGCAGGAATCGGCTCATCGTCATGGGCCACCAGGGCACTGTGCAGGGCGGCGGTGGCCTCGGCGGACCCTTCCGGGGCTGGCTTGCCGGTCAGCAGTTCGAAGAGCAGAATGCCCAGAGAGTAGACGTCGTCGCTCTTGTGAGCGGGTTTGCCCTCCAGGGCTTCCGGCGCCAGATACCGGCTGAAGCTCCGCACCGCCGGACTCATGGGGGCCAGGGCACGCAGGCCAGCACCCACCTCGAGGCCCAGCAGCCGCGCCTCGCCCTCGCTGGAGATCATCACCAGATCCGGCACCACGAAACCGTGCAGAATCCGCTGGTCTCCCAACCGCGCTTCGTAGGCCGCCGCCAGACCGAGGGCGACCCGCTCCGTGATGAGCAGGGCATGGTCCACCGGGAGGGGCGACATCTGCTTGTCGGCTTGCGTCATCAGGCTCGCCACATCGGTCCCGGAGATGTACTCGTAGGCGACGAAGGGCACGCCCTCCATTTCGCCAAAATCGGTCCCGTTGCCGATGTTGGGGCTCTTGACGCCCTGCTGGATCTTGGCCCCGCGCTCGGCCACCTCCTGCCAGAGCTGCCCGCCGTCCAATCCCTGGCCATCAAAAACCCGGAGGAGCAGGACCTGCTCGATGGTCTGGCCCTCCACCTTGCCAGCGCGGAAGGTCTCACCCAACGCGTCTTCGGCAAGCTTCTTCAATAACAGATAAGGCCCGAATTGCTCGCGGCTAGTCATGGAAACCCCCTTCGTGATGGACTCACTTTATACTAGATATCTCAGCTCCAGGGTAGAGTCAATTCTCTTCCCGCTCGCGCCGCTCCTTGGCCCATTGATCCCGCCAGTACTGCTTCTGCCACCGATAAACGTTGCGATTGTGCTCCGCCAAGGTGCGGGCGAAGACGTGGCTGCCGTCGTTGCGGCTGACGAAGTAGAGGTAATCCACCGCCGCCGGTTGGGCGGCGGCCACCAGGCTGGCGAGGCCCGGGGAAGCAATGGGGCCGGGGGGTAGCCCGGGATAACGGTAAGTGTTGTAGGGCGAATCCATGGCGAGATCCGCCCGCCGCAGGTTGCCGTCCCAGCGACCGGCCAGCTTCAAAGCGTAGATCACCGTGGGGTCGGCATAGAGCCCGATGCCCTGGCGCAGGCGGTTGGCGTAGACCCCGGCGATGATGGGGCGCTCCTCATCCAGCAAGGCTTCCTTCTCGACGATGCTCGCCAGGGTCACCAACTGGCGCACGGTGCGGACTTTGCCTTCCCCCGGGAAAATCCCTTCGAGGGTGTCGCGGTAGTGGCGGCGGAAGGTGGCGACCATCTTGGCGATGATGGCCTCCTCGCTGGTGCCCCGAGCGAAGTGGTAGGTGTCCGGGAAGAGGTAGCCCTCGAGATTCTCCGCCGCCGGGTCCAGTTCGGCGATGGCGGCGGGCCTCTCGATGGCCGACCGGAAGGCGCTCTCGTCACCGAAACCCGCCGCCGCCAGGAGCGCGGCGGTCTCCTCCCAGCTCAGCCCCTCCAGGACCGTCACCGGGTGGGTGAGGACCTCGCCCCGGATGAGCTTGTCGAGCACGGCGGGGACATTCAGGGGCTCGGTGAAACGGTATTCTCCGGCCTTCAGTGGCGGATCCCCCAGGACGTGGATCAGGTAGCGGCGGGAAAGGGCGGCATCCTGGAGCACGCCTTCGTCCTCCAAAAGGTTCAGAATGCGCCCGGCACCGGTGCCCGATTCGATCAAGACGGTGACCTCGTCGCCGGAGTAGGCTCGGTACGGCTGCTGCAACCGATGCCAGGCCCACGCGCCCACGGCGGCGGCAGCTCCCAGGGCGAGGACGCCCAGCACCAGGACCGTCAGGAGGACTTTCTTGAACCCGCTGGTCTTCCGAGACGGGCTGGGGTGAGGCATCTTCATGGGACTTCCTCCGGCTCGTTGACGGTACGGGGAAGGCGTTGATCGAGCGCTTCTTGCAGCAGGATTTGCGCCGCGGCGGCGTCGATGCGTTCTGGCTTCCGACGGGTATCGATGCCCGCAGCCTTCAGCCGCCGTTCCGCCTCGACACTGGTCAGTGTCTCATCGATCAGCCGCAGCGGCAGACCGGTGCCTTGCTTCAATTTGGCGGCGAAACGGGCCACCCGTTCCGCGGCCTCCCCGCGCTCGCCCTCGACCCCCACCGGCTCCCCCACCACCAGGGCTTCGACCCCCTCTTCCCGAACGATGGCGGCGATGCGCCCCACCGCCTGCCGGTCGCTGCGGCGCTCGAAGGTGGTCAGCGGCACCGCCAGCCGCCCTTCCGGATCGGAGATGGCAAGACCGATGCGCCGCTCGCCGAAATCGATGCCCAGGGTTCGCACGGCGCCAGCCCTCAGATCCGATCCAGCTGTGCTAGCATTTGCGCTCCCGGACACGCCTCGAAAGCAGCCCTGAGGGCCGCTGGCCGCAGGCGGAACCACGATCAAGTCTGGCAACATCGGCAGTCCTTCGAAGATTGGGAGATTCCATGGACGATATCGTCATTCTAAGCGCCGTGCGTACGCCCATCGGGGCCTTCCAGGGTGGCTTTGCTTCGCTGCCCGCCCACGCCCTCGGCGCCCGGGCCGTGGCCGCCGCCATCGAGCGCGCCGGTCTCGAACCGGGGGCTGTGGACCAGGTCAACCTGGGCTGCGTCCTGCCCGCCGGTCAGGGGCAGGCCCCGGCCCGCCAGGCCGCCCTCGGCGCTGGCTGCCCGGAGACCACCGGCGCCCTGACCTTGAACAAGGTCTGCGGCTCGGGGATGCGCGCCGTCATGCTGTCCGCCAACGATCTGCGCTGCGGCGATTTTCAGATGGTGGTGGCGGGGGGCATGGAGAGCATGAGCCAGGCGCCCTACCTCGCCGCCGGGGTGCGGGACGGCCTGCGGTTGGGCCACGGTAAGTTGATCGATTCGATGATTCACGATGGTCTTTGGGATCCTTACAGCGACACCCACATGGGCAATTGCGCCGAACTGTGCGCCAGCGAGTATAGCCTCAGCCGGGAAGCCCAGGACGCCTACGCCCTGGAGAGCTACCAGCGGGCGCAAGGCGCCTGGGAAAAGGGCGACTTCGCCGCCGAGGTGGTGCCGGTGGAAGTGCCCGGACGCAAGGGTTCCACCCTCGTCGAACGGGACGAGGAGCCGTTCCGGGTGGACCTGGGACGGATGGCCACCCTGCGCCCCGCCTTCCAGCGGGACGGCGGCACCATCACCGCCGCCAACGCCAGCAAGATCAACGACGGCGCCGCCGCCCTGGTGGTGACCACGGCGGGTCGCGCCACGCAGTTGGGGAAGACCCCGAAGGCCCGCATCGTCGCCCACGCGGTGGCCGCCGGCAAACCGGAGTGGTTCACCACCGCCCCCATCGCCGCCGCCCGCAACGTCCTGGAGCGCGCCGGGCTGACCGCCGACGACATCGATCTGTGGGAAGTCAACGAGGCCTTCGCCGCGGTGACCATGGCCTTCAATACGGAATTGCAGTTGGACCCGGCCAAGGTCAACGTACGCGGTGGAGCGGTGGCCCTGGGCCATCCCATCGGCTGCTCCGGAGCACGCATCCTGGTCACCCTGCTACACGCCATGGAGGCCCGCGACGCCCGCCGCGGGCTGGCCGCCATCTGCCTGGGAGGCGGCGAGGCAACGGCGATGATCATTGAGCGGGACATCTAGGGACCCAATCTTCATGAGATGCCACCGTACCCCTGCCGCCCTCTGCCTCGCGCTCTTCCTGCTGCTCTTCGGCGTCACCGCCCCCAGCCCGGCCCAATCCGCCGATGGACCAGGCGCTTCGTCCGCCCAAGAGCCGACCCCGGGAGACCCCTCGGACCCCCTTCTGGAACAGCGGCGCCGGGTGCGCGAAGGGGTCAAGAAGGCCAAGGAGAAGGAGGCCCGGGAGAAGCGGGACGAGGCCGAAGAAGAGCCCCCGCAAGAAGAATTCCCCCGCCCGGAGCGGGTGACCTTCGATCTCTCCTTCCCGGCGGGGGTTTCCGGCCAGGGGGGCGGCACCGCCCAGGGCTCCGCCGGTTCCATCGAATACCAGGGGACCGACTTCGCCCAACTCACCGGCGGTGTCGAGATCGTCTACCAGGATCTGGTGATTCAGGCGGACAACATCGACGTCAACCTGGGCACCCAGGAGATCGTCGCCACCGGCAACGTGATCCTCGATCAAGGCCCCCGACGCCTCGCCGGGGTCACCCTGACCTACAGCCTCGACACCAAGACCGGCACCCTGACCCAGGGCAGCGCCTACGTCGATCCCGATTTCTACTTCTGGGGCGCGGAGATCACCAAAACCGGGGCGGACACCTTCACCTTCATCGATGGCGTCTTCACCTCCTGCGCCGAGGACAACCCCGACTGGAGCTTCAAGGTGAACCGCGCCGAGGTCGAGGTCAACGGCTTCGCCAAGGTGTGGGGCGCCCAGATGCGGGTCAAGAAGGCCCCGGTCTTCTACTGGCCGTACATGGTGTGGCCAGTGAAAGAGGACCGTTCCTCCGGCTTGCTGGTGCCCAACATCGGCTACTCGGACCGGCGCGGCGGCTATCTGGGGCTGGCCTACTACAAGACCCTGGGCCGCAGCTACGACACCACCTTCTACGCCGATCTCTACTCGAATGAGTTCTGGGGGCTGGGCAACGAATTCCGCTACAACCCCAGCGAGAACACCGAGGGGATCTTCGAAGGCTACGGCATCTGGGATCCCGACGATGAAGAGGTGCGCTACAAGATCAACTGGGACCACGAGACGACGGACCTACCCTTCGGCATGCGCGGCGTTCTGACGGTGCGGGAATTCTCCGACTTCCAGTTCTTCCGCGACTTCGAGCGCGACATCGACCGCAACTCGATCCGCTCCATCGAATCCCGGGGCTTCCTGAGCGGCAACTGGGGACCCCACTCCCTGAACATCCTGGTCAAGAAGCGCGAAACCTTCATCAGCGACACCAACACCATCACCCTGAGCCAGTTCCCGGAGGTGGAGTACCGTCTGCGCCCGTACCAGTTGGGGGAGACGCCGCTGTTCCTGAAGATGGAGAGTTCCGTCTCCTACCTGAACGCCGAACGCAACGCGGCGCTGGATGGCGGCTACGGTCGCGCGGACCTCTTCCCGCAGCTCGACATCCCCCTGCGTCTGGCCCCCTGGTTCTCGTTCAAGGCCTCCGGTGGCTACCGCTACACCTGGTATGGCGACAGCCTGACCACGGATCGGACGGCTCTATCCGGGGAGTCCCTGACCCGGGAAATCCCCTTTGGCAGCGCGGAGATCGTCGGTCCCTCCTTCTCGCGGATCTACGAGAACGGGCAGCGGAAAATGAAGCACGTCATCGAGCCACGGTGGGCCTACACCTTCCTGGGGGAGGATGATTCCACGGGGCTGGTGCCGCTCTTCGATGAGATCGACACCGTCAACCAGACCAACCTGGCGCGCTTCGCCGTGGTCAACCGCTTCCTCACCAAGCCGAAACCGCGCACCGGTCCCGACGGGGAATTGCTGCCGGAGGGTAGCGCTCGGGAAGTCCTTTCGCTGGAGGTCTCCCGGCTCTACAGCTTCGACGACGATCGACCGTTGCAAGCGTCCGCGGATCGTATGGAAACGGACGCCTTCGGCCCGCTGACCACCCTGTTGCGCTACAACCCCAGCGACCGCACCAGCCTGACCACCAGCTTCGATTACAACACCCTGTTCAGCCAGTTGCAGTCCGCATCCTTGTCCGGAACGCTGGGGCTGGCGGGCAACAACGTGCTGGGGCTCACCTGGCGCACCCGCTGGAACGCCGAGACCGGCGACAAGCTCTCCGACCAGGTGAAGCTCTCCGCGGGCCTCGATCTGGTGCCGCGGCGACTCCGGCTGCAAAGCGACGTGGTCTACGACATCGAGCGCTCCCTGCTGCAACAACAGCGCTACCTGTTGACCTACAAATCCCAGTGCTACAGCTTCAATCTGGAATTCCGCGACGCGCGTTTCGGCCTGCAGAGAGAAAAGGATATTCGCTTCTCCCTGACCCTCAAGAACGTCGGCACGTTCCTGGATCTCACGCACTGATCCCAGTGCCTGACCGTACCCTTCGGGAGTCCTCATGAAAGGTTTGATTCTGTCCGGTGGCAAGGGCACGCGCCTACGCCCCCTGACCCACACCTCCGCCAAACAGCTGGTCCCGGTGGCCAACAAACCGGTGCTCTTCTTCGCCATCGAGTCGGTGGTGGAAGCGGGCATCACCGATATCGGGATCATCGTGGGGGAGACCAAGGACGAGATCCGCGCCGCCGTGGGGGACGGTTCCGCCTTCGGCGCCCGGGTGGAGTACATCGAGCAGGAAGCGCCCTTGGGGCTGGCCCACGCGGTCAAGATCGCCGAGGACTACATCGCCGGAGAGCCCTTCGTCATGTATCTGGGGGACAACCTCATTGCCGGTGGCATCCGCTCCCTGGTGGAGGAATTCCAGAGCCTGGGACCCGACGCGGAAATCCTCCTGGCGGAAGTGCCCAATCCCCAACAATTCGGCGTCGCCGAGTTGAAGGAGGACGGCTCCATCCGCCGTCTGGTAGAAAAACCCAAAGAACCGAAAAGCAATCTGGCCCTGGTGGGGGTCTACATGTTCGGCCCGGAAATTTTCGAGTCCGTGCGCCGCATCCAGCCCTCGGCCCGAGGAGAGCTGGAGATCACCGACGCCATCCAGGACATGATCGATCGGGGCCTCACCGTCCACCCCCACAAAGTACGGGGCTGGTGGAAGGACACCGGCAAGTTGGAGGACATGTTGGAGGCCAACCGCATCGTCCTCGACACCCTGCCGGAACGCGCCCAGGATCCGGCGCCGGAGGGCGTCCGAGTGCGCAGCACCGTCGAGGGACGCGTCCAGTTGGGGGAGGGGGTGGAACTGGTGGATTCCCTGGTGCGGGGACCGGTGGTGATCGGTGCCGGGACGCGGCTGGAGAACGCTTTTGTAGGACCCTACACCTCCATTGGCAACGGCTGTTCTTTAAGCCGTTGCGAGGTGGAAAACTCCATCATCCTGGCCCATTGTGAGATCAGCGACACCCCGCTGCGGATCGATGGATCGCTGATCGGACGCAATTCCAAAATCGTCAAGACGGACTTCAAACCGAAAGCCTACCGCTTCATGCTCGGGGACAACTCCGAGGTCGGCATCACCTGAGGCTGGGCGAAGGAGGATGACGGTGCGCGCGTTGATCTTGGGGGGAACCGGCATGCTGGGCCGGGCGGTAACGGCGGAGGTCCGTCGCCGGGGTGGCGCGGCCCTGGCCCCCTCCCGCGCCCAGGCGGATATCACCGACCGGGAGCGGCTGGTGACTCTGGCCCGATCCTTCCGGCCCGGGGTGGTGATCAACTGCGCCGCCTTCACCCAGGTGGACGCCTGCGAGGAACGGGAAGACTACGCCACCGCGGTCAATGGCACCGGCGCGGGCCACGCCGCCGAAGCCGCCGAAGCCGTGGGGGCCCGGCTCCTCCACCTGAGCACCGACTACGTCTTCGATGGCGAGGCCCGGGAGCCCTACCCCGAGGAGGCCCCCACCGCCCCCCGCTCCGCGTACGGGCGCAGCAAACTGGCCGGGGAGGTCGCCGTCGCGGGCTATGAGAGTGCTCTGATCGTCCGGGTCAGCTGGCTCTTCGGTCCCGGAGGCCCCAGCTTCCCCGCCACCATGCTGCGGCTGATACGGCAAGGGCAGCGCACCTTGAAGGTGGTGGAGGACCAGGTGGGCGGCCCCACCTACACCCCGTTTCTGGCCCGCGCCCTCTGTGACCTGGCGGTGACCGGGGAAACCGGGCGGCTCCATTATCAGAATCGTGAGCCCGTTTCCTGGTACGGTTTTACCCGTGAGATCGTCCGGCTGTGGGATCCTGCCGTGGAGGTACTGCCGGTGACCACGGCGGCATTCCCCCGACCGGCCCCCCGTCCGGCCTACTCGGTGCTGGACGTTCGCCGTTGTGAGGCGATCCTGGGGCGGCGGGTGGAGCCCTGGTGCGCGGGCCTGGCAGAGTTTCTTGGTTTTGTCGGTTCGTTATCGAATAGGAGTATCCAAACATGAAAGCGTTCATCACCGGGATCACCGGGTTCGCCGGTTCCCACCTCGCCGATTATCTGCTCGCCGAGCACCCTGAGGTGGAAATCTCCGGCATCCTTCGCTGGCGCAGCCAACGGTCCAACATCGGTCAACTGGACGGCAAGGTCCATCTGATGGAGGCGGACCTTCGGGACCTGACTTCCATCCACGGCGTGCTGGAGAAGATCCGCCCGGATTTCATCTTTCACCTGGCGGCGCAGAGCTATGTGCCCTCCAGCTGGACGGCCCCCAACGACACCTTGACCACCAACATCAGTGGCCAGACCAACCTCTTCGAGGCGGTGCGCCTCATTGACGGCCTCGATCCGGTGATCCAGATCGCCTGCTCCAGCGAGGAGTACGGCATGGTCTACCGCGAAGAGACCCCCATCACCGAGGACAACCCGCTGCGTCCCCTCTCCCCCTACGCCGTCTCCAAGGTGGCCCAGGATCTGATGGGGTACCAGTACTTCCAGAGCTACGGCCTGAAGGTGATCCGCACCCGGGGCTTCAACCACACCGGGCCGCGGCGGGGGCACGTCTTCGTGACCTCCAACTTCGCCCGCCAGATCGCCCGCATCGAGGCCGGGTTGCAGGAGCCGGTGCTCAAGGTGGGGAATCTCGAAGCGGTGCGAGACTTCACCGATGTCCGGGACATGGTGCGCGCCTACTGGCTGGCGGTCAACAAGGCGACCCCCGGCGAGGTGTACAACATCGCCAGCGGGGCTCCCATCACCATCCGGGAACTGCTCGACCGCCTGCTGGCCCTCTCCACCGCCGACATCCGGGTGGAGCAGGATCCAGAGCGCATGCGCCCGTCGGATGTCGAGATCCTCATCGGCGACGCGTCCAAGTTCCGCAAAGAGACCGGCTGGGAGCCACAGATCCCCTTCGATCAGACGCTGCGGGACACTCTCGACTACTGGCGGAACCGTCTGAGCCAGCGGGGATAAGATTCGAATGCACCTGCTGATCACCGGCGTCCACGGTTTCGTGGGTGGCCACCTGGCGCGCTGGGCTCTGCGCCAGGGCGACCGCGTGACCGGAACCACCCTGGCCGGGGAAACCCCGCCGGGGGACCTTGCAGGGGTCGAAGTGGTGGAATTGGACATCCTGGACCGCGACCGGGTGGCCGCCGTCTGCGCGGACGCCCGGCCCGACGCCATCGTGCATCTGGCGGGCCTCTCCCACGTCGGGGCCTCGTGGCGTCATCCCGGGGAGTACTTCCGGGTCAACGTCCTGGGAACGGAAAACATCCTGGCCGCCGCCGCGGCGTTGTCTCCCGCCGGTCGCGTGGTCTTCGCCTCCAGTGCCGAGGTCTACGGTGTGGTGCCGGAGGCCGAACAGCCCATCGTCGAGGATCGTCGGCTCGATCCCCGCAGCCCCTACGCTCTGACCAAAGCCGCGGCGGAACGGCTCGCCCTCGCCGCCGGGGCCGTGGTGATGCGTTCCTTCAACGCCATCGGCCCCGGCCAGGCCACCACCTTCGCCCTGCCCACCTTCGCCGCCCAGTTGGCGGCCATCGCCGCCGGGCAGCAGGAGCCCGTCCTGCGAGTGGGCAATCTGTCCGCCCGCCGGGACTTCCTCCACGTCGAGGACGCCGCCAGCGCCTACCGCCTCCTGGCGGATCGGGGCCGCCCTGGCACCGTCTACAACGTGGCCACCGGCCACGCTGAATCGATCGAGCAGATCCTTCATCGCCTCCTCGCCCTCTCCGGCGTCGAGGCCCGGATCGAGGTGGATCCGAAACGGATGCGCCCGGTGGATATCCCCCTCCTCCAGGGGGACGCGACCCGCCTGCGGGAACTGGGCTGGGAGCCCCAGAAGGGATTGGAAGCGGCGGTGCGGGAGCTGTGGGAGGGGGTGTCGTGAGAGCGGAAAAATCCCCCCTCGGTCCCCCCTTTGAGAAAGGGGGGAAGTCAGAATCTGGATTCCATTGGGCGGGCTGGGGGCGCCCCTCCTTTCTCAAAGGAGGGGTTGGGGGTGGATTTTGGGAGGGGGTGTCGTGAGGCCCTCACCCCCTCAATCCCCCTCTCCCAAAGGGAGAGGGGGAGGCCAGAAAAGCCCCTCTCCCCTTGGGAGAGGGGTTTGGGGTGAGGGTCCCCGCCTCACCCTCGGCGAAGCCCTCCGCAAGGTCGTCCACATGGGCGTCGGCGGCATCGCCTTCCTGCTGGGCTTTTTGGGACCCTTCTGGTCCGCCGTCTGCGCACTGGTGGCGTTGGGGAACAACCTCTTCATCCTGCCCCGGATCGGCGGCAAGAAATTGTGGCGCGACCACGAGGCGGAGCGGGGGGCTTCCCTGGGGATCGTCCTCTACCCGCTGACGGTCTTGATCCTGATCCTCCTCTTCTGGAACCGCCTGGAGGTGGCGGCGGCGATCTGGGGGATCCTCGCCTTTGGGGACGGCATGGCGTCGCTGGTGGGCATGACGCTCGGTCGGGCGAAGCTGCCGTGGAACCCGACCAAGAGCTGGGCCGGTAGCCTGGCGTACGTCGCCTTCGGCACCGCCGGTTGCCTGATCCTCCTCCAGTGGACGGCGCCGTTTTTCGACCGGGCCTACCCCCTCGCCTTCGCCGTTGCCATCTCCCTGCTCGCGGCCCTCTTTGCAGCGTTTCTGGAGTCCTTGCCCCAAGGGCTGGATGACAATTTCGGCGTACCGCTCCTGACCGGGCTCTTCCTCTTCTGCCT
>Ga0055474_10000250_pt1 | contig 12254 bp, 10 predicted proteins | sample Muzzi_PWA_D1_FD_57680 | JGI IMG/M metagenome (GOLD analysis project Ga0055474, IMG submission 57680) | Wetland microbial communities from San Francisco Bay, California, USA, that impact long-term carbon sequestration - Muzzi_PWA_D1 | ecosystem: Environmental > Aquatic > Marine > Wetlands ... | reverse complement strand
GCCAGAAAGTCCGCTTTGTCTGTCCTGTCGACGGCGGTGACCTCAGCGCCCATGGCCTTGGCGATCTGTATCGCGTAGGCGCCGATGCTGCCGCCGGCGCCGTTGATCAGTACGCGCTCACCGGGTCTGATCTCTGCCTGGCGCATGAAATGCAGGGCGTTTAGACCTCCCAGCGGCACTGCAGCTGCCTCGGCAAAACTCATGTTGACGGGTTTTGCAGCGATCGCATAGTTCGCTGGCAGCGCGAGATATTCGCCGTACGCACCCATCCTGATCTGGGAAGCGGCGAAGACTTCATCTCCCGCGTCAAACCCGGCGACGTCTTTACCGACCGCAACCACTCTGCCCGAAAAGTACATGCCGAGGATCTGCCGCTTTGGCCGCATCAAGCCGCAGGTTATACGCAACGGCAGCCAGAACCATTTCACCGGATAGCGGAAGCTGCGCAGTTCGCAGTCGCCTTTCGTTGCCTCAGCCGCTTTGACATTAATCAGTACCTGACCGTCTTCCGGCACCGGTCGTGTCGCGTCACGCAGTTGCAGTACCTCTGGCGGGCCGTAGTTTTCGTAGGTGATGGCTCTCATATTCATGGTGTTCACCGGCGCATGGAATCAGCGTGTGGTCCACAACTGCTGCGATGCTACCCGCAGTGCACGATTGAATTTGCTTGACGCATTTTCCCACGCAATGACCGCGGTCAGCTCGACGATCTCTTCGGTGCCGAAGTACTCGCTGACACGGGCAAACAGCTCATCGCTGACATCGTCATCCGAGCGTGTGATGGCATCCGCATATGCCAGCGCGACGTTTTCTTTCGCATCGAACAGCGGCGAGGTTGCGTAGTCGTCAAGACTCAGGATTTTTTCATGGCTGATGCCGAATCCGCTGCCCACGGCAGCGTTGATATCGCTTCAGAAGACGCAGCCGTTCAGCATGGCCACGCGGCGGTTGATCAGGGCAACCAGCACGCCACCGAGAAGGCCGTCTTTATCGAGGGTGTTCCACATGCCGCGAACCGCCCGGAACAGCTCCGGCCTGTGGGCATAGAGAAGATGGTTATTCAGCGGCGCGCCCCAGGTCTTTGCCTGGGCTTCAAGGATGCGGCTGATGTAGCCTTGTGTGGTATCTGCCGGAACTTCAGGAATTCTGCTCATGGACTGTTTCTCCGCGCGCGGTCGGCAACGTTATCGGAACGGGATGGATGTGTCATTGTGCCGTAGAATAACCGTCGCCGGGACGACGATATTGATGATCGGAACCGGCGGACTTCATACAGGGGAGAACAGTAATGACTGACGTTGTCGTGGTAGACAGTATCCGTACCGGGCTTGCCAAGGCCCATCGTGGCACCTTCAATCTGACCAGGTCCGACGATCTGGTGGCGCACTGTATCAACGCGTTGCTGGAACGCAATCCGGCCTGCGACCCGGAGCAGGTCGAAGACGTGATCCTCGGCTGTGGGCGCCAGGTCGGCGAACAGTCTGCCAACGTCGCCAGACACGCGGTCGCGCTGTCCAATCTGCCGATCACCGTGGCTGCGACCACGATATCGAGAGCCTGTTCTTCCGGGCTGAACTCGATCGCTTTTGCTGCCAATCAGATTGCCAGCGGCTGTGCGGACATCGTCATCGCTGGCGGCGTTGAATCGATCAGCGGCTTGAGTCGTGGCAAAGCCGCTGAATTTTCCGAAAACCCCCGCCTGCTCGAAAACAAACCGGACATTTTCATGGCCATGGGCAATACGGCTGAAGTCGTTGCGCGTCGATATCAGGTGACCAGAGAAAGCCAGGACGAGTACTCGCTGCAGAGCCAGCAGCGCTACGCCCGCGCGGTGGATGCCGGCTGGATCAGCGAAGAGATTGTGCCCATGACGGTACCCTGGCAGCGCTTAGTGGACAAAACCAGCGGTGAAACGGAAATAGTCGAGGGCACTGTGGATAAAGACGAGTGCAACCGGCCGGGAACCACGCTGGAGAATCTGGCTGGATTGCAGCCGGCGTTCGAAGAGGGCGGTTCGGTTACCGCTGGTAATGCGTCACAGCTGTCTGACGGCGCGTCCATGAGTCTGGTCATGTCGGAAACCCGCGCAAAGCAGCTTGGGCTTACACCAATGGGTTATTTCCGCGGTTTTGTGGTGGCCGGTTGCGAGCCCGATGAAATGGGTATAGGACCTGTATTTGCGATTCCCAGACTGCTGGAAAAGAAGGGGCTCAGCCTCGATGATATCGATCTGGTCGAACTGAATGAGGCGTTTGCATCGCAGTGCCTCTACTGTCGCGACAGGCTGGGCATCGACAACGAGATCTACAATGTCAACGGAGGCTCGATTGCCATTGGGCATCCCTTCGGCATGACGGGCGCAAGACTCACTGGTGGTCTGTTGCGGGAGCTGAAGCGGCGCAACGGAAAGCTGGGTATTGTTTCCATGTGCATCGGCAAAGGCATGGGTGCTGCAGGCCTTTTTGAAGCCTGCTGAAGGCGCGAGGTATCCCGCCCGCTCAAACCCCGGCTGGCGCAGTCAGCGACGTCCAGAGCCAGACCGCACGGACAGAGAGCCGGGATGAAGAACAGGGATATGGAACAGGGACAAAGAGCAGAGCAATGACAGACATCGGTTGGGGAATCATCGGTTGCGGCGACGTCGCCGATCGCAAGGCAGGCCCGGCGTTCAATACCATCACAGGCAGTCGCCTGGTAGCCGTCATGCGGCGGGATAGAGCGGCCGCGCAGTCTTTTGCCCAGCGGCATGGGGCGCAGCTTGCCACAACGGATGCTGCTGAGGTGATCGGGCATGCGGATGTGGATATCGTCTATATCGCCACGCCACCGGCATTTCATCTGGAGTATGCCCTCGCAACAGCAGCCGCGGGCAAAGCCTGCCTGGTGGAAAAGCCTGCTGGCCGTTCACTTGAAGAACTGACCCGGATGCATGAGGCGTTTCGCAATGTGCGACTGCCGCTTTATGTTTCCTACTACCGACGCCATCTGCCTCGTTTTGCCAGGGTCAAAGAAATACTCGAATCCGGCCTGCTCGGCGAAATTTCCACGATCACCTACCTGATGAGTAAACCGCCGAAAGCCAAAAACTGGACTCTCGATATCGAGATGAGCGGCGGTGGTCACTTCTACGACCTGTCCGGCCACATGCTGGATCTGTTTGATGACTGGTTCGGCGGACTTGAATTCCGTGGCGGGGCTGCGCGTAACGTCTTGCCTGAACATGTTGCCGAAGACGTGGTTGGCCTGTCGTTTACCACCGTCTCTGGTGCTGTCGGTACGGCCCACTGGAATTTCGCTGCCAGCCACGGCCGCGATGAACTCACCATCGAAGGCACTCGCGGACGGATAGTCATGAGCGGTACGTCCACCAGCAAACCGGTGCTGGTTCAGTTCGATCCGAAATCCATGATCCGGGTAGCGCAGAGCAAACGGGAACGGGTGATCAGCGAAATCAAACAACGGCTGGGTGTGAGGATCACAGAGACTCACAGGTTCCCGGACGTCGCTACACCTCATGCACCGCTTATCGAACGTATTGTCAGCGAACTGGGCTCGGGCAACGCTCACGGCGGCAACATTGACGCTGCATTGCGTACCGCAGCAATCGTCGATCAATCGCTCGGTGAATATTACGGTGGCCGTCAAGGGGCCTTCTGGCAGCGGCCGCTGAGTTTCATGAGTCTGCAGGCGCGGGCTTCGCGTCGCAATGCAGGGCCGATTCCGGTACAACATCAACTCAGCCAGGAACAGCTCGATCAGTTCGAACGCGATGGCTATCTTGGTCCGTTCTCCTGCGAGGCCGCCTGGGATCAGCTGGTAGTTCCGGTGAAAAAAGGCCGGCAGCGCCATATGGAGGAAGCGGATGTGCTCGAAGTCAGTACGGATCCCTCAATCGTCCGTCGCGTGGCTCAGGTCATGGGGCGCTCGAATATCTCCCTGTTTAAAACCCGCTTTGTCGTGAAGCTGCCCCGCAGTCCAGGCGATGTCGCCTGGCATCAGGATTCCGGTGCCCGCAACGGCGGATTCACCTCAGACGGTAAACCGGTGCCTACCGTGGTGGCCTGGCTGGCGCTCGATGATGTCGACGAAGAAAACGCCTGCGTGCAGGTGATTCCCGGGACGCACACACGGCTGGTGGGTAATCCGGAAATGCGTATTCGTGCCGAGCTGGTGGAAAAAGGTGTGATCAGTCAGGAGGATCTCGATCGGGCGGTGCCGATGGTGCTGAAGAAGGGTGAATTTTTCCTTTTTCATGCCTGGGTGCTGCATGGCAGCGGGGTCAACGACAGCGATCGTCGACGCGCCGGCTTGAACGTCCGCTTTGCCCCCACGGGTTTCGAGTGTGATGACGATTTCACCTACATGCCGATCGAATGTGGTGAAGTCCCTTCCAGCGACAGGATATTCAAAACCGAACCCTGGGCTGCCTAGCGGCAGACGGGTCCAGTTGTCAGGACGGATCGATGGATCAGAACGCCTGCTTTTTCTTGCCGATGATGCGGTCGCGGATGCGCCAGAACAGACTGTTCGGATTCACCACTACGATGAAAATCTTGCGGAAGTGATCTTCGGGACTGGTGATGGGTCGTACCGCATGCCAGGCGTGATCCGTGCGTTTCATGATGGCGCTGTAGTTGCCGACACTATGGCAGGGAATTTCGGCGTCGAATTCCTCCAGATCAGGCGCGGTGTTGTAGTCCAGCTTGCCGCCGTCGTCGAGCACCAGCGTGTCGCCGCCCCAGTCCGGATTCCACTCCGCTGCCGAATTGAAGTAGAACAGGTGTGAGCCGTGTTCGCGCGGGGAATCCGTATGTGGTGAAACCCAGCAACCGGTCGGGGTGTAGTGCCAGTGGAAGCGGAACTCCACTTTGGCAACGTCGAACAGCCGGCAGATGTTGTCGCGGTAGCGATCACTGCAGAGCTCGCCGATGAAAACCTGCCAGGGTTCAGGCACGTCGCATTCCGGTGTGTATTCGAGAGAGTAACGATCGTGTGGGGTCTGGCCTGCGCGTCGCGGCTTGCCGACGTTGTGGTAGAACATGCTGATGTCAGGCATGTGGTTCAGCAAAGCATCGTAACCGGCTGCGGTCAGCAGACCTTCTTTGTTGGCATAGGGGTAGGGACGGGTGGCCCAGAATTCTTCCCGGGTGATGTTTTCCAGTCGGTCAAAATCCAGGTACTGCACAGTCAGGCTGCCTCCGCCATGGTTCGTTCAACGAGCTTCAGCGCATCGTGACGCACGTGATTGTTTGCCATCTCTTCTCTCACCGTTGCTTCGCTGATCACGTTTTTTTCCAGACACTCTGCGAGCAGCGAAAAGAAAAACCTTTCCTGCGCCGGATCCGGATGCGGCTGATAGCTGCCGAGCAGTCCGTATTCACCAAATATGCGCGCCCGCAGACGGTTCAGTACCGGCAGCAGCGGATACTTTTTCAGTTTGTCGGCCGGCGTATAGTCAACAGGCAGGCCGGTTTTCCAGGGCTGTGTCCGCCGTTTCGTGTTGTGCAGAAGTTTGGTCCTGCTGCTGAGGTTATCGAAATCGTTCCATTCGTCTTCAAGCACACCGATGTTGGCTGGCGCTTCGTGGGCGAGCACGATCCAGTCTTTATAGTCGCGCTCGAAACGGAACAGCTCGGCAAATTCTTCTTCCGGTTGCCAGTGAGTGAGTTTCGCGCAGTCCATCAGCATGACGCTGGTGGCGATCTGCCAGGACTTTTCTTCTTTCGCCGAGCGGTGCCGGCCCATGACTGCACTACCCTGCATGTCCCGTGTCAGCAGATCATGGATATCACCGACGGCGAAAATGTCCGGATCAATGACCACCGCGCGGCCCTGGTAATCCATCAGTTTCGGCGGCATGAAACGCAGCGGTGTGAAGGATTGCAGATCGTCCATGCGCCAGACCCGCCGCGTCCCGCCGCGAAGAAACTCCTGTCCTTCGCGTTGATGCAGAAACGGATAGTCACGCGTGTGCATGATTTCCACGTCGAAGCTGTCAGCATGAACAGAGTTGCGCTTAAGTGAATAGGCGGATACCAGCGAACCCAGCAGCTGCCGTTCGTTGGTCTGGATGAATACCTTCAACTTGTCTGTACTCATGATGGTCTGTTGATCTACTGGCTTTCTGCCGCGGGGGCCTGTGGCAACTCCGCTGTGTTCTGTGGCTGCTGCTCTGGGCTGGTATAGCCGAATCCGGGCAGCAGGTGTTGGTCAACGTAGCCGTCGATGCTGGCAATCTGCTCGTCGTCAAAGTAGTCGCGGTAGCCGCCGACCTTCGCTTTGCGGACTTTGTAAGAATCGGGATTGCTGGTATCCGGCGCCTGAACTCGACTGCCGCTGCGCCAGAAGTAATTTTCCTTCTCCATTTTCCGCAGGTTTTCCACCGAGGCGAACTCCACGGTTTCGGAAATGACCTTCGGATCGACGTCTTCGCCGAGGAAGGACATCAGTTTCGTCAGTTCCGCTTCCGGGTGCGAGCGCAGATCTTCATAGCGAACCACGTGCAGGTTCTTGATTCTGGTCAATTCCCGGATCCATTCATTCAGCACTTTGACGATACGTGGCAGACCCTGACCTTCATGCATGACGAAGTCGTAGATGGAAATATCGGCATCATGCGGCGGGTAGTCGTTCAGCGCCTTCTTATAAGGTTTCATCCGATGTTTCCACTGGAAAAACTGGGAGACCGCAACGTCCTGTGGCTTACGGACCAGCAGCACGGTCTTGCAGTCGTAGAAGTCTTTCCGGGAATCCTCGTTGCCCGTGTAGCGTCGCAGATAATTGTCGTGGGTGAAAAATATCTTCGGCACACTCGGCGCCAGCTTATGGAAATTGTCGAATCCCATGATGATGCCGTCGGGTATCTCGTTGTGAGCACCCTGGAAGTAGCGCGAGATCATGACTCTGACCCAGGTGCGCCCGCTTTTACCGTAGGAGGCAAAAACATAGTCGCAGCGCTTGTATTTCCAGAAATCTTCTTTGCCGCGGCGCCATCGCTCGAGATCGTGGCTACGTCCCTCAGAGACAAAATTGGAGGCGAAACGTACGAACCATTTGATAATCCGCTTGACGATAATGTGCATTGGCCACCAGGGGTTCTGATCAGAACGCGAACCTTAATGCAGGGGTTCGATTCGGGCAATAAACAGCCGCTTGAGGCGTAGTTTACCGGAAACCGGTAAGAGCGCCGGACAGACTGGAAATACGGGCGTTCCGGCGCATCGGCAAGTTGATTGAAAATGCGCGCTGAAGTTGTGCTACATTCGCGGCGCTCTTGTCCTATTGCCACTGATGTCCAATATAAGTATCAAATCCAAGCTGCTGATCATGCTGCTCAGCGTCAGCGCTTTCTCCATTGCCGCGGTAGCCACGCTCAGCTATCGCGAAAGCTACCTGGCGATGCAGGAAGCAGTTTTTGCGCACCTGACCAGCGTCAGGGCGTCCAAGGCTGACGAACTGGAACGCTACATTGACACCGTCAGCGCGGAACTGGAGGTCCTGGCTGCCGGCAGCAACATGGGCATCATGCTGCAGGGTTTTGCCGATGCTGTGGCGGAACTCGAGACCCAGCCGCTGAGTGCCGTCCAGGAAGCTGAGCTGGAGGACTTTTACCGCGATGTTTTCCTGCCGAAGATCGACCAGGCGGTGGAAGGCACACCGGAGCTGCTCAGTTTCCTGCCGCCCAGCAGTGCCGGACGCTACCTGCAATACCACTATCTGGCGAAAAACCCCTATCCACGTGGCGAGAGGCTGCAGCTGCTCGATGCGCAGGATGGCTCCAGCTATTCCGCCGCGCACCGGCAATGGCATCCGAACCTGCGCTCAATCACCGAAGGACTGGGTTTCTTCGATCTGTTTCTGATCGACATCAGTAACGGCAGGCTGGTCTATACCACTGCCAAAGAAGTGGATCTGGGCACCAGCCTGATAGACGGCCCGCATGCCAACAGCAATCTGGCGCGCCTGTTCCGGACGGTACAACGTAATCCCGATCGCGGCGCGGTGCGGATAGTCGACTACGAACATTATCGACCCAGCTACGGTGAGCCGGCTATGTTTCTCGCGGTGCCGGTGTTCACTCAGGGCCGAGCCGTGGGTGTGATTGCCGTGCAGGAGTCCACCGAAGACCTGAACGAGGTGATTACCGGGGGCGGTCAGTGGGAACGCGATGGGCTCGGTAAAACCGGGGAAACCGTCGTCATCGGTGCAGATTTCACGCTGCGTTCAGCGTCGCGATTTCTGATCGAAGATCCGGAAGGGTTCGCGCGGGATGAACAAGCTCTGGGCACCCCCGAAGAGCGCATACAGCGCATTCTGCGCCATGGTTCCCCGATTCTGGAACAGAAGGTCGTGACCCCTGCAGCGCAGCATGCGCTGCACGGTCAGACTGGAACCGGTGTGGTCAGAGATTACCGTGGCCGCGAAATTCTGGCGTCCTGGGCGCCGCTGAAGCTGAAAGATCTGGAGTGGGCCATTGCCGGTAAGATAGATGTGGACGAGGCATATGCCCCTATCTATAAGCTGGCCCGGGATACGATGATTCAGGCGGTGATCATTCTCGGTCTGATCACCTTGATCGTCATGCTGCTGGCGTCGTCTTTTGTCAGGCCGGTAAACGATCTGATCGGGCGGGTGCGGCGTTTCGGAGCCGGTGATCAGGAGGTCGAGTTCGACGCCTCGGGTGCCGATGAAATTGGCGATCTGGCGAAGTCTTTTCACGAGCTGGCACAGAGCGCGAAAAAGCAGACCAGTGTGATCGAGCAGATCTCGTCAGAGAATCAGCGTCTGCTGGAGAACCTGCTGCCCAGCCGTATTGCAGCACAGTTCCGGCAGAGCAACCGCGAGTTGCGGGAAACGGTGCCGGATGTCTCGGTGATTTTTGTCGAGATCCGTGGTCTGGCGGAATTCACTCAGAAACACTCCGCAGCAGAGTGTGTAAAGGTACTCGAAACTTTCCTTGCTGCAGCTGACGAGGCGGGCGAAACACATCAGGCGGAAGTAATCAAAACGCTCGGCGACACCTACATGGCTGCGGTTGGACTGTCGACGCCGTTGCTCGACCACGTGCAGCGGGCAATTGAATTCGCCCGGGAACTGCGCGCCGCAGTCGCCCGAATCGGTGTTCAGTTTGAGGCGGAGCTGAATGTGGTCATCGGCATCAGCTCGGGTCCTGTCATCACCAACGTGGTCTATCAGGACAATCTGCTGTTTCATCTCTGGGGTACGGCCGTGGTCAACGCAGACCACGCCCATGATGTGGCTGAACTCGGTCAGATCGTCGTGACCGCCGATGTCTGCGATACGCTGGCGAAGAAATATCAGTTCAGGCCGGTGAGCGGGCAGGAAAATCCGCCGCTCTGGGTCCTGATCGACGAGTGAGCCCATGATGGCGCTGCTGGAAACCGACTGGTTCATCTGGGGCATCGGCCTGATCCTCGGCTTCCAGATCCTGGTCGTCATGCTCGGCGAATTGCTGTACCGGGCGGATCGACGGCGGCTCCCTATCGCGCCGATTCTACGCGCAGCCCGCAATGTGGTACTGCCGCTGCTGGTGGCGCAGGTGTTTGTGGTCAGGGTGCTCGAGGTGCCGGTCGAAACGATCCCGGCCCGTATTGTTGCAACGGCGCTGTGGATCAGCCTGCTCTACACCGGCCTGCTGCTCGTCAACGTGCTGGTATTCGAGCAGGCGCCGGAAGGTACCTGGCGCCATCGCGCGCCGAGTCTGTTCCAGGATCTGGTGCGCATGCTGCTCGTCACCGTGGGTGCTGCCATCGTCCTGGCAGTGGTGTGGGAGCAGGACCTCGGCGGTCTGATTGCCGCGCTCGGCGTCGGCTCCATCGTGCTGGGCCTGGCGCTGCAGGAGACGCTGGGCAACCTGATGTCCGGCATAGCACTGCTGTTTGAAAAACCCTTCTCGATTGGTGACTGGATCGAAGTGGGTGACGACCAGGGCGAAGTTGTGGAGATTAACTGGCGCAGCGTGCACGTACGGACCCGGGAGCGCAATCTGCTGGTGTTCCCGAATTCGGTTCTGGGTCGGGAAACCATCATCAACTATGCGCGCCCGAGCGCGCTGCAGACCCTGCGCCTGAGTTTTGGTTTTTCGCTGGATGATCCCCCTACTGCGGTCAAGGCTGCACTGATGGACGTTGCCGACGATATGGATCCGGTTCTCAAAGATCCGGCGCCGAAGGCACTGCTGCGCGAGGTTCTCGACGACCGGATGCGCTACGAAGTTTTCCTGTTCATCGATCAGGCGCGGCTCATTCCTCAGATCGTGGACACCTTCACATCGCGACTCTGGTATTCAGCGCAGCGCAGAGGACTGCATCTGCCTCTGCCCTCCGTCAACGAATATCATATGCAGGCGACAGATGGCGCGTCTGCTGCGCCGGTGGTGGATGTTGTGGCGGAGCTCGAAAGAGCGCAGGCCTTCGGTCAGCTGGATCGCGCCACTCTGATCACGCTTGCAGAACAGGCACGTCTGGAGGTCCACGGTGACGGTGAGCGGCTGCTCGATGTGGGCGAAGTGGCTGCCGGTATATCCGTCATCGTCAGCGGCGCAGCAGTTGCGCGGCTCCGGCTTGGTGAAGATATCGCGGAAGTGAAGTTTGCGCCTGGCGATCTGCTTGGGGTCACTTCCTCTGCACGACGTGAACCGAGCGAGTTCAGGATCGAAGCCCGTGGCGACGTGGTCAGTATTGTCATCGATCATGAGCTGGTCGATGCGCTGATGCAGGAGCACCTCCTGCTGGCGTCTCAGCTTGCGCGCCTGATGGAAGTGCGCCGCGAAACCATGCAGCAGGCACGGGAAATGCTGCTGCACGGAGACGGGGCCGTGACCCCGCCAGCAGAGACTCTGCTGCCGGTGATTATCCGCAAACCGCAGACTGAACCTGATCCGGAGCCGGAACCGGAATAACGCGTGCCGCTCCGCCGGCGGATGCGGGTATTGGCATCACCACTGCATTAGAATACCGACACAATTTGCGGGAGACGAGATATGGCTATTCCTGACACCGGACTGCAGCTGCAGTCCACCATCAGATCGAACGGTACACTGGAACTGAAGCTGGCCGACGTGCCTGTCGTCGCACCCGGGGATGACGAAGTCCTGGTGCGGATCGAAGCGGCGCCGATAAATCCCTCTGATATGGGTCTGCTGTTCGGTGGCGCGGACATGAGCAGAGCAGAGGCGGGAGGCAGCAAAGCATCGCCGGTCATTACTGCCCCGGTGCCCGAACAGATGATGAGTGCCATGCAGGCCCGGCTGGACGCGGCATTGCCGGTTGGTAATGAAGGCGGCGGCATCGTCGTCGCGGCAGGTAGCGGCGATGCCGCCCAGGCCCTGCTGGGTAAAACCGTGGGCGTGCTGGGTGGCGCCACCTACTCCCAGTATCGAACGCTGAAAACCGACCAGTGTCTGGCGCTGCATGAAGGCACCACGCCGCGGCAGGGCGCTGCCTGTTTCGTCAATCCGCTGACCGCGCTCGGTATGGTCGAAACCATGCGCATGGAGGGTCATTCGGCGCTGGTGCACACGGCGGCTGCATCCAACCTGGGTCAGATGCTGCAGAAAATCTGCCTGGCTGATGGTGTGGCGCTGGTGAATATCGTGCGCAAAGCCGAACAGGAAAAGATTCTGCGCGACATCGGTGCGACGCATGTCTGCAATTCGTCGCTGGAGAGCTTTGCTGAAGATCTGACAGCAGCCCTCGCCGATACCGGGGCAACGATCGCGTTTGATGCCACCGGCGGCGGTACGCTGGCGAGTCAGATTCTCAGTGCCATGGAAGCTGCCGCCGCACGGACGGGAGCCGGCTACAGCCGTTACGGCTCTACGATTCACAAGCAGGTCTACATCTATGGTGGTCTGGATCGCAGTCCAACGCAGTTGATTCGCAACTACGGCATGGCCTGGGGTATCGGTGGCTGGCTGCTGACGCCGTTCCTGATCAAGATCGGTACCGAAGCAGCGGACAAACTGAAGCAGCGGGTGGCGGATGAAATAAGCACCACCTTTGCCAGCCACTATGCGAAAGAAGTCTCTCTGGCGGAAGCGCTGTCGCTCGAGGCGCTGTCGGTGTATGGCCGCCAGGCAACTGGCGAAAAGTACCTGATCAACCCGAACCTGGGGCTGTAGAAGTTCGCTGCAGGGATCACGAAAGCATGGCTCAGGAAAACTATCAGGTGCAGACGGTTACCGTGGACGGCAGTCCGATGGAGGTCTTCCTGTTTGAACCTGACGTCGACAG
>Ga0055474_10000249_pt1 | contig 12291 bp, 11 predicted proteins | sample Muzzi_PWA_D1_FD_57680 | JGI IMG/M metagenome (GOLD analysis project Ga0055474, IMG submission 57680) | Wetland microbial communities from San Francisco Bay, California, USA, that impact long-term carbon sequestration - Muzzi_PWA_D1 | ecosystem: Environmental > Aquatic > Marine > Wetlands ... | reverse complement strand
TGCTCTCCCTGATCTGAAGGTTGGTTTTGACCTTGTGATTCATCTCGCTGCGGTTGTAGGCGGCAGAATGACTATTGAAGGTGATCCATTGAAAGTCGCCACTGACCTTGCCATTGATGCGACATTCTTTAATTGGTTGTCAAAGCTTGCGGAGCCGCCGAAAGTAGTGGTCAACTTCAGCTCTTCCGCCGCCTACCCAATTCATCTGCAGACTCGAGAAAATCAGTGTCTCCTTTCGGAGGACATGATTGATTTTGATTCTGCGTCGATCGGCGTCCCCGATATGACATACGGCTGGTCGAAGCTGACGTCTGAATTTCTGGCGAGATATTGCGTTCAAAACCATGGAATCAACGTGGTCACCTACCGTCCATTTTCTGGTTATGGTGAAGACCAGGATCAGAGCTATCCGTTTCCACGGCTCGTTAAACGGGTTGTAGACCGGGAAGATCCCATGGTTGTCTGGGGAAGCGGTGATCAGGCCAGAGATTTCATTCATATAGATGACGTTGTGCGAATCACGTTGTTATCCATGCTTGGTCTGAAAGCGGGTTCGGCAATGAATCTCGCGACAGGACGGGCGACGTCCTTTTTCCAACTTGCTACCCGCTGCCAGGAACTGGCAGGTGTTGAACTGGAGCTCCGAAACGATCCGTCCAGACCCGAAGGAGTCTTTTATCGCGTTGGTGACGATTCACTTCAGTCAGAGTTCGCCAAACCGCTGATCAGTCTGGATGACGGTATTCGTAGAACCCTTGAGTATCTGGCTGACTGAGGCTTGTTTTTCAGACTCCCGATCCACCATCGCGACATCACCGATGCAGACATTAACAGTTAACAATCTGATTGCGGTGACGCTGGCGCTGTTTGTCGCGCTGGTCTATGGAGTATTTCTGCACGTCGAATTCTGGCCAGGAGTAGCAGCCCTGCCCCTGTTGTTTGTCGGGGGAGTCCTCGTGCAGAAATACCAGAACCTTGCGTCCATACTGTTCATTGCCGGCACACCCACAATATTCATCTTTGCCAACAACTATCTCGATAGCGTTCCGTTTTTACGCGTCGAGAGAGCACTGGTGCCGCTGTTTTTTGTTGTTCTACTGCTTCCGCTCGTCATTCGAAAACAACGGCTGCAACCTACGCTGCCGATAGAGAAGTGGATGCTGGTGATGCTGATCGCCTCTGGGTTTTCTTTTGTCTATGCGTCGTATGATCAGACGTCTGGCATAGTCAAAGAAAACCTGGTCGTGGTGATACAGGGTTTTCTGTTGCCCTACGCAGCGTTCTATATTGCCCGACACCAGACCTGGACGGATAAATCGGTTACTCATCTACTCTGGGCCATGATGTTTGCTGGCCTCTATCTGGTAGTCGCAGGCGTCCTTCAGTACTACTTCAGCTATACGTTTTTCTATCCGAAGTATCTGGAATCTCCAGATTTTGACCGGGCTTCCGGCACGATGGTCAATCCAAGTCATTACGGACTCATTTTGTCGACTTTGCTTTTCCTCGCGATCGTTCTCTATGTGCGAAGCGCTGACGTCATGAAAAGATGTGTGCTTGTCGGCTTCATGGCGCTGTTTGCTTTTGGCCTCGTAATTTCGAAAACGAGGGCGCCTTGGCTGGGTGCCCTGGTGGGTCTGTTGTGGATTTTCCTTGTTGATCGTCGCAGTCGCCCGTTGCTTATCGCAGGTGCAATGGCTGGACTACTCGCGCTCGTTGTTGCCCTTCCCTGGTTGATTGATTCCGGAGTCATGCGACAGCGGGTGTTCGAAATTGAATCGATGTTTCCGCGTCTGGCTGCATATACGACGTCACTGAATGTAATAGTGCACAACCCGATTATCGGCCTGGGTATCGGTAGAGATACATTTTTTGAATCGAAAGTCGACTACGCTACGACCTTTGGATTGATTTCGCCCTACTGGACGCAATATGCAAGTGTTCCGCACAATGAATTTCTCCATGTGCTGGTACTCCTGGGTCTGTCGGGGTTCATTCCCTTTCTGATGATCCTGAGACACCTGATCAAGTGTGCAAGACGGGATCTCGTCGAGCCGAATTCAAGATTGAACCGGATGCGTAATGATCTGGCGATCGGTTGTCAGGCGATTCTCGCAGCTTATTTTGCTAACGCACTGCTGGTAGATATACTGCTTTTCCGCGATTTTCTGCTGATTCTCTTCTTCACTTTTGGCGTTCTGGCGAGCCTGAACGTAAGCTGTAAGAGCGCATTACCAGGAGCTCAACAACGTACCGCGGTTCGTCCGTCGTCTTGAGTTCTGTTCCATTACATGGGCCTGTAACATCACATTTTTCGAAATACAGGAAGCGGGACGGGAACCGATGTACTGACAATGCGTCAAATTGGGAGTATCGGCGTTTTCTGTAAACAAACCTACCCGTCAGCAATCGCGCAGCCGCCGAGTACCGCGATTCTGATCAGGATAATGGCCGCTTGATATCGTGTCGGGTGTAGCTTCCCGGTCCGGTGCCGGTTGCCAAAACTTGGTATGATGGCGGGTCGATATAAGGCAGTTCCAGACTGCTGCTCCTGATCTGGCAGTGATAATCATTCAATGGACAGTTCCGTGACAGCAAGTGCTCACATCCTGGGTGGCTCAGAAGCCGTGCTCGGCCAGATCCTGGTCGAACAGAACCATGTTCAGGCCCAGGACATCGAAAAAGCGATTCAGATCCAGCAGTCGGTTGGTGGCCGATTGGGCACTTTGCTGGTCCGGATTGGCGCACTGTCCGAAGATCAGCTGCTGCGAACGCTCTCCGAACAGCTGAACATTGTCTATCTGCGCAACAGCGAAGAGCTGCCTGACAGCCTGCAGGTGTTTCAGTTCATGGTTGAGTCACCGATCAAGCTCGACTGGTTTGTCGATCATGCGGTGCTGCTGTGGGAAGCGGATGACCAGATCTGCTGCATCGCCCGGGATGTGCTCGATCCTGCGCTGCAGCAGACTCTCAGTTACTTCTATCCGGGGCGAACAGTCGAGTTCTTTCTGGCGGGTAATCCTCAGATTGACCGGATGCTGGATTTCGTCAGAAAAGAGCAGGCCATTGAGGATCTGTTTTCCGGAGACAATGCCAAGCACCTGCGTGAAATGGCGGAAGAAGCGCCGGTGATTGAGTTAGTCAATAATCTGCTCTCACAGGCTGTTGACCTGAATGCATCAGATATTCACGTCGAACCCAGTGAAGAAAATTTCGCCGTCCGCATGCGCGTCGACGGTGTGCTGCACACCCGGCTGACCCAACCGGTAGAGAGATTTCCAGCGGTGGCTTCGCGTATCAAGCTGATCTCCGGCATTGATATTGCGGAACGCCGCCTGCCTCAGGATGGCCGTATCACCGCCCGCATATCCGGGCGGGAAATGGATATCCGGGTCTCCACTGTGCCCTGCGTGTTTGGTGAATCTATTGTCATGCGTCTGCTGCCGAAAGAGCGTGACGAACTGACTCTGAAAAACCTCGGCATGGAAGCCGATCATCTGGCGCTCTTTCGCAACTGGCTAACTGGCAGCAACGGCATCGTGCTCGTGACCGGTCCGACCGGATCTGGTAAATCCACCACACTATATGCTGCCCTTGAAGAGTCCAACGATGGTGTTCAGAAGATCATCACGGTCGAAGACCCGGTGGAGTATCAGATTCCGGACATCACTCAGATCCAGACACATTCTGAAATCGGTTACAACTTTGCCAGAGCGCTGCGGGCGATTCTCAGACAGGACCCGGACGTGATCATGATCGGCGAGATCCGTGATCTCGAGACGGCAGAGATAGCCATCCAGTCGGCACTCACTGGCCATCTGGTGCTGTCGACCATCCACACCAACGACGCTATCTCAAGTTTCACCCGCCTGGTCGATATGGGCGTCGAACCGTTTCTCGTGGCTGCGCCGATACGCGGCGTGCAGGCCCAGCGATTGGTTCGCAAGACCTGCTCGCACTGCGCTCAGAAGATTAATCCACCCGAGTACATCCTGGGCCAACTGAAGGACATTCCGGCTCATCTGCTTGGCGACAACTGGGTGAAATGTGATGGCTGCGACCACTGCCAGCACACCGGCTTTCGAGGTCGCATGGGTATCTATGAACTGATACCCATGTCCGCTGAACTGCAGGATCTGATTATCGCCGGTGCTCACTTGAACTCGCTGAAACATCTGGCCAAATCCCAGGGCCATCGGAATCTTTTTCAGGACGGTTTGATCAAAGCGTCGCATGGTCGTACGACTATCGACGAAGTGACGCGCCTGACGCTGAGCGAGTAGTAGACTTCTCTAATGCAGGAGTATCAGTACGAACTCGTCGACCGGCAGGGGCAATTGATCAAAGGCTCCCTTGAAGCTGATTCGACGATAGATGCCATTCGACGCTTGAGTTCCGATGGCCGTACTGTTGTCGATATATCGGAGTCCAGCCCGTCTGCAAGCAAACTGTTCAGCCGAAAGCTCTCTAATCAGGAACTGCTGATCGGCATTCATGAGTTAGCGACGCTCCTTGAATCGGGGGTTTCGCTTGGTGATGCCGTCCAAGCGCAAAGTCGCGGCAGTTATCACCCCGAACTGAGTCGGGCGTTCGCAGCGATATCGAAAACGCTCATGCGCGGTGGGTCTCTGCTGGAGGCTTTACGCGGTAGTGGTCTGAAGCTGCCCGACTACGTATTCAATCTGGTTGAAGCTGGGGAGATGAGCGGTCGGCTGGCCCAGAGCTTGCGCCAGGCGGTCGAACAGATGGAGTACGATCAACGGGTTGCCGGTGACATCCGGAACGCTCTGATATATCCCTCCATTCTCATTTTTTCCGGTATAGCCGCGATACTGCTGGTGTTCGTTTTTGTGGTGCCACAGTTTTCCAATCTCCTTGAGGAAGGAAATGATCTGCCATGGCTGGCGGAATTGGTTCTGCGTACCGGTGTGTTTTTCAATGACAACAGCGGCTGGTTGTTCATTGGACTGATTGCGCTGATTGTCGCGATCGCCGATCTTCTGCGTCGTCAGCAGGTCCGGCAGAACCTGCTCAATTCGATGGCTACGCTGCCTTTGCTCAGTGCCTGGCTCTCAGAAGCTGATACCGCACGCTGGGCTTCCATCATGGCGGCAATGCTGACCAGTCGCGTGGAACTGATGGAAGCACTTGACCTGGCCCTGCGGGGTGTACGAATCTCCAGACGGGCAACGAAGCTCGCCCGTGTCGGAAACGAAGTTCGAAGCGGTGTGGCGCTTTCAGCCGCCCTGGAAAAAGAAGACGCACTGACAGCGACGGGTTACAATCTGGTACGCGTGGGTGAGCAGTCGGGCCAGTTGCCGAAGATGCTTCGCTCTCTGGCTGTCCTCTACGAGGAAAACAGCACGCGGCGTATGAAAAAATTCCTGACGTTGATTGAACCACTGGCAATTCTGCTGATTGGCGGATTTCTCGGAACCATCATGGTGGGGATCATGCTCGCCATCACCAGCGTGAACGAAATCAGTCTCTAGGAAGCAATATAGAAGCAGTATGTATCGTGAACTCCCGTAACAATTTCGGCCCGCGTCGCGGCTTTACCCTGATCGAGTTGATGGTAGTGCTTGTCATTCTCGGTATGCTCGCCGCGCTGGTCGGTCCGCGGCTGTTTGGTCGGGTTGACAGTGCCAAGGTGAAAACTGCCGAAACCCAGATAAAGATGATCCGCGGCGCTCTGCAGACCTATCGGCTTGACATAGGAAACTATCCTAACACCGCTGAAGGTTTGAATGCTCTGATGCGTCCGCCACCCGACGTGGCACAGTACTGGGAGGGGCCTTACCTCGAAGATGAACTGCCGCTCGATCCCTGGCGCAACGCCTATCAGTACGAACAACCCGTCGATAACCTGCAGGGTTTTGCCCTCTACTCTTTTGGCGCTGACTTAGAGCCGGGCGGAGAAGGCATCAATGCTGATATTGGATACCTCCGCAAATAGTTCTTTGAGCGACGCTTGCAGGTGTGATCCGGCAGGTTTGAACTACGGATTCACGTTGCTCGAACTGATCGTCGTGCTGGTGCTCCTGAGCACAATCACCGCTCTTGCGCTGCCGAACCTGACGAACCTCTATGCCACGCTGGGCCGCAATACCGAACGGGACGAGATTCTGGATCAGCTTTCAGCTCTTGGACAGAAAGCGTGGACGAGTCATACCAATCTGGTGCTGCATGGCGCCGAAGATCCGGACCAGACGAGTGCTGTCGATTCTGACCGCCGTTCATTTTCCGACGGAAGCCCAGAGACTCGGCTGTGGGAACGCGATGCGGGTTACATTAATTTCGAAGAATACGAAATAGACGTTCCCACCGGCTGGAAGCTGCAGTTCGAGTCTCCACTTCGGGTTCTCGCCAACGGTGTCTGTCTGGGTGCAGAGGTCGCGCTGACACACGATAGTGGCTATGCCTTCCGCACTACGCTGGAACCGCCGTACTGCCATGAGCGGGGCTGATCAGAAACTGCCGAGCTGGCAGGGTGGATTTTCCCTGCTGGAAGCAATGGTCGCCATTGTCATCCTCGCTGCTGCATCGATGGCGTTTTATGGTCTTTTCAATACCAATCTGATCACTTTGAACCGGGTACAGGAGGTGTCGAGAGAAGTCCCACTGGTGCTTCAGGCTGTCGAGTATCTCACTGCGATGAATCTTACTCGAGAAAGCGCTGGCGAATTTGATATCGACACGGCCCAGGTTCAATGGCAGGCGGAACTGATCGAGCCTTACCGGCAAAGTCAGAATGGTCGCGGATTCCTCGGTTATTTTCAGGTAGGCCTGTACAGCGTCGAATTCACCGTGATTGACCGCGGTTCTCCGCTGGGTACTTACCGCTTCCGCACCGTCGGCTATGAAAAGGTGAGGGAGCCCGGCGGATGAAGTCATTCACTCGCGGCCTGACGCTTCTGGAAATGCTTGTGGTGCTGGTGCTGACGGCCATACTGGCCGGGCTCCTGGTCCAGGGGCTTGGATTTTTTCTTGGTAAGTACGATGCCGTTCGTCGATTACAGAGTCGTTCGCTGGAATTCAGTGTGCAACAGCGGTGGTTCGTCGACAGCGTTCAGAATATCGTGCCCCTTGCAGCACAAGACCGCCGTTTCGAGGGAAGCTCCGCGCAGTTTCGCGGCACCACGCTTGCGCCGTTGGCAGCGGAACCCGGAACTCCGAGTCAGTTCAGCTGGACAATATCCCAAACAGAAAACGCTGCACCCGAAGTGCACTATTCGGAAGGCACCGAAATAGAGTGGCTGATTTCTGTATCGCGGGCGCAAGCATTGTCTTTCGAGTATGCCGATTTGGCCGGGACCTGGCATGATCGGTGGCCAGTCTCCGGTAGCAGACCCGGTCAGATTCCGGCAATGATCCGAATGGTTCAGGAGTCCGGTACCGCCCGATGGAGCGCGGCTACCGCGCTTTATCCGTTGCCAGTGCCGAATTTTCTGGAAGGTTCGTGAAGCAGGCGATCCTGAAACCAGACGGTTTTGTTCTCGTCGCCACGCTGTGGCTGGTCGCCAGCCTGGGTCTTCTTGCCGCCTACATAGATGGCCTTGCCGGTGCCAACGTCGACCGGGCCATCGAGTCACGAGAGACGATTTCTATCAGGCTTGACCAGCTCAGTACCGAGGCCACGTTGCTCTACCTGCTGAGTTCGAACCGTGTGAATCACCGAGGCTTCATTTTGGATCGACAGCAGCGTTTCAGCCGACTGTATCCCGAGGAACTCCCGAGTACGGGTGATGGAGAGTTATGGGTCACTGACCAGGCCTATATCGGTCTCGGCAGTTCGTTGTTTTCTGTTCAGGATGAAACCGGACTGGTCTCTATCAATATGCCCGCGACGCAGCACTTTTCGAAGTTGCTGGAATATGCGGGGGTCGATCGAAGCGATGCGGTGGTGCTGATTGCCCGGATCCAGGACTATATCGACAGCGACTCTGAACTGTCGTTGAACGGCGCGGAGAAATTCGATTATGAGAGAACAGGTCAGCCGCCGCCTAGCAACTGGCTTTTTTCGACGCCCATCGAGGTAAAACGGGTACTTGGCTTTGATGAGCTGGTCAGCCCGGCGCAATGGCATCGGATCCGTCCACTGCTGACGACAAGACCGCAGGGTGGCTACAATTTCAACACGATGGCGCCTGAACTTGTTGGTGCCATGCTCGATCTCGATCAGGCAGCTGTTGATGCTTTTGTAGCCGCCCGTTGGGAGCGCTCCATCAGGTCCATGCAGCAGTTGAGGTCAGTGACCGGTCGAAATCTGGCGATTGATCCTGAGTCAATGGTGTTAATGCCTGGACGCGCATTCAGGATCTCGCTGTGGCAAAGTGGCGCGCGCGACCGCCAGTTGCTTGGTTTTCGCTTAACTCCTTTCGGCGAAAGGACGCCCTGGCGTAAGGACTATCAGTATTCAGAGCAGATCTCTCAGCATGGTTCAACAGCTCCTCGCAAAGCTGAAACAGCGCTTTTCTAATCGACCCAATTTCCTGCAGACGGACAGCGGTACGATCACGCTGCCTTTTCAGTCGATCAATTCGCATTGGATTATTGCTCGTGGCAAATGCATGTTCCGCTGTAAAAGCTTCGAACATGTGCCAAAGTCGAAAAGGGATGGTGCTCTGGCAAACCAGGTAGAGTTGTGGAGTCCGTTCGACAAGACCGGCCATCATTGTGTCTGGTCGGATGCAACGGCAATGGTCTGGTTCTGGGATGCAGCACTGATCAGCGCTCAGCAGCAACCGATGCACCTCGACTCAGAAAGTGAACCAGATCGTCACCTGCTGGTTCGACCAGAAACCGTTTTCCATGCAAGACGCAGTAATGGTGTCTATCTGCTTGATTGCGCCGATGGTTGTGAACTGCAGTTCTGGACGAACGACATCCTGCTGGATTCCGCATGGTTCCCGAGCAGACCCGCGGCGCAGACCATCGCTGGATTCCTGGAACGCAATGGTGTTGGCAATGCTGAAGTCGAGCGATCGACCGATGCGGAGTTACTCGCGGAGCCCTGGTCGACAAAACCGACCGTAGAAGAATGGCTGTTGTTCAATGAGCGACATCTGGTTGCCGGTATGCTGCTGTTCATCTCCGCGATCATTGTGTTTCAGGAAGTACGGATCTGGCGGGTGGGCGCGACTGTCGAGCGCATCGAAAGCCAGTTCGAGTCACTGCAGACCGAAGTGGGCCCGGTGCTTTCGACGCGTAATGAAGCGCATCGGTTGAGGTCCAGGAACCAGCTGCTGACCCGACTGCTGTCAACGCCATCACAGGCACTGCTGATGAGTGAAGTAGATGTGGCGTTGCCGAATTCAACTGCAGAATTCAGGGAATGGCATTTCCAGCAGGGCAAACTTCGCATCATCATTGAAGACAGCAAAGCCAACTCAATCGAATACGTTCGATCGCTCGACGACAACCCGTTGTTCGATGATGTACGCGCAGAGCAGGCGCGCGGTCGTGACAGAATTGAGCTGAACATGACGGTAAATTCACCGCCGTGAATACCCTTCAACGGCAGATCGCTCAGGCGCAGCTGGAACTGCAGCTGAACACCAGGTTGCGTCTGGGCGTATGGATGATTTTGATCATCTTTCTTGTCTACGTGGCGCTCGTGCAATCGGATCGGCTGGCAGACACACAGCTTGAATTTGCTGATCAACTTGCGCGATTGGATAGGGTTAAATCGATGCGCAGCGGTGCTGACTGGACCGGCGAACTGGCCTCGGAGGAGGCCCGGGCTGCAGATCTTAACGCGGCTTTGTGGAAGGCGGAATCTCAGGGCCTTGCTCAGGCGAGCCTCCAGGCGACTCTTGACGACATCGTCTCAGGCCTCGAATTGAGCAACGCGCGAATTCGCTCCGGCGTGATGCAACCGGTGGCCGACATTCCTGATGTCTGGCAGATTCAGGCGCAACTGGACGGGAGTTACCGCGCCGGTGCCGAACTGCAGTTGCTGTATGCGATTGCCATGAATACGGAAAAGCTCACTATCGATAGATTGGATCTCAGTCGACAGAATTCGAGGTTGGTGGTGTTAGTATCCGCTTACTTTATCGGCATACCGGCCGACGGGTGAGTGTGGAGAATCAGGCGAAGCAGTGAATCTCGGACTAATCGTCTTTAATAAGGTGCGCAGGGTCGTTACCCGGCATGGCACGTTGACATCCATGGTGGCATTTGTCCTGTTGAGCTCAGTGGTTCTAGCCCTGACACTGCCGCTCAACGTTCCTGAGGTGTCTGACCCGGATCGGGCGGAAGCCGTTGCAATCAACGCCGGAAAACCGCGGACCGAAGAAAACCTGGAGCAATTCCTGCGAGGCACCCGCTGGGGCATCTCTCTTGCTCAGGTGCGGCACGCAAACTCAGCGGAGACTGACCAACAGCCGGCACAATCTCAGGAAATCGGCTTTCTTGGTATTGTTGAGAGCAAAGGCGAAGCCCGTGTCGTGCTGAGAATGGAAGATGGCGCCGTCGACACACGCGATCTTGGCGAGACGCTGCCGGACGGACGGCAACTTGACTCGCTTGGTGAAACTACATTGAGTTTAAAGCGGGACAACACCGAGGTTGAGGAACTGCTACTGTTTCCAGAAGTAACCAGTTCCGATCTTGAACCGAAGCAGGTAACTGAACCGACTGGTGAGTCAACTGATGAAACTGTTTCTTACCCAACTGAAATCGATCCCGATAGAGTGACCGAAGGTACTATTCCAGAATGATTCCGGTCAGTTCAGACAGATCCGGGCAACGTTTGCAAGCCCGAAGATTATCCGATTTCCGGCGGCGTATGCTGGTCGGATCCGCTGTACTGTTTTTCATCTGCTCCTGCCTTACAGCATGTACCACATTCGAGGTTGAGCCATTTCCAGACCCGATTCGGCCACCAAAAACGCCCGATCAGGAAACCGCAGGTGATCAGGATGTGACAGGTGGACAAACCGGCCCGAGCATCACTCCGACACCCGGCGTCGATATCACATCGACCGAAGCCGCCGGCCTGGCTGATCAGATTGGCGCATCGCTCGAAGGAGAACCGATCCGTGTCGCTTTCAATGGCGTACCGATTGTCGCGTTCATCAACCAGGTTTTCGGCAATGAACTCGGCATGTCGTTTGTTATTTCGCCGGGGCTGCAGACAAAAAATGACCTCGTCACGCTGCGGCTGACGGAGCCGGTCAGCCCGCGCCAGCTGTTCGATACTTCCCGTTCGCTGTTGCGGGAATATGGCGTAAGCATTCGTGAATCGGAAGGTGTGTTGACATTTCTTGCCACTCAGGAGATCAGTTCCAGTGATGTGCCGCTGCTGATCAGCGGCAGGACCCTGCCTCAGGTACCGGCGACTCATCGCACGGTGTTTCAGCTGGTGCCGATGAGGGTCGTTCGTGCAAACCGGGTTGCCGGCCTGCTCAAACAGGCGTATCCCGCCAGTGGGTTGAAAATCCTGGAGGATGGAGACCGCAATAATCTGTTGCTGATGGGCAAACCGGACGAGGTGCGTCAGGCACTCTCCATGCTCGAAGTCCTTGATCAGCCGATGCTGCAGGGCAGATTCGGGGTGATTGTCGAACCCGATTACCTCGACGTTGAAGTGCTCGCCGAGGCTCTGGCCAAGGTGCTGACAGCGGAAGGCTACCAGGTCTCCACTGACGGTCCGGGCGGCAGCTCGATATTGCTGCCTCTAGAAACGCTGAACAAGCTGCTCATTTTCGCGCCGGACAATAAGATTCTGAACCACATCACCAGCTGGGTCAGAACGTTGGATGATGAACAGCGTCTGACGATTGATGAAGCCCTGTTCACGTATGAGGTACAGAACACTCAGGCTGAAGAACTCGTCGCTACGCTGAATAAAATGATCGGCGCAGGATCCAGCGAGGCAACCGGGACATCAGCGCCAGGACGCTCTTCGGACCTTGACGCTGAGGGCGCAACTGGCGGCAGCGCCGGTTCCGGCCGCATCGTCGTTGATAAAAGTCGTAATCTGATGATATTCAGAGGTTCCGGGCGGGAGTGGTCGGAGATCCTCAGCGTTATTAAAGTACTCGACAAATCAGTGCCTTCAGTGCTGATCGAGGTCCTGATTGCGGAAATAACATTGAACGACGAGGAAGGCACCGGTTTCGAGTTTCTGCTGCGCGATGACGTGGGCGGCGACTACAGCATTGAAGGCGGTACGCTGGGGGCGTTGGGCCTCACCGAACGCGGCCTGTCGATGGTCCTGGACAGTGGTGGTCAGACCAGAGCTGTATTGAATCTGTTCTACGAAGAAAACCGGGTTTCGATCCG
>Ga0055474_10000247_pt1 | contig 12310 bp, 11 predicted proteins | sample Muzzi_PWA_D1_FD_57680 | JGI IMG/M metagenome (GOLD analysis project Ga0055474, IMG submission 57680) | Wetland microbial communities from San Francisco Bay, California, USA, that impact long-term carbon sequestration - Muzzi_PWA_D1 | ecosystem: Environmental > Aquatic > Marine > Wetlands ... | reverse complement strand
ATGATCCGCTCTTCACCCGGATAAATCTGTCGATACAGCTCCTCGCTGCGGGACTCCAGTTCGCTGGCCTGCATGTCGGACCAGAAGCCCTCGACAATCAGTCCCACCACGCCCACCAGCACCCAGAATCCGGCCAGCGTCGCCACCGCACGCCAGCGACCGATACTTTTACTCTGCGGGCGTTGTGCCGTGTACGGCCCCTGCAGCAGGTTGATCGCGGCAGGCGTCTGCCGCCAGAGTTCAATCAGCACGCCTAGAGCAGAATCTGCGCCGGTTTCGCGTGTCTGCAGAGACAGCGTTGCATCGAGCTGACCACGTTCGAGCTGGGAGAGCTCTCCATTGAGTACCAGCAGATCGCCGGCGGACACGTTGCTCAAAGCCAGCAGCAGGTTTTCCCGGTCGACGCTGGCCGACTGACCGGGGGTACGGATAACCGCCGTATCTTCTTCCAGCAGCACGCTTGCCCCGCCCTCTTCCAGCGGCAGCAGCTCGGATTCAGCGATCAGATAGCCGGGTCGGACTTTCAGGGACTGCAGACAGGCCAGCCAGTCTTCCAGCAAAACGCGGTCAACAAGATTGACCGATACCGGCTCGCCACGTTTCACCGGGCCGCTGGCCAGGTGCAACGATTCGATGTCCGTCGCGACGAACTCTTCGACCACGAAAGGCAGTGCGCGTCTGATCTGACCGCTGCTGCGTCCGGGAACTTCGCACGTCAGCGCCAGGACGTTGGCGGTCGGCACCAGCACCACGACATTGCCCGGATCCTGCAGCCAGTCTGCAGACGGATCTATCAGGTCAGACAGGCCCCGGTAGTCGGTTTCGCCTTTGGCCCTGGTGCTGCCATCTGCTTCGACAATGCACCATTCAGCCTGCAGCCGGTAGCCGTCCTCGTCATGGTGTGCGGGTGACGTAAGCCTCAGGAACAGCGTGGGCATCAGCACACCACCTAGGTTGCAGTGTCCTGCTCGCGCTCATCGGCGAACAGAGATCGAAAGGTTTTACCGAAGTCACGCATGATGAGGCGGATGTTACCGTTCTCAGCGTCCCGGTGTAAGACGCTGGCCAGTTCTACGAGAGAGTCGTCAACCTGGGCGCGGACCCGTATCTCAAAATATTCGCTGGTGACACTGAGAACCGGGGTTGCCGGTATCAGATCCGGGTATTCGGCGGTCACGGCGGCGACGGAGTCATATTCGCGCACGGATTCGGTCAGAGCGAGCATCTGCACTTCGCTCAGCGAAGGACTCAGCGCGGCGAGTGTCGCCGCACCCGCCGTATTGATGTTCAGTTTCAGATCGGTTGACGGCAACAGACAGGTCAGTTCGGACAGCGTCTGTACGTATTCCGGCTCAATGTCTTTCAGCAGCGCCAGTTCGGATATGCTGCCGGCTGCCCGATTGGCGGTCCGGTAAGGTTGGCTGTTGAGCAGATATTCTCCATCTTCTGCACCGAATCCGGTGATCTGCTCATCCGGGTCAATCCAGTCATGCCAGGTATCGGCCAGTGAATCCGGGATACCCTGATTCCGCAGCAGCGTTTTCAGTCGCGCCAGATTGGTCTGATTCTGACCGGCTGGACTGTTCGGGTTTGCCTGCTCCGCAGAAATATCTGGGCCATCCTGGTTGGCACCGCTGCTGCCGGGTGTATCTAACAGACTGTTCAGGTTGAAGCAGCCATTGAGGTCGCGAATCTGTACTTCCAGGAAACCGTTATCCACGTCAAACGGCGCCATCGGTTGCGCCCAGGATTCCTGCAGCGTATCGATGCCCTGCCCGGTTTCACTCCAGTCTTCAAACAGCACCTGCCGGGCAAAAGCCTCCCCGCCGAGCGCATAATTCAATGCCTGATCGCCAGCAAACGTCTGCCGTGCCTGGGCGATCACCAGCGCATGCTGGCCAACCAGCTGATAGATCAATGCTGACAGCAGCGCCAGAATCAGCAGCACGGACAGCAGTACCACACCACGCTGGGCGGCCACTCCAGATGACGAGATCAGCCTGTATTCCGTCATACGCTGGGCACCACCCAGATCCGCTCAATCACGCCGAACGGTTCCGTTTCCAGGCGCAGTCCTATGCCGGCCAGAGCCGCGGCGGGATCCTGCGCGTATTCTCCCAGCAATGGCCAGAAGCTGTGTTCATTGCCTGAAACATCCAGCGCGAAGAATTCCACCTCAGTGACACCGGGCAGCAGCTCCTGCAGGACAGGTTCGACCTGCGGCGCTCTGTCCAGTGTCGGCCAGTAGACCCGATACAGCGTCTCTTCCTGAATCACATAACCGACCCGCTGCAGCTCTGCCCGGGGCTGTTGCAGCGGATTGCGCCAGCCGGCGCGGGTGAATTCCATCATCCCATCCGCACCGATCAGCAGCGCCTCCAGCGGATCGCCAAGTTCATCCCGAACGCCGCGGGGATTCAGCTGCATGACGTCGCGCTGCAGAATCAGCATGGCCCGCTGCAGTTCCGCCAGCCGGTCGCCGCGTATCGCGAGCAGCTGCTGGTTCTCCAGCACCCGGCCGACAATCTGGCTGGCCATGACACCGATGATGGCAAAGACGGACAACACCACGAGGACTTCCATCAGCGTGAAGCCGCGGTTGGGCATTCTCAACCAGCCGGATCGCATCAGTACTGTCCGAGAAATGCGGTCATGTGTTCGACCGGACCGACTTCCTCGCCCCCGACAAGCTCGAACACGTCGACTTCGACCCGCTTGAACGTTGCCTGACTGGTGTCGCTGATTTCCACCTCCACCATCCAGTCGCGACCCGCCATGGTTACCCGTTCGCGCTCGCGGCCATTGCTGATGGGTTCGATGGTGGCGCGCCGGGCAATCTCGAGGCGGTTGATATGATTGCTGGCCACCCAGTGAGCCGCGGTCCGACGTTCGATCGAATAGGTCTGATTGACAACATCGCCAACACGGGCAGAGACGGTAAAGCCGAGAATGGCAAATACCACCAGCGCAATCAGCACTTCCACCAGCGTGAAGCCGTGGCCTGAGCGCCAATTTCTGTCGCGCCTCATGCCGCGTCACCCTCCCGTGCAGCCTCGGTCCTGGCAATACCATCGCTGCTGACCAGCCAGGCAAAGGTATCCCAGTCCGGCCGCAGGCGGATCGTGAAAGGCGTAATTTCGCCGCTGGAGAACACCACGATCTGCGGCAGATCTTTGCCGTCGGCAAACGGCAGTTCCCCGATCCCGTCGGTGCTCAATTGCAGTTCCACCGCCGCCGGCAGATCATCCTGACTGAACGGCCGGGTGGTCCGCTCCACCCATTTCTGCGTCTCCGGGTCAAACTCGGCAAACCGGTAGCCATCGGATTCGACATAGATGCCCCACTCCCGATTCCGCTGCAGCGCGTGCTGCCGGGCCAGCTCAATGCGTATCGCCAGCCGCTGTGCTGCACCTTTCAGGTCCTGTTCGGCTTCCGCGCTGGTAAATCCGAAGATGACGGTACCTGTGAGGATGCCGACGATGACAATCACCACGAGGATTTCCAGCAGTGTGAATCCCGCTGTGTACGGTCTCGAGAACCCGCTCAGAGGTTCCCTAGAGATCCTCGTAGCGAATGTCTGCATTGAGCCCCTCACCGCCTTCGGTGCCATCGGCGCCCAGCGAGTACAGACTGAATCCATCCTGTGTTCGCTCATAAATATAGGGTGAGCCCCAGGGGTCGCTTGGCAGCTTCTTGATGTAGCCGCCAGGTGAGTAGTTTTTCGGTTCGGGGAATCCGGATGGCGCAGTCACGAGTGCTTCCAGACCCTGTTCGGTGGACGGATAGTTGAAGTTGTCCATCCGATAGATATCCAGCGCATTTGACAGGCTGCGCAGATCGCTCTCGGCCGCGGTAATCCGGGCCTGATCGGGCCTGCCCAGCAGGTTCGGCACGATCACGGCCCCGAGAATCCCGATGATGACCACCACAACCAGGATTTCGATCAGCGTGAATCCCCGTATGGATGGTTTCCGCAGCAGGTCGCGTCCGGATTGGGCCGGTGCGGCCCGGGTACTGAAATTCAAATTACTTACCCCTGTCTGGTTGATAGCTGTCATTGTGCTGATCAGATCAGCTGGTTCATGTTGAGAATAGGCAGCAGGATAGCCATGACGATGAACATCACAAGCCCTCCCATCACCAGCAGCATCAGTGGTTCAAACAGCCGGACCATGGTCGTCACGATGCGCTCAACCTCCGCCTGCTGATAGACGGCAACCTTCTCCAGCATGCTGTCCAGGGCACCACTGGATTCACCGCTGGCCACCATATGCAGCAGCATCGGTGGAAAATGGCCGACACCTTCCAGCGCCACCCGCAGACTTGCCCCCTCGCTGACGCGTTGCGTGGCGTCCGCCAGGCGTCTTTTCAGGTACTGATTGGAGACGACTTCCGCAGCGATGTTCATGGCTTCCACCAGCGGCACGCCGCTGCTGGTCAGGATACTCAGCGTGTTGGCATAACGGGCCGCATTACCGCTGCGGGTGATGCGGCTGACCAGCGGTATGGACAGTTTGCGCTGATCCCAGTTCAGGCGGATGTTCGGCTGCGTCAGCAGCCAGCGCACACCGAACACAATGCCTGCAATGATCAGTGCCAGCAGCCACCAGTAGTCGCGCGCCAGTTCGGAAGCGGCTATCAGAAAGCGGGTCGACAGCGGCAGCTCCTGGCCCATGTTTTCGAGCACGTCGACCATATCGGGAACGACGTAGATCATCAGAGCGCCGACGATCGCAAACGCCAGCAGCGTCAGCACCACCGGATACAGCATCGCCATGTCGACGTCGCGACGGGCTTCGAACTGCCGCTCACTGTAGTCCGCCAGATTCTCCAGCACCTTGTCCAGGTGGCCGGACTGCTCGCCTGCGGCAACCGTGGAACGATACATATGGTTGAAACTGCCGGGGTAGTCACCGAGGCTCGCGGCGAGTGAATGTCCTTCCAGCAGCTTGCTGCGGATACCCATGACCAGCGAGGCGATGTGCTGTTTTTCCGATTGCTGGGCGATTGCCTGCAGCGCTTCTTCGATCGGCAGCCCGGCGCCGATCAGCGTGGCCAGCTGGCGGGTGAACAGTACCCGGTCGAGATTGCCGAGCCGGCGGCCGAAACTCAAAGCATCGAAACTGAAACCGCTACTGCTCTCACTCGAGCGACGCCGTTCGCTGGCAGTATCAACTTCGAGCGGGACCAGACCCTGATCCCGCAGCATCTGGCGGATCTGCCGGACGGAGTCAGCTTCCAGCACGCCTTTTTTCTGTTTCCCGCGGGTATCGAGCGCGGTGTAGTCGAATGCGGGCATCCGGGCAGCTACTCGTCCAGCGTGACGCGCAGTACTTCCTGCACTGTGGTGACACCCTGCAGGATTTTCTGTTTGCCGTCTTCTCGGATGCTGGGTGCCTTGCGCCGTGCGTAGGCTGTCATGTCGTGTTCGGAAACCCGGTCATGGATCAGCTGGCGCAGTGTTTCATCGACCATGATCAGTTCATAGATACCGGTACGGCCGTGATAGCCGGAATGCTGGCAGGCTTCGCAGCCGGCAGCCTCGTAGACCTGGGCTTCACGGCGCTGCAAAAAGTCGAGCTCTGACGCGGTTGCGGCACGCGGCACCCGGCATTCCGGGCACAGCACCCGTACCAGCCGCTGCGCCAGCATGCCGACCAGTGACGAAGACAGCAGAAACGGTTCCACGCCCATGTCGATCAGGCGGGTGACCGCCCCGACGGCGGTGTTCGTGTGCAGCGTCGACATGACCAGATGGCCGGTGAGACTGGCCTGCACGGCAATTTCGGCGGTTTCGATGTCCCGGATCTCACCCACCATGACCACATCCGGATCCTGCCGCAGTATGGCCCGCAGGCCGCGCGCGAAGGTCATGTCGGCTTTGGTATTGACCTGGGTCTGGCCGATGCCGGACAGGTTGTACTCGATCGGGTCTTCGACCGTGAGAATATTGATGGTCTTGGTGGAGAGTTCCGCCAGCGACGAATACAGCGTGGTGGTTTTACCGGAACCGGTGGGGCCGGTGACCAGGAATACGCCGTGCGGTTTATGGACAATCTCCCGCAACCGGATCAGATCGGCTTCATTCATACCGAGATTTTCCAGCCGCAGCCGATCGGCCTGTTTGTCGAGCAGACGCATGACAACCCGCTCGCCGTTGCTGGCGGGCATTGTGGATACCCGGACATCCACCTCGCGGGCGCCGATGCGCAGCGAAATGCGGCCATCCTGAGGAACGCGTTTTTCGGCAATATCCATACGCGCCATGACTTTGATTCTGGACACCAGCAGCGGCGCCAGCTGCCGCTTGGGTTTGACGATTTCGCGCATCACACCGTCGACCCGGAATCGGACGACCAGATCTTTCTCGAAGGTCTCGATGTGGATATCCGAGGCGTTTTCACGGATGGCCTCGGCCAGCAGCGCGTTGATCAGCCGGATGATGGGCGCATCGTCTTCCTGTTCCAGCAGGTCTTCGGTTTCCGGCACCTGATCAGCGAGACTGGCGAGGTCCATTTCGTCACCCATGTCTTCGACCATCTGCCGGGCGGCGGATGAATCCCGTGAGTAGGTGCTGGTCAGCAGGCCGTCAAACTCGTCTTCCCCGACCTGTTCGATCCGGAAGGGCCGGCCGATCAGACGTTTGAGTTCTGCCAGGGTCGTCAGTGTCGGTGTGCCTCTGCTGGCGACCCGGGCTGCGTCGAGACTGGCATCAGGCCGATTCAGAAAGATCACGCCGAAGCGTTTGGCGAAGGCGAATGGCAGCAGCAGCGGTCCCGCCGGCGGCACAATCTCCGCCGGCAGAGATTCCATGGGTTCTTCAATCAATCTGTCTGCAGATTCGCTCATGGCTCGGATGGATCCTGGTGTTGCGGGCTTGATATCACGGCGTGAATCATATCAGGTGCGGGTTTCAGTACTGTAGCAGCAACCACGCTCTGTCTGTCAGACAGGTGCGAGTATGACAAACGGGTGGCATCCGGTGCTCGAACTGGTTCTCATCAGCTGCGGAACGGTTGAAACCGGCATCCGGATGCACGATTGCGCTATATTACCGCCCCGTCGCATCCATGTGCCGCTTCGGAGGGTTACTTTGCAGTTCGTAGGCAGTCATATCCTGTCGGTGGATCAGTTTGACCGCTCTGAGGTTGAGCACATTTTCGCGGTTGCCGACGAAATGCGGCCTTATGCGGAGCGGGTTCGAATCACCCGCGTGCTGGAGGGCGCCATCGTCTCCAACATGTTTTTCGAACCCAGCACCCGGACCCGGATCTCCTTCGGCTGTGCATTCAACCTGCTCGGTGGCGAAGTGCGTGAGACCAGTGAAGTGGGTGCCTCGTCGCTGACGAAGGGTGAATCACTGTTTGATACCGCAAGAGTGCTCTCCGGCTACAGTGATGTGATTGTCATGCGCCACCCCGAGGCGGGTTCGGTGGCAGAATTTGCCCAGGCCAGTCGGGTACCCGTAATCAACGCCGGCGACGGCCCCAACGAACATCCCAGCCAGGCGCTGCTGGATCTCTACACCATCCGCCGCGAGATGGAGGCCCGGGGTGCCGGGATCGACGGCCTGCGGATTGCGCTGGTGGGCGATCTCAAGTACGGCCGCGCCGTGCACTCGCTGTGCAAGCTGCTGAGCCTCTACGAAAACGTTCACTACAAACTGGTCTCCCCAGTCGGACTGGGTGTACCCGACGAGATAGTTGCGGACCTGAAAACGCGCGGTCACGACGTACTGGAATACGACGAACTGGAGCCCGGAATCCATCAGGTCGACATTCTTTACGTGACCCGAACCCAGGAAGAGCGTTTTCCCAGCCAGGAAGAAGCGGATCGCTACCGGGGCCTGTTCCGCCTCAATCAGGAGATCTACACACGCCACTGCGAGCCGAATACGGTGATCATGCATCCGCTGCCGAGGGACTCACGGGCGCAGGCTCAGGAACTCGACGACGACCTGATAGAAAACCCGAACCTGGCCATTTTCCGGCAGACGGATAATGGCGTGCTGGTGCGCATGGCGCTATTTGCGCTGGTACTGGATGTTGCCGATAAGGTTCACAACTACGCCCAGCCGGTAAGCTGGTACACGGCAAGGCGCTTCAGCAAGGGCTGAGTGAAACAGCAGGATGGACTCCTGCCTCGTGGCTCAAAGGTCTTTAATCAGGCTTTGACTTTGGGTTGACGATCTTTCCATGCTTTCGGCACCGACTTGTAACCCCGGCACTCCGCCAGATATTTGGTTGCCTGGGCCCAGGCTTTGGCAGCACCCAGCCGCTTCACCGAAAATTCCCTGACATGGGACTTGCCAGCTGTCTGAACCTGCACGCGGAAGGCCGGAGATGGCCGACGCACCAGATTGATGCCGCGGACGCCGGTCGAGTGCTTCCTGTCGGTCGACGCATCCCGTACCCGCTTCTCTTTGGCTTTGTCCTGTTTTTCCGCCCAGGCTTTGTCCAGCGCCCTGGCTTCGCGGCGCATTGCGGCCTGTTTGGTCTTGTTCAAGCCAATCAGGCTGAAATACTGCTGTTGCAGCTTGCCGTCAATACTTCGTGCAACCCGCAACAGTTGCCCGTTGTTCAGTTCATACACAGCCACTTGTGAGACTCCTGTCTGTTAGCAGGCCCTCTGATTGACCATAGTGACAAGTCAACGACCGCGGGCCCGAGATCCTGTAAGCACAATCTACAGCTTTGCTTCGAGTTCTGGAAGGGCCTGGAAAAGATCGGCGACCAGACCGTAGTCTGCAACCTGAAAAATCGGTGCGTCTTCGTCTTTGTTAATCGCGACGATGACCTTGCTGTCTTTCATGCCGGCAAGGTGCTGGATTGCACCCGAGATACCAACAGCAATGTAGAGATCCGGCGCGACGATTTTGCCGGTCTGGCCGACCTGCATGTCATTGGGCACAAAACCAGCGTCGACGGCAGCCCGGGAAGCGCCTATTGCTGCACCGAGTTTGTCCGCAATGCCTTCCAGCAGAGAGAAGTTGTCTCCCGACTGCATACCACGGCCACCCGAGATGATGACGCTCGCGGCGGTGAGTTCCGGTCGTTCAGACTGAACGATCTCAGCGTTGATGAAACTGGAAACGCCGGCGTCGTGGGCGCTGGATACGGCTTCGACCGCAGCCGAGCCGCCTTCTGCCGCCACCGGGTCGAATGCGGTGCCGCGGACAGAGATCACTTTGATCGAGTCGTTCGATTTCACGGTGGCAATAGCGTTGCCGGCATAGATCGGGCGCTTGAAGGTATCAGCGCTTTCCACCGACTGAATGTCTGAGATCTGTGCAACGCCGAGGCTCGCCGCCACCCGCGGCAGGAAATTTTTACCCGCGGTGCTGTGCGCCGTCATGATGTGCGAATAGTCTGCACCCAGTTCCGCCACCAGGGCTGCCACGTTTTCCGGCAGCTGATGCCCGTAGGCGGCATTGTCAGCACAGAGGACTTTACTGACACCATCGATCTTGGCGGCTTCTTCGGCAACCGCAGAGCAACCTTCTCCGGCGACCAGAAGATCGATGTCGCCACCAATCTGCTGGGCTGCGGCAACGACTACCCGGGTCACGGGCTTCAGCTCCGCATTATCGTGATCGGCTATAACGAGTATGCTCATTTAGATTACCTTTGCTTCGTTCTTCAGTTTGTCGACCAGCTCTTCGACACTTTCAACCTTGATACCGGCCTGACGTTCAGCCGGTGGTTCCACGGCCAGGATTTCCAGTGTCGGCGTCATGTCTACACCCAGTTCGTCCGGTGACACCTCGTCCAGCGGCTTTTTCTTGGCTTTCATGATGTTCGGCAGCGATGCGTAGCGGGGTTCATTCAGACGCAGATCTGTGGAGACGACTGCGGGCAGCGTCAGGGAGACGGTTTCCAGACCACCGTCGATTTCCCGGGTGACTTCCATTTTACCGTCCGCAACAGTCACTTTTGAGGCGAAAGTCCCCTGCGGCAGTCCGGTCAGTGCGGCAAACATCTGTCCGGTCTGCGAATTGTCACCGTCGATGCTCTGTTTGCCGAAGATGATGATGTCAGCCTGTTCTTTTTCCTGCAGTGCCTTAAGCGCCCGGGCAATGGCAAGCGGTTGTGCGTCCTGATCTGTCTCGATCAGCACTGCCCGGTCTGCGCCGAGCGCAAGACAGGTACGCAACTGTTCCTTACATGCGCTGGAACCGACAGAAACGGCCACGACCTCAGTGGCCGTGCCGGCCTCTTTCAGCCGCACCGCTTCTTCGATTGCTATTTCGCAGAAGGGATTGACGGACATTTTCACGTTGGCCAGATCAACGCCGGACTTATCGGGCTTGACCCGAATTTTGACGTTGTAGTCAACAACACGCTTAACCGGAACCAGTACTTTCATGAATTCCTCGATCTCGAGACGAAAAAGAAACAAGCCGACCAGAAGACTTTCCGTGCCTGCCGGGGAAACTGCAGCCCGGATTCGGCGTCAGCACAGACTTCTGGCCAGAAAAGGCGGCGTATTCTCCCCGGTGAGCAATTGCCCGTCAAGACGGATACCCCGTATGTACATTTTCAGAAGCTCGAATGCGGCAGCTCTACCACGGATCATTTATAATGCGGCTTTGATCCACCGGCCCGGCACCATACTGTTGCAGGCCGCACCAATGGAGAACAACGAGTGGAAAACCAGGTGGAAAACAACGAAGCCGAGCACGTGGAACGAGAAGCCATGGAATTTGATGTGGTCATCGTCGGCGGCGGGCCAGCGGGTCTGGCAGCGTCGATACGCCTGATGCAGCTGGCCGAGCGCGCCGGCAGTGAGATATCAGTCTGCCTGGTGGAAAAAGGGTCCGAAATCGGTGCACACATCCTGTCTGGTGCCGTAGTCGAACCAACCGCGCTGGCGGAACTGTTTCCGGACTGGAAGGAACGCGGTGCACCGCTGACAAATCCGGTGACGGACGACGAAGTCTACTATCTCGTCAACGACACCAATCGGATCAAGATGCCGAGCTTCATGGTGCCGTCGGTCACCCACAATCACGGTAACTATGCAATGAGCCTCGGCAATCTGTGTCGCTGGCTCGGTGAGCAGGCTGAAGCCATGGGCGTCAACGTGTTTCCCGGATTTGCCGCGGCTGAGGTGCTGTATGACGACAACGGCGCAGTAGCTGGGATTGCCACAGGCGACATGGGGGTCTCGGCGACTGGTGAACACAAGGGATCATTCGCACCGGGCTATGAACTGCGCGCCAAGTACACCATGTTTGCAGAAGGTTGCCGCGGTCATCTCGGCAAGCAGGTGATGAACAAATACGACCTGCAGGCAGATTCGGCGACTCAGCACTACGCGATCGGTTTCAAGGAACTGTGGGACGTAACCCCGGAGAACCATGTGCCTGGCAAGGTCGTGCACACGATGGGCTGGCCGGGAACGCACTTCGGTGGTTGCTTCACAGGATCCTATCTCTATCACCTCGAAGACAACCAGGTATCCGTGGGACTGATTGTTGATCTGTCCTATTCGAATCCGCATTTGAGCCCGTTCGATGAATTTCAGCGCTTCAAGCACCACCCGCTGATTGCCGATGTCCTGAAAGGCGGCAAGCGGGTGTCCTATGGCGCCAGAGCGATCGTCAAAGGAGGGCTGTCGGCACTGCCCAAGTGTGTCATGCCCGGAGGCCTTATGGTCGGTGACGACGCCGGTTTTCTGAACATGACGAAGATCAAAGGCTCGCACACGGCGATGAAATCCGGAATGATCGGCGCAGATACGGTATTCGAAGCACTGCAGGCGGGATCTCCGGGTGGCGAAACGCTTGCGGCTTTCAACGACAAGTTTGAAAAATCCTGGCTGCACACCGAACTTACTGCTGCACGCAATTCCCAGCAGGCCATTCACAAGTTCGGGACGTTGCCGGGTTCTGCGTTCATCTGGGTCGATCAGATGGTATTCAGAGGCAAACTGCCGTTCACGCTGAAAGATCCGACACCCGATTATGCAACCCTGAAACTGGCAGCGAACAGCAAGCAGATCGACTATCCCAAACCCGACGGCGTGCTGTCGTTCGACAAGCTGTCATCCGTATTCCTGTCGAATACCAATCACGAAGAAGACCAGCCCTGCCACCTGCAGCTGAAAGACCCGAGTATTCCGATCAGCGAGAATCTGCCGAAATATGATGAGCCTGCCCAGCGTTACTGCCCGGCCGGCGTCTACGAAGTCATCGAAGAAGACGGCACACCGCGCTTTCAGATCAACGCGCAGAACTGTGTGCACTGCAAGACGTGCGACATCAAAGATCCGGCGCAGAACATCAACTGGGTGGTTCCCGAAGGAACCG
>Ga0055474_10000246_pt1 | contig 12319 bp, 10 predicted proteins | sample Muzzi_PWA_D1_FD_57680 | JGI IMG/M metagenome (GOLD analysis project Ga0055474, IMG submission 57680) | Wetland microbial communities from San Francisco Bay, California, USA, that impact long-term carbon sequestration - Muzzi_PWA_D1 | ecosystem: Environmental > Aquatic > Marine > Wetlands ... | reverse complement strand
TGAGCCCGGAACGCAAATCAGCCGCTATCTCTACGGCCAGTTCGCCGAGCACCTGGGCCGTGGGATCTACGAGGGCATCTGGGTGGGCGAGGATTCGGATATTCCTAATACGAACGGTTATCGTGATGATGTGATCGCGGCTCTCAAAGAGCTTCAGATTCCGGTCATCCGTTGGCCGGGCGGCTGTTTTGCCGATGAGTATCACTGGCGGGACGGCATCGGCCCGCGAGATCAGCGCCCGGTGCGTGTCAATACCCACTGGGGCGGGGTCGAAGAAACCAATGCCTTCGGCACCCACGAGTTTCTCAACCTGGTGGAGATGCTCGGGTCGGAAGCGTACATCGCGGGCAACGTTGGCAGCGGGACGCCGCAGGAAATGGCCGAATGGCTGGAGTACATGACGGCGGACAATAACTCCACAACGGCTCAATTGCGGCGCAGTAACGGCCGTGACAAGCCCTGGAATATCCCTTTTTTCGGGGTGGGCAATGAAACCTGGGGTTGTGGCGGCAACATGCGCCCGGAGTACTACTCTGACCTGTACCGGCGTTATGCCACTTTTCTGAAAGCGCCGGAAGGAAACCGGCCAAAGAAAGTCGCCAGCGGCGGCTACAATGAACAGACCAACTGGACCCAGGTTTTAGCCTCGACCGTCAATTCGAACATGGACGGCATCAGTCATCACTATTACACGCTTCCCTCGGGAGAGTGGGAAGTGAAAGGCAAATCCACCGGTTTTCCCGAGGGGGAGTGGATCTCCACCCTTTTCAATACCATGAAAATCGACGGGTTTCTCGCTCTGAATGAAGCCGTGCTCGATGAGTACGACCCGGAAGGAAACGTCGGGCTCTACCTCGACGAATGGGGCACCTGGTATGACCCCGAGCCGGACCGCGAACCGGGCTTCCTGTATCAGCAGAATACGCTGCGTGACGCGCTGGTCGCGGCGCTGAATTTCAATATTTTTCACCGCCATGCCGACCGCCTGCACATGGCCAACATTGCGCAAACCGTGAACGTATTGCAGGCCGTGATCCTGACCGAGGATGAGAAAATGATCCTCACCCCGACCTATCACGCCTTTGAAATGTACACGCCCTTCCAGGATTCAACCTTCATACCGGTGGATTTCGAGGAGATGACGGAATACGTGCTGGGCGATATCGCCGTGCCGACGGTTTCCGCAACGGCGGCCACCACGGCAAGTGGTGATCTGGTGATTGGCCTGGTCAACCTGGACCCGCATGAATCGGCGTCCATCCATGCCAACCTGCAGGGTTTCCCGGCTCAGTCCGCATCGGGCCGCACGCTCACCGCGGGCGCCATCGACGCCCACAATACGTTCGAAGAACCTGCGGAAGTCGAACCGCAGGGCATCGAGGTTGAACTGAAGGGTGGTGGACTGGCGCTCGAACTTCCGGCCAAATCCGTCACGGTGATCACGGTCAAGCGATAAAGCCAGTCCGGCGTGAGCCGGCCATCGGCTGGCGCGCCCTTGCACCAGGGCGCGCATCCCGATCATTCCTTGTGTTTTTTGAACCAGCCGAGGATGTTGACCACCTTGGCGATCAGGTTTGATGGCCGGCTGGCGATGCCGTGCGAGGCTTCCGGCACCCGCACCATGGCGGTGTCCACTTTGCGCAGTTTGAGCGCCAGGTAGTACTGCTCGGTCTCGCCAATGGGCGTTCGATAGTCCGACTCCCCGGTGAGCAGCATCGTTGGTGTGGTCACGTTGCCGACCAGCGACAGCGGCGAACGCCGCCAGTATTGCTCCTGGTCTTCCCACGGAAAGGCGCCGAACCAGTACCTGGAGAAGTAAGCCGGGGCATCTGCCGTGAGATTGAAACTGGTCCAGTTAATCACCGGCTTGGCCACTACGGCGGCCCTGAACCGGTCGGTCTTGCCGACAATCCAGGCTGTCAGCACGCCACCCCCACTGCCGCCGGTCACATACAGTTGTTCAGGGTCGGCAATACCGCGTTCGATCAGGACATCGACACCGGTCATCAAGTCATCGTAATCCTGGCTGGGATAATTGTGGTGAATCAGGTTCGCGAATTCATCACCATACGAGTCGCTGCCGCGCGGGTTCATGAACAGGACTACGTAGCCGGCCGCCGCGTAAAGCTGACCCTCGGCGGAGAATCTCGGCCCGTAGTTGGCGACCGGGCCGCCATGGATTTCGAGAATCAGGGGCCATGCTTTCTCGCTGCTGTAATCGGGAGGGTAGAGTATCCAGCCTTCCACGTCCTGCTGGTCGAACTTGGACGCGACGTGCAGTTCCTCGACCTTGCCCAGGTTTTTATGGGCCAGCAGGTCTTCATTGAGATGAGAAATGGCGCCGCCCCTGCCTCGGCTGTCAACGAAGGCCAGTTCCGCCGGTCGATCCGGAGCGGCCTGGTTGAAGGCGACTGAGCCGTTCTTTGCCACGCTGAACGAGCCGCCGGCATAGGGGCGGCCGAGGCTGGTGCCGCCGGTGTTGCTGGCCAGGTTTCGCAGATCGCCCGACAGGCTCAGGCGCGCGATGCGGGTTTCCCCGCCATCATCAAACTGGATGACCAGGTTTTTACTGTCGCCGGCCCATTGCACATCATCGACCGAGCGGTCCAGGCCCGTGTCGACCAGCCGGCTGTTCGAACCATCCGGGTTCATCACATACACGCCGGTGTTCTCGTAAATCCGTTCACGATCATCGAAGCCCAGGTAGGCAATCAGCCGGCCGTCGGGTGAAACCTGCGGGCTGTGGTCCGGACCGACGCGATGCGTCAATTGCGTCATCGAGCCGTCCGCCACGGACAAGGCGAACAATTCGGATTCCACCGGTTGGTAGACCCAGTCGTCATTGTGATTGGTGGCCAGGTAGATCGTCTTTGAATCGGTGCTCCAGGCCAGGCTGGAACCGTGATCATGGTTTCCGGAAGTGAGTTGGCGCGGGGTGCCGCCATCGGCAGGAATGACAAACACCTGTTCGTATTCCGCCGGCAGAAAACCTTCCATGCCGTCAGCGCGGTAGTTCAGCTGATCGATGACCCGGACCTCAGGGGCCCAATCGGCGCCTTCCGGTTTTTTCGGCATTTCACCGTAGGGTTTCGCGGCCTCGGCGGCTACCGGCATGGTGAAGGCAATCTGGCGGCCATCGGGTGACCAGGTCAGCGAACCGGGTGAGGCGGTCAGGTCGGTCAGGCGCGCCACCTGACCGCTGTCCATCCAGCGTAAATAGATTTGCACCGAGCCTTCCTTCGAGGAGGCATAGGCCAGCCGGTTTCCATCGGGAGACCAGCGCGGGTTGAAAAAGTTTTCGGCCGAGGAGGCAATAGCGCGATGATTGCCGCCATCGCTGTCCATGATCCACAGGTTGGAGCGTTTACGGTCTTTCATGATGTCCATGGAATTGCGCACGTACACCACGCGCTGACCGTCGGGAGCGATCTGAGGGTCGCTTGCATATTCCAGACCAAAAATGTCGGTGGGGACAAACACGTCCGCCCCGGCGGTTGTGCAGATGCAGGCCAGCGCCAGCAGTGATAAAACCTGGTTTCTTTTCATAGTCGATTCGGACCGTTCATGGGCGAGTTGATCGCAACCCGGGTTGATGATCTGCGGAACCTGAATCAGGCTGCAGGCTGATTCAGTCTAGCAGCCGATTCCCGACTTGCCTACGCGAGTGATCAAAGGGGCCGGGGAACCAAAACAGAATCCGGGGAATCAATCCATGAACAATCGGCAATCTTCTTTCGAAAAAGTGGCGCTATACTAGTTCACTGGATGCCGCATCGAAGATCGACCGGCGTTCAGAGTGCACCCCAAATTTCCGACCTGCAGGAGCTTAAATGAAAGATCAGACACTGGCTGTACACGCGGGATTCAAGTCCGATCCCACCACCAAGGCCGTCACGGTTCCGATATACCAGACCGTGGCCTATGAATTCGACGACGCCCAGCACGGCGCCGACCTGTTCAACCTGGCGGTGCCGGGCAACATTTACACCCGCATCATGAACCCGACCACCGACGTGCTGGAGCAGCGCTGCGCAGCCCTGGAAGGTGGTATTGGTGCGTTGGGGCTGAGCGCTGGCAGCGCTGCGATCAACTACTCTATTCTGAACATCGCCGAGCAGGGTAACAATATCGTCTCGGTGCCCATGCTGTATGGCGGCACCTACACCCTGTTCCGGCATATGCTTCCGCGCCAGGGCATCGAGGTGCGATTTGCCGCCGATGACACGGTGGAGGCCATGGAAGGGCTGATCGACGACAAGACCACGGCGGTATTTTGCGAGTCCATCGGCAACCCGGCCGGCAACATCGTGGATATCGAGGCTCTGGCCAACATGGCTCACGCACACGGTGTGCCGCTGATCGTTGACAACACGGTGGCCACGCCGGCTCTGATCAAGCCCATCCAGTGGGGCGCTGATATCATCGCCAACTCGCTCACCAAGTATATGGGTGGTCATGGCAATTCGCTGGGTGGCGTCATCGTGGACGGTGGTGAGTTCCCATGGGCCGATTACCCGGAAAAATTCCACATGCTGACCACGCCGGAAGAGTCCTATCATGGCGTGGTTTATACCGAGGCTCTGGGTCCGGCGGCCTACATTGGCCGGGCCCGCACGGTGCCCTTGCGCAACACCGGCTCCGCCATCAGCCCGATGAATTCCTTCCTGATTTTGCAGGGAATGCAGACTCTGCCGTTGCGCATGGAGCGGCACTGCGACAACGCCATCGCGGTGGCGAAGCACCTGCAAGAGCATCCCGGCGTGAATTGGGTCAATTATGCCGGTCTGCCCGATTCGAAATACTATGACCTGGCGATGAAATACACCGGCGGCAAGCCTTCCGCTCTGCTAACCTTCGGCATCAAGGGCGGGTTCGACGCCGGCGTGAAGTTCTACGATGCGCTGGAATTGTTCGTGCGGCTGGTTAACATCGGCGATGTCAAATCCCTGGCGGCCCACCCGGCCTCGACCACGCATCGGCAGTTGTCGGAAGAGGAATTGGCGGCGGCGGGCGTGACGCCTGATATGATTCGTTTGTGTATCGGCATCGAAGATATCGAAGACATCCTGGCCGACATCGATCAGGCGCTGGCGGCCGCTACCTGAGCGGGGTAAACCTGCTCCTTCAATTTTCTGGTGGGGCGTAAAACATCCTGATAGGATGAGCTCCCCAGAATTCCACATTTACGGAAAGAGTCATGTTTGAAAGAAACAGAAACAAGCAGCAAAGCAACCCTCAAAGAGAAGAAGCGAGGGTCGCTCCACAGAGCCCCACATTGGGTAATCAACCGCCGGTTTCCTCGCCATCGGCCGCTGTCATCGGTCCGGGGGTCGAGGTTTCCGGCGACGTCAACGCCACGGCTGACCTGGTCATCAACGGCAAGATCAAGGGTTCGATCGTGCAGGGTTCCCACATGGTCGAGATCGGTGAATCCGGCCAGGTGATCGCACGCGTGCGGGCCAAGCTGGTTAAAGTGTCGGGCGAAGTTCGTGGCGACATCATTGGCGATGAAAAAGTGATGATCACCCGCACCGGCCGGGCGCTGGGCAATATCGCGGCTCCCCGGGTTCAACTGGACGACGGCGCCCTGTTCAAGGGCAGCATCGACATGACCCCGGTCGAAACCGCCAGGCCGACGATGCCGGCAGCTGAAAAGCCTGCGCCCGCCCCAGCCAAGGCGCCGGCTTCATCCAGCGTCAAGGAAGCGGCTCCTGGCAATGCCGTATCGGCGTCGGCTGTGAACAAAGACAAAGACCCGGTGAGAAAAGAACCGAGTCTGACCCTGAAAAGTGGCTGACACGCGTCCGTCATCAGTCCAAGTTCAACCGATAAGAAGATTTCGCTTTGCCTGAACTGAAGCATGCACTCTCGACCGTACCCGCGGCGACTGCCACCTATGATGGCGTCGCCCCGAAGTCCGTGGACGAGTCCAAGAAACAACCGAGTAAGCTTTTTTCGTCCCTGATCGCCCCGCCCGCCGACGGTCACCGCTTGACTGTACTGGAAGTCGGGTCCGCCCTGCCCGAAACCGTGGATTACCTGTCACGCTACACGTGCCGGGTCCATTTCCTCGACCTGTACAGCGAACCCATGCTGCACCAGTTGTCCGAGTTCAGCCCGAAGCAGAAAGCGGAATGGTTTCGCGAAGTGCTGGTTTTTCCGGCTGGCACCCAGCTCGATGTCTGCCTGTTCTGGGATTTCCTGTGTTATCTCGACGACAAGGCCCTGCGCGCCTTCAATGACGCCTTGCGCCCCTGGCTGCACGCGGGCACGCGGTCGCACGGTTTCGGCGTCCGGCACCTGGCCATCAAGTTGAATAGCCAACGTTACGGCATCGTCGATGATTCGACGCTCAGTGTTCGGCCAAGCCGGGCTTTACAGCCAAAAACGTACCCGCACACCCAGGTTGAAATGCACGACATGATGTCCTGTTTCGATTTTGAGCAGGGCCTGTTGCTGCCGGATGGCAAATTGGAAATGCTGCTGAGGGCGCGCCCCGAAGCCTTCAGAAACTGATGAACAAACCCAGCCTTGACGAGTTGCGGATCGAACGCAAGCCGGAGGGCGGTGGATCAGCGGGGCGCTGGATTGTGCTGGCCATCTTCCTGCTGGCCGGGGCAGGCGCCGCCTGGTTTTACTGGCCAGGCGGAACCAAGGCCACCCCGGTGCGAACCGCGGTCGTGCGGGAGCAATCCCGGCAGACGGCCGGCACGGTCCTGAATGCGTCCGGCTATGTCACGGCTCGCCTGCGGGCCACCGTTTCATCCAAGTTCACCGGCCAGGTCACCGAAGTCCTGATCGAGGAAGGCATGAACGTGGAAACCGGCCAGGTGCTGGCCCGGCTGGATGATTCCAACATTCGGACCAGTTTCGAGTTGGCCAGGGCGCAGTTGCTTTCGGCTGAAAAAGGCGTGAATGAAACCGAAAGCCTGTTGCGCGAAGCCGAGAATAACCTGCAGCGGAGTGAGCGCCTGGTCGAACAGAAACTGGCCAGCGTGGCCGAACTGGATCGCAGCCGGGCCCTGGCCGGTTCGCTCGAGGCTCAACTGAATCGCAAGCGCGCTGATGTGGAAGTGGCCGCGCGGCAGGTCGACATCTACCGGCAGCAACTGGATGACATGATCATCCGCGCACCCTTTTCCGGCGTGATCGTGGCCAAGAATGCGCAGCCGGGGGAAATGATTTCACCGGTGTCGGCAGGCGGAGGATTCACCCGCACGGGTATCGGCACCATCGTCGACATGAGTTCACTGGAAATCGAAATCGACGTCAACGAAGCCTACATCAACCGGGTCGAGCCGGAGCAGAAGGTCGTCGCCACGCTGGATGCCTACCCGGACTGGAAAATTCCCTGCCACGTCATCGCCATCATCCCCACCGCCGACCGGCAGCGCGCCACGGTGGAAGTGCGGGTCGGGTTCGACCAGCTCGACCCGCGGATTTTGCCGGATATGGGCGTTAAGGTCGCTTTCCAGGAAGCAAGCCAGGACGAGGCGGCTCAAACGCCCGCCCAGCCGGCGTTGGCCGTTCCTGCTGCGGCCTTGCGCAGTGAGGGCGGCCGCGATTACGTGTTGATCTTCGACAATGGCGTGGTGGAGCGCCGGGCGGTTTCTGTTAGCGCTAACATTCAGGGCAACATCCTGCTATCCTCTGGCGTTACCGCAGGTGAAAGGGTAATCGTGGACGGGCCGGAAACGCTGGCCGAAGGTGCACGGGTGGTGGAGGCTGAGAAATGACAGAAGAGAGCAAAACCCTGGTCAGAGTCGATGACGTCGACAAGGTGTTCAAACGGGGCTCGGAAGAGATTCATGTCCTCGGAGGGCTGGATCTGCACATACCCGACGGTGAATTCCTGGCCTTGATGGGGCCATCCGGGTCAGGCAAATCCACCCTGCTCAACCTGATCGGAGGACTCGACCGGCCCAGCCAGGGCACGATCGAAATTGGCGGCGAACGGATCGAAAAACTGTCTTCCCGCCGCCTCGCCAGCTGGCGGGCGCGGCACGTCGGCCTGGTCTTCCAGTTCTACAACCTGATGCCGGTTCTGACCGCCCAGAAGAATGTCGAACTGCCCCTGTTGCTGACCAGCATGTCACGGGCCGAAAGGCGCAAACGCGCCGGTATCGCGCTTGACATCGTCGGGCTGTCGCATCGCGCCGGACACTTTCCCCGCACGCTTTCCGGTGGTGAACAACAGCGGGTGGGAATTGCCCGCGCGATTGTCACCGACCCTACCTTGCTGCTTTGCGACGAGCCGACCGGCGACCTCGACCGCAAATCAGGCGATGAAATCCTCGACCTGTTGCAGGCCCTGAACGCGGAACAGGGCAAAACCATCGTGATGGTCACCCATGACATCCACGCGGCGGCCCGCGCCACGCGTACGCTGTATCTGAACAAGGGGCAACTGTCGACGGAACCCGAGGAATGAAATACCTCTACCTGATCTGGAGTAATCTGAAGCGCAAGAAAATGCGCACGATTCTCACGTTTCTCTCGATCATGGTCGCTTTTCTGCTGTTCGGCTACCTGGCCGCCATCAAGCAGGGCTTCAACCAGGGCATCGAAGTGGCCGGCGCCGACCGGCTGGTCGTGCGACACAAGATTTCCATCATCATGCCGCTGCCCCAGTCCTACGAGTCCCGCATTGAACAGATCGAAGGCGTTGAAGATGCCGTGCACCAGACCTGGTTTGGCGGCATTTACCAGAAGCCCAGCAACTTTTTTGCCCAGATTCCGGTGGAGCCGGAAGAATACCTGGAGATGTTTCCGGAATTCATCCTCAGCGAGGATGAAAAGCAGGCCTGGCTGAAAACCCGCACCGGGGCTATTGCCGGGCGCCGCCTTGCCGATCGTTTCGGCTGGAAGGTGGGAGATCGTATTCCCATTGAGGCGACCATCTGGCGCCGCAAAGGCGGCTCCATGACCTGGGAATTCGATCTGGTTGGTATTTACGATGGCGCCGAAAAGGCAACTGATACCACCCAGTTCCTGTTTCGCCATGACTATTTCGACGAGGCGCGTGAGTTCGGCGAAGGCCAGGTGGGCTGGTTCACGGTCCGCATTTCGGACCCGGAACATGCGGCCGAGGTCGCAGCGCAGGTTGATGCTGAATTCGCCAACTCGCCCTACGAAACCAAGACCGAACCCGAAGGAGCCTTCGTGCAGGGTTTCGCCAACCAGATTGGTGACATCGGCTTCATCATGATGTCGATCGTCGCCGCGGTGTTTTTCACCATCCTGCTGGTGGCCGGCAACACGATGGCTTATGCCGTGCGCGAGCGCACCAACGAACTGGCCGTGTTGAAAGCCATCGGCTTCACCGATGGGGCGGTGCTCGGACTGGTGCTCGGCGAGTCGTTCCTGTTGACCTTCCTGGGCGGCGGCATTGGCCTGGCGCTGGCCTGGCTGCTGGTCTCGATGGGCGATCCGACCAACGGCTCGATTCCGGCCTTCTTTTTGCCGACAAAAGATCTGCTGCTGGGCCTGGTGCTCATTGGCCTGATGGCCCTGGTGGCCGGCATTTTACCCGCGTTGCAGGCGCGACGATTGCAGATCGCTGACGCGCTGAGGAGATGAGCGATGGGCTATCTGATCAACTGGGTATCACAGATCGTCTCGATTTCCCTGTTCAACCTGCGCTCGTTGCCGCAACGCACGGGCTCATCGGCCGCGGCCATTTTTGGAATTGCGGGCGTTGTCGCGGTGATGGTGGGCGTACTGTCGATCGCCCAGGGTATCCAGCGCACGATGCAAAACTCCGCCTCGCCGAACAATGTCATCGTGTTGCGCTCAGGCGCCAACACGGAAATGATGAGCGGCCTGGCGGGGGAAGACGCCCGCATTATCGGCGAGGCGCCCGGACTGGCACGAAAGCAGGACGATACGATGGCGTCACCCGAGCTGTTCGTCATCATCAATTTGCCGAAGCGTTCCACCGGCACGGATGCCAACGTGCCTTTGCGCGGCGTCGGCCGGATGGCGATGGAAGTCAGGGACGATTTCAAAATTATCGAAGGCCGCATGTTCGAATGGGGCCTCAACGAGGTCATTGTCGGCGCTGGAGCGCAACTTGAGTTTGCCGGCCTGGAGTTGGGCTCCACCATCACCGTTGGCCAGGAGGAATGGCCCGTTGTGGGTGTTTTTTCCGCCGCCGGCGGCCTGGCTGAAACCGAGTTGTGGGTGGATGTGGCGGTGCTGCAACCGGTGTATCGTCGCGGCAATTCCTACCAGGCCGTCTACGGCCAGCTCGATTCGGAAGGATCATTCCAGGAGTTCAAGGATGCCCTGACCAGCGATCCGCGGCTCAATGTCAAGGTCATGCGCGAATCGGAATATTATTCATCGCAATCTGAAACGCTTTACCGCCTGATCTCCGGACTGGGAACTCTGATCGCGGTCATCATGGGTGTTGGCGCCGTGTTCGGCGCACTCAACACGATGTACACCGCGGTTTCTTCCCGCACGCGGGAAATTGCCACCCTGCGGGCCCTGGGTTTCCACTCGGGCCCGGTCGTGATCTCGGTGCTGCTGGAATCCCTGCTTCTGGCCCTGATCGGGGGTGCGATCGGCGCCACCCTGGCCTGGTGGGCCTTTGACGGTTTCCGCGCCGCGACATTGAACTTCACCAGTTTCAGTATGGTCGCTTTCGCTTTCGATGTGTCGCTGCCGCTGCTCACCCGCGGGGTCATGTTCGCCCTGGTGATTGGTCTTATCGGCGGATTGTTCCCGGCGATCCGCGCAGCCCGGCAACCTATTTCCTCCGCCTTGCGCGAGTTGTGACAGGTGAGTTTTTGGTCCGCAGGCGTTTGAATTAAGCCGCTCTGGGTCAAAGAAAACAACAGTCTTCTCTTGCAAGTTGGCGCAAAATATATTATTACTGCTCCGTCACAATCTACCAGTTGTGACCTTGAGTTGATGGACGCATGCAATCACGGCATGCAACGTGGGCAGGGAGATCCCGCGGGAAACCACAATCAGGAAGATTCCAATGCGCCGCTCGGAAAGAAGGCGGCCAGAGAATGGGCAATGATTGGATCATCCAGGCGTTTTATCCTCCAGGCCGAGGTCGAGTATTGGCATGAAATGCTTCACCTCAATCGTCACCGTTTATCCGAGCAGAAAGAGAGTGAAATGCGTTTTTTTCTGAAACGCGCTGTTCGTGAACTGAACGGACTGGAGAAGGAAGAGTCTCCGCTGGCAGCCGCCTGATTTCGCGGTAAAACCAGCCAGAGTCAACCGGGTGCTTTTCCCGGAAGCGTTTCTTGCCCCCTGTTTTTACTGTAATGGTCGGCAGATCGATACGCCTGTTCATGACGGCGGGCCGGAATTACTTTATTCTTCGTCCCTGATCAATTTCAGACATCCTACGAGGAAACACGATGAAAAGATTCGTTGCACTACTGTTGCTGGGTCTGCTGGCTACCCCGTTGTTTGCCGCCGATGACGACGCGGTTGAAACCAAGCTGAATGCGGCCATGGCTTCCGATATCCGTGAGCCCGCCGAGGTGGAGCGCGACCGGAATCGCCGGCCGGTCGAGACCCTGGCATTTTTCGGCCTGCAGGACGATATGACAGTCGTCGAATTACTGCCGGGCGGCGGCTGGTACACCAAGCTACTGGCGCCGGTGCTGGCGGAGAACGGCGAGTTCTACGTGGCAATCGGCACTTCCCGCATCCAGGAAAACCTGCTCAATCAACCCGGCTTCGAAAATGTCCAGGTGGTGGCCGAGGACGCTAAAGTTTTCCGCCCCGAGGGTTCCCCCAACTATGCGCTCGAACTGGATAGTCTGGGTGTCGAGGATGTTGATATCGTTTTTACCTTCCGCAATTATCATAATTTCGGTCCAGAAGGCCGCGCCGCGATGAACCAGGCGGTGTTCAACGCGCTGAAGCCCGGTGGAATCTACGCCGTGGTCGACCACACCCGCCGACACATGGAACCGGACGACCCGGAAAATCGCCGGCGTATCGACCCGGTCCTGGCGATACTGGAAATCCAGGCGGCGGGTTTCGAACTGGTGGATTTCAGCGACCTGCATTACCGCGCCGACGATGAATTACGCTACGAAGTCGGCCGCAAAACGGTGACGGGCAACACGGACCGCTGGACGCTTAAGTTCCAAAAGCCGGAATAGCGCGTGGGCGCGATGCGTCCTGACCGATTCGGCTGCTGTCGATTCGGCCGCGGCTCGCTCCTGCTGATTGGTCTCCTGCTGGCTTGCCCGCCGCCGAGCATATTGGCTGATATCGGAAGCGGTCAAACCGTTTACCCGCGCGATTTCCAATCCACCGGCGGCACCGTCACCGTGGAACAGCC
>Ga0055474_10000245_pt1 | contig 12321 bp, 8 predicted proteins | sample Muzzi_PWA_D1_FD_57680 | JGI IMG/M metagenome (GOLD analysis project Ga0055474, IMG submission 57680) | Wetland microbial communities from San Francisco Bay, California, USA, that impact long-term carbon sequestration - Muzzi_PWA_D1 | ecosystem: Environmental > Aquatic > Marine > Wetlands ... | reverse complement strand
GCCCATGACCCGCATCGGCACCCTCCAGGGCACCTACCTGGGGATCTACCAGGCCAAGGTCTGCGAGTACTGGACCACCAAGCCGGAAAAGGTGAACTGCAAGTTCTGCTCCGTGGGGCTCAACCTGGGGGTGGACGACGCCGATGACAAGTCGGTGGACGAGGTGCTGGAGGTGATCCGGGCGGCGCGGGACGAGTCCGGCATCACCTATGTGGACTTCAACACCGGCCACTATGAGGGCGACACCTACCTGGATATCCTGGAACCCTTCATCCGCCGCATCAAGGCGGAGTTGGGGTTGTTGGTGGGGGTGCAGACGCCGCCCCATCGGGATCTTTCGCGCTATGACCACCTGCGCGAGATGGGGGTCAACCGGGTCTCCTTCTGTTTCGAGATCTTCGACCGTCGGCTCTTTGAGGAGTTGTGCCCCGGCAAGCACGCGGAGTACGGCCTGGACCACTATCTGGAAGCGATCCGCTACTGCGCGGCGTTGGGGAGGAAGGGCCCGCGGAGGGAACCGTGGGTGGCCAACGGCGAGATCATCGCCGGCCTCGAACCTCCGGAATCCTCCATGGCCGCCATCGACTGGATCACCTCGGTCGGCGCCATTCCCACCGTCTGCGTCTTCCGCCCCCTGGTGGGCACCGATCTGGCGGCGTGGGAGCCGCCCGAGACGGAGGCGGTGGTGCCGGTCTTCCAACGGCTCTACGAAGCCTGCATGAGCCGTGGCCTACCCATCGGCTGCGCCCCCAATGTTCACGTCTCCCTGGTCATGCTGCCGGAGGAATGCCGCACGTTGAGCCCCCGGCGCTATCCCTTCCAGCAATTGAAGCTCAAGGCCATGGGGCGGTGGGTGAAATTCCAGCTTCAGCGGCGCATGGCTGCCGTCGAGCGCCGGGCAGCATAGAATGGGCGCGATGACCGAAACCAAAACGGCGACCACTAGCGACACCCTGGAGCTGATCCGGCGTTACGACCGGCCCGGCCCCCGGTATACCTCGTACCCCACGGCGGTGGAATTCCACGAGGGGGTCGATGCCGCCGTGTACGGCGAGCATCTGGACCGGGCAGCGCAGAAGGCCGAGCCGCTGAGCCTGTACTTCCACCTGCCCTTCTGCTCCGAGCGCTGCCTGTACTGCGGCTGCAATGTGGTGATCACGCGCAAGTCGGAGGTGCTGCGGGTCTACCTGGAGGCCCTGCGGCGGGAGATCGCCGCCGTGGCCGAGCGGCTGGGATCGCGGCGCCGATTGCGCCAGTATCACTGGGGTGGCGGGACCCCGACCTATCTTTCGCCCCGGGAGATGGCGGAACTCCACGCCGTGGTGCGGCAGCACTTCGACTTCGAGGACGGCGCGGAACTGGCGGTGGAGATCGATCCCCGCGTGACCACCGTGGAACATCTGCAACAGCTGCGGGAGCTGGGCTTCAACCGTCTCTCCATGGGAGTGCAGGATTTCACCCCGGAGGTCCAGGAAATCGTCCATCGGGTGCAACCTTATGAGGAGACCCGGCAGCTCTTGCAAGCGGCCCGGGGCCTGGGGTTCGACTCGGTCAACGTCGATCTCATCTACGGTCTGCCGTTGCAGACCCTGGCGTCGTTCAGCGACACCCTGGACAAGGTGCTGGAATTGCGTCCGGAGCGGGTGGCGGTCTACAGCTACGCCCACATGCCGTGGCTCAAGGTGCAGCAGCGGCAGATCCCCGAAGACACGCTACCCACCCCGGAGGTCAAGCTGCGGCTGATCACCGCCGCCCTCGACCAGTTGCGGGGGGGTGGTTACCGGGCCATCGGCATGGATCATTTCGCCCTGCCCACGGACGAGATGGGCAAGGCGGTGGAGGATGGCACCCTGTGGCGCAACTTCATGGGCTACACGGTGCGCCACGCCCCGGATGTCGTCGCCTGCGGCATGAGCGGCATCGGCGACGTGGGCGGTGCCTACTTCCAGAACCAGCGCAAGCTGAAGCGCTATGAAGACGCGGTGGCGGATCCGAGCACCGGCGGCCTGGCGGTGGAGCGGGGGGTGGTGCTCTCCCCCGAGGACCAGCTGCGGCGCCACGTCATCACCGCCCTGATGTGCACCTTCCATCTCGATCTGCCGGAGATCGGCGAACGCTTCGCCATCGATCCCGCCGCAACCTTCGCCGCCGAGTGGGAGGCCCTCAAGGGGCTGGAAGACGACGGTCTGGTGCGGCTGCGGGATCAGGTGGTGGAGGTCACCCCCCTGGGGCGGATCTTCGTGCGCAACATCGCCATGGTTTTCGACCAGTACCTCAAGACGCCCGAAGCCGGCGACCGGCGCTTTTCTCGGACGGTATGACGATGCGCATCGCAGTCGTAGGCGCCGGGATCGGCGGCCTGACCCTGGCCTTTCATCTCCGCAAGAAGGCGGCAGTGGTCGTCTTCGAAAAGAGCCAGCGTCCCGGCGGCAACATCCAGACGGAAGACATCGCCGGTTGTCGTCTGGAGTGGGGGCCGCTGGGCTTCCTGAATAACGAGCCCGCCACCCTGGAATTGGTGGCGGAACTGGGGCTGGAGGACCGCCTCCTTCCCGCCCGTCCCGACGCCGCTCGTTTCATCTACCGCGCGGGCAAGGTGCGGGAGATGTACGGCAACCCCGTGCGCTTTCTGCTCAGCGGCTGCCTGCCGGTGACGGCGCGGCTGCGGCTGTTGTTGGAGCCCTTCTCCCGGCTGCCGCCGGAGGGGGACGAATCGGTCTACGATTTCGCCGCCCGCCATCTGGGCCACGGCGCCGCGAAGGTGCTGGTGGACGCCATGGTCACCGGTATTTTCGCCGGAGATCCGAAACGGCTGTCCCTGAAAAGCGCCCTGCCCAAGCTCGACGCCTTGCAGCAGAAGAGCCGTTCGCTCGTCATCGCCGCCCAGGGCAAGGGCTTCGGACCCCGGGGGCATCTGCATTCCTTCGATCAGGGCTTCGAGGTGTTGCCCCAGCGCCTGGCGGAGACGGTCCAGGTCGAGTACGGCGCGGACTTGAAAGCCTTGCCGACGGGCTTCGACCACGTGGTCTGTGCCCTGCCCGCGCCCCGGGCCGCGGATCTCATCGAGGCCAGCGAGTTGGAGCGGAAAACCGAGCTGGCCGCCGCGCTGCGCAAGATCCGCCTGGCCCCCGTGGGGGTGGTGGGGCTGGTCTTCGACGACGCTTCCTGGGAAGGCCACCCACCGCCGGAGGGTTTCGGCTTCCTGGTCCCCCGGGGCCAGGGGATGCGCATCCTAGGGAGCACCTACGATTCGTCCTCCTTCACCGGGCGCGCCCCGGCGGGCCAGCGGCTGTACCGCGTCCTGGTGGGCGGTCGCCGCGACCCGGAGGCCCTCGACCTGGACGACGCCGCACTGCTGGAATTGATCCACCGGGAACTGACCCAGGCCTGGGGTTTCTGCCCGCGGCCCGCCGCCCACAAGATCATCCGCCACCGCCTCGGCATCCCCCAATACGAGGTCGGTCACCAGGCCATCCTGGACGAGATCGACCGCCTGGCACCGCCCACCCTCTCCTTCACCGGCAACAGCTTCCACGGCATCGCCGTCAACGCCTGCATCGCGGACGCGAAGGCGCTGGCGGGGCGGTTGGCGGCGGGGTGAGTCCCTGGCCGGTTTCGGGATCCGAAGGTGGCGTCGGCGACACCTTTCGAGATCGTCCCGGGCTGCCTGCGCCTGCCGATTCGTGACCCGTGAGCGCAAGGGCGGGTCGAGGACTGGGCCGACGCAGTCGCTGAACAGTGTGGAACAATGGCGCTCACACCTCAGAGCCAACCCAATTCCGGGTGCTCGCGTCTCCCTCGGGCGGTGCCGGCAGCTCCCACAGGTGCAAGGAGGCGCGGTCGATGACGGAAGATGTGCGGATGTTGCTCAACGCTCTGGCGGAGGTGGCGGGGGAGTTGTTGGAGAAGGAGGGATTCTTTCCTCCCTCCGGGGCGGTGATGACGCAGGATGGGGAGGTGAACCTCTTGCAGCCCCACGACGGGGAAGAAGGGGAGAATCCCGAGGACCAGATCGCGGTGCTCGAAGAGGCGTTCCGGGAAGCCGCCCGCGAAGGCACGATCCGCGCCTGTGCGTTTTCCGTGGATGTGCAGGTGGAGAATCCCGAGACGGAGGAGCAAAACGAAGCCATCCTCGTCTCCGCCGAAATCCGGGAGGGCGAGGCTTTCGATATCTTCCTGCCCTACGTGGTGGGCGATGAGGAGGTGGAGATGCTCCAGCCCTTCGCCATGCAGCGCGAGGCCGTGGTTTTCATCGGCAGTGCTGAGACCCCCCACCCCAACTGAACCTTGGTATTTCGCCTACCCACTCTTTCGGCAGCGCTCTTCCGTCCTCTCCTGCCTTGGAACCGGCGCGAGCTCTTGCGAATTCGCAGCTCTTGGCTCGCGCCTGCTCTCCGACCGCGCGGAACTGACGTCTTTCCCGGGTCCTCTCCTGGAGCGCGGTCGTAGGGCTTCCCGTCAGGAGAGGCCGGAAGATCGCTTTTGGGGGAGGAATCGGCGTGCGCGTTGCCCAGAAATTTCCCCCTGACCCCTTGACAGATTCCGGTGTATGGAGTGTACTACTACAGATGGTACACTTGGTTGCACCCCGTCAACGAAGCCCGTGGAGGCCGTGGTGATCCAGATCGCCACCGGCGACCCGCGTCCGATCTTTCGCCAGATCGTCGATGGCGTGCGGATGCAAGTTGCCACCGGGGAACTGGCCCCGGGGAGTCGGCTGCCCAGCGTCCGGGGGCTGGCCATGCAGTTGCGGATCAATGGCAACACCGTCGCCAAGGCGTACAACGAACTCACCGCCGAGGGCGTCATCGAGTCCCGCAAGGGCGTCGGCGTCTTCGTCTGCGAGCCCCGGCAACGGCTCAGCGTCGAGGAACGGGAACGGCGGTTGGAGGAAGCGGTGCAGCACTTCGTCAGCGCCGTCGTCGCGCTGGGTTTTGGCCCGGAGGCGATTCTGGAGCGGCTGGCGAAGGAAATGGAGGGGCTGATTCTGCCCTCGGCGAAGGAGGAGGCATCCGATGGTTGAGGTGGCCGTGGCGGTGACGGGTTTGCGCAGGCGTTTTGGTCGCAAAGAAGCGCTGCAAGAGCTGACGTTCGAGATTCCCGCGGGTGGCGTCCACGCTCTGGTGGGGCGCAACGGGGCGGGCAAATCGACCCTCTTCCGGATTCTCCTGGGCTTCCTGGCCCCCAGCGCGGGCCGGAGCGCGGTCCTGGGGGCGCCCAGTGGGGCGCTGCCGCCGCAGATCCGGGGGCGGATCGGGTGGGTGACGGAGGAACACGCCCTGCCGCCGTGGATGGCGGTGGGGACGTTGGCGGCGTTGCAGCGGGCGCACTATCCCCGGTGGCGGGAAGCGACCTTCCGGGAGGTTCTGGCCCCCTTCGCGGTGGATTCCCGGCAGGCCGTCGGTGGACTCTCCCGGGGGGAACGGGCGGGCCTCAGCCTGGCGCTGGCGCTGGCCCAGGGGCCGGAGTTGCTCCTCCTGGACGAACCGACCCTGGGGCTCGACGTGGTGGCCAAGCACGCGTTTCTCGATGCGCTGCTCTTCGCGGGGGAACATCAGGAGTGCACCGTGGTCTACGCCTCCCACCAGATGGATGAGGTGGAGCGGCTGGCGGACCACCTGTGGGTCTTGAAGGAGGGACGGCTGGTTTCCGCCTCGTCTCCCGAAGCGCTGTGGGAGCGGATCGGCGGCTGGTTGGTGGAGCTTCCCCATCCCCCGGATCGGGCGCGGATTCCCGGTCTGCTCCAGGCGCGGGCGTTGGAAGGGCGCTGGGAGGTGATCGTGCTGGATCCGCCGGAGGCGTTTCCAAAGCTCCTGGACGAAGTGGGTGGCACCGCGGTGGAGCCCCTCTCCCTGGGCTTCGATCGGGCCATCAATGCGTTTCTTTCGGTCGGTTCGACCGTGGGAGGGGCGCTATGAAAGCACTACTGCTAGGGGAGTGGCACCGCTTGGGGCGTCTGGCGCTGGGCTTCGCCCTGTTGCACCTGGGGGTGTTGGCGGGGATGGCGTTCTATGGCGATCTCTTTGTGCCCTCCCCCACCAAGGTGCGGCTCGGGTTGGCGGCTTATGGGCTGGGCGGCTTGCTGCTCGGGGTGGCCCAATTCGCGGTCTACCGACGCCGGAATCTGTGGAGCTTCCTGCTGCATCGCCCCCTCGCGCCCGGGAAGATCTTCCTGGCTCTGGCGGCGGCCGGGGGGCTGGTGCTGGCGCTGGTCATCGCCCTGCCTCTGCTGCTGGTCACCCTGCTCCTGGACGGATTCAGCGCCCAATGGGTGGACGGGCGGCAGTACCTGATGGTGCCGTTTCTGTGGGGATTGGCGATGGCCTTCTACGTCGGCGGCTGTTATCTGGCGTTGCGGGCGCGGTGGTCGGCGGCGTTGGTGCTGGTCCTGCTGCTGCCTTGCCTCAACGGTGCCGTGCCCGATGCCTGGGTCTTCGTGCCCTTGGTGTTGGGGCTGGTGTGGCTGGGTGGCCTCGCCCTGACGGCGTTCCAGCCGGATCTGTCGGCGTCGCCCCGGGGCATTCGAGCGACCGTTCTGGAGGCATTGCCAACCCAATGTGCCCTGTTTCCTGCCGTGGCGTTTGTCCTGGTGCTGGTCTATTCCGTCGCGGTGATCCATTGGGAGGCGGGGTGGCGGGGGTTCGCGGTGTTCGGGTGGAATGACTATTTTCCCATCGGCAGCTACGAGCGGGCCGCGTACCTGGACCACCGGGAACTGGTGGCCCACGCTCTCCGGCTGGGGGATAGCCCCCGGGGTCCGGGGCTGGCGGTGGTGGTGGCCGGAGCGGAAGACGGAGTGGAAGGCGGAGCGGATGAGAGAGTCGCGCTCTGGCCCGAGATCGGGGCCGCTCCCGTGCGGCACGCCTTGTTGTTCCAGGAGCGGGGAGAGTCCCTGCTGGGACCCGATGGTGCGACCCGCTGGGTGTTCAGCCACGACCGCATGCAGTTCCATGGTCGCAACACCCGCACGGGGGCCGCCGTGGGGTGGTTGGAACCGCCGTTGGCCGAGGTCCCCGTGGTGGCGGCGGATGGTTCCATGGTGGCGGGGGGTGCCCTCTACCAGGCGGAGTTCGGCGCGGGGCGGGTGGAGCGGCTCTGGCAGGCGCCCTCCGGGGAGCGCCTGATGGGTCCGGCGGTGCCTTTCGATGGAGGGGAGGCGATCCTGAGCGATGGGGCTCTCTACCTGTCCGACGACTCCGGTTGGAGCGGGTCGCCCACCGCCCTGCCGCTGCCGGGGGCGGTGGAGAATCTGGAGCGGGCGGTGGTGGTGAAGCTGCCGGAAAGCCGGTTGATCACCTTCTTCCTGGGCCAACTCAGCGAGCGCGATGCGTACCCCGCCCGGCTGGTGGTGTTGGAGCTTGCGGAGACGGGCGCGGTGACGACGATCACGGACCGTGCCCTGGTGGCGGGCGCCCCGGCGTGGGTGCGGCATCGGGGTTTCCTGGTTTCACCCCTGCTCCAGGCCCTCGTGGATTTCGTCTGGCGGGATCCCATGGCCCCCCGCTGGCGCCAGATTCCCAACGGGGTGTGGGCGGCGGCGTTGGGGCTGGCTTTGGTCTCGATGTTTCTGACCGCAGGGCTCGCCCGCCGCCGTGGGCCCGGGACCGCGTTCTGGCTCTGGACCGCGATGGGGTTCTTCTGCGGCCTGCCCGCCTTCGTCAGCCTTCTGCTGCTCCGGCCCCGGTCGGAGCCCTGATCGATCATCGACAACCTCACCATGGAGTTCTGACCATGCTCAAGATCCGCGATCTTTCCAAAACGTATCCCAACGGCGTGCTGGCGCTGCACGGGGTTTCGCTCGATATTGACCACGGCCTCTTCGGCCTGCTGGGTCCCAACGGGGCGGGCAAATCGACCCTGATGCGCACCCTGGCCACGCTGCAGAAGGCGGACACCGGCAGTGTCCACCTGGACGATCGGGATATTTTCAACGATACCCAGGGGCACCGCCGTCGGCTGGGCTATCTGCCCCAGGATTTCGGGGTGTACCCAGGGATTTCGGCGGCGGCGCTGCTGGATCATCTGGCCCTGCTCAAGGGGGTGACGGATCGCCACCAGCGCCGGGAGCAGATCGACGCGCTGCTGCACCGGACCAATCTCTACCCCCACCGGAAGCGGGCGGTGAGCGGCTTTTCCGGCGGCATGCGGCGGCGCTTCGGCATCGCCCAGGCGTTGCTGGGGGATCCCCGGCTGGTGATTGTGGATGAACCCACCGCGGGTCTCGATCCGGAAGAGCGGCACCGTTTCCACGATCTGCTGGTGGAGATCGGGGAGCGGGTGATCGTGGTGCTCTCCACCCACATCGTGGAGGATGTGCGGCAATTGTGCCCGAAGATGGCGATCCTTCACGAGGGCCGGGTGCTGTTGGAGGGCGATCCCCGGCGTCTGGTGGCGGCGCTGTCGGGGCGGGTGTGGCACCGCACGGTGGAGCGGGATCGGGTGGCGGCGTACCGGGAGTCCTGCGTGGTGCTCTCCACCCAACTCCATGCCGGTCGGACCCAGGTGCGGATTCTGGCCGACGGGTCTCCCGGCGATGGCTTCGAGCGCCGGGAGCCGGATCTGGAAGATGTGTACTTCTCCGTCGTACCCGCACTGCCCTTGCGGGCGGCGGCGTGAGGGGGGGTGTCACCATGGGACGCGGCATTTTTCTTTTCGAGTGGCGGTACCACACCCGGCGCCTGACCTTCGCCGTGGCGGCGGCGTTCTTCACCTTCTTTGGCTTTTTTCTCGCGGCCCAGGCGTACACGGCGGAGGGGGTGCACCTCAACGCCCCGTACACCATCGCCAACGCCCTCGGTCTGCTGAGCCTGGTATCCGTCTTTGTCCTGATGCTCTTTTCCGCCCAGGCGTTGCTGCGGGATGGGGAGTATCGGATGGCGGAGATCCTCTGGGCGACCTCGGTGACCAAGGGGCAGTTTCTCTTCGGGCGTTTCGCCGGTTCTCTGGCGGCGGCGGTGACGGCGATGGCTTGCGCCCTGGTGGGGATGGTGGCGGGGGCGTGGCTGATGCCCCACGATGCAGCCCGCCTGGGAGCCTTCGATGCCCTGGATTACCTGTGGAGTTTCGCGGTGCTGGCGCTGCCCAACTTCTTCCTGGTGGCAGCCCTGCTGTTCGCCGTGGCGGCGTGGACCCGCAGCACTCTGGCCACCTATGTGGCTGGGGTGTTCCTCTACATCCTGTACTTTGTGACGGCGCTCTTCACCAACTCGCCGTTGATGGCCGCCGCCTCGCCCCCGACGCCGGAGGGGCTGGCCTTCGCGGCGCTGGTGGATCCCTTCGGGCTGTCGGCGGTCTTCGAACAGACCCACTACTGGAGCGTGGCGGAGCGCAACACCCGGCGCCTGGCGTTGACCGGGTCGTTCCTGCTGAATCGGGTGGTCTGGACGGCGGTGGGGTGCCTGCTGTTGGGGGTCGTCTATCGCCTCTTCGCCTTCCGGTTGCGGGAAGGGGGAAAGGGGGCTGCGGTGGATCCGCAGGCCGGGTTGCCGATGGCCCCGGGGATACGGTCGATTCCGGGGATGCGGTCGGCCCGCGTAACGACGCGGGGCTGGGGATGGTGGCGGGCGTTGGTCTCCACCCTCCGGCTGGAGATGGCCCTGGCGGTGCGGGGTTGGCCCTTCGCGGTGCTCCTCATCCTGTGGGTGGGGATCCTCGCCATGGAGACCTTCGCCCGGTTTCGCACCGCAGAATACGGCACGGTGCTGCTCCCCACCACGGGGTTGCTGATCGGTGGGCTGGGGGAGCCACTGCGGGTGGTCGGCATTCTGCTGCTGGTGTTCTATAGCGCGGAGTTGGTGTGGCGGGAGCGGGCGGTGCAGGTGGAGGAGATCGTCGATGCAACCCCGGCGTCGAGCGGCGTTTTTCTGGTGGCCAAGACGGTGGCTCTGGCGTTGTTGATCGGGATGTTGACCCTGGTAGCGATCCTGCTAGCCATCGTCTTCCAACTGTGGAGCGGCACGGTGGTGGTGGATCTGGGGCTCTACGCTTCGCTGTTTTACTTTGCCGCCGCGCCGTTGGTGCTGGTGGCGGTGCTCACCGTCGTCTTCCAGGTGCTGAGCCCCAATCGGTACATCGGGATGCTGCTCAGCGTGGGGGCGTTCCTGGTGCTCTTTCTGGGGGTGGGAGGGTTGGAGGAACCGCTGCTGCGGTATGGCGTGGTGCCCGAGGTGCCGTACTCGGCCCTGAACGGTTTCAGCCCCGCGGCGGGTTCGTTCGCCGGGTTCTTGGCGTATTGGGGAAGCTGCGCCGGGCTGCTCTTGTGGTTGGCCTACGGGTTGTGGCGGCGGGGCCTGGATACGGGTCTGGTGGCGCGGCTGCGGGCCTTGCCGGGGCGATGGAGGGGACGCTCCCGGGCCGGTGCCACCCTTTTTCTCACTTTGCTCCCCGTGGTCACCGGGGGGCTGCTCTTCCACCAGACGCACCGGGTCAATGTCTACGAAAGCAGCGAGGCGCTCCTGGATTGGAAGGCGGCCTACGAGCAACGGTACCGGCCCCTCGAATCCCTGCCCCAGCCCACGCCGGTCGCCATCGAGACCGCGGTGGATCTGTATCCTTCAGAGCGGCGGTATCGGGTGCGGGGGCGCTATGAACTGGAGAATCGGGGCGAAGAGCCGGTGGCGACGGTATGGCTCGCGGTGCGGCGGGATATCACCCGGGTGACCACCCTGGAAGTGGCGGGGCGGTCCGCTCCCGAGGTGGACGCCCGCTTCGGGATGTACGCCTTCCCCCTGGCCGAGCCGCTGGCGCCCGGGGGGACCACCGCGATGACCTTCGACCTGACGGTGGAGCGCCGGGGCGCCACGGCGGACGGGCCGGATCACGGCATCGTGGGGAACGGATCCTTCCTGCTGAGTACCTTCTTCCTGCCCACCGTGGGGTATCGCCAGAGCTACGAATTGCGGGACCCCGAGGCGCGGCGGAAGCGGGGGCTCGGGGAGTACGCTCGACCGACCACCCTGGAAGGGATCGACGCTGGGGGCGGGCAAGAAGGGCAGCCTCGAGTGCGTTTTGAAACGACGATTTCCACCACCGGGGACCAGACCGCGATGGCCCCCGGTGGTTTGGTGGATCAGTGGGAAGAGGGCGGACGCCGCTTCTTCCACTACCGTGCGGAGCAACCGATAACGCCGACCTTCGGTTTCGTGTCCGCCCGCTACGCCGTGGCCCGGGCACGAGCGGGGGCGGTCGAGGTGGAGGTGTATTACCACCCGGAACACGAACGCAATGTGGATACGTACCTGCGGGCGGCGGTGACCTCCCTGGAATATTGCAGTACCCAATTCGGGTCCTATCCCCACGATTCCTTGCGCATCGTGGAGATTCCCGCCTACTGGCAGCAGTTCGCGGGGCTGGCGTTGCCCGGGATGATCTACATGGTGGAGGATCGGGGGTTCCTGACCGATCTTTCGGCACCGGGGCGGATTGACCTCGTCACCAAACGCATCGCTCACGAAGTGGCCCACCAGTGGTGGGGGCATCAACTCGTCCCGGCCAATCTGCCGGGCGGCTCGGCGTTGGTGGAAACCCCGGCCCGGTATACGGAGTTGATGGTGTTGAAGGAGGTCTATGGCGAGGCGGCGATCCCTCCAGCATTGACGGTGGAGATGGATCGCTATCTCAGCGGTCGGGGCAGCGGCGACGAGCCCGCCCTCTACGATGTGGGGAACCAGGGGTACATCGCCTATGCCAAGGGCGCCCTGGTGATGCTCGCGATGCGGGATCTGATCGGCGAGGGGGCGGTGAATGCGGCCTGGGCTTCGCTGCTGGCGGCCAAGCCCGATCCCCTGGATCAGGCCACGACCCGGGATCTCCTGGAGGCGTTCCATCGGGTGGCACCCGTCGAGCACCATGCACTGATCGACGCGTGGTGGCGGGAGGTGGTGCTCTACGACCTGCGGATTGAAGCTACGGCGGTGACGACACTACCGGACGGTCGTTTCGAGGTCGCGGCGAAGATCGTGGCGGGGAAGGAGGCGGTGCGGGATGGGGAGATGGTGTCGCTGCCCCTGGATGAGGTGCTGGAATTCGCCCTCTTTGCGGGGCATCCCAATGGGCGAAGCGACGCGGCCAATGTGTTGTTGGCGGACCGCCGCCGGGTTACGGGCGATGGTGAGTTGACCTGGGTGGTGGATGAGGTGCCAGGGTATATCGGGATCGATCCTGGCCTGCGGCGGATCGATCGCAACCGGGTGGACAATGTGCGGAAGGTGGTGGCTCGGTAGTTGAAAAAAGGGTAGTACTAACCAAGAGTGCCACCCTTTTGGGGATCTTTAGGGGGGAAGCGCCGTGGTCGGGATCCTGGATGGTTGCTGTCGGGATAGT
>Ga0055474_10000244_pt1 | contig 12349 bp, 11 predicted proteins | sample Muzzi_PWA_D1_FD_57680 | JGI IMG/M metagenome (GOLD analysis project Ga0055474, IMG submission 57680) | Wetland microbial communities from San Francisco Bay, California, USA, that impact long-term carbon sequestration - Muzzi_PWA_D1 | ecosystem: Environmental > Aquatic > Marine > Wetlands ... | reverse complement strand
GCTGCGAAAGCAGTTCACTGCCCCGAAGTCATTTTTACGCATTGGGTTGTTCTCACGCCAAATGAGAGCCCAGAGTAGAGTAGGGATGCTGAATGGTTGCTGTACCGCAGCCATGCGTACGATCAGCAAACATCTCAATTGAGCTGTTCCATACCGGGAGCACGAATCTCCTGTCGAAGACTGGTGTTCGAACTGGATCTGTTGCTCATCTGTACTTCAATGTATAACGCTGGACAGGATTTGATGCAGAATGTCCGGGTCTTCATGAGGGAGTGCGTTTCTGAACAGGCAGCAGAAGTGGGATGAACGTTATGCCGCGAAAGATCTGGTCTGGTCTGCGGGGCCTAGCGATCTCTTTGCGCAACAGGTCGGGGACGTAAGTCCGGGGTCTGCACTCGATCTTGCCTGCGGCGAGGGTCGCAATGCACTGTGGCTGGCGGAGCTGGGCTGGCAGGTTACCGGCATCGACTTCGCAGGCGTGGCGATCGACAAGGCCCGTCAGATTGCCGAGCGCCGCGACGTACAGGTGGCCTGGCAGGTGGCAGACATCGCCACCGCAGAAATCCCCCGAGCCGCCTTCGATCTGGTTCTGGTTGCTTACGTGCATACAGATCCGCAGGAGCGGGCGGCCTGGCTGCCCAAAGCCATCGACGCGGTAAAACCGGGTGGGTTGTTCATCTATATTGGCCACGATCCGAGCAACATTGAACACGGCGTGGGCGGGCCTCAGGATGCGGCGCTGCTACCCGGCGCGCAGGACGTTGTGGCATTGATGCATGGGTTTCGCATCGAGGTGGCCGAGGTGGTCGAAAGACCGGTGGCGGCGGATCCGGGGCACGGCCGGGAGCGTGAAGGGACAGCGTTGGATACCCTCATCCGCGCGGTGCGTGGCTGAAAGGCCGGGAGGTCCTGGCTGTATGCCAGTCAGTTGTCCTGCGGCGACAGGGCGCCTGCGCCTGACTCCACCCAGCATGCAGCGTCTTCCGGCAACGTCGCGGCGACTTTATCCCGGTAGGCGGCAAGATCGTCTGCGTCGAGGACGTCACGCCAGCGGCCGTTGGTGCCTTTGAACAGAAATCCCTCGATGCCGCCTTCGAAGCCCATCTCGAAGTTGCCGATCTGTGTGTCTGCTTTGCGCATGCCTTCGAAGGTGCAGCGCTCGATGACCGAAGGCCAGATTTCCGCCTCAAGCTCGATATCGAGAAAATCGGCAATCCGGCGCATCTCGCCAGCGAGATCGGATTTCAGATCGTTGTAGTGCACAAACAGCAGGTTCGGCTGACCGCGTCGTGCCCAGTAGCTCGCCACCACGTCGAAGAAATTGTTGTGGTCAAGCCACTCACGGAAGTAGGCGTGGTAGTCGACACCGTCGAAGGTAGGGATCTCAGGTAGTCCCTCCCGCACCGCCTGCTCATTCAGCAGCTCGGTCATCTTCATGCGCTGGACGTGATTACACCAGGACATGAAAGCATCCCGTCCGTCGCGCACGACGGTGATGTATTTTGCCTCGTCAAACCAGGGGATGCCATCCGCGGGAGTGTGACTCTTCATGGCCCGGCGGTGAGTCTGATTACGCAGCATCTCGTGCATCTCGTCGGCGGCCATGAACTTTGCTTCGATCCAGGGGCAGATCCCGTTGACGATAGGCCCGGGAAACTCACCCTGCGGCCAGAGCAGGTTAGCGACGATCGTCTGCGTCCAGGTTGTGCCGCATTTGGCCGGTGTGCAGACGAAGATGTCCCCTGCGCGTGGCTCGAAACTCTGCCAGCGGGCGTTGTCCATCACCGCGTCTTTGTAGCTGCGCATAAGCTGTTTCCGGATTGGCAATATCTGCAGGATACACGTACCAGCAGGGTTGGGAAGCCGTTGCAACGGGATGCCGCCGGGGCCGGTACAGGCGCGGCGGCAACTCAGTTGCGGGTTGACGAGGATCGCTTCGCAAAATCCGTGACAACATCGAGCATCCTGCTGGTCGCCGCCGATGGTGTGTGGCCGAAGGCGTGGGGCTGGTCCGGAAAATGTACGTATTCGATGTAACCTCCTCGGGCCTGCCATGCCCGGATCAGCTCGAACGTCATCTCGATCGGGACGTTCGAGTCTTCGCCCGGCTGCACTACCAGCACCGGCGGCAGATTGAGTGCCTCCCCGGAAATCACGATTCGCGCAACGGCTGCTTCGCGCATCGCGTCCTCGCTGACCCAGTAGTTGTCGTGGGCGGCTACCAGGCGGTCGAGCCCGGCCCGCCTGGCATAACGATAGCGGTAGTAAGGGTCCGATACCGGCCACAGCGCGATCACGTAGCGCACATCGGCAGAGTTAACGCCTGCGAGGAGCGCCAGATGTCCGCCGGAGGAACTGCCGATCACACCGATCCGGTCGACGTCGATGTGCAGTCGCTGGTGATTTTTCTGCAACCAGCCGATCGCGCTCAGGACGTCATCGCTTGCTGCAGGATGCTGAAATTCGGGACCATCGCGGAAATCTATCGCGACGACAACAAAACCCGCGCGGGCAAGGGTTCGATCGTAGAGGGCGCCATTGCTGCGATCGCCGACGTTCCAGGCTCCGCCATGAATGTCTAGGAGAACCGGCAGCGGTGTAACCGGGTTCGGAGGTGTGTATATCCTGGCCTGGAAATCCTGATCGCCGTGGCGGATCCAGACCTCATCGCGTTCTTCAATTTCCGTCATAGCGTTTATCCCTGCGATGGCCTCGATCTGGAAAACAAGCAGAACAGCAAACGAACAGAAGAGTAACCTTGCGCTTATCATCATGAATCGGACAATCTCGAGTTGAGCGTTCAGCCTCGCCTGACAAGGTGTCGATGCAGAGACCCGGATTGTCAGCCGATCGCGCAGGCCACTGCAACCAGACTTTTCTTCCCGCGCTGCAGCGGAATTTGAGGTAACAGTTAGCGACGGACGACCGGTAGGATATGGTCAGGCTCGAAGAAGCAGGCGGCTACCGGCGCGCACAGATTTCAGACAGCGTCCGCGCGGGAAACTCTGTTCATTCAAACCAGGAACGCAACTGTTTATGCTGCAGCGGAGTACCAGGCATCATTCAGCCCACCATCATCACCGGAACAATTCCCGGGCAGCGGGGCTGTTGATCCCTCTCGCCGGCATACTCAACCAATGAACATTGAAAGTAGAGATCACTACACGCTGGACCGCGCCGGAAAATACGACCAGCACTACAGGAAGGGCCTGCGTGCACGCCTGACCAACAACCGCGAACAGGCTCTGCTGATCCGCTGCCTGCAGCGGGCGCAGGTGCCGGATACAGTGCTGGATCTGCCCTGCGGCACCGGCCGTTTCTGGCCTGCCGTGGCGGCGGCGGGGGTAACTCGATTGCTGGCGGGTGACTACAGTGAAGGCATGCTCGAAGTTGCCGGCCGCAATCGTCTGCACGGCAGTTTTCCGGAAACGCTGATCAGAACCTCGGCGTTCGACATCGATCTGGCCGACAAGAGCGTGGATTTCATTGCCTGCATGCGGTTCTTCCATCATCTTGCCCATCAGTCTGACCGACAGCACGTACTTGCCGAGTTGAAACGGGTCAGCCGGCGCTATGTCGCCATCAGCCTCTGGGTAGATGGTAATCTGACAGCCTGGCGCGGGCGTGGCAGACGGCCCGCGGCTCCGCAGCGCGGGTACGGCAAGCGGGTGTGTATTCCACGCAGTGAGATCGAAGCGGACTTCACAGCAGCCGGATTCAGCGTCCTCGAGCACATGGATGTCCTGCCGGGGATCTCCATGTGGCGCCTGTACCTGCTGGAAATCGAATAGACGGTGCCGTGCTATTTCGTGAACTTGTTTTCCTTGCTGCACTGAAACTTAGCTAGCCCGACCCGGGCGCCGCGGTTGCCGGGGTTCCGTTCAGCAGCAGAAGAAGTCCGGCTGCCCGGGCAGATCCGAGCAGCCCGCGGCGTCCTCAGCCATGTGTCTGGAGTGTCCCCGTTCACGCTCGCAACGATGGTTTCGACGGCGCTCTGATACATTCGTCACTTGACGTAAAGGTGCTGGCGGGAGGCTACAGGCTTATGTCGGATGATCTATCGGATCGGCATACGGCCAGGCTTGGCGCGGCTGCCGTGTTCGTGGTGGTCTTCGGATTCATTCTGGTGGACGTGGTCGCAGACTACGGTGAGGGAGCAAGCTGGGCACACCTCGGTCTGGAGATCTGCGTGCTGATGCTCACTGCCGCAGGTATCTGCATGCTGCTCTGGCAGCGTGACCAGGCACGTCGGGACCTCTCCATGGCCCGCCAGGAGGCTTCACAGTGGCAGGCAGAGAACCGGGACCTGATGCGGGGTCTCGGCGCGGCCATTGAAAAGCAGTTCGTGCGCTGGGTGCTGTCCAAGAGCGAAGCCGAGGTGGGGCTGCTGCTGTTGAAGGGACTGAGTCATAAGGAGATCGGCGAGATCCGCGGCGTCAGCGAGCGCACGGTCCGGGAGCAGGCGCGGGCCGTGTATCGCAAGTCAGATCTGTCGGGACGCTCCGCATTGTCCGCATTCTTTCTCGAGGACCTGCTGCTGCCGATGGAGGAATCCCCCCGGGACGGCTGCCGGCGTGGGATGAACCGGGTCTCTTGTCCGGCCCGTTGCAGTTGTGCCGCTCTGGTCCAGAGTTCCGGCTGCGTCATCACTCCACCCGCAACGGAAACTCCTGCCCCAGTTCCGGCATGATCACTTCAGTGTTCTGCAGCTGTCCGGCAAACGCCTGCATCACTTCCTGCTCACCGTGGACCAGAAAGGTGCGTGATGGATTGCCCAGTTGCCGATACCAGCTCAACAGTTCGTCCCGGTCAGCATGGGCCGAGAAACCGCCAATGGTATGAATAGAGGCACGAACTCTCACTTCTTCACCAAAGAGTTTCACCCTTTTTGCACCGTCGATAATTATGCGCGCCAGCGTGCCTCTGGCCGCGAAACCGACGAAGAGCACACTGCACTTTTCATTCCACAGATTGTTTTTCAGATGATGCCGCACCCGTCCGCCCGTGCACATACCGGAACCTGCGATGATCACCGCGCCGCCGCCGATGCGATTGATGGCTTTGGATTCGGCCGTCTGCCGGGAAAAATGCAGGCCCGGCAGATGAAACGGATCCTGTCCGTTCTCGAACAGTTCACATGCCTCTTCGTCATAACATTCCGTATGGCGGCGAAAGATTTCGGTCGCTGAGATTGCCATCGGTGAATCGAGAAATACCTGCATCGAAGCGAGCAGCTGCCCGGTTTCTACTCCTTCGCGCAGGTAGTAGAGAACCTCCTGGGTCCGTTCCAGCGCGAAGCTGGGGATGATGACGTTGCCGCCGCGGGCGAAGGTATCGTTGATTGCCTGATAAAGCTCTGCAACTGAAGGCTGCAGCGCCTTGTGCACTCGATCACCGTAGGTAGTTTCCATCACCACCACATCAACTTCGTCTGGCGGCGCGGGATTCCGCAATATCGCCCGACCGTTGTAACCGAGATCGCCGGAGAAGAGCACGCGTTGTGATTCACCTGCTTCTTCGAGCTGCAAGAGGATGGATGCGGAGCCGAGTATATGGCCGGCATCAAAGAAGGTAGCCTGGATACCGTCAGCCAGCTTCAGCGCGTTGGCGTAGCGGGCATTGCGGCCGAAATAGTCCAGACAGTCGAGCGCGTCGAGAGTGTTGTACAAAGGCTCAACTTTTTCCGCCTTGTTGTGGCTGCGACGCGCCAGCTTCCTCGACTGCCACTCGGCTTCCTCCTCCTGCAGGTGAGCGGCATCGAGGATCACCAGTTTCGCCAGCTCACGGCTGGCAGCAGTAGTGATTATCTCGCCTCTGAATCCCTGCTTTACCAGCAATGGAACCCGACCAACATGGTCGAGATGGGCATGTGTCAGCAATAGATAGTCCACGTCTGCCGGGTCAAATCCGAACGGCTGACGATTTTCTTCGGTCAGTTCTCGACCACCCTGATACAGACCGCAATCAATCAGAATCTGCGTGTCATTGCAGCTCACCAGGTGGCAGGATCCGGTGACGTTCTGATCGGCGCCGTGAAATGAAATAAACAAATCTAGTTTCCGTTGTTCATCAGTGGCTGCCCATTGTCCAGATGCCAGTGCTGAATGCCCTGCCAGATTTCGTCCGCAGTCTCGGCGTACCAGAACAGTTCACTGTCTTCTGCCTCGATAACGCCTTCCGCGACCAGAAAGTCCACATTCAGAGCAGAACGCCAGAATGACTCACCCACCAGCACGACGGGCAGCGGCGGAATGCTCCGGGTCTGAATCAGCGTCAGAGTCTCGAACAGCTCGTCGAGGGTGCCGTAACCACCTGGAAAAGCCACCAGTGCCCTGGCGCGTTTGAGAAAATGCAGCTTACGCAGCGCAAAATAGTGGAAACTGAAACAGAGATCAGGCGTCACGTAGGGGTTGGGATACTGCTCATGGGGTAACGTGATGTTGAGACCAACGGATTTGGCGCCGACATCAGAAGCCCCCCGGTTCACTGCCTCCATGATGCCCGGGCCGCCGCCGGTAACCAGCGTCAGCCGGCAGTCTTCGGGTCCACGCCCTGCGACACCAACTAGCTGACCAAATGCCCGCGCTTCATCGTAGTACCGGGATTTCTGTTGAATCGACAGAGCCACCTGCAAACGTGCCTGCAGATCCGCACTGTCCGGATTACCGGCAAGCTCCTGCCTGATTGCAGCCACCTTGCGCGCCGCAGCCTGCGGTTCAGGCAGTCGGGTACTGCCGAAGACCACAATCGAATGCTGGATACCGTGTGCCTGCAGCAGCAGTTCAGGTTTGAGATAGTCAATCTGCAGCCTGACCCCTCGCGTCTCATCCTGATCGAGAAACGCCAGGTCTTTGTCTGCCTGTTGATAGCCCGCACTGGCCATGATGGCTTCGATGCGTGCCTGAGCCTGCGGATCGTCTTCCGGGGCTTTGGGCACCTGCCAGGGCAAAGGTTCACGCCGTCGGACCGGATCTGCCGGCGTCGGCACCGCTGAAGGCAACTGGCTCTTGTCTGACATACATATCCTTTACTACTACCTGAATGTCCAGGGATTGGCGTTGCTAAACGTGTGTCGCGCCGATCAGCGCATCCCAGAGCTCTTCACCGCTTGCCTGCAGCTGTCGCAGAAACCGGATCGGTGGCCAGTCGGCATTCAACGGAAACAGAAAACTCGTTGGTAGAAGGTACTGAAACACCAGCGTGTAGCGGACCGGTTTGTCCGCTTCTCTGGGCCGGCCACCAAAATGCAGGCACCGGGACGTATCGGCAAATACCACTGTACCGGCGGGTCCGGTGTATCTGCGGACCTGATCCCAGCCAACCTCAGCCGCAACTGTTTCGTCGCTGATTCGATCAATCTGTCGATAATTTTCGGCCAGCATCAGTTTGCGGCTGACTTGCGCAGGCAACACATGCAGTGGACCGCAACCTGCATCGACGTCGGTGAGATTGATGAATACCTTGTGGGTAAGGGTGTCTTCAGGGTCGATATGAAACCGGTGTGCTGTATCAGGCAGAAGCGCTGTGGTGTGGGCCCTTGTGACAAAGACATTAAACAGCACGGGCAACATGCCGAAGTAGCGAACCAGTGGTGCAATCAGCACTGGTGCGGTCGCCAGCGCAAGTACCGCGCCATCTGCTGGAAACTGATGGCCCAGTACCGGGAATTCCAGACTCTGATTATCAACCGATGCAGCAGCATCAACGCCGAGTTCGAGTGCTTCTACCCTGGCCTGCCGGGTTGTCTCGTTGAGATCCTGTACCGCCAGGCAGCCCTCAGAAAAAACGATCTCGTGACGCTGTTCCGGGTGTGATTTCAGATAGTCTCTGCCCAGAAAACGGCGCGCAGTCATCTGTTCGGCTTTACTCGCGGCGATTTCATCGTGTATGCGGCAGCGGCCTGACCAGTCGGCGGCCATGAACACTTCAGCGCGTTCAGGATGGAATAGGCTTTGGCGTGGTCGGGACGTGGTCAGTGCTGTCATTCCCAGGTTGTTACGGGCCGAGTGTCGAACCAGTGGATGTATTCAATCATTGCAGGTTTTCCAGACATCTTCGAGGGCCTGCTGGAGCGTGACGCTGGCGTGGAGAGCTGCCGGGAGTACGCAGGATCAGAACCCGCAGCCTGTTCCTGACGCATTCTCAGGCGTCCGGGACGGTGGTGACTTGACAGCGGATGCTATATTCATGTGATGAACCAGATCCGACCTGCCGAAACTACCACTGACGAGTTAGACGTCACTCTGCAGGAAAGCAGCTGGATTTCCATGTTCGATGCATTCAGCGTCGTCAACTACCGCTGGTTCTTTACCGCACTCTGCGGAAACTTTGCAGCCATGAACATGCAGATGTTCATCCGTGGATGGCTGGTGTTCGAGATCACCGGTTCGTATGAAAAACTTGGCTGGATGACCGCGGCCGGCGGAGTCGTTGGGTTGTTCGCCGCGCCGCTTGGCGGGGTCGTTGCAGACCGGGTCCGGCAGAAAAAGCATGTGCTGCAGATAGCGGGAACAGCAAATGCGCTGCTGACACTGGCAGTTGCGGTCCTGATTGGCGCCGGCGAACTGCGGTTCGAGCATCTCCTGCTGGCCTCGATACTCCAGGGGCTGGTGATGAATGCGATGATGCCTTCGCGTCAGGCGCTCACCAAAGACGTCGTTGGACTGGACAGGCTCACCAACGCCATTGCCCTGAGCACATCGGGTATGAACACCGCCCGCCTGCTGCTGCCGGGGCTTGCAGGCGGTATGGTTGCGGCTCTGGGCGGTGGCCACGGCAACATCGATCCAGCCAAGTGGGTCTATTACCTGATGACCGCCCTCTACGTCTGGTCGGCGCTCGTCATGACCATGATCAACGTTGAGGACCGGGTGGCTCCGCAGACACCGGACGGTCCGATACTGCATGAACTGAAACTCGGCTTTCGTTATGTGCTGGATACACCGGTCATTCTGATGCTGCTGGGATGCAACTTTCTGATGGTATTTTTCAGCATGACCTATTTCATGCTGCTGCCGGGTTTTGTCAAAGAGGTGTTGAACGCGGGCCCGGACAGGTTGGGACTTATCATTTCACTTTCCGGTGCCGGTTCTCTTGCAGGATCGCTCTACATAGCTTCCATAGCCAATCGCCGCAGAGCCCGACTGCTTCTCAGCGGTGCGCTGTTGATGGGAATCGCCTTGCTGTGCTTCTCCATCTCCACCAGCTTCTGGTTGTCTGTTGCACTCCTGACCGTAGTAGGTCTCGGTCAGGCGGCACGCATGTCACTGTCCAACGTATTGATCCAGTCGTACGTCGACGATGCCTACCGCGGCCGCGTCATGAGTATCTACATGCTGGAAATGTCCGTTCTTTCTATCAGCATCTATCCAATAAGCGTGCTGGCAGATATCTGGGGTCCGCAGTGGGCGGTTGGCATTTCGGCAGCCTGCCTGATTGTGCTGGTGCTGATTCTCTTCGCGATACCCAGCTACCGCGATCTGGATTAAATGCTGCGCTCACTGTCATGTCCCCTCGTCTATCTGTCCTGCAGCCGGGCAGCCGGGCAGCCGGGCGAGCTGATTACGCATTGACCCAGCGCGGCCGGAACCCTTTGCGTGCACCTTGCTCGTTAAAGAGCCCGACTTCCCCTTCACGCGGCCACCTTGGATCGCCGCAGGATGTCGAAGCGGCCGGCCTTGGCACCCTGGCTCAGTTAGTTCTCGATCATTCGGACCTGACCGTCCGCGGCCTGCTCTGCGAACGGCTCGAAGTCGTTCTCCCCATTGGCGCGTGGGTCGGTCGGCGAGGGTTGCTCCCGATTGAACGTGACGCCGTCCAGATCGCTGCGAATGAAATACTGCTGATTCTGACGCCGGGTGATGCGCACCGGTGCGAAATTCAGCTGTTGCTGATGGCTGATGCAGGGCCAGGTGATGCCACACGGCACAATTGTGTGCGGTTCTATCAGATAATGCGTTGTGGGCCTCGACCGTGACTTACAACTTGTTTACAGTTCGCACAAGCTGATTACATATTGAGCAACTAGTTTGCAATTCTAACGCGAAATTCGACGGATGCCGAGAGCAACCTGTCATGTGCCTTAGTGACCGACGCACAGAGTACAAAAGGTTTACAAACCGTTAATGACATCACGGCAATCCTCCGACGGCGCAATACGCTGTGCTGTCGTCAGTCGTTTCATCCGCTGATCGAGGAAATGAGGAACTTATGAAGGTTTTCTGCACGTTGTTGAAGTGCGTAGTGTGTCTGGTGCTCATCGCAGGTCCCGCCGGCGCCTGGGCGGGCAAGCCGGATCACGCGGGAGGCGGCAAAAACGGTGATTCTGGATCGGGCACCGATGTTGCTCCTCAAGTCACGTTTGAAGCCTCGTCAGTTACGGTCGACCATGGGGGCTCCGTCGACCTGTTCTGGGCGTCACTGAAGAGCAAATCCTGCGAAGCCACTGGCTCCTGGAGCGGACGAAAAGACGTCACGGGCTCCGAGACGATATCCTCGATCACCGTCGACAGCCGCTTCGGCCTGACCTGCAAGCTGAAGAGCATGGCCACCACGGAAACCATCATGGTGACCGTCAACCCGGCAACGGTACCTGCTCCGGTCCCCACAGTTGACCTCTCCTCGAATACCAGCTCGGTCGACTTCAACGGATATGCCACGCTGGCCTGGACTGCGCAGAACGCAACCGTCTGCCACGCGGGTGGAGCCTGGCAGGGTGACTTTGCAGCTTCCGGGCAGAAGAGTGTCGGGCCCTTATCGGAAACCTCCACCTTTGGCCTCACCTGCGATGGGGAGGGAGGCTCTGCGGCCGACACAATTCAGATCAGCGTGGTCGTACCCGCTCCCGAGCCAGACCCCGCGCCCACGGTTGCCCTGACGTCCGATATTTCGACGGTCGACTACCAAGGCACCGCAAACCTGACCTGGTCTTCTCAGTATGCGAGCCGTTGCTATGCGGGCGGTGGCTGGAGCGGAGACGTCGCACTTCGGGGTAGCAGTACGACCGGTCCCCTCACTTCATCAAACACCTACTCGTTGACATGCGAAGGCACTGGAGGCACCGCCTATGCGTCCGTCACCGTCGAAGTGGCGAGCAGCAGCGGTACGGTTGACGTCACCTCACCCGGCATGATCGGCGACGGCAGGCTCGATGCCATCATCGAGGCGATTCGTGCTGATTACGACATTCCGGCGCTGGCGGTGATTGTTACGCGCAATGGTCAGGTAGCGGAAGCTTCCGCCACGGGACTACGCGCGCTCGGGAGCAGAGACAGCGTGACCTTACAGGATGAATGGCACCTGGGATCGCTCAGTAAGGCCATCACGGGCACGCTGATTGCCACCCAGGTGGAAGCCGGCGTGATCGACTGGAGCACACGGGTGGCGGACGTCTGGCCGGGACTCGTTGGTTCGATTCAATCGCAGTATGCCAACGCGACCCTCGCGCAGCTCGTCTCGCACGGATCCGGCATTCCATCGGACGTGTGGAGTGTGCCGTCCATGAGTAACGGCGAGATCTGGGATAACAGTTCCTACACGTTGCCGGAGCGGCGCATGATCTGGTCGAAAGAGCTCATGCAGAAGACTCCGGCAGCCCCGCTCGGTTCCTATCTGTACAGCAATGGTGGCTACATCGTGGCGGCCGCGATGATCGAAACGCTTACGCGCGACTCGTGGGAAAGTCTGGTGCGCCGCCAGGTGTTCGATCCCCTCGGTATGATGAGCGCCGGCTTCGGAGCGCCGGGCTCGAATCAACCTTTTGGACACAAGACCTCCGGTGGCGCGCTGGAGCCGGTACCGCCGGGCTCCGGCGCTGACAACGTGCTTGCCATGGCACCGGCTGCGGGGATCCACCTGTCGCTCCACGACTACGCCGCGTTCATGCTCGCGCACCTTGCCGGAGACCATGGCTACGATAACATCGTCTCGGAAAATACCTATCGCTACCTGCATACGGCCATCACGTCCGGCTACGGCGTCGGCTGGTTTGTCTGGGGCGATGGTACGCTGTCACACTCAGGCACCAATACTCTCTGGCGCAGCCGGGTGCGAATCATCCCCGGGCAGGACGTGGGTATTTTCGTGGTCAGCAATGCTGACAACGCTAACGCACAAAATGCGACCAACAAGGCGCGCGACCTTCTCATATCCCGGGCAAGCGCCACACCGTAATTCGTCGCGGTCGCAGCCTCCCCATGGGGTGCGACTGCCCGCACGTTTTCGCCACCCGGCCCTGATGTAGAATCCAACCCGGCCGCCGTTCTGGCGGAGCGTTGGAGGTGCACAGGATTTGCCCATGAGCATGGAAGAAGGCCCCGCGAGATCCACCGGATTACCTGTTCCCGAACGC
>Ga0055474_10000243_pt1 | contig 12353 bp, 8 predicted proteins | sample Muzzi_PWA_D1_FD_57680 | JGI IMG/M metagenome (GOLD analysis project Ga0055474, IMG submission 57680) | Wetland microbial communities from San Francisco Bay, California, USA, that impact long-term carbon sequestration - Muzzi_PWA_D1 | ecosystem: Environmental > Aquatic > Marine > Wetlands ... | reverse complement strand
ATCGCAGGAATATCCGAGATCTTGCGAGATTTTCCAACGCCGATCTGGCTGAAAAGGCCCGCGCGGAGCGCGGCGCGAGTTTTGCCACGGGCTGTTAGGGCAGCAACCCCGCCAGCAAGCTTTCCAGCTCCTCCGGTCGCCCGCTGCGCGCCCGGGCCTCCTCGACCTCCACGTGCCTCTGGCGCACCAGGGCGACCAGGGACTCTTCCAGAGAGACCATCCCCTTGCGCCGCCCCAGGGTGATCTCGGTGGCCAGGTTTTGTAGGGCATCCTTGCGGATGTGGTTGCGCACGGCGAGGTTGGAGGTGAGGATCTCGACCGCGGGCAGGCGGCCCTTGCCGTCAGCCCGGGGGATCAGTTGCTGACAGATGATGGCGTTCAACGAGAGCGCCAGCTGGTGGCGGATCTGGGGTTGCTGGGAGCCCGGGAAGACATCGACGATGCGATGCACCGCCTGGGCCACATCGTGGGTGTGCAGGGTGGCCAGAATCAGGTGGCCGGTCTCCGCTGCCGTCAACGCCGTCGCCACGGTTTCCAGGTCGCGCATTTCCCCCACCAGGACCACATCCGGATCCTGGCGCAGGCAGGCGCGCAGGGCCGCGGCGAAGGAGACGCTGTCGCTGCCCACCTCCACCTGCTCAATGAGGGCGGTGCCGTTGGGGTGCTCGTATTCGATGGGGTCTTCGATGGTGATGACGTGGGCATTGCGGGTGCGGTTGATCTCCCCCACCAGCGCCGCCAGCGTCGAGGACTTGCCCGCCCCCGTCGGCCCGCACACCAGCACCAGGCCACGGCTGGGGCGCACCAGCTCCGCCAGCATCGGGGGCAGGTTGAGGCTGGCCAGGGTGGGAATCTCCGGCGGCAGGGCGCGCAGGGCCGCGGCCAACTGGCCGCGCTGGCGATGGAGGTTGACCCGAAAGCGGCGGGGCGGCTCGGAGGGCAGGCGCAGGGAGAGATCCACCGCGCCCGTTTCCCCTAGTTTCGTCTGGAGCAGCGGGGTGAGATGGCGCTCGAAGAGCCGCCCGATTTCCTCCCCGGTCAGCCGGTCTGCCTCGCTCTTGACCAGCCGTCCTGCGAGGCGCAACACCGGTGGTTCGCCGTGCACCAGGATGACATCACTGGCCCCCCGCCGCGCGCTCTCCAAGAGGATGGCTTCCAGGGCGCTGTCCCGCGCGACTTCCGCCTCGCGCGGCACGAACCCGGGTGGCGTTGGAACACTCAAGACGGCAGGCGCGGCAGCGGGGACCGCATCGACCGCATCGACCGCATCGACCGCATCGGGATCGGCGGCCCCGGTCTGCGCCTCCTGGTTGAGATCCTGGACCAGGCGCTCCAGGTCGGAATTGGGGATCAATCGGGTCATCTCAGAAGGATTCTACGACTGAATCTCCAGGAACGTCCCTTTGGCCTATCCTTTGATCTCCAGCCGGGTGGTGAAAATCTTGCCGCTCAGGGGATCATGCAGCGAGACCACCAGATCGTGGGCACCCTTGCGCACCACGGCGTCCAGCGTCTGGACCCCCAGCTGGCCCGGTCGTGGTTCTTGGGTTCCGACCAGTTGGAAGGGAATGAGATCGACCTCGCTGCGGGCACCGCGGTCATCCATGGAGACGACCCGCAGCTCCAATTGCGCCAGGTAGCGGTCACCCTGGGGGAGCACCGTGACCTCGTCCAGGGGAATCTGTACCGTGAGGGGCACGATTCGCTTCCCTTTTCTGCGCGAGGATCGACCCACTTCGACTTCCAGGGAGGCGGTCCACGGCAGATCCTCAAAAAGTAGAGCGCTCTCCACCATGAAGCTCACTTCCCGGGCGCGGGAGAGATCCTGGTAGCTTTCCCGGCTGCGCACCTTCAACCCCTTGCGTAGTACTTTGACCTCCACGTCGTGGACCTGGTCGTTGCCTCGCCATTCCGGGGTGAAGCCCAACCAGTAGTAGGTGCGGGTATCCGCCACGACCCGCTCCAGAGAATCGGCGCGACCTCCGTCGATCATCGCCTTGCCACCGGTCTCGTGGGCGAGGAAGCGCAGGGTCGTGTGGATCTCCTGTTCCGGCGCCAGGCTGGCGATGGGCCGCCGTGGTCGAGGATCGCTCATGTCGAAGCCACCGTTGCCGATGCCTCCAGAATCGATGGGATACAGGGTATAGCCCAGGCGGTTCGCGGTCTGGTAGATGGGTTCGAAGATCCGGTAGGAGCGGCGCAGGGTGGCGTCGCGGATGACCTCCTCGCTGAAGGGGTCGTCGGTGATGTAGGCCGCGGGCGAGTAAGGCCATTCGCCGGCCACCAGGAGCATCACCTTGCGCCCGGGAGGTTGGGCGAAGCTCCGTAGGGTCGAGCGGATGGCCACAACGATGTCGTCCAGCCGCTGCTCATAGGCCCGGACCCCCGCCTCCCGGCTCAGGGCGTCCCGGAGTAGCAGACGCGTGCGGTTGCCCCACGCCGGTCTCTGCTTCGCGTCTCCCAGGACTGCCTGCAAGGCGGCGGGGGACTGACTCCAACTGGTGAGCATGTCCAGCCGCTGGCCGTCGAAGGCCACCACCGCCATGCGATCCTTGCGGCCCAGGAGGGATACCGCCTCCTCGATGCCCTCGATGGCCCGGTTGCGGGACGGCTTGACGGTGAAGTAGTCGTCGATGAAGACCAGGTAGGAAGTCCCCAGCCGCTCGCCCGCCTGGATGCCGGGGATGGACTCCGGCGCCAACTCAGATCGGGCGCCACCGGCGGTCTCCGCCACCTGCCCCCCCTCGATCTCGGTGAAATAGTCGATGGGCAACACCTCGCCATCCACCAGAAGCTGGAAATCCCCCGGCTGGAGATCGGTGACCCGATTCCCTTGCCGGTCTTCCACCACCACCTCCAGGTTGACCACCCGGACTTCCAGGATCTCGGAGAAGATGGTGTCGGGGGAAGGATCGTTCTGGGCGAGTGCTACCCCGGAGACAAGGACCAACAGGCACGTTAACAAGGCGCGGGGGTACGGCATGGAGGCTCCTTTCCGCGATGGACTTGCCGCGTCAGGATACTTCACATTGCGCAAAGAACGCAAAACGCATCAAGGGTCGACCTCCAGCCGGGCCGTGAAGATCTTGCCGCCCAGGGCATCATGGAGGGAAACGACCAGGTCATGGGTCCCCTTGCGCAACCGGACATCGACCGTCTGAACCCCCACCTGGCCGGGCTGCGGCTGCGCGCTGCCGACCAGTTCCAAGGGGATGAGGTCGACCTCGCTCCGGTGACCCTTGGCGTCCATGGCCATGAGCCGCAGTTCCAGCGGAATCCGGTAGCGATCTTCGTGGGGCAGGGCGGTGACCTTGTCCATCGGAATGAACAGTTTGAGGGGGAGGAGGCGCTTCCCCTTCTGATGATGGGGCTTGCCCATCTCCACGGTGAGGGGTTCGGCCCACGGCACATCCTCGAAGAGCATGGCGCTTTCCACCATGTAGGTGACTTCCTTGGACCGCGACAGATCCTGGTAGCTTCCCCGGGAGCGCACCCTCAGGCCCTTGCCCAGGGCTTTGACCTCCACGGTGTGGACCTGGTCATCGCCGTGCCACTCCGGGGTGAAACCGAACCAGTAGTACGAACGGGTGTCCGCCACGATCCGCTCCAGGGAATCGTTTCGCGCCGAGTCGATCAGCGCCTTCCCTCCAGTCTCGTGGGCCAGCACCTCCAGAGCGATATGGATTTCCTGCTCCGCGGCCAGGCTGGCGATGGGGCGCGACGGGGCGGCGTTGCCCATATCAAAGCGGGTCTGGCTGATCCGCGGTTCATCGGGATCCCGTAGGGTCAGCTGGGGGTCTGCAGGGGGCGGCTCGAGGGCGCCGTAAATATCGGGATTGGTCTGGTTAAAACCCCCACCCGAGACCCCGCCGCTATCGATGGGATAGAGGGTGTAACCCAGGCGGTTGGCGGTCTGGTAAATGGGCTCAAAAATCCGATGGGAACGCCGCAGATCGCTCTCCCGCTGGGCATCGACGGGCAGGGGGTCCTCCGAGCCACCGACGCCATCACCCCCGGCGGTCCCGGGGTCATCCCCAAAGGGGTTGCCGCCATCCAGGTACAGGGCGGGGGAGTTGGGCCATTCCCCTGCCACCAGCAGCATCACCTTGCGTCCCGGTGGCTGGGCGAAGCTGCGCATCGTTGAGCGGATCGCCACCGTCATGTCCCGAAGGCGTTGCTCATAAGCCTGGACCGCCAGACTGCTGGGCATCCCCCTTTGCAGCAGTACCTGGGTCCGACGCCCCCACGCCCGCCGCCCCTTGGCATCGTCCAGCACGGCCAGCAGATCTTCCCGGGATCCGCTCCACGGAGACAGCATCGCCAGGCGCTGGCCATCGAAGGCCACCACCGCCATGCGATCGTTGGCACCCAGTAACGGGATCGCCTCACGCACGCCCTCGATGGCCCGATTGCGCAGGTTGCCGACGGTGAAAAAGTCATCGATGAAGACCAGGTACGAGGTTCCCAGGGGCTCCCCGGGACTGACCCCGTTCACCGCTTCCACCCCCGCCCCCGACTCCCGATCCCGAGCCACCACCTGGCCGCCCTGGATCTCGGTGAAATAGTCGATGGGCAAGACCGCCCCATCCACCAGAAGCTCAAAATCTTCCGGCTCGAGGCCGGGGACCCGGTTGCCCTGGCGGTCCTCCACCACCACCTCCAGGTTGACCACCCGGACTTCGAGGGTTTCGGTGAAGACGGGATCGGATCCGGGTGCCTCCTGTGCCATCAGTGGAGCGGGTACAACGAGGGCGAGAGACAAGAGTACTGCACGGTAGAACTGCATGGGGTCTCCTTTTCAGGAGGACTAACCCCGGATCGGGCGGTGGCATTCCGGATTTGCTTCTGGATCGGGTAGACTGTCAGTTCTTTCTTTTCAAAGGAGTGCCATGCATTCGAGGCCCAGCTATTCCATCACTCTCTTCGTATGTCTGGCTCTTTGGGGCTTCCCAGCCAAGGCGGGACTCGGCACCTGGTCTGCCATCGGGCCAACGGGGGGGAACATCTCCCATCTTGTGAGCGACCCGACCGTTCCGGCGGTGCTGTACGCCAGCGCGGAAACGGGCCTATTCCGGTCCGAAAACCGAGGGGAGACCTGGGCCGAGGTGACAGCGTTGTCCGGCGTTCTCGGGCTCGACGCGACAAATCCGCAGATCCTCTACCTCGGTACCGCCGTCGATGGAATCCAGAAATCCACGGATCGCGGCGAGACATGGCAAAGCAAGAATACGGGGCTGACGGATCCCAGGATGACAGCCCTGGCGCTCGATCCCACGGTCCCAGGGACCCTGTACGCTGGGGCGAAGGGGGGGTTGTTCAAGAGTACCGATGGCGCGGAGACCTGGGCGCCCTTGCCACTGATAACGGACATTGATGACATCGCCGTTCGGGCGGACAACCCTCAAATTGTCTACGCTGTTACCGACCATCAGATCCAGCGCTCCACCGATGGTGGCGGGACCTGGTCGGTTCTTGATCTCACCGGCATCAGCGTTGGGTATCCCACCTGTATTGAAGCGGATCCCCAGAACCCCCTTATCCTCTACACCTGCACCACCACCCGGGTCGCCAAGAGTCTGGACGGGGGGGACTCGTGGGCGGCACTACCAGACTTCACCTTAAACCCCTTTGCGCGCTCCGTCTTCGCCATCGGACTGGACCCGAACCGTTCCGGGGTCCTGATGATCGAAACCATGGACGGATCCTTTCGGTCAACGGACGGAGGGCTGAACTGGGCTTCCGTCGCGCGGCCTATAGAGCCGTTTGAGGTGGGGTTTCGAGAGTCCATTCGAACACTTCTCTTTGATGGCGTGGTCCCTGACACGCTATATGCGGGCACCAACCGCGGCGTTTACCAATCCCTGGATCTCGGCCAGACCTGGAACCCGCAAAACACCGAACTTAGAGCGACTGTCGTCCGCTCGTTCGCCGTGCAGCCGGGTCTCGGCAACGCCCTCTTCACCCAACTTTCCGGCTCGTTGGATGGGGGAGTGAATTGGTTCGATTTACCTTTGCCCAGGGACCATATTCAATTCCACCCGAGCCTGCCCATGACCTTATACACTGCGGGCTTCGGCGGCGTGTACCGCACCTCAGATCTCGGCATCGACTGGACCCAACTGCCAACCTTTGGCTTTGGGGGGACCTTTCAGAGGGTTGCGATCGATGCGGCAAACCCACAGACTGTCTATGCCATGGCGGATTATGGAGTCGCCAAGACCATCGACGGCGGGGCGACCTGGACCGCGAGTAATCTTGGGTGGCCTTTTTCCATTCTTAACAACTTTCCGATAGCCAAGGCCTTCCCCATCACCGAGTCAGATCCAGATGTTGTGTTCGTGGCAGCTCAAGACATACGGTTCGCCCGCGCCTATGTGATTCGCAGTGTGGATGGAGGTGTCCAATGGCAAATTCTGACTCTCCCGTTTGAAGCCGCAGAGATCCATGACCTGGTGATCCACCCCAACGCCGACATCCTCTTTGCAGCAACATCACAGGGACTTTATCGGAGCCTTGACCTGGGAGATACGTGGACGTTTCTCCCTTTCCCGTTCGGCAGCGACGACGTTCGGGCTCTGGCGGCGGAAACCTCACCGCCTTACCGCACCTATGCCGGTCTGGCCGACGGTGAGGTCTTCGTCTCTCTCGATCCGAACGATGGGTGGGTGAGTCTCGGAATCCCGGCCCCGGGTTTCGCCATCTCCACCCTCGAGATCGATCCCGACGACCCGGACACCCTTTACGCCGGTACCGAAGGCAGAAGCGCCTTTGTGCTGACCCAGGGGGCGTCCGCCTTGGTCAGTCCGAGTGCCTTCCAGTTCGGCAGAATCGCGGTGGGAGATGCAACACTATGGCCCTTCGAAGTTCGCAACCAGGGAACCGTACCGATCGAGTTCCTCGGCGTGGACATCTATGGTGACGACTCGGCGTTGTTCGATATCCCTTTCGGTAACGAAACCCGGATCCTTGACCCTGGCCAGCGTCACTTCCTTCTCATCGACTTCCGACCTCTTGATCCTGGCGCCAAGAATGCCAGTGCCAGCTTTCGGTTTAGCGAACCTGTGCCCGCGATCCCGGTTCCCCTCAGCGGGGAGGGAAGTATTCCTGACCTCGTCGTCACACCTGAGACCATCGTGTTTCCTCCAACCCCGCCGGGTAAGACCACCACTCTGACGCTCGCATTCACCAATGCTGGAGCGACGCGCATTCATTTATACGGATTCCAGATTTTCTTTACGGACCAGAGCCAGGAGTCCACCGCATTTAATTTGGGCATTCCCCCGGAGACCGAGATCGATCTGGATCCGGGACAGACGTTCTTCGTGCCTTTGGTTTTCTCGCCGTCATTCACCGGGCAAAAACGCGCTCTACTGAGCGTCCCCACCGACAGTGCCACTACCCCGCTGCGGGGGCTGCCCATCACGGGGACCGCGACCGTGTCGGCGCCGGAGATCCCCACGCTGTCTGAGGTCTCCCTGAGCATCCTCGCTCTGCTGGTGGCCTGGATGGCGGTGCGCAGACTCCGCCCATAAAGCAAAAGCCCCTCCGAAGAGGGGCCTTGAGAGATCGCTGCCCGGCGGGGGGCTATTGCCGGTGGTGCGCCGTCAACCGCTTCTGCACCCGCGCCCGCTCCATGGCGAAGTTCTTCGCTTCATGTCACCTACCTCTCCAGAGGCTTCGACGCACTCAGATGGAGAGCCCCAGAACATCCGTCACGACCCGGCTGACTTCTGGCCATTTGTCGTCAGGTAGCTGCGCGAGCCAGGGCCCCATCTCGTCTCTTCGAACCGACCGAACCCACTCTGGCTTCAGAACGCAGGGGCCGGGGAGTCCGTCTTCGGGTCCCAAGGGAACTTCCCACGACAACCCACGGATCTGACTGGAGAGAGGAATCACCGGGACCAGTGACCAGGCAGGCAGCAGATCTGCCCTCCCGAGGACGAGAACGGGGCGTCGTTTGTCCGGTCGATCAAAACGAAACCAGCGAATGTCGCCGCGTTCGATCACGGCCAGCCATCGCTGTCATCCTCAATCGGCCCCTGCGGCCCCGCTTCCACCCACTCGCGCCAGACTTCCGACTGTTCAGCAGGAGAAAGCCTACGATGCTCTTCGAGAGGATCCAGCCGTACCCGAACCCGCATGCCATCGAGCCCAGGCACCGGGGCTTCCAGTTCAACCCGACGCCCTTGCACTGTGCCACGCGTTTCCATGTCGTGAACGTTACCATGAAGGGGCGAATGGCTACCGACGCAAACAGCAAAAGCCCCTCCGCAGAGGGGCCTTGAGAGATCGCTGCCCGGCGGGGGGGCTACTGCCGGTGGTGCGCCGTCAAGCGCTTCTGCACCCGCGCCCGCTCCATGGCGAAGTTTTTGGCGTCCAGCACTTGGGTGTCGCCGGACGCCATGGCCCGCGCCATCTGTAGGGATTCTTCCGCAGTCTCGGGCTTCAATTCTTCCAGGGGCACAGCGTACTCTGTGAGCAGGGTCAGCTTGTTGTGAATGACCTGCGCGAAGCCCCCTTCGACATAGAAGCGCTGGATGCCGCCGTCCGCGGTGACCTTCAGCACCCCGATGCCGAGGCGAGCCAGGAGCGGTGCGCGGTTCGGCAGCACGCCGACCTCGCCATCGGAGGCGGGGAAGACCGCGGAGCGCGCCTCGGTATCGAGCACCGCGCCCTCCGGGGTCACCACGCTCAACTGGAATGTCTTGGCATCAGCCATGGTCCCGCTCCCTTATCAACCCTGCTTCAGTTCTTCGTCGCGCCGGGCGGCATCCTCGATGGTGCCGACGTACATGAACGCCTGCTCCGAGAGATGATCCCACTTGCCGTCGCACAATTCCTCGAAGGAACGGATGGTGTCTTCCCGGGTCACATTGACCCCGGGCATGCCGGTGAACTGCTCCGCCACGAAGAACGCCTGGGACAGGAAGCGCTCGATGCGCCGCGCCCGGGCGACCAGGATGCGGTCCTCTTCCGACAGCTCGTCCACACCGAGAATCGCGATGATGTCCTGGAGATCCTTGTTGCGCTGCAAGATCTGCTGCACCCGACGGGCCACCCGATAGTGGCGCTCGCCGACGTATTCCGGGGCCACCACGCGGCTGGACGAAGCCAGCGGATCGACGGCGGGGTAGATGCCCTTCTCGGAGATGCTCCGCTCCAGGTTCACGGTCGAGTCCAGGTGGGCGAAGGCGGTGGCCGGGGCGGGATCGGTGTAGTCATCGGCAGGCACGTAAATGGCCTGGATGGAAGTCACCGCGCCACGGTTGGTGGAGGTGATGCGCTCCTGCAATTCGCCCATCTCCGTGGCCAGGGTGGGCTGGTAACCCACGGCGGAAGGCATCCGGCCCAGCAGCGCCGAGACCTCGGAACCCGCCTGGGAGAAACGGAAGATGTTGTCCACGAAGAGCAAAGTGTCGGCCCCGGTCTCATCGCGGAAGTGCTCCGCCATGGTCAACGCCGACAGGGCGACGCGCAGACGGGCCCCGGGGGGCTCGTTCATCTGACCGAAGACCATCACGGTCTGGTCGATGACGCTGCGGCCCGTGTCGCCGATCTTGGCGTCCTGCATCTCCAGCCACAGATCGTTACCCTCGCGGGTCCGCTCGCCGACCCCGGCGAAGCAGGAGTAACCGCTGTGGAAACGAGCCAGACGGGCGATAAGTTCCTGGATGATGACGGTCTTGCCGACGCCAGCACCGCCGAACAGGCCGGCCTTACCGCCACGCACCAGGGGGCAGAGGAGATCGACCACCTTGATGCCGGTCTCGAAGAGCTCGGTCTTCGGCGAGATGTCTTTCAGTTCTGGCGCCATCCGATGGATCGGCATGCGCCCCTTGACCTCGATGGGACCCCGGTCGTCGATGGTTTCACCCACCATGTTGAAAACGCGCCCGAGGGTCTCTTCCCCCACCGGTACCGACACCGGCGCGCCGGTATCGACGATGCTGGCCCCTCGGGCCAGGCCGTCGGTGGAACCCAGGGAGACAGCGCGGACGCGTCCGCCGCCGAGGTGCTGGGCGACCTCGCACCACAGGGTTTCGGTGAAAACCTCGCCCTCGATGGTGCGCGTCAGCTCCGTCTTCAGCGCGTTGTAGATGGCGGGCATCTGGTCTTCCTGGAACTGAGCGTCCAGGGTGGAACCGATAACCTGAGTCACTTTGCCGATATTCGTCGATGCCATGGCGGTTTCCTATGGTTGTCTAAGCCAGCGCGTTGGCGCCGCCGACGATGTCCAGCAGCTCCATGGTGATGTGGGTCTGGCGTGCCCGGTTGTACTCCCGGGTGAGATTCTTGATCATGTCTCCGGCGGCTTCGGTGGCGGCCTTCATGGCCACCATGCGGGCGATCTGTTCGCTGACGGCGGCGTCATTAAAACATTGGAAGAGGCGCATCCGCACCGATGCGGGGAGCAGTTGGTCCAGCAATTCTTCCGGCGACGGGATGAATTCGTACTCCGCCCGATAGCCACTTTTGGCGCCTTCCGACGCGTCCCCCTCAACGGGCTCGGCCTTTTCCACCAGGGGCAGCAACTGCATGATTTCGGCCTTCTGCTTGCCGGGGGTGTAGAAACGGGTGTACGCGATGTGGGCGGAGGCGATCTCCCCCTGCCGGAAGCGCTCCATCAGGGCGTCCGCGATGGGTTGCACCTGATCGAAACGGGGCTTGTCGTCGATATCCCGGGTGACCTGGGCCATGGCCAGCTCTTGGAAGCGGAAGAAGCTCTCCCCCTTGCGGCCCACCATGTGGGTCTCGGTGGAACGATCCTCCGCCTTGATGTGGGCCATGGCAGCGCGCAACACGTTGGCGTTGTAACTGCCGCACAGGCCACGGTTGCTGGTCAGGACCACCAGCGCGGCCCGGTCCACATCGTCCCGGGTCTGCATCAACGGATGCTGGGTCTCCTCCGCCACGGCGGAGAGATCCCGGATCATCTCCGCCAGCTTCGCCGAGTACGGCTGGCTGGCCGTCGCCCGGCTCATCGCCGCCTGGAATCGGGCCGTTGCGATGAGCTGCATCGTGCGGGTGATTTTGCGCGTGTTGGTGACCGCCTTGCGGCGTTTCACCAGCGCTCTACGATTCGCCATTCGTCTATGCCTTTGCTCTTAGGCCTCGGACTGGTGCGCTTCCACGAAGCGCGGCTTGAAGTGACCGATCACGTCACGGATCTTCTGGTTCAGCTCGTCGGAGATGGCCCCCGTCTTGTCCAACTCCTCGACAATCTCCGGGTACTCGTCGTGGAAGAGCTTCAGCAAATCGACCTCAAACTCGCGCACCAGGGGCACCGGCAGGTCATCCAGGAAACCCTGGGTGCCGGCGAAGATGGAGAGGATCTGGTCGTTGACGTGGAAGGGCTCGTACTGGGGCTGTTTCAGTAGCTCCACCATGCGGGCGCCGCGATCCAGGGCGCGCTGGGAAGCTTTGTCCAGCTCGGTGCCGAGTTGGGCGAAGGCTTCGAGCGACCGGTAGGCCGCCAGATCCAGACGCAGGGTGCCCGAGATCTTCTTCATGCCCTTGCGCTGGGCGTTGCCACCCACGCGGGAGACCGAGATACCCACGTTGACCGCGGGCCGGGTACCGGCGAAGAAGAGATCCGGCTCCAGGTAGATCTGACCGTCGGTGATGGAGATCACGTTGGTCGGAATATACGCGGAGACTTCCCCCTCCAGGGTCTCGATGATCGGCAGGGCGGTCATGGAGCCGCCACTATCCGGGAAGTGGTGCAGCCGATACTTCGCCTTGTCGGCCAAGGAATCCAACCACGCCTGGGCGCGCTTTTTGCCCTCGTGCCGATGGTAGACGCCGTGGGCATCGTCGGGCCGGTGCTCCTCGGCGGCCCCGAGGCCGTCCGGATGCTGGTGCGCCACGGAGCGATCCGTGACGTCCTTGGCGGTGTCCTTGGGCACCACCGCGTACTCGTCGCGCAACTTGACAGCGCGCTCCAGAAGCCGCGAATGGAGATAGAACACATCACCGGGGTACGCCTCGCGCCCCGGCGGGCGGCGCAGCAGCAGCGACAGCTGGCGGTAGGCGTGGGCCTGTTTCGAAAGATCGTCGTAGACCACCAGGGTGGGTCGGCCCTCGCTGATCATGAAGTACTCCGCCATGGCGGCCCCGGCGTAGGGCGCGATGTACTGCAACGGCGCCGGGTTGGAGGCCGAGGCGGAGACCACGATGGTGTAGTCCATGGCGCCGGTCTCGCGGAGCTTCTCCACCACCGCCGCCACCGTCGATTCCTTCTGACCGACGGCGACGTACACGCAGATCACATCGCCACCCTTCTGATTGATGATGGCGTCGATGGCGATGGCGGTCTTGCCGGTCTTGCGGTCGCCGATGATCAGCTCGCGCTG
>Ga0055474_10000240_pt1 | contig 12405 bp, 15 predicted proteins | sample Muzzi_PWA_D1_FD_57680 | JGI IMG/M metagenome (GOLD analysis project Ga0055474, IMG submission 57680) | Wetland microbial communities from San Francisco Bay, California, USA, that impact long-term carbon sequestration - Muzzi_PWA_D1 | ecosystem: Environmental > Aquatic > Marine > Wetlands ... | reverse complement strand
GGTCGGATCGGCGCCTGTAATTTTCCGAGCGAAGAGGGTGTCGAAGTCATTGCCGCTGCCGCAGAAGGTAAGTTCGTATCCCCCTTCTACGACAGCATGGTTGCCCAGATCATCGTGCACGCCACCGACAGGCAGAGCGCCATCGAAAAACTGCTCGCTTATCTGGAAGGGGTCCGGATAGAAGGCATCTGCACCAATATTCCGCTGCTCAAGCGGGTACTGCGGGATGATGTGTTCCGCGATGGTAAATATGACACGGGCTATCTGCCGGATTTTCTGAAGAGAACGGACATTGAGACGCTGATCAGTGAAATCGAATCCAGCGCCGGAGAAGCGAGCAGCGCGATTGATGTGGAAGCCATCCGCATCGAAGACAGTGATGAGCTGAAAGTATTGTCGCCTGCCACCGCCATCTTCTACACGACGCCGACGCCGACAGATCCGGAATACGTGGCGGTGGGGGACCGGATCAGCGTCAATGATACGGTCGGCCAGCTGGAGGCAATGAAGATTTTCACGCCGGTGTGCCTTGCGGACTTCAACAATGAGGTTGAGCTGTATAACCCGGAGCGCCAGTTTGAGGTCACGCGGATCAACATGACCAGCGGACAGCAGGTCAATGCCGGTGACCTGCTGCTGGTGGTGAAAGAAGTCAAAGACTGATCGCGACAGCAAATGCAGTATGCCGGGCGGTGCAGGCCCGGTTGTGGGAGCCTCGAGAAGTCAGCCGTTCAGGTAGCCGCTGACGCCTTTTACCGCGCACACGGCGGCAATAACCAGTATCACGTTGCCGCTGATGCGTCGCAGCCGCTCATCGCTGAAACTTTCCAGCAGCCGCGTACCGATCCTCGCACCGAGCACGGCAATCACCATCGCCAGCGGATAGAACCACAGTTCGATGTACTCTGTGACGCCGATGATCAGGCCGTAGTAGATGAGCTTCAGGATATGGCCGAGTGTCTGGGTCAGGGCTTTACTGGCAATGATCTGAAACCGATTCAGCTTAGAATTCAGATAGAAAACGTCCAGCAACGGACCGGAAGCGCCGGCCAGCAGCTGGGCGCTGGTCACAACCAGACCACAGCAGAATGCGATGGGTGGTTTGTTGACGTCGAGACCCCGCAGGTGTGGCACCGCCCGTGCCAGGAACGGGAACACCCCGACGACAATCAGTATCAGATTGGCATCCGGCACCAGCGTCAGAGCGGCAAAAATCAGTACAGCCAGACCCGCACCGAGCAGGTAGGCTGGCAGGATCTGCCACTGGATGTAGCTGCGCAGAAACCAGGCGCGGGACCCGTTCGAGGTCGCCTGTACCGCACCGTGAATCATCATGGCAGACGCCACTGAGACCGTGGAGACCAGAATCGCCATCAGAATCATGCCGCCGGCCATGCCGAGCACGCCGGAGAGAATGCTGGTTGCCAGGACAGAGGCAAGGATCAGGCTGTAGATGATCATATCGGCGCGGAGCATGCCGGTAGCTGAGTGGTGAAAAAAGCGATTTAATGGAATATGATTGCGTCTTAATCGGAATGATTCAGGGAAATGATTGAGAATCTCGAGACGCTGGTGACCCTGTCAAAAACCGGCACCATGATGGAAACCGCCACGGTACTGAAAATCAGTCAGTCTGCGGTCAGCAAGCGCATTGCCGCCCTGGAGCGCTACTACAACCGGCCACTGATCGAACGGCACGGCCGCCGGGTTGCGTTGACACACCATGGCACCCGCCTGGTGGAGAAGGTGACGCCGCTGATCTCCGAACTGCGCAGCGTCTTTCTGGAAGACAACGAACTGCGTAAAGGCAAAATCATCATCGGGGTATCTGAAGCCATTCTCTGCAGTTGGGGACCGCGACTGTTCGCGGGCGTACAGGCACGGATGCCGGAAGTAGAGTTTGAATTTCACGCCCAGCGCTCACCCGTCGTGCTGGATCGTATCCGCTCGGGCGAGTACATGGTCGGCATCTGTACCGGCTACCCGGATGCGGAAACTGACCTGCAGAGTGAGATTCTGCGGGAGGAACCTATGGTCATTCTGCCATCCGCCGGCAGTCCCATCGACTATGAGCCCGGCGATCCGCTCGATGTGATCACAATCGAATCCCGCTCCGGCGCCTGGAGTTCCATCGAAGATGATATGGGCCGGCTGCAGCTGAATCGAACGGTGTCGCTGGAGTCGTTTTTTGCGGTTGCCCAGATGGCGATTGCCGGCTTCGGCCACGGCCTGGTCCCCGAAGGGGTGGCGCTGACGCTGGGTATCCGGCCGACAGACTGGGTATCGCTGGGCGCCTCCGGTCTCAGTCGCCCGGTACGTTTTGTGGCGCGTAAATCCATGTTCTCGAGACCGCTGGTGCAGGACTACTATCAGTCGGTGAAGGAACTGGCGGACCAGCTTTAACAGACAACGCGGCTGACGGCCCAATGCGAACCCGGCTGGTCAGGACAAGGTCCGCACATTTGCCGGCCTTGTCCTGATCACTTTCGGGATGGCTGCCAGCGTCAATCAGCGTGCGCTGAATGGCTACCTGGATCCTCTCAGAGCTCGTTTGCGGTATACACCTTGATCAATGTCCCCGTCGGGTCTTTATTCTGTTCCGCCATCCAGTTCTGGAAGGCGGGATCCGGCGTATCCTGAAACTTGCCCCAGGCATCCCACGTCGGGAAAGACATCCCGTAGTGCATGCGATTGAGTTGATCGACATAGACACCAACGTTTGCACCGGCCTTCTCATGGATCTGTTTGGCTTCCATGCCGGCTGCAATCAACTCATTGATACGCCCAGGCATCGGCTGCCAGACGAAAACCTGGTAGATGGATCCGTCGCCTCCGGGTGCTGCAACGTTCAGAAGGTAATGGTCTAGTCTTTCGGCGGAAGGCGCTGCATTGATTTTCGAAAGAAAATTACTCCAGTCCGGGCTGGCATCCAGTTTGGCGCCAAATGCAGCCCATTCGGTCCAGTTGTCGAAGGACAGCGCGTAGTGCATGTTTCCTTCCAGATCGGCCCCCACAGAAACACTGGCTCCGAGTTTTTCCTGGATGGCCTGTGCTTCTGCCGCGTACTGAAAAGTGACTGGACCCTGGCCAGGCATCGGTTGCCAGATCGTGACTTCCAGCACGTCTGCCGTCGCAAAGGTAGAAAGGAATAGAAGTACTGCAGTAGTTATCGCTCGCATTGGAGTTTCCTCTTTTATGGCGTTACTTATTGCGTTACTGCTGGTGTCGGGTGTCTGAATATCCCGATCGTAAAGCTTTCTGTTATGAGCTCCTGCCTTTCCTGTTAGCGAATACCCACTGATAACGACTACTCGATCCGGGTTTGCTTGACCCGTCTCCAGAACGGCTCACGATACGCTGGATCATCGGCGATTGGCAACGCCAGCCGGCGCTGCGGTGCCTGATGCTGACGGCTTGTCAGTTGACGTTGGTTGCAGCGAACGCAACGCTGATCGACTCGAGCAGTTGGACTACAACTGACGGGAATTCAGCGATGTTGCTGAGGTTGCAGAGGTAACCGTGAATGGCAGCGCGGCTGATGTGGCCAGCTGGAGTCTAAAAAGCCCGCAATCGCGGGCTTTTTTTGTTGCCGGTGAACAAACCAAACGCGGCGTCATCCAACCGCGATCGGCTCTATGCCGCCCGGGATTTATCCTGCAGCAGCTCGCCTGCGTCCGCGTCGGTTTCAATTTTGACGCGATGCGGCTGCAGAGCTTCCGGCAGTTCGCGATACAGATCGATGTGCAGCAGGCCAGCTTCGAGGCGCGCCCGGCTGACCTTCACGTGCTCCGGCAGCTGGAATGAGCGCTGAAAGTTCTGTGCATCGATGCCTCGAAACAGATACTGATTGTGCTGCTGATCAATCCGGTGTTCCCCTTTGACCCAGACCGAGCCATTGCGGGTTTCGATGGTCAGCTCCTCTTCGGTAAATCCAGGCACGGCCAGGGAGATCCGGAATTCTTCATCTCCGGTGCGCAGGATGTTGTAAGCGGGAAAACCGGCAGGATCCAGGTGCATGGCTGTATTCAGCTGATTCAAGGCGCTATCCAAGCCCAGGGAACCGGAGCGGAACAGCGGAGAAATATCAAACGTAGCCATCGTAAAAACAACCTCCATTCAATAACTTACGAACAAAAATTGCTCCATGTTGGAGACATTCAATACCTCATTTATGAGGACAGAATATATCTGGTGACGCGAGCGGATTTTTCAAGCCCGCCGGCTGAATCCTGTCTTTTATCGACGCTTCGCGATGACACAGATGGCGTTTGCTCCGGGCAGGGGCAACTGCTCAATCTGAATTTCGCACATGCCGATACTGGTCAGCATGTCTGCAGTCCTGTGCGCAAACGCTTGCGCCTGCGCATCGCTCGGTCGCCTGCCTCGTGGTTGAAACGTCATGGCGAAAGTGCCGCCTGGTTTCAGCAGCGCACAGATTGTCTTCAGGGTTGTCGGGGTCATGGCATCAAACTGCAGCGAATTGACGCCGAAAATCCGGTCGAATGGACCTGGAAGCTCGGGAAGACGGGTAAAACTGCCTTGAACAAGCGTCAGCCGGTGCTCGCGTATCGCTCTGGCATTGGCTTTGCGGCAGGCGCTGAGCATCGCGGCAGAGTGGTCGAGTCCGGTGACGTGGCCCAGAGGCACCCGTTCCAGCAGCAGGCTGAGAGTTATGCCGGGCCCGGGTCCCAGTTCCAGCACCTGGTCGTCCGGCTGCGGGTCGAGCAGATCCAGCGTCCAGCGGTTCCGCTCCAGGTTCGACTGCCGGGTGGCCATGATCCAGCCTGCCAGTCGACCGGGCAATCCGCGTGGGTGATGGAACTGTTCGACCAGCGCTGCTCGGAAATTCATAGGCTGACTCATGATGACAATAAGTGTTGTCAAGATAGTCCATATCGCCAACGATGACAATACATGTTGTCATCATCGCTGGCAGTAGTCACACTGAACCGCACCTTGCAGGCGATTGCGCGTGGGAGCAGAACTTATGAGCCGTCCGGTTGAGCAGCTGATCAACGAAGTGCGTCTGCTCTACCAGTCGTTGATCCAGGTTGGCGATGAGATTCACCGGGGTTCCGGCATCTCCATGGGAATGCGTGGGGTACTCGAGTACCTGGATAGAAACGGTGACGCGACCGTCCCGCAGATGGCCCGAGCCAGACGTGTTTCACGCCAGCGTATCCAGACGCTGGTGAATGCGCTGCGGAAACTCGATCTGACAGCTCCTGTAGTGAATCCGGCCAGCAGAAGATCACCCCTGGTGACCCTCACGGCTGCAGGCAGAAAAACCATCCGCGACATGCGCAGCCGGGAAGGTCGGGAAATGGCGGTCACGCTTGCTGAGCGCAGACTTCTGGAGGCGGCGGAGACACTTGCAGCGCTGCGTAGTGCGCTGGAAAAACCAGACCCGGACTGAGCCTGTGCATGATCTGCGTTGGCTGCAATGTTGGAAGCTGGATGGATATTGAAATTAAATGCTTGCATCTGTTGCCGTTTAAGCGCATTGTGCGCCCGCGATCTAAGTTTTGGCCTGCCTTTCAGCTTCCCGTCCCTTCCCGGGACGTTCGTTTCAAGACATTCACAATACCCGGATTGTTCGTTTCCACGCCCGATCAGTGCGTGTCAGTTATGTTATGGAGGCCAAAAATGGCTATTGGAACCGTTAAATTTTTTGATGCCACCAAGGGATTTGGATTCATCCAGCCCGAAAGTGGTGAAAAAGACGTCTTTGTTCATATCAGTGCAGTACAGAATGCCGGTATGGATACCTTGTCGGAAGGTCAGCGCGTCAGCTATGAAGTGATTACCGAACGCGGCAAGCTGGCGGCAAGCAGCCTGAAAGCTGCCTGATCGTCACAGCGGGTTTCACCTGCTGCAGAAAACCCGGCTTTTAGGCCGGGTTTTTTTTGCCCGTAGTTTTCTCGCAGCAGTCTGGGTCGTTTGTGGCGACACCCGGGCAGGAATTAAACCGGGCTGTTCAGTTTCTCGGAGGCAGCAAGTATTCTCCACGGCTCTGCGCAACCGGAGCCGAGTGGATGAGTAATGCCGATCGTGACCTTTCCCGTGTGAACCTCTTCGAGGAGTTTTATGTTGACGATGACGGGTATCGGATCGCCCGGCTGCAACGCGACTTCGGCCTGCAGGGGGATGTCGCCATCGCTGTCGGCCTGGCAGCGCCCAGCGCCAAGTTGAATAACTGACCATGGGCGCATTCGAACGTTATCTGTCGCTCTGGGTGGCGCTGTGTATCGGTGTCGGCGTCGGTCTTGGTCTTGCACTGCCGGATTTGTTTGCCTTGATCGCCAGACTGGAATTCGCCAGCGTAAACCTGGTGGTGGCTGTACTCATCTGGGTAATGATCTACCCGATGATGGTGAATGTGGATTTCTCTTCTCTGGCGGACGTTGGCCGCAGGCCGAAGGGGCTGTGCGTCACGCTGGTGATCAACTGGCTGCTGAAACCCTTCACCATGGCAGCACTTGGCATACTGTTCTTCGAGCACGTGTTTGCCGGCATCGTCGATCCTGTGAGCGCTAAGGAGTACATTGCCGGCATGATTCTGCTGGGTGTCGCACCCTGCACGGCAATGGTTTTCGTCTGGAGCCAGCTGGTCCGTGGTGACGCCAATTACACCCTGGTGCAGGTGTCGATCAACGACATCATCATGGTGTTCGCATTCGCGCCGCTGGCCGCACTGCTGCTTGGTGTCAGCGATATCGTTGTACCCTGGGTAACGCTGCTGCTGTCAGTTGCCCTATATGTCGTCATCCCACTGGTGGCAGGGTACCTGACCCGGCGGCGACTCGACGACTCAGCAGATCACGAGCGTGTTGGTGAATTCACCGCAAAGATCAAACCGTATTCGATGCTCGGTCTGCTTGCCACGGTTGTGCTGCTGTTCGGATTTCAGGCGGAAACCATTATCGCGCAGCCGCTGGTGATCGCGCTGATTGCGGTGCCGCTGCTGATCCAGAGTTACGGCATTTTCGTGATCGCTTTTGGCTGGGCCTATCTGTGGCGGATCCCCTTCAGTACCGCAGCACCGGCAGCGCTGATCGGAACGTCAAACTTTTTCGAGCTGGCGGTCGCGGTCGCGATCAGCCTGTTCGGGCTGAATTCCGGCGCTGCTCTGGCAACAGTGGTCGGGGTGCTGGTTGAAGTACCTGTCATGTTGTCACTGGTTGCGTTTGCAGGCGCGACCCGCCGGGCCTTCGCGCGGTTTGATGAATCGGTGGCTGGCGGATGAAAGCGGACAGAATCACTATCTGGCTGTCACTCACCGCGAATCTGGCACTGCTGGTTGTGCTGTTGCTGCTGCTGCTTGAAATACGGCAGGCGATCAATCTGTCTGAAGCAGATGCACACAGAAGCCAGGGAGCGGAGTTGCAGGAAGCGATGCAGGCACTGGCACTGTCCGCGGATCTTGCTGAGATACTGGCGAAGGCGCGTGACTCGGATCTGGAGAAACTGACCGAGAGCGAGCAGATCCGATTGTGGGGATGGGAGTTTGCAAAGTCAGTCCGGATGCAGAATCAGTTCAATGACTACCGGCTCGGTCATCTCGATGCACAGGCGTATCAGGCCATGCTGCACAATGCCGCGGCTGCCTACCCGCAATGGCAGGCGCTTGGTATTGTGATTGGCGATCCCGCGTTTGCCGACGCCATCCGCTCCCTCAGGCAGCGTCAGCCCGACATGCCGCCTGAAACTGAAACCGAGACGCCCTGAAAATGAGGCCGGTGATTGAAAAAGTGGCCGGGTGACGCATAATCTGAGCAGGATTTGAACAGCAGACGCAGGGAGAAGTGCGCATGGGGATATCTTCCAGAAATTCATTCACACTGCTGGCCGGGTTGCTGGTGGGGGCGTCGGCACTCCTGACAGGCTGTCAGAGCTCGCAGCAGTCACTTGCCAACGAACAGGACGTCGCCACGCAGACGGCGTTGAAGCGGGGCCAGTTCGAACTCGATTGCCCCAACGCAACCGCTACCGTGCTTTCCAGCGATATGCTGCAGCCGGTTCTGTGGCGTGGTACTGAACGCGCGGAGTATCAGGTTGGCGTGCAGGGTTGCGGCAAGCGAGCTACCTACGTGGTGGTGTGCCCGATGGATTCGCAGGGTTGCGTAGCCGGGGCCAGCCCGAACAACTGATCTTGACATAGGTGTGCAGGTCTGGCGTTCAGCCCCTCCTGCACAGACCGGCGAGGGTTTCAATCCAGTCGGGTTCGGTGTTCAAACAGGGAATCAGCGTGAACGACTCACCGCCGGCGTCGAGAAACGTACTGCGACCGCTGATGCCGATTTCTTCCAGGGTTTCGAGGTTGTCTGCGACAAAAGCCGGGCAGGCGACAGCAAGATGTTTCACCCCCCGGCCGGGAAGTTCTGTCAGTGTCTGATCCGTATAGGGCGTGAGCCAGGGCAGTCTGCCCAGGCGGGATTGGAAGCTTACGCTGCAGCGGTCTTCGGTAATATCCAGCTTTTCCATCAGCAGGCGGGAAGTTTCAAGAACCTGATGCCTGTAGCAGGTCGCGTGGGCTGCCGATGGAACCTGACAGCAGTCTGCGCGCTTCAGGCAGTGTGTGTTCGTGGGATCGGCTTTGGTCAGATGACTCTCGGGCAGCCCATGGTAGCTGAGCAGCAGATGATCCCAGTGTTCAGGCAGATTCTGCTGGATCAGTTGGGCCTGGGCATCAATGTAATCCGGATTCCGGTAGAAAGGCGGCAGCACCTCAAGTCGGCTACTGTCGTCCAGCGCCTCCCGTACTGCGGCCACTGTGGTGCCGACAGTCGACTCGGCATAGTGTGGGTACAGCGCTACCAGCAGGATCTGTTCAACGCCGGCGCTGTTCAGTTCGTCCAGCGCGGCGCTGATTGTGGGTGACCCGTAGCGCATGGCCAGGGCGCAGGGCAGATCGAGTTCGCGCTGCAGCGCCCCGGTCAGCTGCTGACTGTAGTGCAGCAGCGGTGAACCGGTCCCGGGACCCGCGGCGTCCCAGATCTGAGCGTAGGCATGAGCGCTTCTGCGAGGGCGGGCAGGCAGAATGAAGGCAGAAACGATCAGTCGCCGGATAAGCCAGGGCACGTCCACTACCCGCCGGTCCATCAGAAATTCGCCGAGATAGCGTCTGACATCCGACACGGCAGTTGAGTCCGGCGTGCCCAGATTTACCAGCAGGATGCCGCGGTTCACTGAATTTCCTTGGTCGTGTTGCAGTCGATGAGATAGTATCCGCGCTCCTCCAACAAGTCATGGGATCTGACATTTTGGCTGTGATAATCGACTACGACGCCGGCAACCTGCGCAGTGTGCAGCGTGCCTGCGCACAGGTGGGTATCGAAGCCACAATCAGTGCAGATCCGGATACCGTCCGGCGCGCAGAGCGGGTTATCTTTCCGGGTGTCGGAGCGGCGGGAAGTGCCATGCGCAGCATCATCCGGGAAGGCATGGATTCAGCGCTCAGAGAAGTCATCAAAAGCGGGACACCGGTACTGGGTATCTGTCTCGGTCTGCAGATCTCGTTTGACTTTTCTGAAGAAAACGACACGCACACGCTCGGTTTGCTGCCGGGCAGAGTGCAGCGGTTTCAGTTTGACCGGCCGGAGCTGAAGGTGCCGCACATGGGCTGGAACGAAGTCCGGGTGGTGCAGCCGCATCCCCTGTTGAGCGGCATCGAACCTGGCGATGAATTCTACTTCGTGCACGGCTATTACCCCGTGCCGGCGCGTTCCGAACAGATATACGCGGTGACGGATTACGAACACGAATTTGCCAGCGCGGTCGGCCATGCCAACTATTTCGCCACGCAGTTTCACCCCGAGAAGAGCGGTCGGGTCGGTCTGCGGCTGTTGGGCAACTTTGCAGCCTGGGACGGCACATGTTGAGCAAACGCCTTATCGCTTGTCTCGATGTTCGGGATGGACATCTGGCCAAGAGTGTCCGCTTCGTGGATACAAAGAATATCGGTGACCCGGTAGCCAAGGCCAGGGAATACTATCTGGATGGCCTGGATGAGCTGGTTTTCTACGACATCACGGCGTCAAGCGACAAACGCAACATCATGCTCGACGTGGTGGAGGCGGTAGCGGAACAGGTGTTCATCCCCTTGTCCGTCGGCGGCGGTGTGCGCTCGGTTGCGGATGCGACGGATCTGCGGCTGGCGGGGGCGGAAAAGATCAACGTGAATTCTGCCGCTGTTGCAAGACCTGCGCTGATTGCGGAGTGTGCCGAAGCGATCGGCGCGCAGAACATCGTCCTGTCGATGGATATCCGTCGGACTGAATCGAGTACGCAATGCCCGAGTGGCTACGAGATCGTCATCAATGGCGGCCGTAAACCGATGGGTATGGATGCGCTCTGGTGGGCCTGCGAAGGTGAACGCCTCGGAGCCGGGGAACTGGTGGTCAACTCCATCGATGCGGATGGTACCCGCGCAGGCTATGAACTGAAGCTGACGGCCATGATTGCTGAAGCGGTGCGGATTCCGGTCATCGCCTCGGGCGGCGCCGGCCAGCCGGAACATCTTCGCGATGCACTCACGATAGGCAAAGCGGATGCTGCGCTGGTTGCCTCCATGGTGCACTATGGCGATTATCGTGTCAGTGGCTTGAAGAAGTATCTGCATGAAGCTGGCGTGAAAATGAGGATGTCCTGGTGAAAGCAATCGTTGTGGCGGATGACACTCTGCGCTGGCAGGAGGTTGCGACCCCGGATCTGCGACCTGGCGAGGTTCGTATTGCCGTGCATGCAACTGCCATCAATCGTGCGGATCTGGTGCAGCGCAGCGGCGGCTACCCGCCGCCACCAGGAGCCAGTCCAATCATGGGTCTGGAATGTGCAGGTACTGTCATGGAGGTCGGCGAAGGCGTGAGCCGGGTCAGACCCGGCGATGCAGTCTGTGCACTGCTGGCGGGTGGCGGCTATGCTGAACAGGTAGTTGTTGCAGCAGGACAGGTCCTGAGAATTCCGGCTGGTCTGTCAATGGTGCAGGCTGCAGCCATCCCCGAAGTTTTTGCAACCGCCTATCTGAATCTGTACATGGAAGCGGGTGCAAGCTCAGGCGAGCGCGTTGTACTGCATGCCGGAGCAAGCGGGGTGGGCACTGCGGCTATTCAATTATGCCGGGAACTGGGAAATCCGTGTTTTGTCACTCTCGGCAACGCAGAGAAACTCAAGGCCTGCCTCGAACTGGGTGCTGATGCCGGTTTTGTGCGTCATGAGGGCAGTTTCAGTGATGCGGTCAAACAATGGGCAGCCGATGGCGTCGATGTCATTCTCGATCCGGTGGGTGGTGTTTATCTGGAAGACAATCTGAACTGCCTGAGCCTGGAAGGTCGTCTGGTGCTGATCGGGTTGATGGGTGGGGCCGCAAGCGAGATCAATCTCGGCCTGCTGCTGATGAAACGGCTCCGGATCATCGGCTCGACACTGCGGGCGAGGTCCATCGCGGCCAAATCAGCGGTGATGGATCAGCTCGAGTCAGTGGTCTGGCCGCTGCTTGCGGAAGGCCGGATCATTCCCGTTATCGACAGTACTTTCCCGATACACGAAGCTGACGCTGCTCACCAGCAGGTGGCCGGCAATGAAACCATCGGCAAGGTGGTGCTAGAGGTCCCGCAGTGAGGCCAGCTGATTTTTCAGCGCTGCCAGCGCCGCATCTATCTCGGTAAGCTTTGCCTGCTCTTTTTCGACGACGGCTGCGGGCGCCTTTTCAATAAAATTCGAGTTGCTGAGTTTCTTCTCCACCCGTTCCCGCTCTGTGCTTCTGCGCTCGACTTCTTTGTTCAATCTGGCCTGCTCGGCAGCTATATCAATCAATCCTGCCAGCGGCACCATGACCCGCAGATCGCCGACCAGAGCAAGCGCGTTAGGCGGCGCTTCGGCGCCGTCGTCGAGCCAGCGGAGATCCGATACCTTTGCCAGCCGTTTCAGCAGCGTCTGGCACTGCTCGGCAAGACTGTGATCGCGCTTTGAACCGTTTTGCAGCAACACCTGAATCTCCTGGCCAGGTTTGATGTTGGCTTCGCCGCGGATATTGCGCAGTCCTTCAATTACCCCTTTCAGCCAGCTCACGGCAGATTCCGCTTCTGCATCGGCGCTGAAGTCTGCGGCTTCCGGAAAAGGCTGGGTCATGATGGTGCTGCCGGTGTTACCGAGCAGCGGAGCAGTTTCCCGCCAGATCGCCTCGGTGATGAAGGGTATGATCGGATGCGCTATGCGCAGCAACGTTTCCAGCACCTGCAGCAGTGTCAGACGGGTGCCGCGGATCTCGGCCGGATCAGCACTTTCGTCCCACAGCAGCGGCTTTGTCAGTTCCAGATACCAGTCACAGTACTCGTGCCAGGCAAATTCATAAACGGACTGGGCATATATATCGAAGCGGTAGGTCGCCAGTGCCCTTGCGGAATC
>Ga0055474_10000239_pt1 | contig 12409 bp, 9 predicted proteins | sample Muzzi_PWA_D1_FD_57680 | JGI IMG/M metagenome (GOLD analysis project Ga0055474, IMG submission 57680) | Wetland microbial communities from San Francisco Bay, California, USA, that impact long-term carbon sequestration - Muzzi_PWA_D1 | ecosystem: Environmental > Aquatic > Marine > Wetlands ... | reverse complement strand
TCGACGAGGTGATCACCGTCTCCACCGCCGAGGCCATAGCAGCGGCGAAGGAGCTCTCGGAAGTGCACGGCTACTGCGTCGGCGTCTCCTCCGGCGCCAATCTGGTGGCCGCCCGTCGCCTGAAGGAGCGCTTCGCCACCGTGGTGACCCTCTTCGCCGACGGCTACACGCGCTACAAATCCCGCGGCCTCCTGCACTGCGATCCGGGCCGCTGCCCCTACGACCACGCCCTGCCCATCCCGGGGCTCGACGAAACGGTCGCCGCCCAGGAGAGCGCGATAGAGTAGGGGCATGCAAAACCGCACCGCGTCCGGTCGCCCTGAAGCGGGCGAATTCGCTGCCTACGCCCAAGGGGACCTCGATCAGGTGCCGGGGGACGATGCCATCGCCGCGTTGGAAGCGGCGGAGGCGGAGACTCTGGCCCTCCTGGAGCCCCTGGATGGGGCCACCGCCGACCACCGTTACGCCCCCGACAAATGGACGGTGCGGCAGATCCTGGGCCACCTGATCGACGACGAGCGCATCTTCGTCTACCGCGCCCTCTGCGTCGCCCGGGGCGATACCCAGCCCCTACCCGGCTTCGACGAGAACGATTACGTCGATGGCGGCGATTTCGACCAGCGCCCCTGGGCCGATCTGCTGGCGGAGTACCGCGTCGTGCGCCGCGCCACGGTGGCTTTTTTCCAGAGCCTGTCGCCGGAGGCCTGGCAGCGCCGGGGCACCGTCAACGGCTATTCGGCGTCCCCCCGGGGGCTCGCCTTCCACATCGCGGGCCATGAGCTGCACCACCTGCGGGTGCTGCGGGAGCGGTACGGGTTGGGCTAATCAGGCACGGAAATACGCTTGCTGCTATATTCCTGGAGACGCCCCCCCGTCCCGTTTCGGAAGGAGATTCCCATGCCCTCACCCTTGCGCGCTCTGCCCTGCGGTCTTTGCGTCGTGCTCGTCTCGCTTTGGGGCATCGGTCCAGCGACCGCCCAGTCGGTGCCCTTGCCCCATCCCATCCTCTTCGTCACCCAGGTTCCCGTGCCGGAGGACTTCGCCACCATCGGCTCGACCTTCGCCAACCATCTGTCGGAGGTCAGTCAGGTGGCCCGGGGTGGGGATCTCATGATCCGCTACCCGGATGGCACCCTGCGCCACCTGACCCGGGAGGCGGGCTTCGGGGAGGCCGGGGTGTTCCAGGGGGCGGCGGCCATCGCGGTGCGCGATCCGTGCGTGCATTGGGACGGCCAGCGGGCGCTGTTCAGCATGGTGGTGGGGGCCACGGAGGAACGCTACGAGTACATCGAGACCTACTGGCAGATCTACGAGGTGACGGGGCTGGGGGTGGGGGAGCCGGTCGCCATCCGGCGCCTTCCAGGGCAGCCCCCGCAGTACAACAACATCACCCCCATCTACAGCCCGGACGGGCGCATCGTCTTCACCTCCGACCGGCCCCGCAACGGCGCCCGGAATCTGTACCCGCAGCACGATGAGTACGAATCCACCGCCACCAACACCGGGCTCTGGAGCCTGGATCCCTTGGCCGGGACGGACGGCGACCTGCGGCTCTTGAACCACACCCCCTCCGGTGCCTTCACCCCCACCGTGGACAGCTTCGGACGGATCCTCTTCACCCGCTGGGACCACCTGCAACGGGACCAGCAGGCGGACGCTGGGGGCAATCCGTACGGGGTGTTCAACTGGACCGGCGAGGGGGCGGGGGCCGCCAAGGTCGCCGCCGTGGAGGTCTTCCCGGAGCCCCGGGAGGCGCCGCCCGGAGCGCGGGTCAACGGCTTGCGCATCAACCACTTCTTTCCCTGGCAGATCCATCCGGACGGCACCGGGGAGGAGACCTTGAATCACATCGGGCGCCACGAATTGCACGACTATTTCGAGGCGTCCTTCCGGGACGACCCCGCCCTGGAGGAGTTCTTCGGTCAGGGGCGGGTGAACCAGAACTCGCTGTTGAACTTCTTCCAACTGGCGGAGGATCCCACCCGCCCGGGCACCTACCTGGGAGTGGACGCGCCGGAGTTCGAAACCCACGCCTCCGGGTACATTCTGGAAGTGACCGCCCCTCCCGGTCATCCCGCGGACCAGATCACGGTCACCTACATCACCGCTCCGGATCCCGCCCAGAGCGGCCATTATCGGGATCCGTTGCCCCTCGCTGATGGTCGATGGATCGCCGCCCACACGGCGGAGACCCGCGACGCGGCCAACGACGGCACCCGCACCCATCCCGTGCCGCGCTACGATTTCCGGCTGAAAGTGCTGAGCCCGGCGGGGGCGTTCGCCCGGGCCGGGGCGCCGCTGACCTCCGGCATCGCGCGGCGGGTGGAATGGTGGGATCCCGACGAGCGGGTGACCTACGACGGGCCGCTGTGGGAACTCTCCCCCGTCGAGGTCCGCGCACGGCCCGTGCCGCCGGTGTTGACCTCGCCCCTGCCCGCACCGGAGGCCGCCATCTTCGCCCAGGAGGGGGTCGATCCGGCTACCTTCCGCGCCGACCTGGAGCGTCGGGGCCTGGCGCTGATGGTGAGCCGCAACATCACCACCCGGGACGCCCTGGATCGCCAGCAGCCCTTCAATCTACAAGTGGCTGGCACCTCCACGGAGACCCGGGGCAGCGGCGGCAAGAGCTACGGGGTGGCCTTCCTGCAACTCTTCCAGGGGGATCAGATTCGGGGCATTGGGGGGACCGACGATCCGCAGCCCGGGCGGCGCGTGCTGGCGGTGCCGATGCACGATGCCCGGGCGGACAATCCGGATCTCTCCGCCCAACCCGGCGCCCCGCCGGGGAGTGTCGCCATCGCCGCCGATGGTTCCGTCGCCGCCCTGGTCCCCAGCCATCGCGCCATGACCTGGCAACTGACGGATCCCCAGGGCGCGCCGGTGGTGCGGGAGCGTTACTGGCTCACCTTCCAGCCCGGCGAGATTCGCGTCTGCCCCTCCTGCCACGGTCTCAATTCCATCGATCAGGCGGGCCACGGGGAGCCCCAGAATGCCCCGGAGGCGCTGCGGCGGTTGCTCCAGCGTTGGCGGGCGGAACAGGAAGGGGGCGGCGGGGGAGACGGGGGAGACGAGGCCGGGGGCCTGCGGTCCATGAGCGGGGGGCCGTTTCGCTCGCCATGAGTTGGATCACCCTGGTGGCCGTGACCCTGGCCGGGCTCTTCGCGGGCCTCGCCGCGTTGCATCTCTATTGGGCGGCGGCCGGGGGAGGGAATCTGGCGGCCGCAGTGCCCCAGAAAGGGGGCGAACCCCTCTTCCGCCCCGGCCCCGGAGCCTGCCTCGCGGTGGCTCTGGCGCTGGCCCTGGCGGCCCTCCTCTGCCTGGCCCAGGGGGGGATGGTGCCGTGGATTCCGCCCTTCCTCGCCCGGGCCGGGGTCTGGGGGTTGGTGGTGGTCTTCACCCTGCGGGCGGTGGGGGATTTCCGCTACGTCGGCTTCTTCAAACGGGTTCGGGACTCCCGCTTTGCCTACCTGGATACCCGGTTCTACTCCCCCCTCTGCGTCTTGCTCGCGGGCCTGGCGCTGTGGCTGGTGGTGAGCAAGCCCTGATGGAATGTTTGCATTGTCGCGGTGAGATGCGGCGGGGAACCGCGCCCTTTCATATCGACCGCCATGGCTACCATATCCAATGGGATGAGATTCCCGCCTGGGTCTGCTCTCAATGCGGGGAACCCTATTTCGAGCCCAAGGAAGTGGACCGGATTCAGGGAGCGGTCTTGCTGCTGGACCAGGAGTCCCAAAAGCTTCAGGTCGCCGGGTAAAGTCCGTTACGTGTCGATCCGCCGGGTGCTGGACCCCGGACGGGTGAATTCCATGGGGTCGATAGATCCGGCGTTTTCAGCGGATTTGGCGTTTCCTGGGCGGGGTGCCCAGGAAACGCCGGGCTCGGGGGCCATGGCTTCCAGCCTTGCGACGGCCTCCTCGGCGGTGGGCCGCTGGTCCGGTTCCTTGGCGAGCAATGCGACAATCAGGGCATCGAGGGCCTTCCCCGGTTCCGGCAATGCCCCCAGCAGGGCGCTGGGCCGCACCAGGGGTTCGGCGACCGTCTTCTGGATCACCTCGGTGAAATTTTCACCGGCAAAGGGCAGCCGCCCGGTCCACAGGCGATACAGGGTGACCCCCAAGGCGAAACAGTCCCCGGCGGGGGAGTAGCCCTTGCCGATCAGGGTCTCCGGAGGAATGAACCCGGGGGTGCCGAAGACCATCGTGGGATCTGGACCGAGGGAGGTCATCATCTCGGAGATGCCGAAATCCGCGATCTTGATCTCTCCCTCGTGGCTCAGCAGAACGTTGGCGGGCTTGATGTCGCGGTGCAGGATCCCTCGACCGTGGGCGGCGGCGAGGCCCCGGGCGATGCCCAGCCCCAGGGCGATGATCTCCGCCACATCCGGGTCCGGATGGCGGGCCAGATAGCCGTCCAGGCTTTCGCCATCGACGAACTCCATGGACAGGAAGGCCACCTCTGGAGATTCCTGGACATCGTAGATGCCGACGATGTTGGGGTGGTTGAAGTGGGCCACGGCCACCGCTTCCTGGAGGAGGCGGGTGGCGTGTTCCGCCCGTTCCGGCGTGGTGCTGTCGAAGCGTACCGTCTTCAGAGCCACCGGCCGTTTGAGGGCGGGATCCCAGCCCCGGAAGACCGTCCCCATGGCCCCTTCCCCCGCCACCTCCATCACCTGGTAGCGGCCCAGGAAGACCTTGCCCAGCTCTTCCTTCTCCCGCAAGCGCCGCTCCAGGAGTTCGAAGGAGGCCCGCAACTGTTGGATTTCCCCGCCCCCGGTGGGGGCGTCCGCCCCCGGGCCCGCGAGGCGCTGCTGGGCTTCGATGAGGGCGCGGATGGGGCGCACCAGGGTGCGGTGGGCGATCCCGGCGGCGAGCAGGGTCAGCGCCACGGCCACGGCGATGGCCAGCAGCCCCTGGCGGCGCACCTGTTGGGCGGTGGCCTCCGCCACCCGGGCGGGCTGGCGGGAAAGCACGGTCCACGGGGTGTTGGCCACCGGTGCGTAGGCGCCCAGCACGGGCTCTTCGGTGCCCTCCGCGAAGCGCCCGGAGCCGGAGATCTTGCCGCTCAAGGCGGCGCGGATCAGCCCCGGGGGAAAGGTAGCGAGAGCCTCCGGTGCCCCGAGGACGACACCCCCGGCGGCGTCCACCAGCAGCAGTTCCGCCAGTTCCCCCAATTCCTGGGGCCGCAGGTGCCGGGCCAGGGGGGAGAGGTCGTAGACCACCAGGAGGTGTCCCTGGGCCGCCGCCAAGGGGGCGTCGAGGCGCAGGAGGGAGACGTCACCCCGGTGCAGCACGGGAAGGGCGGTGGCCCCTGCGGGGGGCTCGGCGGTGACTTCCAGGATCTCCCCGATGGGTCCCGCCAGCTCTTTGCGCTGGGCGCGCACCACCTCACCGCCCTCGGTGTTGCGCACCGAGACCGCCACCACCCCGAGGGGGGAGCGCAGGAGATCCGCCAGCACCCGGGTGCCCTCGGCGGAGCGGGGATGGGTCTGCAAGGCCGGGTTGGTGGCGGCGCCCCGGGCCACCTCCCGCCGAGCGTCCAGGAAGGCTTCGACGCGGGCCCCGGTGGTCTGGGCGGCCACGGCGTGGGTGCGCAGCACCTGCTCGGTCATGGCGGCGCGGTTCATCCCCAGCAGGCGGTAGGAGGCGACCCCCAGAGGCAGGAGTCCCACGGCCAGGAAGCCCAGGAGGATCCTGGTCAGGAGGTTCCAGCGCGGTCGCCAGGCCATCGCCTAGAACTCCCACCGCAGACCGACGGAGGGGAAGAACCCCGGCCACCGTTCTTCGACCGGCAGGAGGATGCCCGTCTCTTCATCGAGGGTGAAATCGAAGCCGCTGAGGTTCTCGCGGTTGTAGACGTTCTGGATATCGACGAAGAAGGTCAACGCTCCCTTGCGCAGCGGGAAGTTGCGGCTGGCCCGCAGGTCGAGGCGGTGGTAGGTGGACAGCCGATCGCTGTTGAGGGGACCCAGCACCGGAACGAAGGGATAGTCTGCCGACGGTTCTGCATCCTCTTCGGAAACCTCCACCAGGCTCAAGGGGGTGGTGGGCCACCCCGTGTGCAGTCGCCAGGCCATATTGAGGCGCCAGTGTTGGCCCAGGGAGAGGTCAACATTGAGATTCAAGGTATGGGGCTGGTCGATGCGCCGGGGAACCCAACGCTCGGCGCCGTTTTCCACCAGACGATCTTCCGTGGCCGCATAGGCATAGTTCAGCCACCACCGGAGCTTCTTGTGGGGGGAGCCCCGCAGGAAGATCTCCACCCCCTCGCTACGACTGCGCAAGGGCGTGAGGCGCACCCGATCCGGCTCCAGTTCCGGGAAGGTGTTGAAGGGCTCGTAAAGGCTCTCGGATCGGGGTCGGGGGTTGTCGATCGTTCGCTGGTACGCCTCGATCCTCAAGACCCCATCGCCCAGGGGGGATCCTGGAGCAAAGACATGCTCGAAGCCGAGCAGGAACTGGTCCGATGTCTCGGCGGGGGAGAAGGTCGTTTCGGCGTCCTCCACCGCCAGTTCATAAGGGCGCTGGCTTTGGGCAAAGCGTCCCCAGGCGGCGCGCAGCACGCTGGCCGCGCCCACGGAGTAGGCGAGGTTGAGTCGGGGACTGACGACGCTCTCGTGGAGCAGGGAGTGGCGGTCGTAGCGCGCGCCCACCTCCAGGGTTACCCGTTCCCCCCAGCGCAGACGATCGCTGAAGTAGGCGCCCAGGTCTTCCCCCACGAAGCGAGCCTTGAACAGGAAGATGCCATCTTTGGGTTCTGCCCGAATGATCGCCAAGGGGGTCTTGAAATCGCGGAAGCTAAAATAATCGAAGGGCGCCGCGAAGCGGCGGAACCCGGCGCCCCAGGAGAGGAGATGCTTCGGTCCCACCTGGGCATCCCAATCTTGTCGCAACTCCACCGCGTTGAAGCTCCGCTGATCGAGGACGTCGAAGTCGTGTTCTTCTTCCAGTTCCAGCGCCTGGCGACGGCTGTTGACCTCGCTCCAGGAGGCGAGGGTATCGACAAACAGGCTGGAGCTGAGCAGCGCCTGGTGTTTGACCCACAGGGTGGTGCTGTCCTGCTGCGTGTTGCGGGTCTTGAATTCGACGCCGTCCCGCTCCTCCAGGCGCAGCGAGTCGTCGGAATGCAGCAGGTGGACGGTCAAGGTCTGGCGGAGACCCAAGGAGTAGCTCCCCTTGGCGAAGGCATCCCAGAGGCGCGGATTCTCCCCGCCGAAGAGTTTGGAGGCCGCCTTGATACTGCCCCGCCGCGCGGTGGCCAACCAGTTCCCTTTGGCGTTGGGCAGGGTGCCGGAAGCCCCCGCTTGCAGGGACAGGAGGCTCAGGCCCAGCCAGGTCCGCCGACCGCTGGGGGTGAGGGTGGTCATGTCGAGGATGCCGCCCATGCGATCCCCGTGCTCGACGGGGAAGCCGCCGGTGGTCAATTCAACGTTGGCCAGGGTCGATGGGGCGATGATGGACAGGGCGTTGTCGAGATCCTTGAGGTGGTAGGGGGTGTACAGCTCCTGGCCGTCCAGCAGGATCATCGCCTCGTCTCGGCGTCCGCCCCGGATGTGAAACTGGGCGCTGATGTCGTTGCCGATGGTGCCGGGCAACAGGGGCAAAGCCCGGAAAAGGTCGTCCGCCAGATGGGGGAGGGCGAGGATGTCTTCCTTGTCCAGGGCCAACGGCGCGTTGGGGTCCTGGTTGAGGAGGGACACCCGGCTGGGGCGAACGACGATCTCATCCCGGGCGACCCAGGGCGCGGCTTCGGTCGGGGTCGCTGCGGTCGCCGCCGCCGCGCCGGTCAACGCCGTGGGTTGGGTGGGTGTCGCCCCGGTCGGGGTCGCCGACGGGGGTTCCAGATGGAGGACGGTGCTGGTGGAGGGGAAGCCATCCAGGCGGGAGGCGGCGGTGGCCGTGACCCGCCAGAAGTAGCGCCCGGGGGAGAGCGCGCGCACTCCGTGGGTGGTGGCCCGAAGCCCGGTGGCCCGGTGGACCAATTCGGCGCAGTCGGCATCCCGGCACAGTTCAAAGGTGTAGTGGGCGGCCCCTTCGACGGGGTTCCAGCCGAAAGTCGGCACCTGGGCGACGGTCTCCCCCGGGAGGGGCGCCACCAGATAGGGCGCCGGTAGCAGGCTCTCCGGGGGGGTGGGACGCCCCTGCCGGGGAACCACGGAGCCCTGGCCCGCCGCCACGTGCACGGTGGAACCGGCGGCCTCGATCTCCCCCTGGCCCCGGTAGACCATCACCTGTCCTTCGCCGTCTTCCTGGCGCCGCGCCCGGGCCGCCAATTCCCCCGCCCCGTCCGTCCGGGCGCGCACCTGCGCTTCCCCCAGAATGATCTCCAGGGAATCGTCGTGAGGCTGGTGGCTCTCTCCGCCCCGCAGATCCGCCTGGCCGTCGATGATCTCGATCTCCGCCGGTGCCGCTGCGGGGTGTGGGGACGCGGCATCGCGCAGGAAGATCAGGCTCTCCTCGGTCAGCAGCAGGCGGCTGGTGTCCGGGAAGAAGAGCTCCACCGAGGCCGCCGGGAAGGTGCGCAGGCCGTCTCCGGCCAGCAGCAGATCGAAGAGCCGACCCCGCAACCAGGGGATGGGGCTGGGCTGCGCATCGACTCGCCCCGCCAGCCGCCGCACCAGCGCTGCCTCCGGGGGGAGCCCCCCTCGCAGATCCACCAGGACTCGGGTGCCGGGTTCGAGGCTCTGCAAATGACGATTCGCCTTCTCCAGGGCCCGGCGCTTCTTGCGGTCCCCCAGGTATTGTTTGGCGACGTGGTCCAGGTCCTGGCCCGGGCGCAGCAGGTGATTGCCCGCGGTCTCCGGCCCTCCCTGGGCGGTCGCCGGAGGTGTTGCCACCAGCAGGACCGGGGCCAGGACCCCCCCGGCGAAGAGCCACCACCGCCACCGGCGATGACTGGGGGAACGGTGCTTCTTGGACGCAGCGCCTCCAAAGATCGAGCGACCGACACGCGGCAGGATCCAGGACATGCACAGAATCATATTCTGGTAGTTGCCACGGGCCGAAAAATCCTTCGCAGAGATTTCCATCAGGGTTCCGATGGAAAGAGCCAGCGGATCCCCCGGGTGAAGGCGCCGGGGAAGACGCTGTTGTGGGTTTCTCCAGGAAAGACGTGGGTTTCGATCGCGAGGTGGGGGAAGCCGCGCTGCTTGAGCTTCGCGGCCAGGCGTTCCAGGTCATCGACCATGGCCCGGCGACGCTGGGGCTGGTTTTCGTATTCCCCCACCAGCAGGATCACCCGCGCCGGGAGATCCTTGCGCCCGGCGGCCAGCTTCTCTTCGAGGTGGAAGATCACTCCATCGTCGTACCAGTACGAAGGGCTGACCACCAGGTACCGTTGGAAGAGTTCCGGCTTGGTCAGCAGGACGAAGGTGGAGAACAAGCCGCCGAAGGAGTGCCCCACCAGGGTGCGGTCCGGCAGGGTGCGGTATTGCCCGTCGATGAAGGGGATCACGCTCCTGGCCAGAAAATCGCGAAACGCCGCCCCGCCCCCGGAGAGCTTCTGGATCTCCCGGCTATAGCCTCCCTCCGGGGCGAAGGTGGGGGTGTAGTCCCGGGTGCGGTGGCGGCGGTAGCGGTCCTGGTCCTGGCTCTGCCCCGGGTAGCCGAGGCCCACCACGATCATCGGCGGCAGGTTCCCCCGGTCCACGAAGTGTTCCACCACGTTGTGGGCGATGGCGAAGGCGTAATCCGGATCCAGTAGATAGACCACCGGGTAGCGCGCCTTACTCTCATGGTAGTTCCGGGGCAGGCTGATGTAGAGGATTTGCTGGAAGTCCGCGCCGGTTCTTTTGAGGGTCCGCACCTCGGTGTGGGGGAGGGAATACGGCGTCGCCGTCTGGGCCGGCGTGGGAGGGACGAGGGTAGCGAGGAGGCAGAGGGTAGCGAGGACTGTGAAGAGCGGGCGACGGTGAGCGTTGTGATGGAGCATGGTACGGCAATATAGCGGTAGCCCGGTGGCAGGGCAATCGAGGCCGACCGCCCGATGGCGAGGCGGGTCACGGCATCCCGGCATCACGGCATCCCGGCATACTCCATCTCGTGCTGGTGCAGAAAGGCCGGTCCCATCTGGCGCTCGCAAAAACGCAGACTGGTCGGGTCCTGGGTGTCGATGTTCAGGGCCACCAGGGTGTTGGCCACCGATGCCGCGAAGGCGTGAAGCAGGGTCTGGCCCACCCCCTGGCGGCGATGGGCGGGGGCCACAGCGAGTTGCATCACCTGGCCCGTTTTGGGGGTGCCGACCACAACCCCCACCAGGGCATTCCCCTGGTAGGCCCCCAGGCTCACCACCGGCGCCACCGTCTGGCGAACGCTGGTGGCACTATTCTGCCAACTGGGTCGGCAGGAACCGAAGGCCGCGCCCTGGACCAGCGCTCTGTCCCGGTCCAGGGGCCGTATCGTCACCGCCGAAGGTACCGCTGGGATCCCGTCGGCGGTCTTGAAACACGCCAGGTACCGGCGCTGCGCGAAACCGAGCTTCTCGTAGAGGGCGAAAGCGGCCCGGTTGCCATCGATCACTTCCAGCCGTACCCGTTGGATCGCGTCGCGGTCGAGGCGGCGGCGGAGGGCGGCGAAGAGCCGTCCGGCGACCCCAAGGCGCCGCGCGCGGGGCACCACGCCGGTGGCGATGACGTAGGCAACGCCGGGCTTTTCCGGGTCGAAACCGAGATGCCAGAACCCCACCGGGCCTTCCCCATCCACCGCCACCAGCGACCGATGGGGATCAAAACCCCGCTGCTGGAGCATGTTGCGGAACATCGTCTCGGTCTGCTGCATCGGGACCAGGTAGTCCGAAAAAGCGGCCCCCATGGCCTGATGCAACGCCGGGACTTTCAGGTCCGCCGCGGTCAGAATCCGTTCTTTCACGAGCGCCTCCTGGCGGCACTGTACCGCACGGAGGCGCGAGAAACCCGACCCAGGGCACGCCGCTATGGACAGGTCGCAAAGGCCTGGGTGTCGAGCACCGGCTCCGCGGGATGGCCCAGGGCGTTGTTGTACACCTTGACCTCACCGCTCAGGGTATCGGTGACGGTGACGGTGAACTGAACGTTGGTCGTTCCGGAGAGGAACACCCAATAGTGGTTGAAGGGGTCGGAGCAGGCGTCGAGGATCTTGATCTGCAACTCCGTGTTGTCGGGATCGAAGAACCAGAAGGCGCCGGAGTCCGCACCCTGACGGATCGCGTGCCCATCACCGGTGTTGCCCTGGAACTCCTCCCACGCCACTTTCACCTGGAAGCGCCCGCGGTTCAGACAGAGCGCGCCACGGCCTTCAGCGCAGCCCGTGATCTGCCCCCGGATCTCGCCCGCGGGATGATCGGCGGAGTGGACCTGGACGTACAGATTTCCGGCCAGGAACGCATCGATGAGTCCGCTGTTGACCCCCTCGTCTTCCAGCAAGATGGGACTCTCCCCAGTGCCCAGATCGATCACGATGGGTCCATTCTCACTCGCCTGGCCCTGGTGGATGTGGGCCGCGATGGGATCGCTCACCGTGTGGTGGCAGAGGAGGAAGATCTCCCCCATGGCACCCTCGGAATAGAGGGTCGCGATGCATCGTCCGTCGGCTTGGGTGGCCACCGGAGGCACGACCTGATCGCCCCCCAGGGGGAAGAACAGCGCGTTTTGGACATTGACCGTCTGAAAGCGGACCTGGCCACGGATCTCACCGTTGGGTCGGGCGGCGGAATGGACATTGACGTACCACCCTTCGGTGAGCAACTCCGCCAGGTCTTCGAAGGAGACATCCAGCAGGGCCTGGAGTTCCTCCGGATCCTCAAAGGTGTACAGCACCGGACCGTTCTGCCCGGCGATTCCTCGGTGGATGTGCGCCGCGACGGCGTTTCTTACATTGTGCTCGCAGGAGATGATGAATTCCAGGACATCCTCACCGCCGTTCTGGTCCTCCCGCAGGATGGCCGAGCAGGTACCACTGGCCTGGGTGAAGACCCGGGGCACCTCCTGGCCGCCGGTCAGGTTGAAGACGAAGCTCTGCGCCTCGGTGGTGGAGGGCTGGATGGCGATCATCCCCAGGAGGATCATCAGGCTGAAGAAGAGATGGGGGGATTTGGTCAAAGGTTTCATGATGCCTCTCCTTTTTGCTGTCTCCCTAAATCGTGACAGGGAGTCTTCCGGCGCGGGACACCGGTTTGGGTGGGCCTTCGTCCCGGCGGGAGGGGGCGGTGAAGGGTTCGCGCTACCTGAGGGGGTGGTGTCCCGGTGGGTGGGGCGCTCTACAATGGTTGGCGGAGGAACACAATGCCTGAGCCGAGCCCGAGCCGAGACCTCGACCTGGTCACCCTGGCGCCGGGAGTCGATCCGTGGCGCAGTGCTTTCCTGGTGGCGCCGCTGGTGCTGATCGGAACCCGGGAGCCCACGGGGGCGGTGGATCTCGCCCCCAAACACATGGTG
>Ga0055474_10000236_pt1 | contig 12460 bp, 16 predicted proteins | sample Muzzi_PWA_D1_FD_57680 | JGI IMG/M metagenome (GOLD analysis project Ga0055474, IMG submission 57680) | Wetland microbial communities from San Francisco Bay, California, USA, that impact long-term carbon sequestration - Muzzi_PWA_D1 | ecosystem: Environmental > Aquatic > Marine > Wetlands ... | reverse complement strand
ACAGTTGAAACCGGCATCTTCAAGCGCCTTCAGGGCGGTTGATTTACCGGATCCTGAACGACCGCTGATGATGCTCAGCTTCATGCCGCCTCGCTGCTGAACAATCCAATCAGTTGCTGATAAAGCTCCGCAGCCGATTCTGCCTCCCGCAGAAGCTGCCGGTTTTCCGGGTTACTGAACATCCGCGCCAGTGCGGCAAGCAGTTCCAGGTGAGCGGTGTTTTCTTCTCTGGGAACGACGAGCACGAACAGCAGATCCACCGGCTGGGAATCCATGGCTTCGAAGTCGACGGGTTGTTCCAGGCTGATCAGAGCGCCCAGAATTTCCTCACAGTCGAGTCTGCAGTGCGGAATCGCGACGCCTTCTCCTATGCCTGTGCTGCCGAGGCGTTCGCGTATCATGAGTTCGTCAAACAGCGTCCTGGCAGGCAGCGCCGGATGTGCCTCGGCGAGCAGATCGCTGGCAGCCTGCAGCACCCGTTTACGTGAAACTGCCGGGAGCTGTGCCTGCACACACTGTCGGCTGAGTATTCTGCTGATATTCAAGATTCTAGTGCCCGTTTACAGCTGGGTGTTCGATCCGCGATGCGGTCCAGGTCATTGACGGCCGTGGTGGCGGTCCTGAGTTTTTTCTTTGTGTTTAAGAATCTGGCGATCGAGCTTGTCAGTAAGCATGTCGATGGCAGCGTAAAGATCATCACAATTGGCATCTGCGAACAGGTCTCGACCGCTGATATGGATGGTTGCCTCGGCCCGTTGCTGGAGTTTCTCAACGCTCAGGATGACGTGTGCATTGGTGATGTGATCATAGTGGCGTTCGAGCTTCTGCAGTTTGTCTGTGACATAGCTCTTCAGGGCATCGGTGACATCGATATGGTGTCCGGAAATACTCAGCTGCATGTGTTCTCCTTGCTCTCTGTATCAACCTGCTGTCTGTACCAGTCTGCCTGCGTCAATCTGAGCAGTGCGGATGCAGACTGAAGCGCTCTTTGTCTGATCGGGTGAAACTATCAGACCAGACGTTTGCGTTCATTGGATGGCGGAATCGCCAGTGATTCCCTGTATTTAGCGACTGTGCGCCGCGCCACCTTGATGTTCTGTTCCGCCAGTATTGCTGCGATCTTATTGTCGCTCAACGGTTTTCTGGGGTTCTCATCAGCGGTAAGCTTCTTGATTAACGCTCGGATTGCGGTACTGGAGACCTCGCCGCCACTGTTGGTGGCGACGTGGCTGGAAAAGAAATATTTCAGTTCAAACAGACCGCGTGGTGTGTGCATGTATTTGCGGCTGGTGACCCTGGAAATGGTCGATTCATGCATTTCAACCGCTTCGGCGATGTCATGCAGCACCAGCGGTTTCATCGCCTCCTCCCCATATTCGAGAAAACCGCGCTGGTGCTCGACGATCCGTGTCGCCACCTTCAGCAGCGTCTCATTGCGACTCTGCAGGCTCTTCAGAAACCAGCGGGCATCCTGAAGATTGTCTTTCAGGTAGGTGTTATCGGCGCTGGAATCCGCCCTTTTAACGAGGCCTGCGTAAGTGCTGTTTATGCGCAGCTTGGGGGTGGCGTCAGGATTCAGCTCCACCACCCAGCGACCGTTGTTGCGGTGGACGATCACGTCAGGCACCACGTAGTCGGGCATTTCGGCAGCGATGCTGGCGCCGGGACGGGGGTTGAGTGACTGGATCAGTTTGACGACCTCTGCGAGGTCTTCTTCGGCCAGGCGCATCTTGCGCTTCAGGGTGGTGAAATCCCGGGCTGCCAGCAGGTCAAGATAGTTGCTGACCAGTACCAGGGCTTCAGTCTGCCAGGCGATGTCCGAACCCAGCGCCTGCAGCTGCAGGCTCAGACATTCAGGCAGATCCCGGGCAGCGACCCCGGTGGGATCGAACTGCTGTATCCGCTTCAGTACGGCGACAACTTCGTCGGTTTCCACCGTGTCCGCGTCTGGCACCTGTTGCGGCAGCTGTTCAGTGTTCAGGCTCTCTGTCAGATCATCGACACTGCTGGTCAGCATGCCGTCGTCGTCGATGGCGTCAATGATCGCGGACCCGATTACCCGATCCACGTCCGACATGGGTGTCAGGTTCAACTGCCACAGCAGATGATCCTGCAGCGTTTCACCGGCACTCTGGCGGCTGTCGAAATCCCAGTCGTCGCCTTCCGCCGGTGCGGAGGGTGTGCTTGAAGCGGGATAGACCTCGTCCCAGCTGGTGTCAACCGGCAGGTCTTCGGGGGTCGGTTGATCCCACTCGTCGTCAACGGCCGGCAGTCCATCCTCGTCGGAATCGTCTGCTGCCGCGGTGACCTCCGCCTCCGGCTCGTCGTTGCCTTCCTCCTCGACCTCAGGCGCCTCTTCTTCCAGCTCGAGCATCGGATTGGCTTCGAGTACCTGTTGAACCTCCTGCTGCAGATCCAGACTGGACAGCTGCAGCAGCCGAATCGCCTGCTGCAGCTGCGGCGTCATGGTCAGCTGTTGACCGAGTTTCAGTGAAAGCGTCTGTTTCATACTGCTGGCGAATGATATGCGAAGTCTGCGGATTGCCGGCGCAGAGACATTTCAGTTCTTCTGCGGTCGACTTTCACAGCGTAAATCCTTCACCGAGATATACACTGCGGACCTGTTCGTTCTCCAGGATGGCGGCCGGTTTGCCTTCCGCAATGATCTGACCTTCATTGACGATGTAGGCACGATCGCAGATATCCAGCGTGTCGCGGACGTTGTGGTCCGTGATCAGAACGCCCAGATTGCGTTGGGCGAGATCGCGGATTTCGCGTTTGATATCGGCTACGGAGATCGGATCGACACCGGCGAAAGGTTCGTCGAGCAGCATGAACTTAGGATTCATCGCCAGTGCCCGGGCGATCTCCACCCTGCGCCTTTCTCCTCCCGAGAGGCGTTCACCGAAACTGTCTCTGACCCCCTGCAGGTTGAATTCATCGAGCAGCGATTCCAGTGCGCGCGCCCGCGCGGGGCGATCGAGATCTCGGCGCAGCTCCAGCACGGCGAGCAGATTGTCTGCCGCTGACAGCCTGCGGAAGACGCTGGCTTCCTGCGGCAGATAGCCGATGCCGGCCCTGGCGCGTCGATGCATCGGCGCTGTCGTGATCACGTTGTCATCCAGCAGAATATCACCGGCATCGGTGCCGAGTAATCCGACGATCATATAGAAGGTTGTGGTTTTACCAGCGCCATTAGGTCCGAGCAGGCCAATGATCTCGCCACTCATGACACTCAGGCTCACGCTTTTCACGGCCAGCTTGCTGCGATACTGCTTGCGGAGAGAACGAACCTGTAAAGTCGACATCGCTGATCGTTACGGCTGGCTGAACGCAGGTTGCAGTTCCATGCGGACCCGATTTTCGCCTTCGGCAGTTGCATCGATCTTCCCGGCGACGATGTCATAGCGGATAAAGTCGCCGGTGACGGTGTTGCCCTGCTGTTCCAGCGAGGCGGTGCCTTTCAGGTCGACCCGCTCGTCCTGAGTATAGTAGATGATGGTGCTGGCATCGGCGTTCACCATATCGTCTTCGGCTTCAAGCTGCTGCTTGTAGCGGGCCGGGTTGCCGGTGGCAACGATGCGGATGACTTTCTGATCCTGATACTCAACAGTCATCTCGTTTGCGGTCACGCGTAGTGTGCCCTGGTCTACCTGAACGGAGCCACGGTAAATGACTTTCTTGGATTTGTTATCGATCTCAGCATTGTCGGCGCGGATGTGAATCGGCTGTTCGGAATCTTCGGGCAGCGCAAATCCCGGGCGAGGCAGCATGATCAGCACTACGCTGACCATCACCGTCAGCGTCAGAAGCACCTGCCGGGTGCGACTAACGGAACTGCCGTCGCAGCACGATGGTATGAACGCGTTCTGTGTCACTGGAGAATAGATTGAGTAGCCCTCTGCGCAATTCACCTTGCAGTCCGACAGCCATGGTCCTGCCGACGTCAGTATCAATCATAACATTGCGGCTGGTTTCCGCGTATTGGCGATCCGGGTAATAGTCGATGGAAGGCGTCTCGACGCGGACGAATCGACCATCGGGATATTTCTGCTCCATCCGCACATTTTCGCGCAGCAGAACCACTTCCTCGGCGTGCTGTTCGCCGGCTGGTGTAATACGAATCTCGCCTTCTTCGGCTGCAATGCGCCAGGGCGGCTCGTCTGAGTTCTGCACCAGCAGATCAGCGCTGTTGAGGCGGGTCAGTCCGTCTGCTTCAAAGTGACGGATCGTTTTCGCAGCAAGACGATAGCTGAGGTTGCCGTCCTCGCCGTACTGCAGAATTGTCGCGTCCACCATGTGCAGATCGGGTGCGTCCGCCAATGCGGCAGGCAGGTCGGGTTGCTGGTCGGATTCGTGGTTGCGGAACACGGCCATGACCGTGGCCACAATGGCTGTGGCTGCCACGATCCAGATACCTGTTTTTGCGTTCATCAGTTCAATCGTAGGCCCAGGCGCCCTGAGCGTGCAGGATCAGCTCGGCGAGTTCCCGGGCTACGCCGCCACCACCGCTGACCTGCGTCACGTGATGTGCGCGCCGGATGACGGCGGGATGACCGTTGGGAACGCTGACGGCAAGGCCAACGTGTTCGAACAGCACCAGATCGGGGAGATCATCCCCGACATGGGCAACCTGGTCGGTGCTCAGGCGCAGCTTCTGACATAGAGTCAAAAACGCCGCCAGTTTGTCTTCCAGACCCTGGTAGACGTGTTCGATGCCGAGCTCGGCCGCGCGCCTGGCAACCATTGGAGAATCCCGTCCGGTGAGGATGGCGATATGGATTCCGTGCTGCGCGAGAAGCTTGCACGCTGCTCCGTCCTGGACGTTGAAGGCTTTCAGTTCCCGGCCATCGTCGCTGTAGTAGAGCTTGCCGTCGGTGAGCACACCATCGACGTCAAAACTGATCAGCTGCACGCGTCTGCAGCGTTCGATGACGTCAGCGGGGATATTGTCTGTACTCATGTCACATCTGCATCTGCTGGACCTGGTCGACCAGCAGATAGTTGTATCCCACCCAGGCAAAGAGCATCACGGTGCCTTCAAAACGGGTGATCACGGGTTGCGAATTGATGGCATAAGCGAACAGCGCCAGCAGCAGTGTCAGCGCCAGCATCATGCCGCAGTCCCGCCACAGAGCGACCGCTTCGATTTCCGTGCCGCCGATCAGCCCTGGCACTGCCAGAACCGCAAGGATATTCAGGATATTGGAGCCGACCACGTTGCCGATCGCGATGTCGGTGTGTCCTTTGATTGCGGATCCCACAGTGGCAGCCAGCTCCGGCAGACTGGTCCCCACGGCGACCACGGTCAGACCGATGATCAGTTCATCGACTCCAAGGCGATCGGCGATGGTGGTTGCCGCCCAGACCAGCAGTTCGGCAGACAGCAGCAGCACCGCCAGACCGATGATGAGCCAGACCCAGGCCATCACCGGTGTCATCTGCGGCATTTCCTCGAGCTCCTCTTCGATGCTGGTGGAAACGTCGGTACCGACGGTCTGATTGCGCAGCAGGCGATAGAGCACCAGCATCAGTCCGGTCAGCAGCAGCAGACCGTCTATGACGGAAAGTTCCAGGTCGAACAGCAGCACCAGCGCCAGCATGGTGGCACCCAGCAGCCATGGCAGCTCGGATTTGAGTACAGTCTGTGAGAAGGGCAGCGGCGCGATGACGGCAGTGATGCCGAGTACCAGGCCGATGTTGGCGATGTTGGATCCGACCGCGTTGCCCACCGCCAGCAGTGAATTACCTTCAAATGACGCGGCGATGGCGACCAGGATTTCCGGTGCGGACGTACCGACAGACACCACGGTGAGTCCAATAAGCAACTTGGAGACGCCCAGATGGCTGGCGGTACTCGCCGCGCCGGACAGGAAGCGATCGGCGCTCCAGACCAGCGTGATGAAACCGAAAATCAACGCTAGTACTGGAACCCACATACCTGGCGACTTCTCTGGCTGCTGTTGGTGGTGTTGTGTGCAAGTGTCAAGTGCTGAACTTTAGACGGAACCGGGCTTCGCGCCAACTGCAGAAAATAGAGGACGGTTCAGGAGACTTGCCGGGGGCAGTGGTATAGTCGCGCAAGGGACGAACAAGTCAGGTCATGGCAGACGACAATTTAATCGAGATACGCGGTCTTTTCCTGAAACGCGGCCGCAAGGTTGTGTTTGACGGCCTGGACATGGCGGTGCCGCGTGGAAAAGTGACCGGCCTCATGGGGCCGAGTGGAACCGGCAAAACCACGCTGCTGAAAATCATTGGCGGGCAGGTGAAGCCGGACGCCGGCGAAGTGATTGTGGATGGCATCAACGTCTGCCGGGCGTCGCGTTCGGAGCTTTTTCAGCTGCGCCACGGGATCGGCATGCTGTTTCAGTCATCGGCGCTGTTCACTGACATGAGTGTGGCGGAAAATGTGGCTTTCCCACTGCGTGAACACACGGATCTGCCGGAAGACAGTATCCGCGATCTGGTCATCATGAAACTCAATGCGGTCGGTTTGCGGGGGGCTCGCGACCTGATGCCGAGTGAACTGTCCGGCGGCATGGCGAGACGGGTCGCGCTGGCCAGGGCCATTGCGCTTGATCCCAAACTGCTGATGTTCGATGAACCCTTCACCGGTCAGGATCCTATTGCCATGGGTGTTGTGCAGACGCTGATTAAACGGCTGAGCAATGCGCTGAGGGCCACCAGTCTGGTGGTTTCGCACGACATCCACGAAACTATTTCCATCGCCGATCAGATCTTCGTGATCTCCGATGGCAAGGTGATCGGTCACGGCCCTCCCGACCATCTGCGTACCCACGACTCCTCGCGGATCCGCCAGTTCATCCATGGTAAGCCCGACGGACCGGTGCCGTTTCACTATCCCGCAGATGATCTGGTCTACGATCTGCTGGGTGAGGCGCAACCGTGATCGAACAGCTGCGTCGCATCGGCGTCGAGGCGATGGATTTTCTCAGTCAGCTCGGCCGGGCCAGCATCATGCTCGGCAACGCACTGTGGGGCCTGCCACGGCTGAATGACCTGGGCCTGCTGGTGCGGCAGATTTACAACATTGGCGTGCTGTCACTGATCATCATCATTTTTTCCGCTTTTTCCATTGGTGCGGTGATTGCTTTGCAGTTTCATACCCAACTGGCCAAGTTCGGTGCAGAAGATGCTGTAGGTGTCGGCCTGGCCATGGTGCTGCTGCGGGAACTGGGTCCGGTGGTGGCGGCGCTGCTGTTTGCCGGGCGGGCAGGGTCTGCCATTACCGCCGAGATCGGGCTGATGAAGGCCTCCGAACAGCTCTCGAGCATGGAAATGATGGGGGTCGATCCATTACGGCGGATCGTGGCACCGAGGCTGTGGGCTGGCGTATTCTGCCTGCCGATGCTGACCGCAATCTTCAATGTGGTGGCGATCTACGGTGGCGTCATCGTCGCAATTGAATGGCTCGGCGGCGACAGAGGCAGCTACTGGACGGGAATGCAGGATGTCGTCGAATTGTGGGAGGACGTCGGCAAAGGCATGGTGAAGAGTGTCTGTTTTGCCGTCGTGGTGACCTGGATTGCTGTCTATCAGGGGTATGATACGGAACCGACAGCGGAAGGCATCGGTCTATCAACCACCAGCACCGTCGTCACCTCCTCGGTGATGATTCTGGCAATGGATTTTCTTTTAACTTTGAGCATGTATGGGGATTTCAGATAATGCGCATGCGGACCGTGGAGATCAGCGTTGGAGGCTTTGTGCTTGCCGGCGCGCTGGCTTTGATCTTTCTTGCCGTCAGAGTGAGCGGTGTCACCTTTGGTGCCGCGGAAGGTACTTACACGGTGCTGGCTCGATTCAATGACGTAGCGGGACTGCGCGAAAGGGCCAAAGTGAGTCTGGCTGGTGTCACAATAGGGCGGGTTTCTGATATCACAGTGGACATGAACTACGGCGAAGCGATCGTTACGCTGGAACTCAACGGCTCCGCGGACACGCTGCCGGTCGACACCGGTGCGCAGATCCTCACTGAAGGCATGCTCGGGGCCCGCTACGTCAACCTGTCGCCTGGTATCGAAGAGGATACTCTGGCGGATGGTGACATGATCTACGACACCCAGGGCGCGCTGGTGCTGGAGAATCTGGTCGGTGATCTGATCACCGGAATGAGGAGCACAAAATGAGCATTAAAACTCAGGGAATCGCTGCGATCACCGGACTTGTCGTGATGCTGGGCAGCGGAATTGCAGCCGCAGCGGAGGACTGGCGCCAGGCTGAAGTGCTGGTCGAGCAGACCTCCGAACAGATGCAGGCGCTGATTGAAGCCGCGCAGTCTTATGCCGAGGAGGATCCGGAACGCTTCTATGTCGAGGTAGAGGCACTGCTGAGTCCGGTGGTCGACTTCCGGCGCTTTGCCGGCAGCGTCATGGGGAAGAAGTACTATCAGCAGGCTACAGACGAGCAGCGGGCCCGCTTCGCTGATTCTTTCAAGTGGGGTCTGGTACGCACCTACGGCCTTGCGCTGACTGAATTCAACGACGGCAAGCTCAGACTGGTACCGGCGTCAACGCCACCGCGACGCCCTGATCGGGTCAGCGTCAGTCAGGAGATTGTGACCGCCAGTGGCCAGGTCTTTCCAGTCGTTTATTCGATGGCCTGGACCGATGATGCCGGCTGGCAGATGCGCAATATAATTGTTAATGGTGTCAACATGGGGTTGACCTATCGTAATCAGTTCCAGAGTGCAGCGCAGAATCCGGAATACGGCGGGGATCTGGACAAGGTGATCGATTCCTGGGCCGGGCTGCTGGCCGAGGAAGCTGAAAAAATGGCTGAGGAGACTCAGGTGAACGTCGACAGCGCCAGTCGGTGAGCGGTCTTTGAGCGGTTCTGTCCAGTATGCCTTGGCGCAGGCGGTTGATTTCGACAACCTCGGAGATGTGCGCGAGGTAGCTGAAGCGCAGGTCGATGCAGTGGATCCGGATGCAACGCTGGAAATCAGCATCGGTGACCTGGATCACGGCGGTTCAGCGGCGGTGGCGTTGATGATAGCGCTGTTCCGGCGCGCCCACGCCAAAGGCAAAACGATCCACTTCGTCGATATTCCCCCGGCGATCGTCAACATCATCAGCGTCTCCGGCATGGCGGACGTTCTGCCGCTGGAATTGCCGGATACCGAGATTGCTAAACCCGCGTCGCAGGAAGCAGACTGATCCGGCATATCCGGCGCGTGCCGATACTGGCAGCATGAGCTGTGGGAAAATCGTTCAGGTGAAACAATGGAAGAGGAAATAATCGAGCGTATCCGTGCGCAGATTCCGGCAGCAGAGGTCGAGGTGAGCATAGATGGCAATCGCGCGCTGATCAGTGTTGTCAGCGAATCCTTCGCTTCCTTGTCACGGGTGGCGAAACAGCAGGCGGTTTACGCCTGCATTGATCAATACATCTCCGACGGCCGCCTGCACGCGGTAACCATTCGCGCGCAAACACCGGGAGATTGAGCGGATGGATAAGCTGCTCATCACTGGCGGGCGCAGGCTTTCCGGTAGTCTGCGTATATCCGGTGCTAAAAACTCCGCTCTGAAACTGCTGGCGGGTGTTCTGCTCACGGAAGAACCCGTCCAGCTGGCCAATGTTCCGCATCTGCATGACGTCACGACCATGATCGAATTGCTGGGTTGTCTCGGCGCTGATGTGGTGGTGGACGAGAAACTGCGAGTCGAAGTCACGGCTGCGGAACTGAAATCGCTGCGGGCACCTTACGAACTGGTGAAGACCATGCGGGCTTCCTTCGTTGTGCTGGGTCCGTTGCTGGCGCGTTTTGGCAGCGCGGAGGTTTCACTGCCGGGAGGGTGTGCAATTGGTGCCAGACCGGTGGATCAGCATCTGAAAGGGTTGACCGCGCTGGGTGCGGATATCGAAGTCATTGATGGTTATGTCCACGCCAGGGTAGATGGCAGACTGCAGGGCGCCGATGTGGAGTTCGACATGGTCACGGTCGGCGGCACCGAAAATGTGCTGATGGCCGCGACGCTGGCCGAGGGCCGCACCCGTATCCGCAATGCGGCACGGGAACCGGAGATTGTTGATCTCGCTGAATTTCTGATTGCGATGGGCGCGCGCGTGTCGGGCCACGGCACCTCCGAAATCACTGTAGACGGTGTGGAAAAGCTGCACGGCTGTCGGTATTCGGTGATGCCGGACCGGGTCGAGACTGGCACCTACCTGATAGCCGCAGCCGCAACCGGCGGCAACGTCAGACTGTCCGATACTGCGCCGGAAACGCTGGAGGTTGTGCTCGACAAGCTGCGGGAGTCCGGCGCGGAGATTCGCGTGGACGGTGATGTCATTGAACTCGACATGCATGGCAGACGGCCGCGGGCAGTAGACATAGAAACTGCGCCGTATCCGGGTTTTCCGACGGATATGCAGGCTCAGTATCTGGCCATGAACGCGATAGCTGAGGGCTGCAGTCGTATTCACGAAACGATTTTTGAGAACCGCTTCATGCACGTGCAGGAAATCAACCGGCTCGGCGCCAACATAGAAATCGACGGGTCCACGGCCATAGTCCATGGGGTCGATCAGTTGCGTGCTGCACCGGTAATGGCGACCGACCTGCGGGCGTCGTTCAGCCTCGTAGTGGCGGCGCTTGTTGCCTCCGGCACGACGCTGATCGACAGGATTTATCATATCGATCGTGGCTACGAGACCATAGAAGAAAAGCTGCAGACGCTCGGTGCAGAAGTGCGTCGTGTCCGGTAGCGGATAACGCGGTAACTTGAAATGAACATCACAAGCGCAAATACCGGCCCGACAGGTGGACGAACATGAACACAACGCGGGGCCTGACCATCGCTCTCAACCGCGGACGGATTCTGAAAGAGTTTCTGCCGCTGCTGCGTGCCTGTGACATCGAGCCGACAGAAGACCTCGAAGCCAGCAGAAAACTGGTGTTTGAGACGAAAACCGGCGGTCACCGGCTGGTGGTCATGCGGGGTTCCGATGTGCCCACCTATGTTGAACATGGTGCGGCCGATGTGGGCATTACCGGCAAAGACACCATCATGGAATATGAAGGTGGCGGCCATTTCTACGAACGCCTGGATCTGAAAATAGGAGCCTGTCGTCTGATGACGGCGGCGCCACCGGACGCGGATCTGAGTCAGGGGCCGCTGCGGGTAGCAACGAAATTCGCCAATATCTCTCGACGCTATTTTGAATCCCGGGGCCGTCAGGTCACGATCATTCCGCTGTCCGGAGCGATGGAGATCGCACCGCTGATGGACCTGGCGGACTGCATCGTCGACATCGTCGATACTGGTAACACACTGAAAGCCAATGGCCTGGTTGCGCTGGATACCATCGCGCATATCAGTTCCCGACTGATTGTGAATCGCGCTTCGATGAAAACGCGCTTTGATGCAGTGCAGGCACTGGTCGGGACGCTGCGGAATCAGGTCGGAAGCTGATGTGACCGGATTGATCGATATCACCCGTCTCGACAGTGCGGATCCCGGATTCGACAGTTCCCTGGAGCGGCTGCTGCACTGGGAGCTGGATGCCGGTGGCGATGTCGATCGTGCTGCCCGTGAGGTTATCGACGCGGTTCGGGCGCGTGGAGATCGTGCGGTACTCGACTACAGCCTTCGTTTTGACTCTCTGAATTGCGCGTCCGCGGCTGAGCTTGTGCTGACGCAGGCGGATTTTGCCGCCGCTTATGCAAGACTGCCGGAACTTGAGCAGCAGGCGCTGACCACGGCGGCAACCCGAATTCGTGAGTACCATCTGCACCAGCGCAGCAGTCACTGGTCTTATCGGGATGAGCTCGGCAACGAGCTGGGGCAGCGGGTTACACCAATGGATCGGGTTGGAGTTTACGTCCCTGGAGGCCAGGCCAGCTATCCCTCCACCGTGCTGATGACGGCAATCCCGGCCAAAGTTGCCGGTGTAGCTGATGTTGTGCTGTGTGTACCAACACCAGGTGGGATGCGCAGTGATCTGGTGCTGGCAGCAGCCCATCTCGCCGGCGTGGACCTGGGCTTCACCGTCGGCGGAGCGCAGGCGGTTGCCGCGCTTGCCTACGGTACAGAGACCATTCCCAGGGTGGATAAGATCGTCGGTCCCGGTGGCGTGTTTGTGACTGCAGCGAAACGACTGGTGTTCGGGCAGGTCGGTATCGATCTGATTGCCGGCCCGAGCGAGGTGCTGATTATTGCCGACGGTTCGGCTCCGCCCGAGTGGCTGGCGTTCGATCTTTTCTCCCAGGCGGAGCATGATGCCGCCGCTCAGTCACTGCTGCTGTCACCGGATGCTGACTATCTCCAGGCGGTGCATACCGAGATGTCCCGGTTGCTGCCGCAGCGGGCGAGGGCGCAGATCATTGAAGATTCGCTGCGCAACCGGGGTGGCCTGATCCGCACGCGCGATCTGGAAGAGGCGGTGGTCATCGCCAATCGCGTGGCGCCGGAACATCTGCAGCTTGCCGTCG